>OGPP01000206.1_pt1 | contig 71115 bp, 75 predicted proteins | sample 1553021 | NCBI WGS metagenome assembly OGPP01 (sample SAMEA2580217, study PRJEB22360) | human gut metagenome | biome: human gut; feature: human-associated habitat; material: faeces | place: Denmark | collected 2008/2010
TACGGTATTGCCTCAAGCAAGTCTAACCAAGAGTTGATTGATTATACCAACGATTTGTTGGCTAAATGGCAAAAAGATGGTAGCCTTCAAAAGCTCTACGATAAGTATCACTTGAAACCAGCTAAGGCTGAAGATAAATAGAAAGGAGTCCTGAATTTATGTATCTTTTAACTGAAACGGCTAGTCCTTTCGCTCTTGAACGTTGGGCTGCTTTCTTCGCTAACTTTGGACAATTTGCCAAAGGTTTCTTCTATACCCTTGGCATTTCGATTGGTGCCTTGATTGTTGCCCTTCTTCTTGGACTCATCTTTGGGGCTATGAGCTCTACTCACAACAAGGTTCTTCGTGGCATCTCACGTGTTTATGTCGAAATCTTCCAGAACACACCCTTGCTTGTCCAATTCGTTGTCGTCTTCTATGGGATTTCAATCTTAACTGATGGTCATGTCATGATTCCAATTTCATTGACAGCCATCCTTTGTGTGGGGGTCTACACAGGAGCCTATATCTCTGAAATTATTCGTACAGGTATCGAGGCGGTTCCTAAAGGTCAAACCGAAGCGGCTTTGTCTCAAGGATTCACCTACGCTGATACCATGCGTATCATCATCTTGCCTCAAGCAGTCCGTACTATCTTGCCACCATTGACCAACCAAGTGGTTAACTTGATTAAGAATACTTCAACAGTTGCCATTATCTCTGGGGCAGATATCATGTTCACTGCTAAGGCCTGGGCTTATGATACCACTAACTATGTGTCAGCCTTTGCTGGGGCTGCCTTCCTCTACTTTATTATGTGTTTCCCTCTTGCTACTTGGGCACGTCGTAAAGAAGAAGAGAATAAGAAAGCTTACTAAGGAGGTCCACTATGTCAGAAGTTTTATCAGCTACTAACCTTAAATTCTTGGCACAAGGGATGTGGACGACTCTTTACTTGTCTTTCTTCATCATCGTGCTATCTACCCTGTTCGGTACTATTCTGGCGGTGATGCGTAACGGAAAGAATCCTATTCTGCGTTGGATTGCTTCTATCTACGTTGAGTTCGTCCGTAACGTTCCTAACTTGCTTTGGATTTTCATCATCTTCTTGGTCTTCCAACTCAAGTCAACTGCGGCAGGGATTACCTCTTTCACGGTCTTTACCTCTGCTGCCTTGGCGGAAATCATTCGTGGGGGACTGAACTCTATCGACCATGGTCAAACAGAAGCCGGCTTGTCTCAAGGATTTAACAACAAACAAATCTTTATTTATATCATCTTCCCACAAGCTATTCGTAAGATGTTACCATCTATCATTTCTCAATTCGTAACAGTTATCAAGGATACTTCTTTCCTTTACTCTGTTATCGCCTTACAAGAATTGTTTGGTAAGAGTCAGATTTTGATGGGTGGTTACTACGAGCCTAGTCAAATCTTTACCTTATACGGTATTGTGGCTCTAGCTTATTTCGTGGTTAACTTTGCCATTTCTAGCTACTCTCGCTACCTCTCTAAACAATGGGAGCAAGCTAGTGAATAAAACAAAAAACTCACCTGCCGGTGGGTTTTTGTTTTTCTAGATACTAAAAACGACTCCGGTTGGAGTCGTTTTTTCATTAATTCACCGTTACTTTCCCTGAATAATAATCTAGGGTAATTCCCTGTTGGACATTTGGAACGAAGACGTTGAACTCAAGCGAGCCATCTGCTGACTTGGCTTCAAGATGTGATCCTGATGGAATCAGGTTATCTCCTTCATAAATGAGGGTAACGCGATAACGGACACGTTTATTTTTATCTTGAGCTTTTCGTACCAGGCTTTCATAATAGTTTTGGCCTGTGGAAGTTTCGCTATTAGCTTGGTTAGCCCAAGCAGTTTGAACGGCAATATTTTCTGGATTTGAAGTCGAGGCATCAAATCCTTTGAGACCACCTACAAGTGCATAGCCCAACAAATGACCTCGGTCTACGGCATGGCTATACTCTCCCGAAAGATTGTGAACTTGATGCCATCCAGCTGGTGTCCAAGATGTTGAGCCATTCCCTGTTTCTTGACGATTTTTGTACTGTCTGGTCGCTTTACTTAACAAGGCATTCGCAACTGTAGGAACCGTTTGTCCTTGAACCGTTTTAACTTGGTTATTAGCGTAGGGTTGGCTAGATACCTTAGCATTAAGATTGGTTTTATTACCGTTAACAATATAGGCACCAGCCCCATTCCATTCTATGGCGTTTCCTAGTTGACTCTTGACGGAGCTAGTCATCACCGTCTCAGCGAGCTGCTCTTGTGGCGTAGACTGCCCACTTGTTGAGCCGTTTGATTTGGCGGAGTTATTGGATTTTCCCGAGACTAGACTAGCTACCTGCTTGATTGGATTGTTAGGTGAGAGCTTATTACTCGTTCCAATGTAACCTAAAACTGCAATCAAAACCGCTATTAGTAACGAGACTAGCTGACGTTTCTGTTTATTTGTTAAAGATGTCTTTCTTTTTGCCATTGTTCTCTTTCTTTTATATGAATGTCATGACTAAAGGAGCGGGATTACTTCCCACTCCCTTTTATTTTCCTGTAAATTTAGCAACAATTGCCTGCCAGGTTTCTGGTTTTAAGATGCTTATAGGATCCTTGCCCTCTCCTAAAACAGCATAGCCAATCATCAATCCGATTGCTAGAAAAGCAAGGCCAATCACACACACACTCAAAACAAGTAATAATTGACGAAAAACATAGCCTTTACCAGTTTCCATACTAAGCCTCACTTACACGTGAAATATTTGCTCCTAGTTTAGCTAGTTTCTCATGGAATTGATAGTAACCACGATCCAAGTGTGTCAACTTACCAACAGTAGTTGTTCCTTCAGCCACCATCCCTGTAAGAATTAGTGCTGCCGAAGCTCGAAGGTCAGTAGACATAACTTGAGCACCTTGAAGTGGCAAACCACCGTGAATCATAGCCGTATCACGAAGGATTTCTGAATGAAGTCCCATACGACGCATTTCTTCTAAGTGTTGGAAGCGATTCTCAAAGACTGTTTCAATCATGGTTGATTCCCCGTTTACCACTGCCATAAGTGCTGTAAATTGAGCTTGCATGTCAGTTGGGAAACCTGGGTGAGGTAGAGTTTTAACGGTTACTGGTTTCAATTGTGAAACATCAGATTTAACACGAATACCGCCGTCTTCTTCCTTAACATAGACACCCATTTCCAATAATTTTGAAATCAAAGGACGGTTATGTTCCCAAATAGCATCTTTGATAAGGACATCACCAGAAGTCATGGCTGCTGCTACCATAAAGGTACCTGCTTCAATACGGTCCTGAACAACTGCATGTTTAGTACCATGGAGAGCTTTAACACCTTTAATCACGAGTGATTCAGTTCCAGCACCTTTGACATCTGCTCCCATCTCGTTAAGAAGAAGGGCCAAGTCAACGATTTCTGGTTCACGCGCAGCATTTTCAATGGTTGTAACTCCATCAGCCAAAGTGGCTGCCATCATAAGGTTTTGAGTGGCACCGACAGATGGAAAGTCCATATAAATAGTTGCACCTTTTAGTTTTTCTGCTGTCGCAGTGATGTCACCACCAACTTGGGTAATTTTAGCACCCATTGCTTCTAAACCTTTGAGGTGGAGGTCAATCGGACGGCTACCAATCGTACAACCACCAGGCATTGAAACCTTCGCGTGGCCATTGCGGGCAAGAATTGGTCCAAGTACTACGATAGACGCACGCATCTTGCTCACATACTCATATGGCGCCTGATCGAGAATTTCTCCACTAGCATCAACGACAACGGTATTGTTTTCCTCGTCAAAGTCTACAGCAATATCTAAACCACGAACAACATTATTCATCGTGTAAACATCTGACAAGATTGGAACATTAGTTAAGGTTGTTTGACCTTCCGAGGCCAAGATAGTCGCTGCCAACAAGGGTAGGACAGCGTTTTTAGCACCTTCAATGACAACCTCACCACTTAATCGAGTGTTGCCACCCTGTACAATAATTTTATCCATAAGGATTCCTTTCAAGGGTCAATTTCATCTTTTTATATTATATCAAAAGTCTTTTAAATTCACTAATTTAAGATATTGAGCTTGCTAACGATTGACATAGCGTTAAAACATATATAAAGAATGAACTTACTAGAAAACCAATGGCAATACTAATAAAAAGCAAGAATAATCTCAATTTCCCAGTGTTAACAATAACATTCTTGGTTATTTTTTCCCAATCAAAAAGCGTATTCACCATCTGATAAGTTAAACCAATAAAAACCAAGTGGCTCGCTAGAGGAACCATATCATTTAAAATAGTCATCAAACTATTATATCATAGAAGACTTACATAAAACATAAGAAGAATCATTAAAAATACGACTTTTTACATTTGATTTCTTTATTAGTTTCCACCATTAAGAGCCATTGTTAACCAACTTAAGAACCTTTCAAAATGAGATTCCCCCGTGTTCATTCGAGATTGAAATTTAATTTATTTTCAATCATTAGTCATAAGAAAAAATCTTCCCTAATGCTACTGTTTCCAAATAACAGGTTTAGGGAAGATTTTGAGTCATTAGTTAACTATTACTTAGAAGAATTCCATGGCTACTAAAGTAATAATCGCAGAATCATAATAATTCTTAACAGGAAGATCCTGCATAAAGACAATCTTATTCTGCTGAACTAATTTCAAGTACTTTTGATCCTTCTCAGCCGCAAAAGCAATTGGTGCTTTAAAACTTGCAGCTTGGTGGTCGTCTAAAAACTTACCAGACAAATTGTAATTTGAAAAGACATTTTTCTGAGTCATAAAGAAATCCAACATCTTATTAAGGACTTTCTGACTCTTTTCATCGTTACTCTGAGTAAGATTGTATGGAAGACGACAAGCATTATAAGAATACGTTGAATCAAACTGATTTGAGATGGTGTAAGGCTTAACCACACGAGCCCCTGATTCATCCACCCAGATAAAGTCTGGAATTAATCCAGTCTTAGTTTTAGAACTAATCGTTTCAAGACTACTTAACATCTTGTTATTAATATCCAACCATTTTTTATCTTTTGTAACTTCATAAAAAGCTTGGAACTGCTTAGGTACAGTATCTGAAGTTCTCATAAGATTATAATATTTGGAATCTTTGTTCGCCCAGTTCCCAACAGTCAAAATTCCAATATTTTCATTATAGTTATACTTGAGAATATCCTGCAAGAGGGCCTTGGCCTGTGTTTGATACTCATCTTTATGGCTTGGCCATTGTTTTGAGGCTTCAATCAAGGCATAGGCAATATAAAGGTCCCCGTCAGTTGCATTGTGATCATCAACATTTTTAGCACTTTTTTGAACAATTTGTTCCCAAGACATCAATTGATTGCCTTCAATACGATGTGACAAATAATACTTGTAGAGTCTTTCAAAATCTTTTTGATTAGCTAAACCTTTCTTAGCTGCTCGCACGGTGATTAGCATTCCGTAACTTTGTGACTCGGAAAGAACAACATCTTTGTCTTTGTCATTAGTAGTTTTGACATATGCTTCGTTGCCTTTTTTGACTACGAAGTGTTTTTCCCATTTTTGATAAATTCTATCTTGAATATCAGTTTTCGTTTTCATTCTTATGGTAAACATTGAAAAAACAAATAAGCCAAGGATAACTACAAACCATAAATATTTAAAATATTTTGTTTTCATACATACTCCTATTCTGCAAAACGCTTAGTTTTAACCCATGTTGTTCCTTCACGATGAAGAATTTTATCCATGATAATAGACCACAACGAATCTAAAGAAACAATAATGAATAACTGTGCGTAACTAAAATAAGAGAGAATCGCTAACCAAATTTGTTTGCTGGTTGCTTGTCCAAATTGTGAAGCTAGGGCAACATTGATTTGCAATAAATATAATCCAATCATCAAGAGCCAGTTAAACAACATTAATTGAGCAATGTAAATATTACTTGCATCAAAGGCAAACGGAATCTGCACGGTTGGGAAAAAGATATGTAAAACAATGGCTAAGACATTAGCAAAGAAGATTAAATCAGATAAGACAATTGCACCATTAAACCAGAAGAAAATACAAGAGTAATTCGCTACTTCTAGTTTTACACGCCAATTTCCTTTACCGAACAAATGTTTAAAATTCGAGATAACAACTTCGTAATTACCTTTTGCCCAACGCTTACGTTGCATATAATAACTTTTAAGCGTTTCAGGTTCTTGTTGGAAGGCTTCAGAATTATATGCCAGGGCAATTAATTTACCACTTTGCATAATCTTGAAGGAAATATCGGTATCTTCGGTCAAGGCACCATTTCGCCAACCACCAATACTTTTAACGAATTCAGTTTGAATAATGAAGTTCGTTCCTGGAATACGACCAATTTTAAATAAATGCCACATTCCAACGTGGTGAACACGTTGCGTGACAACAATCTCTTGATTGATACAACGTGTTAAGAAATTTTGTTTTGCATTTCTTGTTTTATTACGGCCAAAGGACGCCACTCTTCGTTCTGGATCCTTCATCACTTCTTTAACTAAGAAGTAAAGTGCATTAGTTTCAGGCATGGCATCCGCATCATAAATACAGATATATTCTCCATCAGCCATTTTAAGGGCATCGTTCAGAACACCTGCTTTACCACCAGTACCCTTACGATTAATAATGGTAATATTACGTCCAGCATACTCTGGCAAGGCTTGAACAGCTAAACACTCTTGGTAAGTATTATCTGAACAGTTATCCGCAAACAAAAGTAGCTCTACCTTGTCATGAGGATAATTCATATTCAAGATAGCTTTAGCCGTTTGAGAGATAACAACATCTTCATTATGGGCTGGAACTACAATCGTAACCTTAGGATAATAAGGAAGTTCCTCCTTATCAACCTTAAAATCACTATGTTTCAACCAAAAATGAACAGCTGATACCAGAATAACAACACCCCAAATTAAGGAAATCCAGATGGATATTAGGGTGAAAATCATTAAAAACTGACTAACCATGTTTCACCGCCTTGAAATTATGAGAAACACGTTCATATATTACTGTATAAACAGTAAACAAAACAATGAAAGCAATCGCAAAAATAAGGCTAATACATAAAGCAAATACAAAAAACAAGTTTGTGATAGTCATAACTTCCCCCTAATACTCAACAATAATATCCGTTTCTAACTGACGGTTTAAATTACTCATTAATTCACTATAGTTATCAAATTTTTTGGAATTCTTTTTATCAATGACAAGAAAACCTGATTGAAATTGAATACCTTGATAACTACTTCCCCTAGTGAATGTCATTTCTTTTAGATGTTCTTCAAGACTAGTTTTATAAATCTTTTCTAAGTTTCTAGATTTATTTTTTGAGAGGATTAAGTAGCTCCCCTCAGAAACATAAAAGACTTGCTCAAAGCGATCCAGCTTATCTAAAATCTGATGATAGATACTAGTAAGCAAATGGTTATATTCACGAGGACTCAATTCAAAGAATTGTTCTTCATGAGACCAATGTATCAAAAGTGCTTGAACAGGTTTTTTATCCTCTAATAAATCACGATAAGCGTTACTAGCCTTGACTTCTTCAATCTGAACAGATGAAATAAATTTATAGAAGTAATACTTAATCTTTGAAAGTATCCCCATTAACAAAGGAAAACTGAATATAAGAACTAATGTATCATTCAGTGGAAGATAGACAACACCACTAACCAATACAAAGATACTTAAAGCAAAACTTAAAATGATTAGCCAAGTAATCAGAATCTCTGTTAAGAAACATACTGCAGCAATACCTAAAATCAGAAAGAAAGCTTCAAACATGAATAAATTAGGATTGACTTGATTACAGTAGAGAAATAGTAATGCTTCAAAGAAAATCAAACATAAAATCCAATACCAGATTTTTTTATCTCTTTTCACACTCAATTTCCTCCTTCGTGAAACTCTGATACAGAATCTTCCAAATTAAAGTACACTTTAATCGCTTGAACAATTCTCTCAGATGCTTTACCATCACCATAAGGATTAGGAGCTTTAGACATTTCTTTATAAAGAGCTTCTTCAGTTAAAAGTGAAGTCATTGCTTCTTTCACCTTGTCTGGATCAGTTCCGACAAGTTTCAATGTTCCTGCTTTAACACCTTCTGGACGCTCTGTTGTATCTCGTAATACTAAAACAGGTTTTCCAAGTGATGGAGCTTCTTCTTGAACACCACCAGAATCCGACATAATAAAGTAACTTCTAGAAGCTAAATTATGAAAATCAAAGACATCTAAAGGTGCGATAAGATGAATTCTATCATGGTCACCTAAAATTTCCTTTGCTGCAGCTTGTACAGAAGGGCTCAAATGAACAGGGTAAACCACTTCAATTTCAGAATGCTCATCTACCATATGACGAAGAGTTTTAAATACTCGACGCATTGGCTCACCTTGATTCTCTCTTCGGTGCATTGTTACTAAGATAATTTTTTTATTCTCATCGATTTTATCGAGAACTTCATGATAATAATTATCTTTAACTGTAAGCTTTAAGGCATCAATCGCTGTGTTACCAGTGACATAAATTGCCTCTTTTTTATGATTTTCCGACAATAAGTTTGCTTTACTTTCTTGAGTAGGTGCAAAATACAAATCAGAAAGGCTGTCAGTCATCTGACGATTCATTTCCTCTGGATATGGTGAATATTTATCATAAGTTCTAAGCCCAGCCTCAACGTGACCGATACTTACTTTATTGTAAAATGCAACCAAGCCAGCAGCAAATGTTGTTGTTGTATCACCATGAACCAAAACCAAATCAGGTTGTTCCTTCTTAACAACTGGATCAAAATTAGCCAAAATTTTAGAAGTAATTTCCTGAAGTGATTGGTTTTTTCCCATGATATCCAAATCATAATCAGGAACTATTTCAAAAGTCTCCAAAACCTGGTCAAGCATTTGACGGTGTTGAGCTGTGACTACTGTAATAGTATTAATGGTTTCTTGATGTTTTTTCAACTCAAGAATTAATGGCGCCATCTTAATTGCCTCTGGTCTTGTCCCAAAGACAACCATAATATTTAATTTTCCCATAAGATCCCCCCCTATGACCTATACGAAATCAATATAATATTGACAAATAACACTCTACATTATCACTTTATTATCCCCAATAAAAAGGAAAATGAGTTATCCTTTCTCCAAAAGCATTAAAGGGAATGCCCTCGCTATTGGTCTTGTTTTGCAAATGATGTAAAGTAGATAAAGAAAAAGGTCTCAATAAAAAGACTATCATTACGTATAAAATTCAAGAAGTTAAGACAAAAGTCAACTCATATCACCCAAGGATATCAATGGTTTTGAGCTATTTAGTCTTCTCCCTCGAATTTAAAAATACACTATTTAATAAATAAAAAAACTGCAGGAGAAAAAACGCTTTGCTAATAAAAGTGTTTTTGAATCCAGCAGTATTGCTAATTTACATATATTTCATAAAAACTTCTCCCCATTTTAAAGAGCGTCCCCTTTACTTACGCTCTATCCCCATCTTACAAATCAAAATATCGGTATGATAACCCTATCCCAATACCATATCACATAGCACCAAGTACCAACAAGCAATCATTCAACTCTCCCCAAAAGAGTCAAAATATTACAAACAGGTTGGCTTCGAGTTACTACTACCCATGTTCCCTATTCATATAGACGCTATAATTATAGCATGTTATTTTTATTTTTCAACCTTTTTCAATTTTTTACTATTTTAATGTATGTGACAACCATTATAATGAAGTCGTTTGAATTAAACACTCCTACTTAACAAATACTAATCAAATGATATTTATCTATATTTTAATAAATAATAGTTAAACACCCTTTGGCTTTTAAATGGATTTGCATAAAAAAATCAGAATTCCTATTAAAATTCTGATTTTTTATTTCTAATTCTATTTCTTAATGATTGACGGCTTCTTTCAACGCTTCAACCTTATCCAATTTTTCCCATGGAAGATCGATGTCAGTACGTCCCATGTGACCATAGGCCGCTGTTTGACGGTAGATAGGACGTTTAAGATCAAGCATTTGAATGATACCTGCAGGACGCAAGTCAAAGAGATCACGGACAGCAGCTTCAAGTTTGCTTTCAGCAACTGTCGCCGTTCCGAAGGTGTCAACACGGACAGACACAGGATTAGCAACACCAATAGCATAAGCCAATTGTACTTCTGCTTTCTTAGCAAGACCAGCAGCTACGATGTTTTTAGCAATATAGCGAGCGGCATATGAAGCTGAACGGTCAACCTTAGTGGCATCCTTACCTGAGAAGGCACCACCACCGTGTCTTGAGTAACCACCATAAGTATCAACAATGATCTTACGACCAGTCAAACCAGAGTCCCCTTGAGGTCCTCCAATAACAAAACGACCTGTTGGGTTGATAAAGAATTTTGTCTCGTCATCCAAGTATTCGGCTGGAATAACTGCTTTAATGACTTTTTCAATGACGTCTTGACGAATTTGATCGTTAGTTGCTTCAGGATCGTGTTGCGTTGAGATAACGACTGTATCAACACGTACTGGTTGGTCATTCTCATCATACTCAACAGTAACCTGAGATTTAGCATCCGGACGAAGGTATGAAATCTCACCAGATTTACGCAAATCTGCCAATTTTTTAACCAATTTATGTGAAAGGCTAACTGGAAGTGGCATAAACTCCGGAGTTTCATCAATAGCAAAACCAAACATCAAACCTTGGTCACCAGCTCCGATAAGATCAAGTGGATCTTGGTCACCAGTTCCACGAACTTCAAGTGATTCATTGACACCTTGAGCAATGTCTGGAGATTGTTCGATCAATGATGGGTGAACCCCAACAGATTCTGCTGCAAAGCCGTATTCTGCATTGTTATAACCAATTTCAGCGATAGTATCACGAACCACACGGTTAATATCTACATAAGCTGTTGTAGAAACTTCACCGAAAACATGGACAGAACCAGTGTAGACAGCTGTTTCTGCTGCAACGTGTGCATCTGGATCTTCTGCTAAAATCGCATCAAGAATGGCATCTGAAATTTGGTCTGCAATTTTATCTGGATGCCCCTCAGATACTGATTCAGACGTGAAAAGTTTACGTTCTGACATATAAAATGTCCCCCTTTTAATATGAATAATAGTATTAGATAGAACAGATTTGACCGTCTCCTAATAGGTAAAACGCTATACTCCTAATGGAGCTAAACGCCGTTAAAAAGTTACAAAGAACCAACAGCCAACTCTAGGATGACTGTTGCCTTATCGGGACTTAATAACTACTGTCCATTATATCATGTTTTTTCAGTCTAGTCATATAGTTATTTATTATCAAGCCTTATCAATAAGTTATAGTGAGCATTTTACCATCTTTTGTATTATACTTAGGATATGAAAACTTATGAACACGTTTATGACATCTTATCGAAGAGTCCTGATTTTGTGACGGGAGAGAGCTTGGCTAAAAGCCTTGGTGTCTCAAGGACAGCCATTTGGAAGGCGATTCAAACACTTCAAGAACAAGGAATTGACATTACAAGTGTCCGCAAGAAAGGCTACTATTTAGAAAAGGGAGATATTCTTCTTCCTCAAGACATCTCTAAGCAACTCAATATTCCAGTCTACTTTAATCCAGATTCTAACTCTACCCAACTAGATGCTAAACATGGCATGGAAAAGAATAATCCGACGCCTGCACTTTATCTGGCATCAAGTCAAAAGGCAGCCAAAGGACGATTTGAACGTCACTTCTTTGCCAGTCCACAAGGTGGTATCTACATGAGTATCCACTTAAAGCCCAACTGTCATTTTGAGGAGTTACCACCTTATACGATGATGGTGGCCGCTGCTATTGTCAAAGCTATCCAGCGTCTAACCGGAATCAATACAGAAATCAAATGGGTTAATGACATCTACCTCAACAACAAAAAAATGGCTGGTATCCTTACCGAAGCCATTAGTTCTATCGAATCTGGTCGCATCACAGATGTCATTATCGGGGTTGGCCTTAACTTCTCAATCAGTGATTTTCCTGAAGAGTTAGCTAATAAAGCTACTAGTCTTTTTACTTCTGAAAAACCAAGCATCACTCGAAACCAGCTCATTTCAGAAATTTGGAAACTCTTTTTAACCATTCCTACTAGCGATTTGGTCAAAGTTTATAAAGAAAAGTCCCTCGTTTTAGACAAACAAGTGACCTTTGAACAAGCTGGAAGGACTTATACTGGTATTGCCAAGAAAATTGGCGACAAGGGCCAACTTCTCGTTCTTACTGATGATGGTCAGGAAAAATGGTTGACCGCTGGCGAAGTGAGCCTTACTTCTTGGTAGACTTATCGGCTGCACGCGCAATGCGTGAAACAACATAGGTTGTCCAAAGACGACGAAACAGTAAATACCCAAAAAAGGCTGTAAAAAAGTAATAGCCGTGCTGTAAACTGTAATTAAAACAAACCGTTTCAAAAATAGTTTCAAGCGTAATAAACAAAATTTGTTGAATCATAAGATTATTATATCAATAGATAGAGCCTAGGACAAGCAGTCTAGGCTCTTTTCATTTTTACACGGATGGACCTTCCAATTATTAGCTTCAGAAATCAAACAAATCCCACTCTAGGCTCGGACCAAAAAAGGTCAACTGGACAGTCTCGCTTTTCTATTTCCGGGATCGGACCTAAAAAGGTCCACTGGACACCCTCGCTTTTCTATTTCCGGGATCGGACCTAAAAAGGTCCACTGGACCTTTTTAGTCCTCTATTTCTACTACATCAGAGAGAAATTCGAGTTCTTGAGGGATATACTCTTCGCGATCTTCTTTTTCCAATTCTTCTTTGGATTTGAGACTTCGTGCAAATTCTGTTCGGAGTTTTTCAAATTCTGCTTTTGGAACAGCCATAATATTAGGTGAGAAACCGGCAGCTGAACTCATGATATTGCCAAACATATCATTGAGATCACTGCGTTTCATGACCTGTTCAGCATTAAAAGCAGCATTAAAAGCCAGGATGGCATTTTCCTGATTGGCTAATACAGGCTCAGATCCATTCAAAAGGGCCCTATTTTGTGGGCTAATAGAATCCAAGATTTCAGGCCAAGTTGCCTTTAGGGCATCCAGACACTGGCGTGATTTCTGCGGATTTTCCATGGTTTCACGCATAATAGTGAGAATCTTTTCACGATCCACCTTGTACTGATAAGCAGGTTTGGCTTTTCGAGTTGGTGCTACTTCTCCTTGGACTTTGCCCTCTTTAAGAGCTTTACGTAGACCTTCTACCTCGCGACGAAGACTATCTAACTCTTCTTGTAAATTCCCTGGAATTTCTTGTGAAACCTGAGAATGAGTCTCTGACAATTTTATAGTCAGCATTTCCGCATAGATTTTAGGATGTGTTCCAGTTTTAATTTCTGGCAAGGCACTTGTAACCAAGTCAATCAATTGGAAAAGTCGGTCTTGCTCCAGAGAAAGATTCTCTTCAAAAAGGGGACTATGGTGACTGTTCTCTCCGCCCGCTTTGACAATCAAAAGATCACGGAAATACTCCAAGAGATCAGTCGCAAAACGGCTCATAGACTTACCATTATCAAAGAGGGTTTCGAGATTTGATAAAGCTTGCGTAGTATCTTGATTGCGAATGTTAGCGACGAAACTATCCAAGGCTGTCAAACCAATAGAACCAGTGATTTCTTCAGCTACGGTTTGGCTGACATGATTGTCAGGAGACAGACTCAGTGCTTGGTCTAAGATTGACAAAGCATCACGCATACCACCTTCTGCACGACGAGCAATAATAGTCAAAGCCTCATCATCAAAGGTCAGTCCTTCTTTTTCCAGAATTGAAGCCAAGTGCTCTTTAATCGCTCCCTGTTTGATCGATTTAAACTCAAAGCGTTGGACACGAGAAAGGATAGTTGCTGGAATCTTATGTAATTCAGTGGTCGCTAGAATAAAAACCACATTTTCAGTTGGTTCTTCCAAAGTCTTCAAAAGAGCATTGAAAGCACCTGTCGAGAGCATATGAACTTCGTCAATAATATAGACCTTGTAAGTCGCACGACTTGGGGCATAGGTCGATTTGTCACGAATTTCACGAATCTCATCAACACCATTATTGGATGCCGCATCAATCTCTATAACATCTTCGAGACTACCGTTTGTAATATCGCGACAAATATCACAGTGATTACATGGCTCCCCATCAACTTGATTAGGACAGTTCATAGCCTTGGCAAAGATTTTCGCCGCACTAGTTTTACCGGTACCACGCGGCCCAGAAAAGAGATAGGCATGGCTAATTTTCCCTGACTCTACCGCCTGTCTTAGCGTGGTTGAAATCACTTTTTGACCAACCATTTCGCCAAAGGTCTGACTACGGTATTTACGATATAAGGCTTGATACATTAGTTTACCTCAAACATTCCAAATGTAAGCTCGGTTTTCTCGAGTAGAATTTTGACAAATGCTTCAAGATAATCTTGGTCTACGTCGTTATAGTCTCCTACTTGGTGAGAATCCAAATCGAGAACACCAACTAATTTGCCATCTTTTACCATTGGTACAACAATTTCACTTCGAGCAGCGGAATCACAAGCGATGTAATTAGCGTGTTTGGTAACATCTTCGACAATTAAGGTTCTATTTTCTGCTGCAGACTGGCCACAAACACCCTTACCTAGGTCAATTCGAACACAAGAAACATTACCTTGAAAAGGGCCAAGGATTAACTCATTATTTATATTATCCATCAGGTAGAAGCCTGTAAACACAGAATTTGGTAGAGTTGTATTCAAGAGAGCCGAGGCATTAGAAAAGTTGGCCAGAGCATTGTCTTCATTGGCAAAAACTGCCTTAGCCTGAGCTAGCATTATTTCATAGGCTGATTTTTTTTCTTCGTTAGTCATAACTACCATTATATCAAAGATAGGTCCTTAAAACTAAGATTGACCTACCTTTTCTCCTTCCCTTTCATTTAAAAATAATTCAAGATCATGAATGACATTTTCAGGATATTCTGGACTAGAAATCTGATAAAACTTAACAGTCATCCGATTTCTGAACCAGGTTAATTGCCGTTTAGCAAATCGACGTGTATTTTGCTTGAGTTTTTCCAAGGCTTCGTCCAAGGTTTGGTTCCCAGCAAAATAAGGAAACAACTCCTTGTAGCCTATACCACGAGCTGACTGGGCATCAGGATAATTATCGTACAGCCACTTGGCCTCTTCCAAGAGACCATGTTCAACCATCTTGTCTACTCGTGTATTGATGCGGTCATAAATCAAGGAACGTTCATCATCTAATCCGATAAGAAAGGGCTCATAAGTCGTCTCAGTATTTTCAAGATTCTCCGAAAAACGATGAAGTTCAAGTGCTCTAATAGCACGACGACGGTTAATCTCTTTAATCTCAATACCTAAGCGATCAATTTTTTCAAAAAGTTCCTGATCAGATAATTGCTCTAATTCCGTGCGATAGGCTAAGACCTGCTCCTGATCTACCTGTCCCCCTAGGTGATACCCTTCTAGGAGACTTTGTAGATAGAGACCTGTTCCTCCTACTATAATAGGCAACTTACCACGACTAACAATATCAGTAATGGTAGCCTCAGCCTCTGTTACAAAATCATAGGCTGAATAAGACTCATCAACATCGCGAACATCAATCAGATGATGCACTGCTGCAGCCTGCTCTTCAGGAGTGGCCTTTGCGGTTCCTATATTCAATTGTCGGTAAACCTGCTGGCTATCTCCTGAAATAATTTCTCCATTAAAGCGCTGGGCCAATTTAATCCCAAGCGCCGTTTTTCCCACAGCAGTAGGACCAGCTACTACAATAAGTTTGGTTTTCATAATGTTTTCACTTGCTATTCTAGATATTTTTTTAGATAATATAAGCATATTATAACATATACGGAGGATAGTCTCATGGCTAAAAAACATTCATTCGCTAAAGGTGTCGCTACTGGCGTTATCGGAACTGCTGCTACTGTAGCAGGTGCTGTCTTCGCAGTTAAGAAAACCATTATCGAACCAGAAGAAAAGAAATTGGCTTTCATCGAAGAAAACCGTAAAAAAGCAGCTCGCCGTCGTGTAAGCCGCTAATAATGAGAACCAGGGAAACCTGGTTTTTTACTGTTATTTTTAACTCTTCATCTATGACTAGGAACGGAGCCAAATTTGAAAAGAAAAAAATATAATATTATCACATTCTCTTTACTAGCTTTCTTCTTTCTCTTCGGTTTTTTATCAAAACATTTAAAAGAACCTGTAAATCCAGCAGCAAAAACGCATCACATCTCTCACAGCCTTTCATCAAAAAGTAGCTCATCTCATAAAAAAGAGAATACTAAATCTTCAACTGCTACTTCGACGGAAAATCATAAGAAGGATGCTAAAGACGAAAATAAGAACCAAGCATCTCCTTCTGCTCAAGAAGCAAATCAAAAACAAAACAACCAAACACCTCATCAAGATGGAAATCAAGAAAAGTCCAAGCCTGCTGAAGGCGGACGAGGTTGGGGCGGACCAGAAGATGGCTCCTATGCCACTAACGGAGGAGGCGGTGGAGGTCACGATGCAGCCTTCGCCGCAGGTGCTGGTGGAGGAAGCAATCACTCAAGCTCAACTGATCAGAGCAATGAGTGGGTTAACGACGTTGATAACAATCCTTACGAGTACCCACAAGCTTCATCAAGCACAGACACAAGTGCCAATTCCAATTAATGAGATAACAGAATACTAAACATCACCAGTATTCTATCCGAAACCCTAGTTAGGACTAATCCCGACTAGGGTTTTTGCTTATCAAAAAAACACCTATAATTCAATAGGCGTCAAATACATTGGCTTAAATTGGGGGCAGAATAGCTTAAAACCTTTTCGTTAAAAGCCCATAAAGAACATAACGATAAAAAGATAAAACAAATGTGGACAAAACGCTTTAAAACCGCATGGTTAAAGGCTTAAAAATGTCCCCTGCCGGAATCGAACCAGCAACGACTCCTTAGGAGGGAGTTGTTATATCCATTTAACTAAGAGGACTTATGAAAAAATCTGCCACGAGGACAGATTTTTTCGGTGAAATCTGTAAATTATTTACGGATTTCTTTGATACGTGCAGCTTTACCTTGCAAAGCACGCAAGTAGTAAAGTTTAGCACGGCGGACTTTACCGTAGCGTACAACTTCAATCTTTTCAACACGTGGAGTGTGGATTGGGAAAGTACGTTCTACACCGATACCGCTTGAAATTTTACGAACTGTGTACATTTCTGAGATCCCTTGACCTTTGCGTGAAATAACTACACCTTCAAAGATCTGGATACGTTCGCGAGTTCCTTCGACAACTTTCGCGTGAACGCGAACTGTGTCACCAGGACGGAATGATGGGATGTCAGTACGAAGTTGACCTTCTGTCAAACTTTGGATCAATGGATTCATTTTTATATACTCCTATCTTACTAATCTTAAGAGCAACCTCTGTGTCTCAGCGGATTAGCCGTTATTTTTGTGTGTCCATTACACACTCTTAGTATCTTATCAAAAAATTATCAGGATGTCTAGTATCTTATTGCATTTCTAGCATTTTTTGTTGCCCATAAATGCTCGTCTTATGATTGATGAGATAAGCAAAAGCCATGACAATCGCGTAAGGGACTGCATTAGCGGGACCAAAGACTTCAACGCCAATGAAAATAGGGGCTAAAAGGGTATTGGTACTGCTACCAAAGACAGACAGATAGCCTAGACCTGCTACAAGTGGAATTGGAAGTCCCAGAACTGGTGCTAGAACAGCACCAAGACTTGCTCCGATAGCAAACAAAGGGGTTACTTCTCCTCCTTGGAAACCAAGAGATAGGGTAAAGACGGTCAAGAGCAATTTCAAGAGCCAATCCAATGGATAAATGGTCCCACCACCAACACTTAAAGCAATCAAATTCGTTCCAAGACCTGTATAACGTCCCTTCCACAAAATCAAAAGAAGACAGGTTAAGACGACACTTCCTAAGAGAACACGATAATAAGGATTTGGGAGCAGACTCGCTACTTTCTTTTTAGCTAGTGACAAGAGATAAGCAAAGAGATTTCCTGCAATACCAAAGGCCAAACCTAAAAGAGCTAACTTAATAAACGTCTCAAGGTCAATAGTCAAACTTTCGGAGACAAAGTGGCTAAATTTTTCAAGACCTAAGAGATGGCTTGTCGTACTAGCCACAAAAGATGCAATAAGAGTCGGTACCAAGATTGGCAGACTTAACTGTCCCAGGGTCAAGACCTCAAGAGCAAAGAAGGTCGCAGCGATTGGTGTTTGGAAGAGCCCTCCAAAACCAGCTGCCATCCCTATGGTCAAGAAAATGCGTGAAGCATTAGGGATCTTAAAATAGCGACTAAAAGCATGGGAAACTGTGGCTCCGAGCTGAACAGCAACTCCCTCACGACCTGCAGATCCCCCGAACAGGTGGGTCAGCCATGTGGTCACAGTCACAAGTGGAATTAACCTTAGGGGGACTTGATCCTCCTCATTATGTCCTACCTTGAAAATCAAGCCCATTCCCTGTGCTGCCTTTCCAGCAAGCTTTTGATAAAGGTAAACTATCAAAAGGCCTGCTAAAGGAAGTGCTGGGACCAGATAAAAGATATGATGGTCACGGAATTCCGAGAGTCCTATAAGCACGCGCCCAAAAACAGCATCAATCAGTCCAACCAGCACCCCTAACAAGATTGCATAAAGACTTAACATTACTAAATGTAAGTAAGAAAGACCTTGACTATCACTTAATTGTCTTACTTTCATTCTAGATACCTACTTTTTTCCAGCTTACTTGCTTGATAAATGCGTGAACGCTTCATAATATCCGCAAAACTTGCGACGATAGCTTCTTTATATTCGGGATTAAGGACACTAGCGCCTACCTTGTCTAACAAGGCCTGCTCACGCTCAGGATCATAGATTGCCTTTCCGGTGCGTTGTTTATAAGCACTTACTCGAGTTACCAATTTCATACGTTCTTCCAACAAAGCCACAATCTCATTATTAACGGTGTCAATCTGTTGGCGAATCTCATTTAAGTCCATACTGACCTCCTTTTTTCTCTTCATTATAACACAAATGACCTGAGGACAAAAGAGCCTCGAGCCATTGAATTGCTTATAAAAAGAGTTTTCTTACCTGACTGATATTACTTTCATTAACAACCAAATATAAGGTTGCTCCTGCTTTTAGACGTGTGTCTCCATGAACAACCTCAGACTGGTCTTGAAAAATCTGAGTGGAAATCAAAACCCCGTCAGGTAAGGTTAAATCCTTAACCAATCGACCAGCTAATCTATCTGTAACTGGTAAATCAATCATCGTCGGTATATTATCAACTTGTTTTGGTTCGTGAGCAATCAGATTGTGAAGCATGGCTTCATAGACGGGTTCTCCTCCCATGAAATCCATGACGAGATAGGCAATCAGGGTCACAACTCCGATTGTCATCAATTGGTGAAGGTCACCCACCATCTCAGTCACTAAAATCATAGCAGTTAGCGGTGCCTTAGATACCGCACCGAAATAACCAGCCATACCAAGAATGATAAAAATAGGGAACTGACTGACTTGTAAGAATCCTAGATTTTCAAAAGCTACCGCAAAGACGCTACCAGAAAGAGCACCTAAAGTCAAAATCGGCAAGAAAATCCCACCAGGAAAACCTGAACCAAAGGACAACATACTCCAAATAAAGCGAATAGCCAAATAGAGGATGGCCACAGTTAGAGCAGGATGTAAACCATTTAGGGCAAGAATCAATTCATTCCCACCACCTAAAAGATATGGAGAATAGAGGCCTATAGGAATGATAAACAGAACTGCCAGAAGGCCATGAAAATGAGATGGCAAGTGGAAGATTTTCCCTAACCCTTGGTAGACCTTACCAATACGTAAGACAACCCACTCATAACCGTATCCAAGCACACCTAGAAAAATCCCCAAGACAATAAGAATCCAATAATCTTTCAAAGGAAATACGGGTAATTTTTCTGTCATAGCAAGAACCGGAACCTGACCAAAGATCCGTAAGGAAACAGCATTAGCCACTAAAGATGCCGTTAAAGCTGTCACCCAAACATGACGCGAGAAATGATGATAGACTTCTTCGACAACAAACAAAAGACCGGCAATCGGGGCATTAAAGGCAGCCGATAACCCTGCTGCCGCTCCTGCAGCAATCAAGAAGCGCTTTTCACGTGCAGAGAGCTTAAGACTCTCAGCTAAGCCCTTAGCAGTCATAGCACCAAGTTGAATACTAGGGCCCTCACGTCCCAGCATAAGTCCCATTGAAATCCCAAGGACTCCACCTAGGAACTTACGCCATAATATTGACCACCAAGACGGATGTAAGAGTCCCATCAGTTCCCCTTCAACATGGGGAATTCCTGAGCCCTTGATGTCTTTTTCCTGCTTAATAAGGTAACCAATAAAAAGTGCAATCAAGAGATTAACCAGGACAATTCCCAAAATCAGAAGTGGATTATGAAGGGCGTCTTTGTATATAGCTACAGAAAATGCGGCCCCTTTGGCAATTAACCAGCGAAAAAGACTGACCACTGCTCCTGCCGTCACCCCCACTAAGAGCCCTCGCCAAACGGACCAAAGGAGATGTTGAGATTGCGTCCTAAAATCTCTTTCTATTTCATTCATAAATACTCCATTTTTAACTACAATAAAAGCAGACTTTACTCTGCCTTTTTCTTATGCTAATGCTTCTGAAATTTTTTCAGCGAAAGCTTCGAGGTTCTCGATATCTTCATCTTCAGCAGAAAGATCAACCTTGACACTGTCTGCTCCTTTAGTCGCCCCTGTGAAGGTAAATTGATTTTCAAATTCATCAACTGAGTGACAGAAATAATCGTAGAAAGTATCTCCTGAACCTACAACACCAAAGATTTTACCTGACAAATCGAGATCAGCCAAATCTTCGTAAAAGTCAACGATTTCATCTGGCAACTCACCATCACCATAAGTGTAAGTCGCTACAATACAGATGTCCGCATCTTCAAAATCAGCGGCATCAACCGTTGTACACTCGTCTACATCTACAGTGTGACCCAATTCTTCCAATTTTTTGGCAACGATATCTGCGATTTCTTCCGTGTTACCGGTCATACTGGCATAAACGATTTTTGCTAAAGCCATAATGTCCTCCAAAATAATAAATTAGCTATATTATATCATATTTCTTCAGAAAATAAATGACCTAATAACTCAAAAAACTGCCCTGATTGACAGTTTTAAATTGACATTAATTCTTCTTTTTAGACTTTTCTTAGGTGAGTGCGGACGCTAGCGACTTCCTTCGGAATTCCATAGCTAAGTTTTGAGCCTAGTGTCTCAAAACTTCCGAGTGCCTAAAGCTTTTAAACTTTAGGCACTTTTCTCACAACGAAAAGTCTTGTCTACAGCTCGTTCTGAAATTATTAAAGGAACTATCTCATTTCATCTACAGAAAATAGTCTATGTTTTGATAGCCAAGTCACTTGTTAGAGGAAACTAAAACTGCCCATCAGGACAGTTTTAGATTTTGTAAAAGTTCAAAATGTCGATAGACTAGCCATAAGCCAACACCAACTAACAGAATGATAATCACTGCTCTCATGAGACCTCTAAGAAAAGTCAAGAGCCAAGTGAGAAGCATAGAGGTGATTAGCCAACTCCATCCAGAAGCACTGTAAAGAGTTTGAATACTCTCTATGGAATGACTAGTCAGCGTTTTTACCCAAGTGGGAATATAAATCCAAATGCCATCACCTGATAAGCCCAAACGATTGGCAATCATGGTTCCTGTTGTTTGCAACCAAGTAAAGACCCCAGCATTGAAAAGAAAAAGGAAGGTTTGCATGGGGTAACGTCTAGCAAGGCGTTTCAAATAGCGCATGACAGCCCCTCCTTAATTAGCATAAAGAGCATGGACCGTATCAATATCCACCTGTTGAATCCCGTAATAAGATCCAGCGGATTGCATAACGGATGTCTTAGAGTCATCATGATCTAAGCCAATAGCATGTCCCAATTCGTGTTCAGCCGTATTAACGATACGCTTGTGAGTATAACCAAAATCACTATTCAAGAGGAAGTAACGATTTAACTTTACATCCACATGAGTGATGCGATTGGTCAAAACATTGGTTTGACTATCTGCTAAACCTGCTGCCTGTGAATTCGCATCGGAATAGTCTGTCGCAACAATGTCAGCCGTTGAGGCATCATCAGTTAAAGTAAAGATGAAAGCACCCGTGTTATTCCAGTTGGTGATAGCTTCCTTATAGGCGGCTACCAAGGTTTCGTCTGTAGATTGTATATATATGCTAGCTGTATTTTGCGCCCATCTAGCTCCGTTAGACTCTGGAATAGTATCTGTCGTTGATAGGTTAGAGACAACTTTCTCAACGTCACTAGTACTGGTACCACTAAACCCTAGCTCTACTTGATGAAAGGCTTGGTTAATATTTGTGGCTAAGGTACTTGAAGAGTTATTGGCATAGTAGACGAGTCCATACCCAATGAGGGCTAGCACTAGGGCAAGTTTAAATATAGCCCAAATAAGATTCCAAATAAATTGTAAAAGAAGTTTAGGAATATAGAAGATTACTCTGAATAATTTTTTCATTATTGAGCCTCCTTTTCGAAACTTCCCTTAGTATATCAAGCTCTAATAGTTCTGACAAGTAAAAAATATCACTTTAAGCTTTTATCATCTCTTTGATAAGATGTTACAAACTTGACCTATTAAGACAAACGTTCTTCTTTAACGTAATCAATAGGTAACCATTCTAAGTAGGCTTCTAGTTGTTTTTCCCAATAATACCATTCATGTCTTCCATGGTCCGTGCGGTAGTCAATGTCCAAACCAAGAGCTTTCAAATCAGCTACTGCTTTGTTTTGAGAGTCAAAAAGGAAATCCTCAAGACCACACCAGGCAAAGAATTTGGTTTTCTTGTCATGTTGTTTGGCTAGATTGACCAGTTTATGCTGCACAATGTCTTTTCCTTCTAAATCTCCAAAGACACCTTGCCAGTATTCCTTAGACTCACTCGTTTCATCAGTAATCATCTCCACTGATAATCCAAGGGCACCAGAGAAGGAACCCGCACAAGCAAAGTTATTTGTCGTTAAGGCGAGTTTGAAAGACCCATAGCCACCCATAGAAAGTCCAGCGATAAAAGTCTTTTCACGCTTCTTAGTCATACTTGGGAAGAAACGTTGCATGACTTGAGGAAGCTCCTTTGCAATGGCATCGTAATACTTAACACCGTATTTGGTATTTGTATACCATCCATTTTCAGAGTTAGGCATAATAACGATAAGATTAGTCTTACGAAGGAGACGCTGAATATTGGTACGAAAGGCCCAAGAATTATGATTGCCCCCCATGCCATGAAGGAGATAGAGAACCGGAATGTCCGTATCACTTTCCGTTTCAGCAATCTGGTCGCGGTCTGGATAAATGACATCTACTTGACGGTACTGTCCTAGAACATCTGAAGAGTATTCAATTTGAAAAAAAGCCATTGTATTTTCCTTTCTAAATGTCAGAAAAGCTGGGGTATCCCAGCTTCTGCTTTAAGAAGAAAATCTTGTTGAGATTTACCTCTATTTCGATGAATGCAAGCAAGACGCTCACACCCTTATTGTAACATCAATGATTAACGTACTTCCATGACTACCGGAAGAATCGCTGGGCGACGTTTAGTTTGGTCAAAGAGGAACTTAGCTACATCGTCTCGGACAGCCCCTTTAAGTTCACCCCAATCGAAGCTGTCTCCTGCCAAGTAATTTTCAACGGTAGCATTGACAATGTCAGCAGCCTCACGTAGAATGTCACGGCTCTTCTTAACATAGACGAACCCACGTGTATTCACACGCGCTTTAGAGACAATCTTACGTTCCTTCTTGTTCACAGTGATAGCTACGATAAAGATACCATCTTCAGACAAGACCTTGCGGTCACGAAGGACGATATTACCCACATCACCAATGGCATTACCGTCGATCATCACATCACCAGCTGGAACAGCTCCTTCATGAAGGAAACCTTGATCTTCAGACAAATGCATGATATCACCGCGTTTAACGATATAAATATTTTCTGGAAGAATACCAACTTCCAAGGCTAACTCTGCATGGGCTTGAAGGTCACGGTACTCACCTTGGACAGGGAAGAGATACTGTGGACGAAGGAGATTAATCATCAATTGAAGTTCACGAGCATTGGCATGTCCAGATACACGAAGGCTCTGCGTAATCATCTTAACAGTTCCACCAGCCTTATAGATAGCGTTGTTGACACGTGCCACTACAGCTTCTTTAGCAATGCTTGGAGTTGTTACGATATAAACCAGATCTCCATCCTTAATTTGAACGTAACGGTGACGACCAACAGCCATCTTTTGGAGACCATCGATTGGTTCACCCATACGACCATTTTCAAGGATAATCAACTCGTGGTCTTCAAACTTGTTCATGTCTTTTGGTTTGACAATAAGTTTTTCATGCTCCACAGTCAATTTTTTGAGACGAATGGCTGTGCGGACAATATTTTCAACGTCAAAACCAGTAAGAACAACGCGACGTCCATGATCAGCAGCTGAATCGAAGACTTGTTGAATACGTACCAAGTTTGAGGCAACTGCAGCAACAATAACACGTCCTTCTGCATCGGCAATGACTTGGTCAATTTCTTGACCAACTTCTGCTTCCGAAGCTGTTTGTTCAGTACTTGTCGCATTTGCTGAGTCTGACAAGAGGGCCAAAACACCTTCGCGTCCGATTTCAGCCAAACGACCTAAATCAGTTTTGTAGTAAGGACGGGCAGCTTGGTCAAATTTGAAGTCACCAGTATAGACAATATTACCTTGGTCAGTTCCAAGAACAATCCCCATTGATTCTGGAATAGAGTGCGTTGTTTTGAAGAATGAAACTTCAGCATTCTCAAATTCAATTTCAGTTTCTGCGTCAATAACATGGAAATTATTGAATTTCTTAACGCCAGCATTCTTCACAAAAAGCTTAGCCAACTCAATTGTGAGTGATGATCCAAAAACTGGTGCTTTGACTTCTTGTAAGATATAAGGTAGGGCACCAATGGCATCGGCATGTCCATGCGTCAAGAAAATCCCTTCGATACGATCTCTATTTTCAATCAAGTAATCTAAGTTAGGAATGACAAAGTCAACACCTAGTTGTTCATTTTCAGGATACTTTAGACCAGCATCCAAGATAAAGATAGAGTCGTTAATCTCAACAATATAGAGGTTCTTAGCATTTTCACGTACTCCACCTAGGGCAATAATTTTAATATCGCTCATGCTTGTTTTTCTCCTTTTTAGTTTGACTCTCTTCTAGAGCCTATTTTTACAGACGGTCCAAGAAGCTGAACGTTCGTGCGAACAGTCTCCTTGTCGATTTACAGGCCACAACAAAAAGTTGCATACTCTTTAAGTATACAACTTTTTAGCTTATTTTACAATTTAGAGTCAGACGAGAGTTACTCAAACATAGCGTAGTAGTCTGTGATATCCAATTGACCTTTTTCTTCCTTGGTAAGGTCTTTAATGATTTGACCATCCTTCATAACGATAAGACGATTTCCGTATTTAAGGGCATCTTCCATATGGTGAGTAATCATCAAGGCTGTCAAGTGGTCACCCGTCACAAACTCATCGGTCAACTCCATGAGAGCCACACTTGTCTTAGGATCCAAGGCTGCGGTGTGTTCGTCTAAGAGCAAGAGCTCAGGACGTTTAAGTGTCGCCATCAAAAGACTGAGTGCCTGACGCTGACCCCCTGAGAGGAGACCTGCTGGTGTATCTAAGTGTTTTTCTAAACCATTACTGATACGTTCAATCAGACCTTGAAATTCCTCTGTGTAGAGATGAATTTGGCGTGATTTAAGACCTCGTTTTTCGCCACGGTATTTGGCAATCAAAAGATTTTCTGCAACCGTCATACGAGGAGCTGTTCCCATTTTAGGATCTTGGAAGACCCGTGAGAGGTACTTGGCACGTTTCTCAGCAGGCAGAGCCGTAACATCCTCACCCATGATAAAAATATGACCACTGGTCAACATGAGGGTCCCTGCAATGACATTGAAGAGGGTTGATTTTCCGGCACCATTTCCACCAAGAATGGTAATAAAATCACCTTCTCTAATGGTAAGATTGACATGGTCCAGGATGGTTTTTTCGGTATCAAAACCATTATTAACCTTAACAGTCGCATCTTTAAGTTCTACAATAGCTGTCATCGTGATAAGGTCACCCCCTTAAAGAATTTTCGGCGTAGGACAGGCGAGATCAAGCAAATAGCCAGAACGATCGCACTAAAGAGTTTGAGGTAGTTCGTGTTAAAGCCAAGAGCGATAACTGCTGTCAAAAGGAACTGATAGAGGATTGAACCAATACAGATGGCAATCAAACGTTCCAACAGAGTCAAGTTAGTCGCATAGAGGACCTCACCAATGATGATGCTGGCAAGACCAATGACGATAACACCAATACCTTTAGAAACATCGGCATAACCGTCCTGTTGGCTAATCAAGGCTCCTGAGAGGGCAATGATACCGTTTGAGATAACAAGACCCATCACTTCCATATTGTCTGTGTTGATACCAAAAGATTTAGCCATGTCTCTATTATCACCTGTGGCAATATATGCTTGACCTAGGCGCGTGTTAAGAAAGGCAATCAAGGCAGTGATAACAATGGTTACAGCAATGAGACCAACAATCAAGAGGTTGTAGTCCTTGCTGAAAGGAAGTAAATCTTGAATAGTCTTAATATCAAGAAGTCCTAGGTTGGCCCTTCCCATAATCATAAGCATGACTGAGTTAAGAGAAGTCATGACCAAAATCCCTGCCAAAATAGTAGGAATTTCTCCCTTAGTATAGAGGAGACCAGTCACAAGTCCAGCACCACAGCCGGCCAAAACAGCAACCAAGGTTGCTAAAATTGGGTTCCAACCAAAGTTCATAAGAGTTACTGCTACTGCCCCACCTAAGGGGAAGGAACCTTCTGTCGTTAAATCAGGAAAATCCAAGATACGGAAAGTCATGTAAATCCCAAGACCTAAGATTCCGTATAGAAGACCCTGATAAATAGATGAAATAATCATAAGTCCTCCTTATTTATCAGCTTTAACAGCGATGTCTGACTGTTTAAGCACATCGTCAGGGATGGTGATGTTGAGGTCTTGAGCAACTTTAAGGTTGAGCGTTGGAGTACCATCATCAATAACATCAACTGGAACATCCTTAACTTTCTTACCTTTAAGAACCTTAACAGCACTACGAGCTGTGGCTTTTCCAAGTTCATATTGGCTTTGAGCAACTGAGGCCAAACCGCCCTCTTTCACCATAGTATCGACAGTCGTATAAACTGGAATCTTAGCTTGGTTGGCTGATGAGATTACTGTTGAAAAGGCTGAAGCAATAGTATTATCTTGAGGCGTCCAGATGGCATCTACTTTACCAGTCATGACTGACATGGTTGTATTGATTTCATTGGTTGACGGTACGGCGTACTCGACCACATTTAGGCCATCTTTTTCAGCGAATTTCTTAAAGCTCTCAACCTGTGATTTGGAATTATCCTCGCTTGAAGCGTAGAGAATACCAATTGTCTTAGCATTTGGTGTCAATGATTTGACCAATTCCACTGTCTGCTTAATCGGCACTTGGTTAGAGGTACCAGTGACATTGCCTTCTGGATGCTTGAGGTCCTTAACCAATTTGGCCCCAACAGGGTCTGAGATAGCTCCCATAATGACTGGAATGTCCTTGGTAGCTGCCGCTAGTCCTTGTGCTGCTGGCGTTGCAATACCGATAACGACATCATTCTTGTCATTGACCAATTGTTTAGACATGGTTTGAATTTTAGACTGGTCTCCTTCGGCATTTAGGAGGGTGATTTTAACCTTATCTCCCTTATAACCAGCTTCCTTAAGACCATCCTCAATTCCCTTCTCGATTTGATCCAGGGCATCGTGAGTCACGAACTGGAGGATTCCTACTTTGACGACCTTATTAGCATCTTGGTGCTCTTTTTTGAAAAGATCTGTACCAATAGAACCGATCGTCAAGATAGCTAAGAAAACCAAAGTCCAAATTAAACGCTTGTTTTTCATATGTGTCTCCTTCTATAAATTCTTCCTTTCTATTGTAAGTCATTTTCAGTCAATTAGCAATATTCTTAATTTATAAAAATTACCTTGCTCAAAGAAAAAGAATCAGAACACGATGTCTGATTCTTTTTCCTATTATTACTGATATTGTGCCAAGTCTAGCTTCATAATATAAAAGTAAAGGTCGCCATATTGTCCTTTGTAGCCAATATCATGTCCGTTTATGGTCACCTTAGTGACTGGCGTTGAATCCGGTAAGGCAATCCAACAAGCTTGCTGTGCTCTGACAAATTCATTGTAATCTTCAAAAGAAGTGTGTTTTTCTTGCTTTGCAGTATTTAAATAAGTTACTTCAATCATCGAGGGACCTCCTTTTAATCCTTTAATTAAAGTCTAGATTACGCTTCCTAGTGAGTAAAGTCAATCATGACGACTTTAAAAAATTAGCAGGCTAGCCCATACAAATAGACCCCATGGCAAATGCCATGAGGTCTATTTTAATTGGAATCTGGATTCTTAAGGTCCTATCCGACCGTTAAATCATCTTAACGTTTGCGTCGTTTTGCGCCATAGAGTCCAAATCCAGCTAGAAGACTTGCCAAACCAAAGATTGCAAGGTTTGAATCCTCACTACCAGTTTCTGGAAGTTGAGCTGTCTTATCACTTGGATTGATAAAGTGAGCTTCTTCTTTTGTTTCTGGAAGTACTGGAGCCTTAGGCTCTTCTGTTTGTGGAGCTGGCTGTGGCTCTGGTGTCGGAGTTGTATCCGGCACTGGTGTTGGAGTCACAATTTGTTTGTAGATGTGTTGAGTATTACCATTTTCATCTACAATTGTCTTCACAAATTCATAACCTGGGATTTCTTTCTTAGGTTGTTGGCCATCTTCTGTTGGATAACCAGGGATTGGCGTACCATTTTCATCAACGTATGACGTCGTTACTTGCTCGTAGACATGTTCGATATCACCATTAGGTAATTTCTTAGTTTCTACGAAGCGGTAACCTGGAATTTCAGCTTTTGGCTGTTCACCATCAACTGTAGGATATCCTGGGATTTCCTTACCTTCTTTATCAACAAACTTAGTGATTGGAAGAACAGTTGGTGTGTAAGTTGCGGAAGCTTTTGTTCCGTTCACATCTTCACGAACTACTGTCACTGTTGGTGCAGTACCGGTAAATTCAGGTTCTGGTGTGAAGGTTACTGTTCCGTCTGCTGCCACTGTGTAAGTTCCTACACCTGCAACAGTCTTAGTTGTTGAGCCATCTTCAAAGGTAGCTGGTACTTGGTTATTCATTGGTACACGGCTATCGCCCTCAGTGAAGCTTGGCTTACCTGTTTGCGTTTGACCCTTATTACCAATTGAAGTAACTGATTCTGCAGTTGGTGTAACTGGAGTTACGGTTGGTGTATAGGTAGCTGTAATGGCTGTACCATTCTTATCAACACGTTTCACGGTCACACCTGTACCTGTTCCGGTGAATGCTTTTTCTGGGACGAAGGTTACAGTTCCATCTGGAGCAACTGTGTAAGTTCCTTCACCTGGAATAACTTTAGTTGTTGAGCCGTCTTCAAAGGTAGCAGGCACATCATCATCCATTGGGACACTTGGGTTACCAGGCGTGAAGCTTGGTTTACCTGTTTGCGTTTGACCTTGGATATCTGTAGATGTTGCTGGTTCCGCTGTTGGAGTAACTGGAGTTACTGTTGGCGTGTAGGTTGCAGAGGCTTTTGTTCCATTCACATCTTCACGAACCACTGTTACTGCTGGTGCAGTTCCGACAAATGATTTCTCTGGTACGAAAGTTACTGTTCCGTCTGGGGCTACAGTATAAGTACCAACGCCTTCAACTGTCTTCGTAGTTGAACCATCGTCAAATGTTGCTGGAACATCGTCATTCATTGGTACACGGCTGTCACCTTCGGTGAATACAGGTTTACCAGTTTGTGTAGCACCTTGGATATCTGTTGATGTTGTTGGTTCAGCAGTTGGAGTAACTGGAGTTACTGTTGGCGTGTAGGTTGCTGAAGCCTTAGTTCCGTTAACATCTTCACGGACAACTGTTACAGCTGATGCAGTTCCTACGAATGATTTTTCTGGTACGAAGGTAACTGTTCCATCTGCTGCTACTGTGTATGTACCAACACCATCAACAGTCTTAGTCGTTGAACCATCATCAAATGTTGCTGGAACATCGTCATTCATTGGTACACGGCTATCGCCTTCTGTAAATACTGGCTTACCAGTTTGTGTAGCACCTTGAATATCTGTTGATGTTGTTGGAGTTGCAGTCGGTGTGACTGGTGTAACAGTTGGTGTGTACTTAGCTGTGATTTCAGTACCATTCTTATCAACACGTTTCACGGTTACGCCTGTAGCAGTTCCAGTAAATGATTTTTCTGGAACGAAAGTTACTGTTCCGTCTGCTGCTACTGTGTATGTACCAACGCCTTCTACTGTCTTAGTGGTTGAACCATCTTCGAAGGTAGCTGGAGTATCTTCATCGATTGGAACATTTGGATTTCCTTCGGTGAAGGTTGGTTTACCAGATTGTGTTTGACCTTGGATATCTGTCGATGTTGCATCTTCAGAAGTTGGGACAACTGGAGTAATCTTAGGTGTGTAAGTTGTTTCTACTGTTGTACCATTTGTATCAGCTGCTTGAACCTTAACTGGAACCACATCACCTGAGTAAGATTTATCCGTTGGGGTGAAGGTTACAACACCTGTTTCTTTATCAACTGTGAAAGTACCAATTTCTTTACCTTCTGGTGATTTAGCAACTACAGATTCTGCTGGTTGACCATTTTCATCAAGAAGAGTAATGGTATCTTTGTCAATTGGTGCAACTGGGTCACCTTCAGTGAAGGTGACTGTTCCAGTTTGAACCACACCTTGAGGTGCTTCAGATTCAGCTGGAGTCGCTGTTGGAGTTACTGGAGTCACAGTTGGTGTGTACTTAGCAGTAACTGGAGTACCGTTCTTATCGACACGTTTAACCGTTACGCCTGTACCTTCTCCAGTGAATGATTTTTCTGGAACAAATGTTACGGTTCCGTCTGGAGCAACTGTGTAAGTTCCTTCTCCTGGAACTGTCTTCGTAGTTGAGCCGTCTTCAAATGTTGCAGGTGTATCATCATCCATTGGAACATTTGGATTCCCTGGTGTGAAGGTTGGTGTACCTGTTTGCGTTTGACCTTGTTTGTCAGTAGATGTTGTATCTTCTGCAGTTGGTGTAACTGGTGTTACGGTTGGTGTATAAGTTGCAGAAGCTTTTGTTCCGTTCTTATCTTCACGAACCACTGTTACAGCTGGTGCAGTACCGACGAATGATTTTTCTGGGACGAAGGTTACTGTTCCATCTGCTGCTACTGTGTAAGTACCAACACCGTCTACAGTCTTAGTCGTTGAGCCATCGTCAAATGTTGCTGGAACATCATCGTTCATTGGCACACGGCTATCGCCTTCAGTAAATACAGGTTTACCAGTTTGTGTAGCACCTTGGATATCTGTTGTTTCAACTGGTGTTGCAGTTGGAGTTACTGGAGTCACAGTTGGTGTATAAGTTGCAGAGGCTTTGGTTCCGTTCTTATCTTCACGAACAACCGTCACTGCTGGAGCAGTTCCAACGAATGATTTTTCTGGTACAAATGTAACAGTACCGTCTGCTGCTACTGTGTAAGTACCAACGCCGTCAACTGTCTTAGTCGTTGAACCATCGTCAAATGTCGCTGGAACATCTTCATTGATTTCAACAGTCTTCTCAACGCCATCAACCGTTACTGTTCCACCCTTGAATTCAGGTTTACCAGTTTGAGTAGCACCTTGGATATCTTTTGTTTCAGCTGGAGTTGCTGTCGGTGTTACTGGAACGATTTCTGGTGTGTAAGTTGTATCCACCTTGATACCGTTTGAGCTTTCAGCTTGAACCTTGGCCGGTGTTACTACACCTGTGTATGATTTATCAGTCGGTGTGAAAGTGACTTGACCAGTAGCTGAATCAATTGAGTAAGTACCAATTTCAGTTGTACCATCAGCGGCATAAGCTGGTGTACTTGTCACTTCATTGCCATCATTATCCAAAAGCGTGTAGCTATTATCTTTGATCGTAATAGCTTTATCTTCACCGTTTACTTGAACAGTAGTTCCTGCGAAGGTTGGTGTGCCTGTTTGAGTCGCACCTTGGATATCTTTTGAAGTTGCAGGGTTTGCAGTTGGAACTGCTGGCACAACAGTTGGTGTGTAGGTTGCATCTGAAGTAATGGTTGCAGTCTTACCATTAGCATTTGTAATCGTAGCAGTTGCCTGAACAGTTACTCCTTTTGCAGTACCAACAAAATCTTTTTCAGGAGTAAAGGTAACCGCTCCAGTCGTTGGGTCGATAGTATAGCTACCTTCACCTGCTACTGTCACTGTTGTTTCATCAGTAGGCTGACCAGTTGCTGGATCTACCAATTTCTTGCTTGTGATTTCAGCAGTCTTATCATTACTCAAATCAAAGGTTGGTGTTTGGGTTTGAGGAACGTTTTGAACATCCGCAGAAACCTTGTCTGTAGGAGTCACTGTGATTGGTGTGACAGTTGGAGTGTACTTAGCTGTTGCAGTCTTGATGTAGTCCTGTTGGATCTTACCATCTTTGTTTCGACCAACTGGCGCTGACAATGTAACATCCACACCTTTGGCTGTACCAGTAAAGCTTGGATCTGGAGTGAAGGTTACTTCACCCGTTGAAGGATTAATGGTGTAAGTTCCTTCCCCTTCAACTGTTACAGATGGCGCATCAGTAGTGAGACCTGTGGCAGGATCCACCAACTTAGCAGGATATTCTGCACTTGGAGTGATTGCAATCTTGTCACCATTTGAGTTAGTCTCAGTTGTGTTAAAGGTCGGAGTTTCTTTTTGAGTCGCCCCTTGAACATCAGTCGAAGTTTTGTCAACTCCTTCGATTTCAATTGGAGTGACTGTTGGAACGTATTGACCATCCATGGTATTCAACTGACCATTAATGTTTGGTTCTTGATCTGGGAATTTTGTTGACCAACCAGTATCATAACCGTTGTTATCTGAACGACGGATAGAAATACCATCAGCTGTTCCAAGGAAGTTATCTTCAGGAATAAATTCAACATCGACATCTTTACCGTTGGCAGTAATCTTGTACTTACCTTGTCCTGGAACGACATAGTAACCGTCCGCATCAAGAGTTGCACGGTTGCCATCTTTATCAACGATGTATGGTTCTACCGTTTCGTCAATAACGGCACTAGAATTAAGCTCATACTTGTGTTCTCCACGTGCTGTAAAGGTTACAGTTGCAGTTTGCTTCGCCCCTTGAGGACCACTTGTTTCCTTGAATTCCCCTTTTGGTGGGTGCGTAATTTGAGTTCTGAAGTCTTCCACTTCCCCTGATAAGGCCATACCAGTTGGGCTCTCAATCTCGTTAGCTTTCTTGGCAATACGAACACGAGCACCTAGTTCTTTAACGCTAGGGTCGATATAAGTCTTGCTATTTGCAAAGGTCAACTCAACGGTGCCGTCATTTGTGATTCTTGCAAGATTAGAGCGTTCATCTTCATCAAAGGTACCATTTTGGTTAAAGTCTATCCAACCGTAGATATAAGCTTCTGAAGCTCCATCTGTATGGGCTTCTATTGACAGCTTGTAGTTACCTGGGCGTGTACGATCCATCTTGATCATCTCATTGGTTGTACCTTTAAGCTCATCTGGAAGCAATTGGTCAATTCCTTCATCGGCCGTAGTTGCCTTATCATCACCGAACCAGTCAAGAACAGTATTCTCATCCATATCTGGGCTCACATTACCAATATATGGTTGATTTACTTTAGCACCAGTTACACCATCTACAGTTGCAATGGTATGCATAGCTTTTCCGTATGACTCAGGAGCGTCCCCTTCATCAATTGGGAAGAATCCTAGCATTGCTGACTGTTTACCACCTGAAGCGACATAAAGTCCAACTTCAGAGGCACCACGCGTCATAACGATTGGAACAGTATAATTACCTTCAGAAATGTTTGGTCCAAAGATACCAGTTCCTAGACCACCTGTAACTTGGTCAGGATTTCCAAAATACTTCCAAGCTACTGGTTTCTTTTCTGGTCCAACTTGAGTAGATCTACGAAGTTGGTTTAAGTTGGTATTATTAAATTTAGGATTAGGTCCAAAAAGATTTTCAGTATCTTGTGGTGAATATGTTACAGAAGTACTTGGTCTGGTAAACTTTTTCCATTCTCCAATATGCTGCCAACCTTCTCCATTGGTAGTAAACATAACTAATTCACCTGGGTTAGCAGACTCCCCATCAGCCATAACAATAGCTGGCTTAACTGTCTTACCACGGAAGGTTGCAGAGATTTCAAACTGAACTCCAATATTTCCACCATTCAAAGCTGAACTTATGGTAGTCTTCTTGGTTTTCGTATCAATATTCTCAAATCTGATTTCAGTCCAATTATTTTGGGCATCAGCGACGATTTTGGCCTCTTCACCATTGTTAAAAGCTTGCTTAGCAGCATTTGAAGTGACTCCACTTACATAACCATTTTTTGCATTTGGATCATAGGTTGCTTTTTCAGCTTCTGTAGCCCCTTGATTTTCCATCCGTTTCTTATAGATTTCAGTCGCTTGGAAAGGTTTCAAAGATTTGACTTTTACAGTAACTACATAACCAGGCATGATTTCCTTGGTATAGGTAGACCCAACTTGAAGAGCCAATTTTTCTTCTAAGTTCTCAGTTGGTTTAACTTCACTTTTAGGAACTAATACTGTAGTAGTTCCTGTCCAGTTAGCTACATCTCCAAAGTCCAACCATGAGATTTGGCTAGCCATAGATTTGGCATCAACATTTGTTGTAAAGCCTGGTTTTTCAACTTTTGGTGTTGAAGTTGCATCTTCAACATCATCACCAATCAAGTTTGGATCATTGGCATCACCAAGGGCACGACGAGTACGACGGCGACCAGAAGTTTCTGCTGTTACAACAGGTTGCTCTACAGCAGACGCTTCGGCACCACTTGAAAGAGCATTCGTTGTAGAAGCTTCTGCTTGAACGTCCACACCTTGTGCTTCAGATGCTGTTTCTGAAGCAGGTGTTTCAGATGATGCTGATGTAACAGAGGCTGTCGTTGAAACTCCCGTAGTATTGCCTACACTTGTAGAGCCAGCAACACTAGTGGTAGATGCTGCAGTAGTTGCTGACGTTGATGTAGCTGCTTGAGATGTTGTCTCACTAGAAGCTTGTGTTGTAGACGTTTCAGAAGTAGCTGCGCTAGCATTTGAAACGGTTTGAGACTGACTATTAGTCTCAGTACTAGATAAAATATTTGCGACTTCCGTCGAAGCTTGAGCAGCAACAGCATTCTGAGAAGATGTCTCATCACTCACTGTAGCAGTAGTGCTAGCTACATCTCCTGCTTGGACTTGGTTAGCTGTTTCATCGGCAGATACTTGACTAGCAGTACCAACCATAACCAGAGTTCCAAGAAGAACGGAGCAAACCCCTACATTCAGCTTACGAATCGAAAATCGACTTATACGATCATTAAATAAATCTTTACCCACTTTGGTAATCCTCCACACTTATACTATTAAGTATCTCACCCCTCAATGAGATTAAAAGTATTTAAAAATACTAATCGTTAAATATTTTAACAAAATTCCTAATATTTGTGAAAAGAAATGCTCTTATTTTCAATTTTTTTATAAGGTTCACTTAAAAATAATCATGTAAACAATAGAATGATTATAGATATCACTATTTTTATAAACATTTCAATTAATAATTTTATAATTATTTACTTTTAGAATTGTCAGTAAAAAGAAACTTATGATTTCATTTTTTTCAAAAATCGATTTTCAGAATTAATAATTCATTAGAACTTTTAAATTAGTAAGTCATTATTGAAATAAAAATGGTTGGTTATCAACTCAGTCCTTCTAAAAAATATAGCTTATAACCATCTTAACTATAGTTTAGAAGCCTATTTAACGACATTTTTTATCCTGTTGTTTTCAAGAAAAGCAAAATTTCTTTGAAAAGATAATTTCCCACTTCGCTAAATACTTTCTAAGTCATATGACACTTAGAACTAAATCTGTTGAAAATACAAACCAAATCAGCCATCTTGCTTTAAACCATTCGGAATAAGTATGATATTCTTCACTTTTTCACTTGTTATTATTATCCAATTGATTTAGCTACCTACGAAAAAAGCTCTATAATCTCTTCAATAGTTTAACCTACTAAATCGATTATAGAGCCAAAAAAAGAAGATCCAAAGACCTTCTTTCAATTTAAGTTCTACTTAAATTATTTTACTGTGCGGGAAAGTTAATTGATTTTTAGATAAGTATATAATAGGAAGAAAACCTATTAAATAAGGATATATGCGTGTAAGATGTAGACGGCAAAACTCACATAAAGTTACTAAAGTTTACACTTATTGCCCCTTATTTGCCCCTTTTTTCATAAAAAGACTTGGCAGCATAGACTACCAAGCGACAATAGAAAAAAACAAAAACACTCGGCACGTAATCGCCTAAAGTACATCTATAGTGTGCCTCTATTTAGATTAAATGTCTAATGCTATGCACAAAATAAAAAACCGCCCATAAAGGGCGGCGTCTACCTATGAAGGCTATTCTCAAAACCAATATCATTATAACACAAAAAGGACTGTCGAAACAATCCTTTTCAGAAATTCCATCGGGCTACGTGCACATAGCTTACATGGCGCTGAACTCAATCAGTCTTTGGAACAGTCAAAAAATAGAGATTGTTTGCGCATCAGACCCCGTAGAGTTACTGACACTTTTCTTTTCAAAATCTCATTTTTGCTGTAGGTATATTATAACACAAAAAAAGCCCCAGCAAGACGCTGAGGCTTCGACCATTACTGCCATGGTATCCCTATTGCAGTGTGTGGGGAGGTGATATACTCCTTTTTTATTTTATAGTTTTCGTGGTCTAATTATTTACCAGTTTGGCCTTGTGTGGCTTGTGCTCGTTCTTCAATAGCCTTAACTACTGATGCACTAGCTTCATTGATTGCCTTAGAGACTGCTGCTGTGTCGTTTGATTGACTATTCAAGAAACGGTCAAAATCATCGTCTGGCAACGTCAAGTGTTTAGCTCCCGCTGAACGTAGAGCGTCTACTGTTCCCATTGAGCCAATACCAAACACACGACCATTAACTACACCAAGATATCCTTGGCTTCCGCTTTCGCTACGCAATACATAATCCATATTTTCTTCTTCCTCTTTCTGATTTACTAAACTATCACCATCGTTAATAACGACTACGTTCTTATCCAATCCACCAGCTAGTCCGGTTGATGTAAACTGCCACCAGCGTGTATGTTCCATGTTTGGATACACACCCCAATAAGGTTCGGGGCGTACCTCATAATCTGGATAGGCCGCAATCCATAGGCTGTTTGGATAGCGTGCAGTGATTTGATCTACATACACATTAGCCAGTGTATATGGCTTGTAACTGTAATAGATAGGCTCGAAACCATTCGCCTTACAGATACCCATAAATGCCAATACTGCATTAGTATTCGCTTGTTTATCACCGCTAGCGCCATCTTCATAATCACACACTAAATAACGTGGGTGTGATGGCAGATTGCTGATAAAGTAGTTAGCTTCAGCTTGCGCCGTTGCTACATCTCCACCAAATCGGGCAAAGTGGTAGTAACCAATACAATTACTTGTGTTAGTTTGTTGAGCGGCTACTGGACTAACCCAACCCACACCCTCAGTAACTTTGATAACCGTGTTATTAGTGCCGGACGCTTGACAGATACCAGTCAAGTCTCCCGGTTGATACGCTGACACATCGATAAAATAGGCATTTTCAGTCATGCCATCGAATGGCAATTCAAACCATCCGACCATTTGCTGACTTGGTGCTGACCAGTCAACATAGCTGAAATTACCAGCACTATCGAGATTTCTAGTAACCTTGCGAGTCCACCCGCCATTATAGAGGGCGTCACCGTTGCCGTCAATATTCTGTTCGACTGTGGTAACTGTTCCGTCTGGGTTTTCTGCGACCACAAAGCCAATATGCCCAAATTGATGGTATGGCAAGCAGTTAGTTACCCACACACTGCCTACTGGTGGATTGTTTGCACCGTTAAAACGTGTGACTTTAAGTCCTAGATTTTCAGCACGATTTAAGCCATCAATCGCATTCATGTAGCTGAAATCAAGGTTGAATAAACCTACATACTGTAAAACGTAGTCAATCAAAGCTGCACATTGCCCGCCATAAGGGTTGGTAGGAACAGTGACACGTTGATTCACTAGGCTCTCAAGCGTGTTTAATAACTGTGTTTTTGATGTCATAGGTCTCCTTTCTTATAATTATTTTTGAATAGCTTGTTTAATCTCCGAGATAGTTCTCTCCAACTCTTCGACCTTCTGTTTTAAAGTGTCAATTTCGTTTGTAGGTAATTGAGATTTTGTTACAAGTGGGTCTGCCGCAAATTTATTTTGTTCCATAACTTGTAGGAAAAAGTTGTTATATGTCGGAAACAGTCCATACGCTTGGCTGACAGTCAATGATGAAGATTGTTTGTCTTTAATTTCCTTGATATCGCTCCCGACCGCTTGAGCAAATTCTGTGAACTTACTCATAGGCTCACGCTTTCGCTGTGTTATAAACGCTCACAAGGTCTTCTTGCTCGATAGTATCAATACGAGTGCCAAGCTCGGTCATTTTCGAGATGATACCGCCGTCAGTATTGCCACCAGCTGCACTGATTTTATCAGCGATTTCTTTGAGTGTATCTAATTCTCCTGGCGCTCCACCGATAATATCAGTCTTAGCTTGGTTAATTGCTTGCGTCAAGCGTTCTTCAGTGATACCTTCCGAACCCTTATCGGCTTTGCCTGCTAGGGTTGTTTTAATTTCTTTGATATCTGCTCCGACCGCTTGGGCAAAATCGTGTAATTTACTCATTTATGTTTTCCTTTCAAATTTTAGCTAGATTATAGACATTTACGAGGTCTTCCGTGATATCACTGCCACCAGTAATCATTCCGGACTCTCGCAATTCATCCGCTAGTAACTTTAACTTAGGGCCTTTGTCCGATGGAATAGCACTATCAATGTTAAGCGAACTCTTAACTTTCACCTTGAAATTATTAGACGGGAAAATATGTCCATCTAATTTAATCTCAAGGTAGTAAGTGCCAGTAGCTACCACGTTCCCCATTGAGAATGAAAAACGCCCATTTTCAACGGTAACATCTTGATAGAGTGCCACCGTTTCGTCGTTTGACAGCGTGAGCTTACCAGTGCCGGACAGTTCCATGCGTTTGCCATCAGCCCCTAGAATTTCAAAACCAAACAAGGAAGTAACATCCCCACTCTTGAGAATGTCACCCCCTTCAATCTGGTTGATAGAGGTCATGAGCTTTGTCATAAGCTAGTCCTCATAAGGTTTAGTGTATGATAACGCTCGTTCGCTATCGCTAAGACCTTTCGTTGTTGGATCTGGCAACATATTCAAGGCATTAACTACCGTCAATCCTACCAAATATGGATTAGACAAGAATTTTCCAAACAACCCAAACAATGCGCCCCAGCTAGTGATATCTTCAAATTTGATGCCAAAATAAGCCAAAACTGGCAATACCAAGGCAAGTGCAAAACGTGTTACGAATGCACGGTTTTTAAAGCGAATAGACCAATTGATTTTCATGTTAATTCCTCACTTCTAAATTAATGTATTTTTTATAAAGGGCATCAATGTACCCATTGCCACCTAATTTTTTATAGCTACTGTGCATTTTGTGAATTACATCGGAATTGTGAACAGTGGTATATCCACGCTCTAATTCTTTGTTAATGTCACGCTCAAGGCGTAGATACATAGTTACCAAATGCGCTTCATCATGCACTACCAGCTTGTCGTTTAACTCGTTGATTTTCTCGCCGTTGAATTTTCCTAATTCTTGAACGACTTCAACGGATTCTTGAATAGTGTTTAATTCCCCTTTTAACTCACTAAACTGCTCTTTGTTTAAGTTCGCTGATTTACTAGCTTTCATCCCAAACCAGCCCGTCGCTACCACACCCACGGTTGGGGCAAGGTGAGCGATTAAATCTGAAACATTCAATGAGCAACACCTCTTTTAACTATTCTTTTGTCAATTGAGCCAAGAGCTCGTCATCCTCAACCATAAGAGCGATTTGCTCTTTTACTTTTGGTTTCAAAACTTTAGGAACTTTTGCGAATGGGTAATACCCTGCGACAATGTTGATTGCAAATAATTTAGCCATCATATCTTTTTCTCTTTCTATTACTTCTTTAGTTATCTTTAGTTTCACCGATAGACGTTTCAGCCAAATCTTCATCAGTTAGTACCTCTTTCTCGTACAGTTTAGAAATGACGTTGATTAGTGTAAGCTGTGCTGTCTTCGATTGCTCTTGCTGTTTCGTCATTTGCGCTTCCATCTTAGCGATGGTTTCAGCGGCTTTTTCATTGAGTGTGTTATATTCATCGATTTTTTCACCTAGCAAATTAAACTTCTCTGTCTCAGCACGCTGTGGGAAATTCTCTTGGTAGATTACCTCAAGTGCTGCGTTTAGTAGCTCGGTGTTTGATAAATCAATGCTTTCGGGCGGTAAAAAAACGGGGATGATAGCCCCGTCAGTGTTTTTTAAAATTACTTTGGTGGCGGACGCTGCACCGCTTGCGTCGTATTCTTGAGATTTCGAAGCGTATTCAAATTTCATAGATTAACCTTTCTATTTAAAGCATGATTGTTAGTTGACCAAGATATGTTGTATCTTTGCTAGTGGCCAAAACTGCAATATTGCTACTGTCCTTATTGATTTGGACGTGAGCATCTGTATTGGTACCGATAGACCAGCCAGAAATTGTAAGCATGTACGCTTGCGGCGCTGTTAGCACTTCTGGCGGTAGCTTGGCTATGGTCATATCGCTGCCGTTTCCAGTGAAATTATATTTAACTGTCAACACATCTCCAACGCGTTTATAGAAACTTCCTTCAACTCCAGCGGGTTTCCATCCAGTGTTGATTAGATTTGTGTTTTCATTCCTAGCGAACTCTTTCCATGGCTCCCAATCGTCGATTTTTTTCGACCATCGATGGTGTCTGAAAAACAATTGCCCATTGTTGCCCCAAAAAATCTGGATAGCCTCTTTGTAGCCATCTGTGTTTTTACCGTAGTTGCTGTAATGGAATAGATAACCCCACTGACCATTAGGGTTGCCGGGCGCTGACCTGTCAATGTAATACTGTCCGGGCTGGTCAAGATAGTTAGCGTTGGTTACGTTAGGTTTCCCATCTATCCATTTTGGGGCGCCGTTATTGCTGGTTAATTGATATTGCTGAATTTGACTATTGTTAGCGTAGATATCGCCCGCAACATCAAGAGCCCCACGCTCACGAACTTTTGCAACACCGAGTCCAGATTGATCGTAAGAAAGCGCCACGCTCTCAACGGGAACAGGCGCCTTGAAACTTGCATCAGTGAATTTGTCTTCTAAAACAGCTAAGATTTCCCACGACTGATTAGCAGCATATACACCCGCTAAATTAGCGGAGGAATTGACTAAACTTGAAACACCAGCCCAATCCCCAGAGGCAGGACCGGTGTCTGTTGTGTAAGTCTCCTTACCGTAAGGTGTCACCTTAAAGGTTAATCTCATGGTGTTTTTTTGAACACCATTAACCGTCAATGGCGCAATTTTAGCATTTCTTAAAACTTGCAAGGTGCTTGATGTAGCACCAACCCTTGTCACGTCGAATTTTAGCGATGGTGCGAAATACTCAAGGATAGTAATTGTTTTTTCAATCGGTGCGCTTGTGCGCCCACGGCTATCAGTAACAGTTGCTCTAATGGTTAATTGGCCGTTGAAATTCATAATTCCAAAACTGCCACCGTTGGAATTAACTGCTTGATTACCCCCAACAATTTCAGCTCTATATTGTTTAATTGTTGAACCGTAAACACCAGTGGCACCATCGAATGTCACTTTGATATCAGACATGATTTGAACGAAGTGCACCGAGCTTGTAATGAGATTCCCTGCTACTGCATTAGTATCTGTCAGTGTTATTCCGGATAGTTTTGGTTTGATGTCGTCAGCTACTGTTAACGATAGGCGCTTGATATCCCTTGACATCTCACGCCCGTTTTCGTAAGCAATGATAGTTACCTCTCCGAAACCGCTAGTGTTATCTGGAAGTTGGTCATACAAAGCTGTTTCTGGTGTCCATGTGTAGCTTGTTTCAATATCATCCCCAGCTACCTTTTTATCATAATTCCCAAAACGAACCCAAATTGAGTGTCTATACGTGCTCTGCTTGCGGTTGATGTTGATTGTTACGGGCTTTCCGATAACGGCTGTAATATCGCTTGTAGAACTTCCTCGAGGAATGTCAGTAAGTTTGTATGAGATTCCGCTAACTGTTAGCGTATTCGGGCTGTACCCGCCACCACCAGTAAACTGTGCCATAAACCCGAACGTTCTCGCGCCGTCCCCGTCGTGTCGAATAGTAACCGTTTCATCAATCAGTGGAATTATTTGATTAGCCCCTAAAACGCTAGGGCTACCAGACCAATTTAGACGTCTATTTCCGTCAAAGTCGATAAAAGCGCTACATGAGTAGCCGGTAAATGTAGCTGCTGTGTTTAACAGTGCTAATTGAAACCTAACTTGACTTGTGTTAGCTGCCTTGTCTTGACTTACTTGGTCAACCCAAAGTCTAAGCCTAAAACCTCTATCGCTATTACTCCAAAATTCAGCCAATTAAAATCCTCCTACATATCGAATGACATTCATGTCTGGGTTAATGTGGTACTGTTCCTCACGATATCGACCGACTTGAATAGTCTTCGAGAAAATACCGTTTTCAATGTGGATAACCCCCTGTGAGATATACATTACTTCAACCCCAGAGCTGAACATTGAAATGCGTCCGTTTGGGTTAAACATCATGCTTGAACTACCATCATTCTTACCAATAACGAGACCGTCATTCGATGAACTCATGTATGTGTCGATGAAATTCCAGCGATCAGACAGCTCGCCTAGATTTTTAGCTATTGTTGACACCCGCTGACTTGAGCTAACCAAAGCTTTCTCAGCCGCGGCACGCTCAGCTTCGTTTGATTTAACGAAATCTTGGTATGTTTTAATCCAATTATTCAAGATTTCAGCGCTTGCTTTAGCATCCATCTCAGCTTGAATGATTCCAGCTCTCTCATTAAGCGCATTAATCTGCTCGAGCGTCAATGCACTGTCAGCCTTGCTGTTTAGTTGTTTTTCTAAATCTCTAGGGGACGCCTGCCACGCCCTGTCAGTCGTGCCTTCGTAACAATCAAGCTCGGTAAAGAATAACAATGAGTTACTGTTATTGGTTGCCCCTTTGTTATCGATACGGATAAAACCTTCATCACATTCGCCAGAATTGAATGTTAAGTGCCATTTAGCAACCCCGGTAGTTGAGGGCGAGCCCGTATGCGATTTGAAGTTGACTACTTTAGAAAAAGTCTTATTCGTTTCGTCTGATTTACGACCAAGAAAATAGATATCTACGCCCTTGAGATTCCCAGTGGCAAACGTTTGAATATTGAATGAATAATCAGTGTTGCGTTTTACCGGGAAACGTAATGTAGACGCTGGCACCATTTCTTTGCTGGATAGCAAAAACAATGGTCTAGCGCCATTGTAGTAAAAGTCATGGCTTGAAATGGATAAGTTAGCGTTTTTCTGTGACACTTCCCAATAACCCCAATTGTCAAGGTTATCCGGAAATGCTGAGTTAACGATCAGATTTTCGCCACCGACCGAAACGCTACCAACCATATCATTCCAAACATAATCAGCTGGGTTTGTGCTGTCTGCTTGGTTGAAGTTGGTACATACGCCCAAATAGCGCTTGCTTCCATTCTGAGTCAAACTGAAACCATCTCGACCATCGGCGCTGTCAGCGTAAGCGAAATGGACGTAAGGTGTTCTTCCGTCCGCCCCAGCTTTACCGGGGATGCCGTCCCGTCCATCGCTACCCTTCCACTTGCTCCAGCGGTAGTCTTGCGGGTTTTGACTATCAATAGCATTGAAATCTTGATACATACCGATAAAGGGCTTGTTAGTATCTGTTTGACTAAAACCACCACCGATTGCGTTATCAGCATAAGCGATGTGGGTATACTGTGTTTTACCATCAGCACCCTTATCGCCCGGGATTCCTTGGATTCCTTGCGGACCTTGCAAACCTTGTGGGCCACGCTCACCTTGCGCTCCACGTTCGCCCTTGTCACCTTTTTCACCCTTTTCACCGATTTTAGACACTGAATAGCCCGTTTCATTGGTATTATCCGTATAAGTCCAAACCGTCTTGGTCCATAGGTATTGCCCTGCTGGCACGTTAGGTACTTGACTGTCCCAACCGTTTGTTGGTGCAGTCGTTCCAGATGTTCCCACTGCATAAGTAATCGTGGTTTTCTTGATACCGACGCCATCTTTGCCCGGCAAACCATCATTACCGCTATTACCATCTTTGGCAATATAGGTTTTTTGGTAGCCTGTTTCAGAAGTGTCATCAGTATAAGTCCAAACTGTCTTGGTCCAAAGATACTTACCTTTAACCAATGCTGGCGGGTTTGTTGTCCAGTTAGCGGGTTGGGTTTGTTCGTTATCAGAAAGACCGTAAGTGACATTGGTATTCTTGATGCCTACCCCGTTTTTACCGGGTAAACCGTCGTTACCTCTATCACCTTTGTCTCCTTTAGGGCCTCGTTCGCCGTCAGCGACCTCGGTAAATGTAACCTCTGCGCTAGCTGCTAACTCATCATCAAGATAGGCTTCAACCGTAACTTGCAAGGTATTTTCAAAATCTGTTGGTCTAACAACTAACTGATTGCCAGTCCCGATGATAGCATCGCCATTTTTGTAAAAGAAAAGCGGTTGGTAAACCTTGCCGTTTCTCTCAAGGGATGCCTTCAACACACTTTGACCAACGTTATTCTTAAACGTAGTCCCATTATCGGTTGAAAGTTTCAACTCGTAAGGCACGGCCTTTTCAGCCAATTTAGCCATGCGAGTCAACAAGCTATCAGATACCTTGTTTTGAAGCGCTTGGAAGTTAGCGAAAACTGTTTTATTTTCAACAGGGTTAGAAAAACTAATCTGTTGCTCACTAACACGCGCTTCAAGCATAAGCATTGGTGAGAAGCCAGTGTCTTGAATTTTAACAGTGTCCCCAATATCTAAATCAAGGAAACCATCAACTTCATAAGTAATTGCTGGGTAACAGAATTTGCGTAAGTTTCTCAGCGCTGTTGAAATCAGCACATCTTCGCTATCTGTCTCAACTTCCATATCCTTACGAATCCAGTTGTCATTCGTCTCCTTACCAGTCAAAACAGATGGATAGAGACGTTTCGAAATCGGGGCAAATAGCAAGCTACCCTCAAGGTAAAACTCTACCTCGCCTTTTTCGTTTTTCCACTCTTGCTTCTTTTTCGGATCGATAACGACTTCGACGGTGCTGACAGAAACTTCTTTAGTTTCTGCTTCTGGCGCTGTAACGTTTGGCGTGCTACCTGTTTCAGTCCTACCCTCAACAGTTTTGCCTTCTTTTAGCTCTGGTGGATAACATAACGTCTCGATAGCGCCTAGATAAGCACTTGCTGGGTAGCTGTTTTGGACAACGTATTGACGCCCAGCATAGTTTTGTTCTAAAACCGTAACAGTGCTGCCGTTGTTGGCTACGATAATTGAAACGTGCCCCCAAACTGATGTACCTTGATAAGCATTGTATGGCTTAATGTTGGCAATAGCCCCAGCTTTTAGCTGGTTGGGGTTGCTAGGTCTAACAACACTCCAACCGAATCTGTCCCATGCGTAGTCAGTACCAATCTTGCCCGCTGCCATACCAGCACCAATCAAACCGGATAGTCCAGTTACGCCACCACCGAGACCGGGACCACCTAATTTCATGGAATACCAAGCTGCCAATGCGTAACATTGACCGCTACCAACTCGACGTCCTTTTAAGCCGTGCATTTCGTTGATAACAGCGATAACTTTATCAGCCTTGACCGTTCTTGTGACTGGTTGATTAGGTTGGGTAACTTGGTTGTTTGGTTGTCTCCAAAGATCATCAAGTTTATCTAAGATATTCCCGTTCGTTCGGTTGATACCGTTTCGGATATCTCGCATAAGAGCGATATAGTGTGCGTATCCGGCGGCAGCATAATCATAAAGAGCCCCACCGATTCGGAAGAGCCCTTTTGTATATTCCTCAATGTTCTGCTTGCCTTTAACTCCGTACATTTTGCGACCGCCGCTTGTCTGCTCTGCTAGTAGATAAGTGTAGTCTTTCATGTAGTCATCAACGCTGGCGTAGTGCATATACGTCCCGCCCTCGTTAGCGGGTCTAGCACTACCGGTGGTAACAACAACACCACTAGGGCGAGTCTGGGCGCCCCCAGTGATACCACCCCAGTTGTTATCCCGTTTGGCTACGTTTGATGCACCCCACCAAGACTCAAGATAGAGTTGAGCTAGGACACCGGACGGCAAGAGATTGCGCTGAACACATAGATTTAAAATGGTTTGCACCAAATTAGCACTCAATGGGTGCCCAGCGTATACAAGATTGCCGCCCGTATATTTCTTACCACCACTAGCTACTTGATTAGTAGCTGGGTTAGAAACCTTACTTGTCTTCTCTTTCGTTTCCTCTTTGCGTCCAACGGGTTTGACAGCGTTGTAGATTTTCGTTTTATCGATACTACGTTTAATGCTCTTTACGTTCTTACCGTATTTAATCACGATATCGCTACGTTTGCGTCCGACACCTTGATTCTTATCATCGTGAGCCTTATAGACGTTTAAAACAAATTCATCAAGTTGACTATCAGCTTGTAACTTTGTTTCAAATTCAATTTCAGCATCAAAATTCTTAGCTAGTGAAATCAAACGAGCAAGGGCAGTTTCTTGCCCCTCCCATTCAAGGGTTTTCTTAGCGTCCTTGATTTGATTGATCCCCAATCTTACCTTAGACAACCCCAACGTGCCCCATTCATCCAAGTATTCCTTGAATGTCATGGGTTTCGTTGCCTTGTACGCCCCTTGATATTCAAGCAAGAGCTCAAGACTCAAGTTTTCGCAATAGCATCGGATGATATGCTCATCTTCTTCAATTTTCATCACATTAAAGAGATATGACTTCTTTTTGTATCGAAAACTAACAAATGAGCGTTCGTTTAAGTGTTTGTAAGCTTTCTCAACAACTGTATCTGACTTGATTTTTTTCTTAAAGACCGAAAACTCAAATACAGATGTGCCTGACTCAAGGGAACGAGTCCATTTGTCGTTAAAAAAATTCAAGGTGGTTTGCTTCTCGTTGTCTATATAAGCAACTTTTTGCAAATTATTGTTATGAATGGTTAATAACATTAAATCCACCTTTCTTCAAATTCAATGGTTACGCTAGGCTTCTTATTGCCCCACGATGATTGGATAATTTCCAACTCTGATTGTCCCGGTGGCAACACTGGCCACAATGAGCCATCAACAATCTGATCTAAATTAGGTAGATTGTTGAGATAGACTATGTCCGTCTCGCTGTTAATCACTAACGAGCTCCCTTGTGAGTATCTGTTTGGGATGTCCTTCGTCCCGTTGACAAAATCTTTTCGATAAACGAAAGAGTCTAAATACATGTGGGTTGGCGCCGGTCTATCATTACCGAATGCCCCCAGCGCTACGTGTACTTTAGCTGACTTTTTGCCTTTGATTTCTGGAACTTTGAATTTTGGATAGCTACCACGCCAAAACACTTGTATTTCTTCGTCCCGACGTTGCAAATCGGATTGCCCGCTGTCTTTATTAAACGGGTTTTCATGCGCATTGTGAGTAGCCCAAAAAGTACCCAGTTTGTGCATGTTATACCCACCAATTCCATTAGATGTCAAAAGGTTGTATTCCGTAGTCAAGCCGTTCCCACGTTTGATGGTTTCGACACCATACAGAAATTCGCCGTTTTCAGCGGTAATGGAAATTTTGATAAAACCAACTTGATTAGCTGGATTTACCCAAAAAATCTGTCTCCACCACATATACTCATTGATAGAGCCCCGTTCTCCTGTGCTATCTGCTGGAATATCCCACGTAAGAGATGCGGCGTTGTTGATTTCTCGACCACTACCCCGATTTGTCAACGCAAGGTGTGGTCTGCCCCACGCATCGACAATTCCAAGTGTCCCATTTAGATTTTGAAGTGTATCGTTTAAGATACCGACGTTCTTCTTCCCTTCTGCTAGACCCTTGACAATCCAATTATTTGAAACATAATCGAACAGAATTTCTGAATGTTTGTAAGGCTCCACGTCTACTTCTTCGGTATTCCCGACCTCGAATGCGAATTTTTCGTTAACTAATCCATAGTAGCCGTTATCAGCGTTAGCTTTTAGCGTGATTATTGGATAGGCATTCTCTGAGCCTTGGTTGTCGATAGAAAAAATCATTTTCCCTTTATCTTCACGAAAATCAGTAACACGCTTGTAAGTAGTCGAATGCGCTACGCCGTCTGGTACGATGAATTCAATCGTTGCTTGGTCATACCAATCAGAGATACCTCTCAGATTGACCTCACCTTTAACAAGTGCCAAATAATAGCGGTCAGGCTCCGTTGGTAAACAGAGCTTAACCGCCTCTTTGGTATGTAGCACTCTAGCAGCTTCTTCCCTAACTCGGTAAAACTGCCCGTTGTCAGTCGGTGCTGGTTGATTAGGGTCGATAAATGTCATATCAGCCAAATCTCTAGTGGCTAGACTGACTGTAACCTTAATCTTCTTAGCACCAATATTGACGTGTTGAACATTAACGCCAATCGATGGCGCTGAATCTGTTGAGATAGACCGTTCATTTCCTATCTCATGCTCTACTTTGATAAGCTTGAAATAGTTGTTTAGGTCATATCCATTAAATTGAAATAAAGCCATTATTCAAGCCCTCTCATTCGTTTGTAAGTAAATTCTTGCGCTTTTTGGTAGCTACTCATGTCATCGGCTGCCGCATAAGCAAACTCACGGCCGTTGATGTTAAGAGAAATCGGACGTCCTACTAGATCAGTGATAAGGTCAAGCGCTTGCTCTAATCTGTCCATTCTGGCATCGTCTGCCATTGACAAATCAATACTTCCTCGCATCTTGCCACCTTCGAAGCTATCAAAGATATTGTTATCTTCAAAAAGGTCGCGGGCGCTGATAGCATAATGGCTAGCAGTATCAATCATGTCAGCAATTGATGATTTGACGTATTTAACACTCTTATCAATACCAACAGCCATACCTTGACCGATATAGATACCAACATTATCACGGAATAAGCGTGATGGTGAGTGGATTTGGGCCGCTGCTTGCGCTGCTCGTTCTGCTTGTGCTACAAGGGCATTAGCTGCCGCTGTAACTGCTCCTAGAGCTGACAGCATACCTTGAGCCAAACCGTTACCGATTTGCGCCCCAGCCGCTCTCATACGCCCTGCGCCAGCGTTAGCTCTGGCAGCCGCTGCATTGACTAAACTATCCATTGCTGAGCCTACTTGCCCAACCGCTGATTGAATACCGCTTGCGATATTTCGACCAGTCTGAGTCCCTGCTTGGCGCCCCATTTGAATCATACGTTGGCCGCTAGACTGTACTGCTTGCGCCATTCGCTGCATTGCTGACTGAACTTGTCCAGCCGCACTATTCATAGCGCTTGCGATAAGCGGTGCGCTAGTAGCAATGCGCATGATAGATGACGCTGCATTGTTAGCGGTGCTTGCTACGGCTGTAAGAATAGCCGGAATAGTAGCAATCGCAGTTGATAAAGCAGTCACTCCAGTTACAGATTGCATGACTTGAGCATTAAACTGCATGAATCCAGTGGATGCTAACATCAAGGCTGGTGCCATCATGGTTAGTGCCATGTTGAACATATTCAGCGGCATTACTGCTGTTGTGAATTGCATTGTCAATTGTGTTAATGATGTGGCAAACATCATAAATTGACTATTCAGCATAGTTAACGCTGTACCAATCGCAGTCATACCAGTGCCAAACATGGTCATCCCAGCTGACACTGTTGTCATGCTGGTAGAAATCATAGTTAATTGACTAGCCAAACTTGTTAAGCTAGCAGTCAACATGGTCATGCTTGCAGTGATTGCAGCCATACTAGCGCTCAACGTTGTTGAAATAGAACTAAACTGAGTCAGACCAGTTGCCGCTTGCGTTAATGCAGGGGCCAGTGTCATGACTTCTGCTCTAAATGTAGTGATAGGTCCTACGATAGCCGTTAACCCAGCAAGTGATTGACTAGCTTGACTAGAGAACGTGCTGAACGCTGTTCCTGCTGATGTCAATAGTGACTGCAAGCTGGTGAATGCTGATTGAATGCTTGTGATCGTACTTGAGAACGAAGTCAATCCAGATACAGCGCTAGACGCTGAACTAGACACCTTGCTCATACCATTTCCAAGTTGAGTCATACCAGTACCAGCTTTTGCAAGCCCCGCTGAGTTGTTACCAATCGAACCGACACCTTTGGCAACCGCTGCAAGAGATGCAGCCATGTCTCCAAGGTTAGTATTGGTAATCTTAACAACACCATTCGCAAGTTGGTTGAATCCAGACCCTGCTTTCTGAGCAGCCGTACCGATTGAGTTGAAGACATTAGCCAAGCTATTCAATACACTACTGATTGCACTACCTGCGGAAGTAATCACGCTTGAAATACCTTCAAACGCTGATTTGATACCGTTTCCGATACCTTGAGCCGCTGTACTGATTGATGTACCGACTGATTGCACGACGCTAGCAATACCTTGCAAGGCTGCACCGATAGCAGCACCAGCAGCGGAAATGACACCAGAAACACCACTAAGTGCCGTACTAATAGCCGTACCGATACCCATTGCAGCGGTAGCGATTGCCATTCCTGCTGCTGAGACAACTGACGCAATGCCACTAAATGCAGCACTAATCACACCACCGATTGCCGTAATGATAGGCACGATTTGAGTGATAGCTGTCACAATAGCTGAAATGATTTGGCTAATGATCGGTGCAAGAGTTTGAACGACTGTAACGATTGCAGAAATCACTTGACTAATAACTGGTGCAAGTGTTTGAACCACTGTCACAAACCCTTGAATCAAGGTCATAATGACTGGTGCCGTTGCTTGAACAGCTTGTACAATTACTTGTAGAACCATTGCAATCTGTGGGCCAAATTGTCCGATTACTTGAGCAACTTGGACAATGCAATTCGAGATCACTGGTGCGATTGCCACGATAGCGTTAGCAATGATTTGGGCTACTGCCGTAATTGTGTTACTGATAATTTGGACAATCGGAGTGATTGCGGTAGCTACTGCACTGATTGCAGAACCTAGAGCGGTAGCCAATCCACTAAAAGCGTCAATGATAGCTGGCAACGTCCCTAAAATAGACGTCCAAGCATTACCAAACGCTGTAATCGCTGGGGCTGCGTTGCCTAGAGCGGTTCCGATGGCTTCAACCAACGGTGAAAGTTTGGCTAGCCCCGGCGCAGCTTCACCGACTGCCTTAACAACGATTCCAAACGCAGTGCCAAAGGCTTCGATAACGGTTCCCATTGCACCGCCAATAGCTCCGACAACAGTGCTAATTGCACCACCTAAAGCTCCAAGGATTTGCGAAACGCCTTGGGATTGAGTAGCGAGTAAAGCGAGTGAAGCGACTACGATAGCAATAGCGGCCCCGATTCCGACTGCTGCGATTGCGGCAGAAGTCCCCAAACCTGCCAATGTTGAAAAGCTGACACCTTTTAAACCTTGCAAGACTGCTTTAAGCCCTTGGCCAAATCCTTTAAAAGCAGTTGATAGCCCTGTTCCGATGCCTTTTGCAGCCGTTGAAATACTAGTTCCTGCTGACTTAATGACATTAGCCATTCCACTAAATAGCTGAGTGATAGTTGATTTAGAACGTCTCGCACTGTTAGCAGCTTGTTCTGTTCCTTCTGCTGCATCCGCTCCGAATTTCTTGAATGGATTTAGACTCTTGATGAAGTCCAACCCTTTCAATGCAACACCTACCGCTGAAATACCAGCTTTTGCAGTCATAAAACCAGCTACCATTGCTAGTATCCCACTAGTAACGCCGTTGAGCACCCCTTTAGGTAGGCTACTTACAAATTTAGCAACCGCTGATGCAGCTTGTGATATCCATTTGGCTAGTGTCCCAAACGCTGTCCCCAACGCTGAGATAATCGTTTGCATTTCAGAGCTACTGAACACGTCAGCAATGGATGAGCCAATCTTCTTAACGGCACCCCAGACGTCTTCTAGCGCTGAGCTAAACGCCTTGAATGCCCCAGTGTCAGCGAACGAGCTGATGTAATTCTTAACTGATCTAGTGGCAATCGTTAAAGCCCTTGACAAGCCGTTGGTGATATCGCCTAGAGCACTGCCTAAGCCTTTAGTTAGGTTTTTAAAGTCGATACTATCAAAAGCCAATTTAACTTGACTAGCAATGTATCTAAATGCGTTTCCAAGCCCTTTAATAGCTCCAGTGTCGCTGAAACCTTGCCAAAAAGCTTGCACGGTTTGACTTACGCCTTTAACCGCTTTATCAATCCCTTTACTAAGGCCATTTGCAAACCTTTGTACAGAAACTTCATCGATTTTACCAAGAGTATCAATGATGCCCTCGATTCCTCTAATAGCTTTGTCGCTTAGTTTTTCAAAAACTGGTTGCAGTTTAGTAGAGACCGTTTCATACAGTCCCCCGACAGCCTCATCCACTGACTTATATCTAGTGGCTAAGTGCTGCATAGAGTCCCCAGCTCGCTTAAACGCCTCTGCGAAGTCTTCAGTCTTAATCTCGCCGTTTTGAATCTTGCTTACGAGGTCATCAAGAGACATGCCCATCTCTCTAGCAACGGCAGCCATCCCCGCTGGTGATTGTTCCATCATCAACTTGAAATCTTGCCATTGAATTTTAGGTTTAGTCATTGCTTGGACCATTTGCTGACTCAAGGTTTTCATAGCTTGTTTTGGGTTTTCAGCTGATGCGGCAAGTCCACCCATAGCCTTTACCAAGCTTTCAGCATCCTTACGGCCAATGGCAGCCATTTGGGAGAATGTAGTCCCCATATCGGAGGCTGAGTAGATGGTTTGTGTTGCATAATCTTGCATCGCTTTCTTAGCTGACGCAATCTCTGATTTCCCCCAACCAAGCTGACTTAAACTTCCGTCGAAAGTTTTCCAAGCCTTAGTAGAGCTGTTTAGTTCTCCGACTAGCCCTCTGACCCCACTAGTCAATGCACCGATTCCCTTAGTAATACCAGCACTAACTAAATTAGCACCCAAAACACTTTTGAAAACCGAGCCTAACTTGGTGCCAGTTTTGCCCAAATTCTCAGCGTTTTGCTGTGCTCGTTTGAGTGCGCTAGACATGCCGTTGTCTTGAGCACTTAATATTGCTCGTACATTAAACGTTTTATCTGCCATCTAGCAACCCTCTTTCTCGTTTGTAATTAAGATTGTTTCTAGCCCGTTCTAATAGCTTGCTGTTAGTGATTTTCTCACCCAGTACCTCACGGGCTCGTTCTTTAGCATTATAGAAGTCGTCAAATTTCTCGAAGTAATACTTTTTGCCATCTTTCGTCGTGGCGTTTGCCAAACGATTGAGATAAGCAAGTTGATAGATTTCTCTTTCTTTGTTCAGATAGCGCTTCTTATGCGCTTTCTGATGAAGTTTCATTTCATTAAGTGTCATCCTTCGAGCTTCAAGCAATGACACACCAAAATCAGCCATCGCATTAGTTATTAATTCCTCGTATGTTTCAGCTGAATCTTGGTTATCACTTGCGGTTTTAGCTACTCTGTTGCTTCTTCCACTCGTTTCACGGTTGCTTTCGTCAAAGGCTGCGTACGCAATGCTGATAAAAAATCTTCAAAAAGTGTGTCAAGTTGGTCTTTCTCAGCTACTTCAATAACATAGGCTTCAATCCCTTTAACAGACGGTTTTTGGCGTTCTGTAATTGTTGCTGCTTGAATGAGGTCAAGCAAGATAACTGGATTTTTTTGCTGCAAGTCTACGACTGCATGCTGTACACCGAAACCAAACGAAACACCACCGTCTGAAACAGAATAGCGTTTGTCAAGCTCTCGAATGAAGTCGAAGCCGTAAGTCAAAGTGTAGTCTTTATTATCGATAGTGATTGTGTTCATTGTTTGTTTACTCCTATTTTTTTCTAAAATAAAAAGCCAAACTGAAACAGCTTGGCTCAAGATAATTACATACTATTAGAGGGAATTGATCGCAGTAGTGTCTTGGAATGTATATTGAATTTCCTTGACTTGCTCAGCCGTCAATGTAGCTTCACCAGCTTGTGGTTTACCTTCTACTGACATTTCTGATTCAATTTCCACAAGTTCCTCAACGTTAGCAGGCACTTTCCAATTAGACAAGCGCCCGATGGCGTAAAGAGCGCCATATTTTCCGTTATCCTTCTTGTCGGACAAGTCGATTTCCCAAACTTCGACTTTGTAACCATCAACTACCGATTTCTTCAACATTTCGTTGAGTTCGTCTTTTGTTCCGATGGCAGTAATCGAAAGCTTAGTTTCAAGACCGCCGTCCGCAACTACGGCACCATCTTTGGTTTTTGTAGTGTCTGCATCTCGTGAGTATTCCCACTCATGCTCTGTTTGCAAAGCAAGCTTAGCTGCTGCTGTCTTGTCTCCGAATTTACGGAACATCAAGATTTTTTCTTTCCCAAGTTGGGCTTCTTTGACTTTAGTTTCAGCCATTTCTTCCTCCTAATTAAACAAATTTAAAATATGTATAGACGATGAAGTGGTATAAGACTTCATCCGTGCTATTGTCTCGATTGCTATCGATTGATGACTGGTTAACCTCTGCTGAGAATTGCATGCCGTCAATATTTTTGATAGCAAAAAAGCTAGACATTAACTGTCCAGCCATATCTGATAATAATTTTCGGTCATCCACGCGCCCCCAGATATGCACCGTAGACGATAAACGCCCAATTAAATGCGATTTAGTTGCTTGTGGCAAGACCTTTGTTTCACCCATGACTACAAACGGATAGGCCACGTCTTCGGGTGGCAAGTAAGTATAGGTATCAAACCCCATTTCACTACTAATCCGAAACATTTCGTCATGAAGTAACTGATCTGGTTGTTTCATGTTTCGTCCCACCTTGCCATTTCTTCGACCATATCTGGCACCACTTCTTCAAGGGCTGGCTTCATAAAGGGTTGCGCTTCCATTTTACGTGTTCCCACTTCAACATACCCTGAATAATTAGTTAATGCTTCGATAACTGCTTGATTTCCTCCAGCTTGCAAAGTGATACTTCTACGAGTGGCACCCGTTGTGTACTTACCTTTGAATTGCGCATTGTTTATGGCAGCCTCTTTGACTTTAGCACCATATTTGCGCAAAACCTTTAAGCGTTTTTCGGGTGAGGCGTTTCTTAAAAGGCTTTGGGCCATTTCGTCCAAGCCTTCAAATTCTAGTGTCGCCATTATTTGCCTACCTTGTTAGCATAGATGACGTTTCGACCAGCTAGATAGTCCCTCACAGTAACGGGTTTGTATTTGCCACCATTGTATTCAATCGTGTCAATCCCAACTGTTATAGGGCTTCTAAATCTAATGACGATGCTATTAGTATTTAATAGGTCTCCTAGTTTAGCTTGTAAGTCAAGGCTGGCACCAGTGACATTGCACGCTATCGTTCTAGCCCACTCCTTGCCACCTACCATGCGACCTGAGTCGGGGTCGTAGCGTTTGTTCGTCTTATCGTGATATTTTAACACTACAGTATCAGCGTATCTCATAGAAATAGCACCTCGCCCTCTCTAGCTTGCCCAGAATTGCCATACAATCTTTGAAGCATGTCATCATAAGGTTTAAACTCATTCTCGTTGTCATAATACGACATTGAGTGTCCGTCCACTGACTCAGATTTAGCACCCTCAGCACCTCGACGATTGAAACGCTTAATTACACAATCTTCGAAAATGAATGCCAATTTGTTGTCGATTTCTTCGACACCATACTCAGCCTTGAAGTGGCTAACGACACGCTCTAACAGAATTTCAAGCAAGTCATCGTCATTAGTGTTAAGGTCAACAGAGACATTTTCAATAATTTGGTCTTTATCTAACGTCTTCATGCCATACCTCGCTATTCAGCAGTCTTCTTAGCTCTAGTCTTCTTCGGTTTGTCGTCTTGCACGTACCCTAGCTCAATGAGTTCTTCAGTACGCTCGCCGTCGTACAGATCACCGGCGTAATAAACTGTGCCGTCGGTTTTATCCATGAATGCTTTTAAAACGATATTCATAGTGACACCTATTAAGCCGCCGGGATTACAGTAAGCATGTAAACATCATCCAGGCGTTCGAATGATGGCAATGCTACCATAGAAACTTTAGTTTGGACGTTGACTGGATCAGTAGTCTTAGTTGTTGTCACTGCGATACCGTTATTGACGATTTCAACGTCTGCATTAACAGTGTTATCAGCGAACAAGTCAGATTCTTCTGGAGTTGTCCCAAAAACAGTATTACCAAGAGCACCGTTAGGAATGAGTGTCAAGTGTCCGTCTGGGAAGAATTTAGAAACCTCGCCTTTATCGTTGCGATAAGTTCCATTTTCAAGAACGATAGACACACCGAAATTGTCAGCAATATAATTTTCAAGCTCTGCCTTAGTAACTGCTGCACCGTCATTAGCAAGCGGTTTGATGATTTTAACAGTTGATGCTGCCTTACGGATAAGACCGAATGTTTTAGCGTTCATTACAGCACGCTCTGGGTTAAGTCCAAGTTCACGCGCTGTTTCGATAGCTTCTTCCAAATCTGCAAGAGGTTTAGCGTCCGCTTCAGCCCAGCTCTTAGTTACTTGTTTCTTGTGCTCAGTCTTAACACCGTAGTCAATATCTTTGTTGACGCCGCCGCTCGTAAATGCAATTTTACCAGTAGCAAGCACTTGCATGCGCATAGCTTCAAGACGAGCACGCGCACCATTGATGAGTGTTACATCGTCATTGAAAATGCCGGCTACGATTGTGTTAACCAACGCTTCGTTGCCAGAATCTTTCACAAGATTAAGTTGTTGACGGTCATTTTCCTTAACAAGCATAGCCTCTTTGAAGAATGGCATTTGTTCGTCGTGCATTTCAGCGCTAACACGGTCACGGATTGTAACGTTAGTATCGAATGCAGCGGCTTTCAAAACGACAGCTCCCCCAGACGCTCCCTTGACGTAAGACAATTTAGTTCCAAGTTGTTTACGTGCTGGGAAAATAGACTCACCTAATGTCGAGTTAACATTTTCTTGCAATGCATTGAAGTAACCAGCAATGTTAGATGCGGTTACCTTATCATAAATAAGTCCCATGTTTTAATAGTCCCCCTTTTATTTCTCAGAGATAAATTTAACGAGTGGCAAAGCTTTCTTAACAGCGTCGTCAATCTCCCCACCGTTAACTTTGTTCTTATAAACCTCGCCAGCATAGAGCACTGATACAGCGTTCTCGATTGCCAAATCTACGTCGTAGAGAACGATTCCTTCTGGTGCTGTTTTGTTTTCCACAACGGCTTTTGTGCGATCATCAAAGATTGAGCCGTCTTTACCAGCAACCAAAGTACCTGCTTTGATGTATTTCTTGCCGTCTACCAATACACCGTCATAAGTTTTGTCTACAGTTGCCGCTACTGCCTTGTAAGGCAATGAGCGAACGATGTTCGAAGTGTCAAAGATTTTTGTTGTTGACATTTAAAAATTCCTTTCTGCTTTAGATAAAACGAGCAGCCGTAACGCTCGTAGACTTAGCAAGTTGAGCTCCAAAATTATCTGTCTGACCACCGTCAACACTTGCGGCTTTAGGTGAGTTTTGACGGATAGTAGCTTTGACTTGATTAGCGACGGCATCGTTGAAGACTTTCTCAAACGTACCGACCATTTTAAGAGCCTCAGCGGCGTTCTCAGCATGGCTAAACATATCAGCCAATTCTACTGGTAGACCTTTTGAGACGAGGTCCTCTTTAACTGCCATATTGAGTTTCTCAAACTCAAATTGTGCTACTTGCTTTTCAAATTCTGCTTTTTGGTCTTCAAATTCCTTGCTCGCACGCTCAGCAGCAGATAATTTCGAATAGTCTTGTTCTTTCTGTAAAGCTTTGGCGATTGCTTCGTTTACTCGAGTTTCTTCGCCCTTTTTTTGATTCTTCAAAGCAGTTTGGACTGCCTTGTTAACAATACTATCCAGTTCTGACTGTGATTGCGGCGCTTGGAAGTCGCTCGGTTGATTGTTATCAACGTCATGGCTTACTTCTGTAGCTTCGACCGTTTCGACTGTTGTGTTATCTGTTTCCATTTTGTTCTCCTATCTAGTCTCGCAAGCTATACCCTTTCTAAGCCACGTTAAGGCTAGCTACGCCCTATCTAGTCTTGTCTAGTGTATTTACCCGCAAGCCACGGTAGTAATGTTTATTTAGGGCTTAAAATAGCCCTATGCACCATTAGAGGCTCGCCCTCTATGGTTTCTTAAAAAACATGGTGCACTATTCCACCTCGGCTACTGCACAGCGGCAATAGGGATGGATAGGCGGCGCATTCTTTCCGATTTCCATATCAGCGATTCTGACAGGATTCTTTTCTGTTTCCTCACCAATACCCTTGCAAATCGAACACGCTCGACTTTCTGGCATGAGTTTGAAATACTCAAAGCCATTTTCTTTCATGATATCTTGCTGAGCTAACGCCTGGACTCTAGCATGCTCTGTGATGCCTAAACGCTCTGCATTGGTACGAGACACATCCATGTGCTTTCTGATTCGTCTTGCAATCGTCAAGCCGTTATCCCCACGGATTAGAGCCCTTGTTACTTCCGTTCTAACTAACTGTCTCAACTGTGCATTTCTGCCCCAAACACGCTCTGACCATTTAGCGCCCTCGAAGTTAGCGTTAACTGCCGTTTCCATTGCATGAGCTAAGATATTGCCTTTTAGCACGCTCTGATCTAACAAGCTACCTCTTGCCATCTCAGCTTTATAAGCAGTGTTTAGGTACTCCCGCATAAGCTTTTCTTCACCTTCGGCAAGAGACATCAACTCAAGCTCTAACTGTTGGATGAGTAGCTCACGCCTACCAACTGACATTGAAAAGTTGTAATTTCTTAATTCCTCGTTAGCCGTAGCACTGAAATCTTTCTCAGCAACATAGCGTCTGGCTTTGCTCTCAAAACCCTTGATATCGAATTCGTTAGCTCGTTTCTTAGCGTCTTCAACAGCTAGCCCATTCTTTTCAGCGAAATTCTGGATATAAGCATCCAACTCTTTGCGCAGCTGACCTAATTCCATGCGGTATAGGTCTTCGAGTTCTTTTTTAAACTCTTGTTCTGTCTTTTTGTCAGCTCGTTCTCTCTCCCGTTGGATACGTTCTGACCAATACGTCATACATCAACCCTCGCAGAATCGTCTGTATATTTGCCTACGTGATCATTAAAATCGCTAGAATATCCCTTAATATCGACTTCTGACACCTCTCTGTTCATTCTGTCGAGTTCCTCGGTCGGGCTCTCGACCAAACCAGACAAGCTCAAGGCTGTTTCTTGCGAAACTTGACCACCCAAACCAGCCAATACCTCGACTTGTTCAGCAAGCGAACGAGGTAAGTTAGGCGTAAAGATAATGTTCAAGAGACTTTCGTCAAAATCTTTAAATTCGTTAACTAATGAGCCAATACGAGCAGCAAGACGATAGCGACGTTTCAGCCCTTTCGTGAATTGTGATTGTGTATCAATTCTGTCTTGATCTAACCCAAATAATTTGTATTTCAACGCTTCACCAGACGTATTTCCGCTGAAATTAGTGTCTGACATATCTGGAGTGTTAGTAAATACATGGATATCCTTGTTTAAGCGTGTCTTATATGCTTCAACACCAGTGACATCGTAAGACTTCGTGAGGTATTCAGCTTTGACTGTGCCCTCTTTGCCGTCTGCCGATTTAGGTGGTTTAAGCTGCATTAAACGAGTACGCTTCATATCGCTAGCTTTCATGCCTTGTGGCAAGGCAAGGTCACCATAGATAGCAAGGATAGCGTCCGCCATGTCGCTCATGTGGTTTGCCGTGTCGGATTCTGCACTGTCGTATAGATCAATAAGATAGAGTTCGGTCTCATAATCACCGATACCGTCAACATTATTTAGAAACTCTGTAATCGGTACGGTACCGAATGCGTGAGCTGTCACCGAGATTTCACTGAAACTATCTGACACGTCAAGCGTATAGATGTATTCGGGCGTGTAGACTTCCACGACCTCTTTAGCGCTCTCAAGAGACCCCCGCTTGTAATATCTAACGGCTGCGATTGAGTTATCTTCCAATGAGTTGTCGTAAATTACAAACGTATCTAGCGGATTAAGGCGCTTGATACGTGTTTCATCGTACTCACTGCGATAGATAAGCTCATAAGCTCTACCAGTTTGTGATAAATCTCTGATAAGCGTTCTATTGTGTGTATCGATATCGTTGATTCGACCAATGCGCTTGATTGCTTCATCGTTTTGCGAGTGATCGTTGTTATCATCGTATTCGACACGGATAGGATTGCCAGCCAAATAACCCGTTTTAAACTTGCTAATCATACGACCATAATTGTGTACAGCTCGTTTATCAGCCATTTCCTTATCCTTACGTCTTCCGGACTTAAGAACGTCGTGGTTTTCACCTCTGGCATAGTCCATAAGCTCTTGAATGCGTGGGGCTTGTCTCAATTTGTGGTGATTGATGAAGTGTTTCAGTAATTCCCAATTACCAGTCATGAGTTCCTCTAAGCTATCCGCTCGATAGCGAATGCGAGACCCACGATGGAAACGCAAGTTTAAAACTCTGTCTTGCCCAGTGCTATCTGTAAATAGTGTTCGTTCCATCATTCCTCCTAACCAAACATATTAAGCAAGTCATCATAACTTGCTCTTTCCGTACTACCGATGACAAAATCAGAATATATAGCGTATCTCACACTATCCAGCACGTCATCAAACTCTTTTAACGGCTCATCCTTTGTGCTGTTTTCTTTCCACCGGTACTGGAATATTTCATCAAAAAAACGAGGTAAAAATCCCCGTTTAACGTATAATTTCTGTTCTTTAAACATTTTAGCGATAAGCTCGATACCAGCTACCACTGACTTGTTAGCGTTACTGATGTCAAACCCCTCGTTCTCAAATCGTGCTACGTGCTCTGGGCGGGCGCTATCAGCATAGAATGGCATGTTACCGTAGATGTCAGTTAGTTTCCTAGCTTGCTCTACCCACCAATCTATCTCTTTGAATTGCGCTGCTACGCCATCGACAAGGTAAAAGTTGTTATCCACACCTTCACCGACTACCACGATAGAACCGTAGTGAGTATATCCCCAGTCAATCCCCGCAAAGTAGCGTCTCATGTCTGGTAACTCATCAACTACGTGTATCTTACTATCGTAATCAGCATAGATAGCGCCCTCTGCCACTGTCCAAAGTCCTAAGATATCTCTATCGTAGAATTTCCCCTTTGGTGTTGCCGCCTTGATTGAATCAATGTAGCGTTTTGATAAAAAGGTGTTATCATCAAGCTTGAAACTGAAATCTATAATCTTGCCATCGTTTTTGCCAATATAATCTCGGTTAAGCCAATGATTTGGGTTGTCTGGGTTGCTATCCCACACCACTCGGGCACCTTCACCAGAACAACGAGAGATAATCTCTTTGAAAACAATCTCATTAGCTAGCGATGCCTCGTTGACGTAAGCGCCGAAAGCCGTAAACCCACGGGCACGCTTAAGCCCAGATATAGAACCAGTGTAAACTTGCACGACTTTCACACCGCAAAAAACAAAAGAGCCATGCTTATCATACTTTGGCTCAAAGCCGTATTTATTATAAAGCTCTTGTAGCACGTTGTTCTGAATCGAAGTTGACGATGTCCCCGCTAAGATGTAGATAGGCTCATCCACACCTAAACGGTCAGCAATCTTTCTGACGCGACTTAACTCAGTTACAAACGTATCGTTATTAACCACTGTCTTACCAGCACGCTTAGCGCCATGAAGCCCACAAATAAACCAGTCATGATTCCAAATGTAATTCAACACATCCAACTGTCGCTTGGTATAGAGCTTACTCAAGTCCATCGCTCACAGCTCCTTTGATAATATCGAGGAAACCAGCGATTTTCTCATCCTGTCCTTCATCACCACCGATTTGAGATTTGAGTTTCTCAATCTCAAGTTGCAATTTCTCAGCCTGCTTAGCTGTTGGATAGCGTTTCAAGATTTCAGTAATTGCTTTGATAACCGTGTTATTATCAGCTTTCTTAGTCACCCGTTCAACTTCACCGGTCAAGGGATTCATCATGAGAACTTCCTCATCACGCTTACCCCTTGCAATGTCTGATAAGATGGACAAGGCTTCCTTCGCATCCATAATGTTCTCGCTGTGCATTTTTTCAACTTCGGCTTGGATAAAGCGTTTAATCTCAACATTTCTCAACAGTCTTTCACTCTGGGAGCTTGCTGTTCTTTCGCTATACCCAGCATTGATCGCTGCCTGTGTGCCATTCCCTAGCTTGATGTATTCGCTAGCAAATAGTTTCTGTCGTTGATTTAGCCCAATATGTCCACCTCCTTCACTGTTAGATTCTTGTGCATAAAAAAGACAACCCACAAAGTGAGCTGTCTAGCTATAATTATCAATACTAATATTATATCGCTAATAAACGTTCAAATTCTAACATTTATCAAGTGTTTTCTTCGTCTTAATCTCCCAGAAATACAAGACATTCGCCGTTGCGGTAATTCTCCGCAAACTCCAAAATTGCCTGTTCTCTCATTCGATAATATTCGCTTTCAGAATATCCAAGGTCCATATAGACTTCAATATTGTATTGCTTTCTGTTTCTGCAATAACACTCTATCAAAATTTGGCTGTAATGCCTATCTGATAATGCGTTGATAGCTCTAACAATAGCTTTTAAGTCTTGTTCAGCGGCCACCTTTCGTGTTACCATGCTTTCGGTTTGGCTGTGGACCATTCCATCGAATGACTTGGGTTCTAACGAGAATGAAGCTGTCACTTTAGGGGCGTATTCCAAGCCCGCTATCCGTGTTAGCATGCGATACCTTCTTAGTACCTTTATAGCTTTCTTTTTGGTTGCGGCTTTATCTACTTCCGCAAATAGATTGATACTTGCCATGACACCCCTCTTGTGTGATATAATAATTGTATCGTGTTCAAAGAGTGCCGGCCATCGTGTCGGTCTTTTTTTATTTTCTCGGCTCGTTATTAAGAGATATGAAAAGATTAAGTTTGTGAGCCTTGTTGTCACCTCCTTTCTAGCCATCGACACCAGCAAGGCCTTTGGCTATTTCGTAATGCAAGATATCAATAAGAAAGAGGGTGTTTCACATCCTTTTTTTCTTAAATTTGCTGGGTTTGTTTGGACAAGGTCTGTCAGCTTGTCCGATGTTGAAAAAGTGTTAAAAAGTGTTCAAGCCACTAAAAATCTATATCTATTTTTTAGCTTCATTTTTTATTTTTAGTGTTTTGACAGACAATGACTGGCAAGAGGAATCGAACCCCTTGAGTAACCACTCCAGCCTAGATATAGTGAAATCATTATCGGGGATATTCCCCTTTCAAGAATAAAGTAGTGTGAATTATGGAGATTTCTGACCTATATCTGCTTGCAGGCATAAAGCCTTGAATAATCACGCCACCAGTAAGACGCTTTAGATTTGTGAACGAAATAAAAAAGGTTCCTCGATTCTATTACTTATTATTTACTGGATTTGGGTGCATCCACGACCAGTCCGCGCTTCAGCGATTTGAATGAAAAAATCAAAAGGCTCCTCGATTCTAATTATTTATTTAACTGGTAATAGCTAGCAAGGGAGTCGAACCCTCTTAAACCGTTCTAGCTACACGCCTAACGCGTAGGCTGTATAAAGAGCTTTTCTGACCGTGGTCTTCTCACGACCTACCCTGCCTTTAGTCCGATATTTAAGAATAATGCGATCAACTTCATCGTCTAATCTCTCGCTCCATTCATAGTTATTAAATACATAATCAATAATTTCGCTGAATAACTCTCTTGAAAGTAGCCCTTCCATTTGAATCGCCTTTAACGGCGTTAGGGCAGCTTTCTCTGAATAGCACAGATTAAGGGCGTTTTGGGTCCTGTTAGCATTTTTCTGGTCGCACCCTTTAATGTCTCTAATATAGTTATTTAGGTTGTTAGGGTGTTCCTTGCGTAGTTCTTCCACTTCCTCACGGAACCGTTTGAATAAGTATTCTGGCAGTCCTGTGTTGATTTTATCCAAAACCGGTTTAGTGGTTTTTCCTCTTGTGTAATTAGTAGACAGATAATCTTGAAGGTCGTCGAATAATTCGTCAGAAATGATGCCTTCTAGTCTATCGACAGTTGCCGGTGATATCCTCGCACGCTCCACCACCGCACTATTAAACGCTTGGTAAATAATGCGAGCCTGTACTTCACTGCACTGTTTCACATCTTGAAAAAACTGCTTATAGGAGCCTTTTTTGTGTGCTTTTTTCAGTGCTTCATGTTCACTGACTAACCGTTGATATAGCTCCTTGGTCAGTCCGGAATATTTGTAGTTTTTGCTCATGAACTCGCCTCTGCCAATTCTGGATGTCCCCATATATTCCCGATAATTTTCCTTGAGCTGGCTACGTTGCATAAACGTTCAAAATTGTTGTACTCTACTAAATCACTGATAAACATCCCTAAAAATATTCTAAATTCAATTACGCCAGTAAGAAACCCATCTGTCGAATCAATAATGTCCCCCTCAAAGATTTCTCTCTCGTTTTTATCTCTGAACCCGGTTGATTGCATCAAAACGATGTCATCGAAATCGTAGTAGTCTAAATCTCGACTATCTGGCAATCCTTGCTCAAAATAGATTGTTTGCACACAAATACTCTTATCCTCGAAATTGATAGCAATAATATCGTCAACTTCGTACATTTCTTTTGTAGCTTTGTTCCATGCTCTAAATCTTGGAATCATTGTCCTCGCCCCCTCAAATAGCCGGGAATATCATCCCCTACGTTCACCGCATCGTACTGTTCCTTGCTGACAAGGAATTTTCCGTAAGCACCACAATCAAGCGTGTAGAGCTTACCAACCATAGATTTGCCGGTTACCTTGCCGTGTAATTCAACGGCATTATCTGCCTTATGGATAACCACTGTCTCGATAGGTCGGTTGACAACTCGTAGTACAGTCGTTACGTTAATTGCTAGTGAGACCAGTAGTAGAATCGTGGCTATCGTTAGATCCTTATGTTTCACTTGTTACCTCCTTGTACACTTTCTCGAATATTTCACAAACCAAACTTTGTGGGATGTTTGACCGCTCATTGTATGATTTTGTCCAATCTTGAAATTTAACATCATTCGATTTCTTTTCGTTTTTTAGATTCAATTCTACGTTTCCAGAAAAACGAGTTGGTTTAGAAATTGGGTAGTTGTCGTAATTGTTGTATCTTGTATGATTTTCAAACGGGATTTCGAAACCTAACACCCTCTCGATGTATTCCCAGATTCTCCCAAACGCTGGGTTTTCTATGATCCAATATTTTGGTTTATATCGTTTAATGATTTCAACGGTATTAAATACACACAATTCCCCGTTAATACGTTTCATTAATTGCTTATTTGGGTAATATTGATATCTTTCAAAATCCTTGTGATCTCTGACGGTAAATATCGACAAGGGTTGTTGCGGTTGAAACAGTGCATCCCCTTGCTCTTGTTTCCAACACGCATTACCTCTGTCCATAGCGCTCGCATTAGACCAACTCTCGCATGGTGGACTAGCGATAATCAGATCAGGTTTAGGCAATTTGTCCAATGTGTCAAAAAGAGTGTTATTCCCGAATAAACGACTGTAGTCAGCTAGATTTAGATTGATGAAGTGGTGATTTTTATTTTCAATATCAATACCTATTGGATAGATTTCAATATCTTTGCCCAGTTTCTTTACACCTTTTGTGTATGATCCGTTTCCACTGTCAAACAATGCCCAGACAATCATCCTAGAGGTCTTCCTCTTTGACGAAAGTTCCATTTATCATCTTCCCTTTCCTGTTTTTAATCTCATCATACGCAATACCAAGACACTCAGTCACATCGAGGTCTAGTTGATGTGCTAGCACGATAATCGTTACCAGTGTATCACCGATAGCGTCCTTGAGCGCCGCTTGTGGTTCCGTGAATTTAGTCGGTTTCAAAAGTACATCCCGAATCTCGCCGACTTCTTCAGTCACACGCATCCACTGAATCTTAGGGTCTGCTTGCTTAAGGTTGCGTTTGTCAGCCCACTCGTTGATTTTAGTAATTAGGTTATTCATCCGTTACCTCCGAGAATAAAAGATTCATAGAAAAACCGCTGTTGATAAATTCTTTAGTCAGCGTTGGGTTGATGCCATTCCCCAAGCAGTGGTAGATTATGTCAACGTTAACACTGGCGCCTAAATACTTTTCTAAGCGCTCTTTGTTGTAGACATAAAAACCAATATTTCTCTTTGTATGAACATAAGGAGTAGCTTTGGCAATATCTCTAGTACACCACATTAGAACCTTTGAAATAACATCCTCTCTCGTCAAACAACCTTCCAAACGAAAGTAAGTGTTTGTTTTCGGTATCAAAATAAATTCTAACTGTCTGTTTATATACGCGTCTGGGAAACACATTATGAGTTTTTTTAGTTCTTCATACACTTCGTTATTCATCACTCCACCTCTTTCACTTCTACACCCTCGCAATTGAACACCCACCCGAAATTAGCATCTTCTAGTTCTTTGCGGGTGTGGGCTACTCTTACCCCCTTCGCGCCTTCACCATCATCAAAAGTCCAGTCTTTAAAAGATGTACCATAGTTCAAAAACTTGTAATTGTCGTCAATCCCTTTAAACTCAACTGTATATTTAGGTTCGCCCTCGACCTCGTAGCCATCAAGCCATGCTCTAGCGAAAATTTCTTGGTTTGTCTCTGTTCCTAGAAATTCTTTTAGTTTTGAACAATCTTCTTGACTTCCATAATTGTAAAAATCTATATCACTAATAAATAAAGCCCGAACCAGATTAACATTAGTAAATTTGCAATACTCAATCCAATCCGCCACATACTGCGGAACGACTGGCTTAGGAAAGAATGAGTCATACAAGTCTTCTGCGTACGATACAGAAATCTTCCCTACCTTCGATAGCATTTGTATTGCTTCTTGTCTATCCATCACATTCCACCATTTCCACTGTATACATCCTAGAATTGCGATACTTAACACCTCTCAAACGATGTAGCTCGTTGATAGCGTCATTCTTGTTATTGAAAATATGCTCACTGTCTGGCATATTGTCGTAATACACGATAACTTTGTATTTCATAACTTGACTAATCTCCTTCCATTTTCGCTAGTTCTTCGAGCGTATACTGGTGTGCCATAGTAACCAATTGTGCTAGCTGACACTCCTAATTGTTCAGCTATTTCACGCTTAGTTCCCATTGCCAGTAATTGCTCTCCCTTATACAAGGCATATTCATTTACTTGCATAGCTCGACCATCTTTCTTAATAATTCTTCGTCCGGCAACTGCTCTAGCGTCAGAATGCGGTTGAGTTTCTTTGCGTTGATACCTAGCTTGGCGCTGATATATTCCATATCCTCGTGATTAGCCCAAAACCACTTCGAAAACTCTTGCGTTTGACCTAATACGCTTGTGTGATCGTAACTACCCGGAGCATACACACCGACCAGCTTGTCTTTATATTTGTTGTTCATTTCACGTTCCTTCAATGTCTAACACAATCTTAAATTTCCCAGACTCACCACTTAACCCGCCATACTGAAATGACATCATTTTGATAACTTCGTGATTGTCGTCTGGCCACAAATTAGCGTCCGTCAATCCGTCTATAATAGCTTTAACAGTCGGATATAGGTTGGGTGGGTCTAATCTTCGTCTGGTTGGTGCATAGACCGTGACAAGCACCTTACAAGGCTTATCTGGGCTATATACTGGCTTAATGTTAAGTCCTGCTTCTGCTCTCGCTATCAATCGCAATTCCTTGACCATCCGGCCCTCTGCTTGATAGTGGAATCTGTCATTACTGTTGATGACTAAATTTTGAGCAGGCTTAGCTTTTGACCTTGGTAATAAAAATTCTAGTTTCAAGACTATTCCTCTTTTTCTGCGGCCATTTCCTCAAAAATTCCATTTAGCGTGACTCCTAGCGTGTTGAATGCGTCATCCGTTGCCCCTTCTTCAGCTAGGATAAACATAAGAAAGATAATCCTTAACGGATGCGTGAAAGGTAACTCCATCAAAACGATATTATTCTCGGCCAAAAAATCTGAAATCATATCCCAATAGAAAGGTTTAAGCAACCCGAACGAGCCCTTGGCTACGTCTTCCACTGGTTTTTCAGAAAGGTTATCAGCCTTCATCACTAGAGTAACCCTATCAAATTCAGTTGTTTCCCCTTGCGCTGTTCGGTGTGTTACGTGTCCGGCTTCGAGGTCTTCAATATCGTAACCAAACATAAGAGCGACATCTTTTAGTTGGTTCATTAGTTGTTCTGTCTTAGTCATCTTTAATTCTCCTCAAATTAGAATGGCAAATCATCACTAGTGATGTCCATTGGGTTTGAATTACCGTATGGGCTGCTTTCTCTTGCAAAGTTTGGCCCTTGCTGTTGCGGTGCTTGTTGCCCGTAAGGCCCTGCATAGCCGTTGTCATTGCCAAACGCTCCCGATGTATTGCCTTGAATAGCATTGCTGCCTTCACGCGCTGCACGGCTTTCCAGCATTTGGAAGTTCTCAGCGACAACCTCAGTTACATACACCCGTTGACCTTGCTGATTCTCGTAGCTACGGGTCTGGATGCGTCCAGTGATTCCAATCAATGCCCCTTTTTTAGCCCAATTTGATAAATTTTCGGCTTGCTGTCGCCAGATAACACAGTTAATAAAGTCTGTTTCACGCTCGCCGTTAGCGTCCTTGAAGTTACGGTTAACCGCAAGACTGAATGTAGCTACTGCAATATTGCTGGTCGTGTATTTTAGTTCTGGGTCACGGGTTAGGCGACCAACAAGACAAACTGAATTGATCATTGATTTTCTCCTAAAATTTCATAATTTACAAAGTTATCATCAAGCAATTTAGCGAATTGATACCATTGTTGTTCGCCGCCGTGGAAAGTTAGCGAAAGATTGACCTTGTACGGCTCAACGGACTTGCTAGGCACTTCCTCGACCGTCTTAGTGTCTTCGATAACCTCACCGGTTTCAGCGTTGACTGCTTTAATTTCCTCACTAGCTGACTGTTTAGCCATTGCTTCAATTTCTGCTAGGCGTGCCGCTTCTGCTTTCGCTTTGGCTTCTGCTTGCTGCTTACGCTCTACGGCCGCATCACGGTCCTTTTTCATTTGCTTGAGAATTTCAACTAGAGGTGTATCGTTCTGCAACGCTCTAGTGTATGGTTCCGCTGGTAGCTCATAATCAAGAGCTTGTTCTTCAATCATGGCAATGTTGGCCTTGTATTCCTCAAGTCGGTCATACTCAGCCAAAACAAGAGCGTCGATTTCTTCGATGGTTTCTTTTTTGAGCTTCATTTTCTTGTCGATAAACCATTTTTTCAAAGAATAGCCGTCATACTTGTCCTTAAACGTGTCTTTGTCCAGTCCGGCAAGCTCGCATTTTTCTTCAAACACTGATCTAACGTGGTCAACTCGGAGCAATCTATTGTGTTCGTCAATTTCGTCTCGTTTGGCACGTAACTTATTGATAAGTCCTTCGAGCGGCTCTTTAGATGTCTTGAAATTAGCTTCAAACTCATTAAGCGGATTCTTGTACACCTTCGAAATGTCTTTTCGCTTGTCGTCCAACTTTGTCAAGAGCCCATTGAAGCGTGTAAACTCCTTCCTTATATCGTCATATTCCAAGTTATCAAGTTGTTCATCAGACAACTCACTAACTGCTGCTTGGATAGCTTTGTCAAATGCTTCAAAATCGAAATTAATTGTCCCCGGTGTATAGACCGGCTCGATTGTCTCCAAGAAATTGTTTGTTATGTCCTTCATGTCTTATCCTTTTCTGTTGTTGATCTGCGTTTGAATGTCGTTAGTTACCACGTCAAATCCCGGTACTAGCAATTCAGAGAATACGTTGAGTTTGTACTTCTTCAAATAGTAATTAGCCACTGTTTCGACTGTTTGACCAGTAATTAGAGCTAGCTCGTTGATTTGTTGCATGATTAGGTCATGTTGCTCGTTGCTAATGAAGTTAGGTTGTGGGTTGTTTTGTGGTTGGGGTTGCGCTTGTTGCGGTTGTTGATTTTGATGTGGTTGAGGGTTGTGAGGTTGGTTTGGTCTCAAACTTTCCTCTGCCACTTCAAAATGGTCCACATCTTCCTCGCCGATTGCAAACAGTGCTTGCAATGCGTATTTACCGGCATACGATTGCACAGCTCCCACCCACTGCGGTTCATTCATTTGTTTTAAATCTCCGTTACGAGTTTTCAAAATCGGTACGGGAGATAATTCTGCGAACGCTACTGCTTGCTCTTTCTCCTCTCGGTTAGATGCCGTTGCAATAGCCTTGATAAAAGTCTTGCCAGAAAATTCGACTAGATCATAGTTGACTACAACGCTCCAATTTGATTTCAAACTTTTAAAAACGTTGTAAATATCCTCAGCGTGCCTTGAAGCGTACTTGGCAGTTCCTTCTTTCTTTTTTTTAAGCTGCATTCGTTGTTGCAACTCTGTGAATGTCATTTCTTCCATGTCATATCCTTTT
>OGPP01000214.1_pt1 | contig 69996 bp, 79 predicted proteins | sample 1553021 | NCBI WGS metagenome assembly OGPP01 (sample SAMEA2580217, study PRJEB22360) | human gut metagenome | biome: human gut; feature: human-associated habitat; material: faeces | place: Denmark | collected 2008/2010
TGGCGATAGCGGGGGTTGGCCGCCCGGGCGGGCGGCGCCCATCCTCTGCCTCGGATGAAAGATAGGGGGAATGTGTATGGACATCGACCTGATTTTCAAGATCGCGGCCATTGGCATCATCGTGGCGGTGCTCAACCAGCTGCTCATCCGCTCAGGCCGGGAAGACCAGGCCATGATGACCACACTGGCGGGGCTGGTGGTGGTGCTGTCCATCCTGGTCAAGCAGATCAGCGTGCTTTTTGTCACCATCAAGTCCCTCTTTGCGCTATGAGCGCCCTCACGATGCTGGGACTTGCGGTGATGGGGGCTGTGCTGTACACCCTGTTCCAGAAAAGCGCCCCGGCTTTCGGGCTGTTCGTCTCGATGGGAGCCGCTGTCCTTGTGCTGTGGAAAATCAGCACGGCGGCGCAGACCGTGCTTTCCGGGTTGACAAAACTGGAACAGCGGGCAGGCGGCGACGCCTTTTCCTGTCTGCTGCGGTGTACAGGCATCATCCTGCTGGCCGATTACGCCCACTCGCTCTGCGAGGAGGCGGGGGCTGAATCGCTGGCGTGGTGTACGGCACTGGCCGGACGGGTGCTGGTGCTTGCGGCAGCGTGGCCCCTGCTGGAAGAGATCGGCCAGAAGATAGGGAGCATCGCAGGATGAAAAGAGACAAGCTTTTTCGTTTGAGTCTGGCAATACTGTTCTTGTGGACGAGCCTTACACTCGCGGCCCCGGCGGCGCTGGCTGCTTCGAGCACAGCTCTGCCGGGCAGTTCTCTCTGGGAGCCCTATTTGCAGCAGAGCCGCATCGACCTCGAAAAGGCGGCATCCTCACCGTGGGAAGCACTGAAAAGCTTTCTGCCCCGATCCTTCGGCGCACTGGTGCGCCAGACGGCAAGTCGCTATACGTCAGTGCTCCTGTTCCTGACGCTGACAGCGGTGCTGGGGCTTCTTGCCGGGGAATGCACCGATGGGGCCTTGCTGGATCTGGTGGCGGCAGGCGGCTGCGGCGTCCTGCTCTGGGGGAGCCTGCTGGAAGAAGCCCAGAAGCTTTGTGAACAGGTGGAGAGCTGGCGCAGCTTTCTGTTGGGGTTCCTTCCCGTCTATGCCGGTGTCCTCACGATGGGAGGGGAAGGAGCAGCAGGCAGTGCGGCCAGTGGAGCGCTGCTGACGGCACTCTGTTTTCTGGCTCAGCTGGCAGCGGCCTTCGTTCAGCCGCTGCTCCACTGCTATCTGATGCTCAGCATGGCCTGCTGCGTCAGCTCTGAACCAGCTCTCGGCATTTTCTGCAAGGGCGTCGGCAGTGCGCTCCGTCAGGCGCTGGGCTGGGCCGGAAAAATTCTGGTGGCTCTGCTGGGCCTGCAGAGGGCTGCGGCATTCCAGCTGGACCGCTTTTCACTCCGTACCGGCCAGCTTTTGGCAGGGAGCGTTCCCATCATCGGGCAGACCCTCAGCAGTGCATCGGAATCCATCCTCGCGGGGATACAGCTCCTCAAGAGCGGGCTGGGGCTGGCAGCTCTGTCGGTGCTGGGTGCGGAGTTCGTGCCGCTCTATCTGGGGCTGATGATACAGCTGGCTCTTCTGATGGGCTGCAGCCTGCTCTGCAGCCTCACTGGCATCTCCCGCTGCCGCGCATTATTCGACTGTTTTGCCGAGGCAGTGCGCTGTATGGCAGCGGTGGTGGCGCTTTTCTTCGGGCTGGCGGCGGCAGGGGTGGCCCTGCTGTTCATCGTAGGAGGTGGTTCATGATGCAGGCACTGGAACGGGCAGCGGCAGTCTTCTGTACGGCCTGTATCTGCGCCGAGCTGCTCTCCCGCTTTGTCGGGCAGGGCTGGGGGCAGAAGTGCATAAAAGCGGTGGCGGGGCTATATATTCTAGTAGTCTTTGCGGATGCTCTGCCCGGCGCAAAGGCGCAGTTTGCCGCATTGGAACTGCCGCAGGTGCCGGCGGTCTCGGTAGGCAGTCTGGAAGATGCTGTTCTGGCACAGACGGCAGAAGAACTCTCCTGTACGCTCGAAGAACGCTGTCTCAGCGAGGCGGGTGTTTCGCTCAGGCTGAATATCATTCTGAGCCGGACCGCTGAGGGCGTGGAAGCAACTGAGGTACAGATCGTCCCTCGGGACGCCGTCACTGCCTCGCAGAAGCGGGCAATCGAAACGCTGCTGGAAGGACAGCTTCAGCTGGGACCGGAATGCATCAAATGGAACAGCCCCAGCGGGGAGGATGTGCCATGAACAACGAGCTTTTTTCGCGGCTGAAGGACCTCGCGCAGAAGGAAAACCGCGCCCGGCTGGCGGTCTTGCTGGGCGCGGCGGCCATGCTGCTCATCCTGCTGTCGGAGCTGTTCACCCCTTCAGGGAAGACCGCCGCAGCAAGCGCTGCCCCGGCGGATGACACCGTCTACCGCCAGCAGCTTGAGCAGCAGCTTTCCGACCTCATCACGCAGGTAGAGGGCGCAGGAAAGACTACCGTAATGGTAACACTGGAAAGCGGAGAGGAGACCATCTATGCTCTGGACACGCTCTCGGGACAGACCCAGGAACAACAGACCCATGTGCTGCTGGACGACGGGACCGCGCTGGCACAAACGGTCTGCACCCCCAGAGTGTGCGGAGTGGCCGTGGTGTGCGAGGGCGGGGGAGATGTCCGGGTCGCCGCCCGCATCACCGAGCTGGTGGGGGCGCTGCTGGATGTCCCGTCCAACCGCATCTGCGTAGAGCAGCGCCGGGAATGATTTTTTGCAGCGATGAAATATAAGTTATGCAAGGAGGAGACACAAATGAGAGCTATCACCAAAAACACACGCAGGGTCACAGCGCTGACCCTTGCGGCCGCGCTGGTCGTGGCGGTATACCTTAACTGGCAGTATGCCCGCACCGGCATCGGCGTGGATGAAGAGGCTGTCAACGTCTCGGCGGTGGCTGTGGAGGGTGAGCCTGTGGCGGCACCCGTGACCGACGGGCTGATGACGGAGGCTGAAGCGGTATCCAGTGCCAACAAGAATTATGGGGAGGCCCAGCTCGTCAGCGTGGCCAACGATGCAGGAGCGAAATTCTTTGAGGAAGCCCGTCTCAAGCGCCAGAAAGCTCACGATGAAGCGATGGACACGATCCAGAAGACCCTCAAGACCTCGGGCCTTTCCGCCGAGGAGAAAAAAGGTTATACCCAGCAGCTGACTTCCAACCTCGAAGACCTCAACGCAGAAAATGAGATAGAAACGCTGGTCAAGGCGAAAGGCTTTGCCGACTGTCTCTGCTTTTTGCAGTCCGGCCGGGCTGACCTGACCGTGATGACCTCCGGCGACGCGCTGACGGCAGCACAGGTGGCCCAGATACGGGACATCGTGCTCAGCAAGAGCGAGGTGACTGCGCAGAATATTACTGTGGTGGAAGTGAAGTAAGGTGTTGTATAAAACCGGAGAAAATGGTATAATGACATCAAAGGTTTTGCAAAGGGATCCTCTCTTTGCATAGAACGCATAAAATAAAATGGGCATTCGCTCATTTTGGATGGAGGGCCATAGAATGGATTTACAGAACATGGATCTTAAAGGCGGCAGTCTGCAGATCTCCACAGAGGTCATCGGCAAGATCGCCCGCTGTGCAGCGCTGGAGATCGAGGGTGTGGCAGAAGTGTCCTGCGGCAAGCAGAACCGGAAGGTGAAAGACCTTCTCGAGCGCGCCAACGTCCAGTCGCCCGTTACCGTAGAAATGCGGGACGGCACGGCAGAGATCACTCTGGAAATTGTAGCAGCCTTTGGCGCACGCATCCCGGCTGTGGCCGAAAAGGTGCAGGAAAACGTCAAGTCTGCCGTCCAGAACATGACCAATGTCACGGTCAGCCGCGTTGACCTTGTCATTGCCGGTCTGGCCCCGGCGGCTGAGCCGCAGGCCTGAGCCGAGAAACAAAACGTAAAAGAAAATTGCGGCCGGCCTTCCCGCAAAAGGGAGGGCCTTGCCGCTGTGAGAGGAACATTATGGAAAATATTCTGCCCCGTCGTGAAGCACGCGAAAATGCATTTCTGCTGGCATTTTCTCAGACCTTTGGTGACATTCCCCTGCAGGAGGCTCTGGACAACCACCACGAGTGCGATGAAGAGCATCCGGTGGATGTCTTTGGACAGCGGCTGCTGCGGGCTTATTATGAGCATTCCGCAGAGGTGGACGACCTCATCAGCGCCCATCTGCGCAACTGGACGATGGAGCGTCTGCCCCGCGTGAGCCTGACGGTGCTCCGTCTGGGTCTGGCCGAGATGCTGTACGGCGACGAGAAAAAGCCTGGCGTCGTCATCAATGAGGCAGTCGAGCTGACCAAAAAGTATGGCGCAGACGAGGATTATCAGTTCGTCAACGGCCTGCTGGGTACGGTGGCACGCGAGCAGGGTCTGGACGCAGAGCCTGAGCAGCTGTGAGCAGCTATACGCTGGGCATCGACACCAGCAATTATGCAACCTCTCTGGCCGTCTTTAATACAGCCGGAGAGGTTGTTTGCGCAAAAAAGCGTTTCCTTCCGGTGAAGGAGGGCCAGCTGGGCCTGCGCCAGAGCGACGCCCTTTTTCATCACACAGTCGCCCTGCCCGAGATGCTGGAAGAACTGAGCGGTGAATTCGATTTGACCCAAATCAGCGCCGTAGGTGTGTCGGAAAAGCCGCGCCCGGTAGAGGGCAGTTATATGCCCTGTTTTCTGGCAGGCGTCAGCGCTGCCGAGGCGTTCGCGCTGGCCCGGGGCATCCCACTCATCCGCACGACCCATCAGCAGGGCCATGCGGCGGCGGCACTGTTTGCGGCCAAGGGTGAAGAGCTCTTCCGCGAGAAAACACTGCTGTTCCATATTTCCGGCGGCACGACTGACCTGCTTCTTTGCGATGAAGTGAAGCATATCGAGACGCTGGGGACCAGCTCCGACCTCTACGCCGGACAAGCTGTGGACCGTGTGGGTGTCAAGCTGGGCTTTGGATTCCCGGCTGGCGTCGAAGTCTCCCGTCTTGCCGCGGAATGTGATGAGACGATAAAACCAAAATCCAGCGTTCGCGGCATGGAATGCAGCCTTTCCGGGCTGGAAAACCAGTGCAATGCTTTATTGACAGCTGGCAAAAGCCCCGCCTATGTCTGCAAGTACTGCCTGCTCTGCGTGGCAGATACCGTGGTCAAGATGACCAAAGCGGCTCAGAAGGAATATCCCGGGCTTGCTGTGGTCTGTGCAGGCGGCGTCATGAGCAGTGACATCATTCGCAGCTGGGTGCAGCAGCGCCTCCCGCAGGTGCATTTCGTACCCGGCCGGTATTCCAGTGACAACGCCATCGGCGTGTCTATCCTCGCCGCACGGGAGGCCGGGCTATGGCTGAAGTGATCACCGTCTCGGCCCTGAACCAGTATGTCAAGACGCTGCTGGATGCAAATGACATCCTGTTCGATTTGGCGCTGCGGGGCGAGATTGCAAACTTCGTACAGAATGCCCGCAGCGGCCACTGTTATTTCTCTCTCCGGGACGCCAGCGCCAGTGTCAAAGCGGTGATGTTCCGCTCGGATGCGCGGCGGCTGGGCTTCCGCCCGGAAGAGGGCATGAAGGTAGTCGTGCGATGCCGTGCTACTCTTTATGAGCGGGACGGCGCATTTCAGATCTATGTCAACGAAATGTTCCCGGACGGCATCGGTGCGGCGCAGCTTGCTTTTGAGCAGCTGAAAGCCAGGCTCGAGCAGGAGGGACTTTTTGCGGCAGAGCACAAAAAGCCGCTGCCCGCGTATCCCAAATGCATCGGCGTCGTCACCAGCAAGACCGGCGCGGCATTGCAGGACATTCGCAATGTCATTGGTCGGCGCTGGCCTGCGGCAAAACTCCTGCTCTGCCCGGTCAATGTGCAGGGCTTTGAAGCGGCGCAGCAGATCGCAGATGCCATTGGAAAGCTGGACAAAAGCGGCCGGGCAGACGAAATCATCGTAGCCCGGGGCGGCGGCAGCAGGGAAGACCTCTGGGTCTTCAACGCCGAGGTCATCGCCCGGGCGGCCTACCGCTGCAAAGTGCCGCTCATCAGCGCCATCGGGCATGAGATAGACTTTACCATTTTGGACTTTGTGGCGGACCGCCGTGCGCCGACCCCGTCGGCTGCGGCAGAATTAGCCGTGCCGGACCGTGCAGAGCTTCTGCGGGTGCTGTCCCAGCTGGAACAGAGCTGCCAGAATGCGATGCAGAACCGCCTGGATGCAGCGTCTGGTCGTCTGATGATGGCTGAGCAGCAGCTTTCCTATGATATGACCCGTCGGAAATTGACCGGTGGGCAGGCAGAGCTTGCCGTGAAGCAAGAAAAACTCAAGGCCGCCGCACAGAGTTGCATTCAGCAGCGACAGGCGCAGCTGCGCCACGCCGCTGCGCTGGCCGACTCGCTCAGCCCCTACCGGGTACTGGGGCGCGGCTATGCGATTATATACGACAGCAAAGGCAGGCTGTGCAGTACAGACGCTCTTGCAGCCGGTGATAAGCTCACCCTGCGCGGTGCAGCGCACACAGCAGAATGTACGGTCATGTCCGTGGAGGAACTGAATGAGAGCACCCAAAAGCTTTGAAGACGGCATGGCCCGTCTGGAAACGATCCTGAGCCAGATGCAGAGCGAAGAGACGACCCTTTCCGAGTCGGTCAAGCTCTACGCAGAAGCGGCTTCGCTGATGGAATACTGCCATGCTGCGCTGGAAAAAGCGTCTCTCCAAATGGAGGAGATCGACGCCGCCCGCAGCGAAAAGGCGAACCCCGAATCAGAAGAATAAAAGCAACCAGCTTGCAGGGAGGAACCATTATGGAGAGCGCAGAGTATAAAAAACAGTATGACGAATATCTGGCCCGTGCAGAAAAGGCATTGAATCAGGCGTGCGAGCGCTATCTTCCTGAGGGATCTGACGTCTGCCGCGCAGCACGCTACAGCCTGCTGGGCGGCGGCAAGCGTATTCGCGCTGTGCTGGTGCTGGCCGTGTGTGATATGCTCCACGGCAATGCCGAGGCAGCTGAGCAGTTTGCAGCCGCAGTCGAGATGCTGCACTGCTATTCGCTCATCCACGATGATCTGCCCTGCATGGATAACGACGATATGCGCCGCGGCAAGCCCTCCTGCCACAAGGCATTCGGCGAATCCACCGCGATGCTGGCCGGTGACGTCCTGCTGACCGAGGCTTTCGAGGCAGTCGCCGGTGCGCCTGCTCCCGCTTCTGTCTGTGTCCACGCGGCACAGGCGCTGGGCGCAGGTGCAGGCAGCCGAGGCATGGTGTACGGTCAGGAACTCGATTTGAAATACGAGGCGCTTGCCGCTGCCGAGGAACAGCTCCGTCTCATCCACCGCCACAAGACCGGCGCACTCATCAATGCAGCCATCCAGATGGGCGGTGCTGCAGCACAGGCCGACGAGGTCCAGCGTAAGGCGCTGGAAGCATACGCTTATGGCATCGGTCTCGTGTTCCAGGTCGTGGACGATGTGCTGGACGTGACCGGGACCGCCGAGCAGCTGGGCAAACCCATTGGCAGCGACAGCGAAAACGGCAAAACGACTTTTGTCACCCTGTTCGGCATTGACGGTGCCATGCAGCTGGCGGAAAAGCTGAATGACGAGACCTGCACAGCGCTGCGCGACGCATTCGGCGAAAAGAGTGCGTTTTTGGAGCAGCTGGCCCGCACACTGCTGAACCGCCGCAGCTGAGCCATCCGCATTCTGCGCCAAAATCGTCTCAGAGATCACACAGGACTACTTATCGAAAATGCGCTGCTTTTTGAGACGCTGGCTGTGAGATTGCGATAAAATTCAAGAAGGTGAACAAACTATGCAATTTATCAAAGAATTGTTCTCGGTCAACGAGATATTGACCGTTTCCATCGTGGGCTGGTTCGTTGCACAGGTACTCAAGACCATCATCAACTTTATCCTGCTGGGCAAGCTCCAGCTCGAGCGGATGTGGGGCGACGGCGGTATGCCCAGTGCCCACAGCGCGACCGTCTGCGCGATGGTCATTGCCGCAGCCCGCAGCGAGGGAGTCAGCTCGGCTATTTTTGCCGTAGCCAGTGTGGTCGCCATCATCACCATGCACGACGCAATGGGCGTGCGCCACGAGACGGGCGAGCAGGCCAAGGTGCTCAACCAGATGATCGAAGAGTGGATCGACATCAGCGAAAAGAACTCTCCGTTTTTGCAGAATATGCATCTGAAGGAGATGGTCGGCCATACGCCCCTGCAGGTCATGGCCGGCATGGTCGTCGGCATCGTGGTCGGCTGCCTGTATCCCATGCACCTTGTCTAAGCCAAAAACGTCAGGAATTTGAAATGGGAGGAGGATCGTCATTTTATGCATCCTTCATTGCTTCAGAATATTTCACAGCCTCGTGACCTGAAGCGCTTGAGCAGCGCGCAGATCCAGCAGCTCTGCGGCGAGATCCGTCAGTTTCTGCTGGACAGCGTATCCAAAACAGGCGGTCATCTTGCCTCCAATCTCGGTGCGGTCGAGTTGACGGTAGCACTCCACCGTGTCTTTGAGACTCCTCAGGATGCTTTCGTGTTTGACGTAGGACATCAGTGCTACACCCATAAGCTTCTGACCGGGCGGTATCAGCGCTTTGGCACCTTGCGGAAGCTGGACGGCCTTTCGGGCTTTCCGAATCCCAATGAGAGCGCCCATGATGCTTTTATCGCCGGACACGGCAATACGGCCCTTTCTGTTGCCATCGGCATCGCATGGGCCAAAAAGCTGAAAGGGGAGCCGGGCCATGTGGTGGCCATCATCGGCGACGGTGCATTCACCGGCGGCATGGTCTACGAGGGAATGAACAATATCGGAAAGCTGGACAATCTCCTGGTCATCCTCAACGACAATAAAATGTCCATTTCCCACAATGTCGGTGCGCTGGCAGGCTATCTGAGCCATCTGCGCACCACGAACGGCTATTTTACGGCCAAGGAAAATGTCAGCAGCTTCCTGAACGGTGTGCCTGTCATCGGAGCGCCCATCAAAAGCGCTCTTCAGAACAGCAAAAAAGCGATCCGCCGGGCCATGTGCCATTCCACGATGTTCGAGGATATGGGGTTTCACTATTTTGGCCTCATCGACGGCCACGACGAGCCGGAACTGGAGCGCATTTTCCAGACCGTTTGTGCTCAGCCCGGGCCGACGCTGCTCCATGTCGTGACGAAGAAAGGCAAGGGCTATGCGCCTGCTGAGTCGAACCCCGGCAATTACCATGGCGTTTCCAGGTTCGACCCGACCGGCATCCCCGACCCCGAGGTCGCTCCGGCAGAGTCGTTCTCGAGTGCCTTTGGCCGGACGCTCAGCGCCGCCGGAAACACCGACAAGACCCTCTGTGCCATTACTGCCGCCATGAAATACGGCACAGGTCTGCAGTTTTTCAGTCATGCCCATCCGGAGCGCTTCTTCGATGTCGGCATGGCCGAACAGCATGCCGTGACCTTTGCAGCCGGTCTGGCCAGCAAGGGGATGCTGCCGGTGGTCTGCATTTATTCGACCTTCCTGCAGCGCAGCTACGACCAGATCATCCATGACGTCAACCTTCTGCATGAAAATGTCGTCTTCGCGGTGGACCGTGCAGGTTTCGTCCCCGAAGACGGGGAGACACACCAGGGAATTTATGACCCGGCTTTTCTCAGCCAGACCGGAATGCCCATCTATTCGCCTTCGAACTACGAAGAACTGCGGCACTGGCTTCCCATCCTGCTGAGCCATGAGATGCAGGGTCCCCGGGCCATCCGTTACCCCCGCGGCGGGGAGAGCAAAGCTCTGGCAAAATACGGCTGCTCGGGCAAAGAATACGATAAGCTCGTCTCCGCGCCGGGCGCAAAGACCGCACTGGTGAGCTACGCCGATGAGGTGGAAGATGTTCTCGCTGCCGCAGAACTGCTGGCCAAAGAGGGCATCCCCTGCGATGTTTATAAGCTGGTGCGCATCTTCCCGTTTGAGGAAGAACTGATCCATGACCTTTCTTCCTATCCCGTCGTTCTGATGGCCGAAGAGTGTGTGGCCTGCGGCGGCATCGGCGAACACCTTGCCCGCGCCCTGCAGGATGCAGGCTGGCAGGGCCGGTACATCCACCGCGCCGTGAGGGAGCTGTGTCTGCCTCATGCGACGGTGCCTCAAATCAAACAGGCGACCGGTCTGGATGCCGCACATCTGGCCGAGGCCGTGCGGGAAGCAGACCCGAAAGGAGAGAAAACACTTTGAAAATTCGTTTGGACCAATATCTGGTGCAGCACGGCATGATCCAGAGCCGTGAGCGCGCCAAAGCCCTCATCATGGCCGGTGTCGTTTTCGTCAACGAGCAGAAGGTGGACAAGGCTGGTGAGATGATAAAGGAAGACGCCAAGGTCGAGGTGCGAGGCCATGACATCGGCTATGTCAGCCGCGGCGGCCTCAAGCTGGAAAAGGCAATGCAGTGCTTTCCTCTGACGCCAAACGGCAAGGTCTGTATGGACATTGGTGCATCCACCGGCGGCTTTACCGATTGTATGCTGCAGAACGGCGCGGTCAAGGTCTATGCAGTGGATGTCGGTTACGGTCAGCTGGCATGGAGCCTGCGCACCGACGAGCGCGTCGTCAACATGGAACGCACCAATATCCGCAATGTCACGCTGGATATGCTGGCAGAGCCTATTGAGTTTTTCAGCGTGGATGTGTCGTTCATCTCGCTGCATCATATCTTCCCGGTGGCGCAGGCCATCACGACGCCCGACGCAATGGGCGTCTGCCTCGTCAAGCCTCAGTTCGAGGCTGGCCGCGAGAAGGTGGGCAAAAACGGCGTCGTCCGCGACCCTGCCACCCACCGCGAAGTTCTCCACAATGCGATGGGCTATGCCGCTGCAAACGGTTTCGTCGTGCGCGGACTGGATTTCAGCCCCGTCAAAGGCCCTGAGGGCAACATTGAGTACCTGATGTTCGTCCAGAAGAGCGAACAGCCCGGTGTGCTGGATGACTCTGTTGCCGAGCAGGTCGTAGCGGCAAGCCACAGCTCTCTGGACAAGTAAATCTGCTGGGAGACGGAGGAATAAACCGCCCTATGACTGTTTACATTTCGCCAAACCCCGGAAAGGAACAGGCTGCCGACACTGCCCGCCGGGCAGCGCAGCTCCTGCTGATGCAGGGGGCTGTCGTCCTGATGCAGGATGACCTGAAAGAGTCCTGCTACGTGGAAGGTGTACAGTACCTTCCTTTGGAAGAATGCCTTCCGCGCACCGATGTCATCCTGACCATCGGTGGTGATGGAACCATCCTGCATGAGGCAAATTTTACGCTGCAATATCAAAAACCCATCCTCGGCATTAACATCGGACGCTGCGGCTTCCTCGCTACCTGTGAGGTGGATGAAATGGAAGAAAAACTCGCCGCTCTGGTGCGGGGAGAGTATCTTCTGGACAACCGGATGCTGCTCTATGTGCGGGTGCTGGGCGAGGATGGCTGGGAAGGCCATGCGCTTAACGATGTGGTCGTGACGAAAGGCCGTCTGCAGCAGGCCATCGACTTCAGCATCTACTGCGACGACATCCTCGTAGAGCATTACCGTGGTGACGGCGTCATCGTGGCGACCCCCACAGGCTCTACAGCCTATTCGCTGGCGGCCGGCGGGCCGATCTTGGACTCGCAGACCAAGGGCATCGTTGTCACGCCCATCTGTCCCCACAGTCTGACCAGCCCCGCAATGGTCTTTGCGCAGGAGCGCAAAATAAACATCTGTGTGGGGCAGGTCATCGACAACGAAGTGTTCCTGAGCTGCGACGGCGCAGCGGAATATCCGCTCAGTGCCGGCTCGACGGCGGAGATACGCCTCTCTGACCAGATCGTACAGCTCGTCACCTTCAGCAGGGCAGACCAGTTTCAGGCCATCGACCAGAAGCTGCGCAGCCGGAGATAATAACAAGAGGAGGCAAGGAATATGGGCCGAAACAATCCAGCTGAGGCAAAAGGCAAGACGGAACGTCAGCAGACGATCCTCCGCCTCATTCAGGAGCATCCCATCAGCCGACAGGAGGTACTTCTCGAGCATCTGCGCCAGGAGGGCTTCGAGGTGACACAGGCTACCATTTCCCGGGACATCCGGGAGCTGTGCCTCGTCAAAGCTGCCACCGCCGACGGCTATCGCTACGTTTCCAGCCATAACGAAAGCCTCAACCCCAAGATGCAGGGCCGGTTCGAGACGATATTCCACGAGTCGGTGCTGGGGGTGGATTTTGCCGGACATGTCGTGCTGGTGAAGTGCTACTCCGGCATGGCGAACGCTGCCTGTGAGGTGTTCGACGCCTTGAAATGGAAGAATGTCGTCGGTACGCTTTCCGGCGACGATACATTCCTTATCGTGGCCCGTTCGGAGCGGGACGCAAAGACCATCTGTTCGGAACTGACCCGTCATATCGGGCAGAAATAAACGCGGGAGTGAAACTATGCTGAGCAGCCTGCAAATCGAAAATGTTGCAGTTATCCAGAAAGCCAATGTCCACTTTGAGAAGGGGCTCAATGTCCTGACCGGTGAGACGGGCGCAGGCAAATCCATCCTCATCGACTCCATCAACGCCATTCTGGGCAACCGCACTTCCAAGGATCTCGTGCGCACCGGTGCGGCCAAGGCCGTCATCCGGGCGGCGTTCGAGGACGTGCCGCCTGCTGTTCTCGACAGCCTCGAAAAGGCAGGCTATGAGCGCTCGGAGGCCCTGCTGCTCAGCCGTGAGATCACCGCCGAGGGCAAGAGCACCTGCCGTATCAACGGGATGCCGGCCACTGCCGCCGTCCTGCGGGAGCTGTGTGGCGGGCTTATCAACATCAACGGTCAGCACGACTCCGTGGGCCTGCTGAACCCGGCCCGTCATGAGGGCATTCTGGATGCTTACGCCCAGAACAGTGCTGAATATCAGGCGTATTATGCTATCTACCGGGAACTGGTCGGCGTCAAAAAGACGCTGGACGCCATGATAACCGACGAGAGCGAAAAGCAGCGCCGTATCGACCTGCTGAGCTATCAGGTGCAGGAGATCGACGATGCCGGCCTGACGGCAGGGGAGGAGCAGACGCTGGAAAGCCGCCGCAAAGTGCTGGCAAATGCTTCCACCATCCGGGACCGTATCGCACAGTGTTACGCGCTGCTCTCCGGCGGCGACGAGGCCCCAGGGGCTGTTGACCTTCTGAGCGAAGCCTCCAACGCTGTGGACGCAGCGGCACAGCTCGACGGAGAGCTGTCTGCCGGTGCGGGCCAGCTGCTCGACCTTTATTACACCGCAAAGGACGTCGCCGCAGACCTCATTGGCCGTCTGGATGCCTACGACACCAACGACGCAGAGCTGGACGAGATCGAGCAGCGCATCGACCTGATCTATAAGCTCCGGCGGAAGTACGGCGACACCGTAGAGGACATCCTTGCCTTTGGCGAACGGGCGCGGAAAGAACTTGAGATGATACAGTCCTCGCAGGAGAGGGTAGAGCACTTGCAGAAAGAGCAGCGCCGCCTTTACACCCTTGCGCGGGAAAAGGCCGAAGCCCTGACCCAGACCCGTCTGAAAGCCTTCGATGAGCTGAACAAGCGCATCTCTGGTACGCTGGACTTCCTGAACATGCCGGGTGTGCGGATGACGCTTCGCCATTCGCGCGGCCCGCTGGCCAGCCATGGGCAGGACAGCATCGAGTTCTATATCTCCACAAACCCCGGCGAAGCCCCGAAGCCTCTGGCAAAGATCGCCTCGGGCGGTGAGCTGAGCCGTATTACCCTTGCCATTAAAAACGCAATGGCTGATAAAGACGCCGTTCCGACGGTCATCTATGACGAGATCGACAGCGGCGTATCGGGCAAAGCAGCCAGCCGTATCGGCGAGGTATTGCGTCAGAGCGCCGAGGGCCATCAGATCCTCTGCATCACTCATACCGCGCAGATCGCTGCGCTGGCCGACTGCCATCTGCTTATCCAGAAAAATATCACGAACGAGCGTACCTATACCGAGATACACCCGCTGGACGAGAATGGCCGTGTAGAGGCGCTGGCCCGCCTCATCTCCGGCGACCATGTCACAGAGCTTTCGCTGGCCAATGCCCGGGAAATGCTGGGCCGGAACGCAGAAAAATAAGAAAAAAGCCAGCGCTTGACATTCCGGCAGGGATGTGCTAAACTGAATCTCGTTGAAAGGCGAAGATGGGAACCGAGTACCCTGATGCGCTCTGCCCAGAGAGGCCCCGGCTGGTGAAAGGGGCTGCAGAGACGCAGGCGAAATACGTCCCTGAGCCGCAGGCTGAACGAATAGTAGGCTGTGCCGCGTGCGAGCGTTACAAACGCAGGAGTGTCACTCTACTCTGGGGTGCGCACTCGTGAGGCCGTTTCTGTGAAGAGGCGGCAAACAGAGGTGGTACCGCGAATTTTATCGCCCTCTGCCAAATTTATTTTGGCAGGGGGCGTTTTATTTTCCCTCTGCCCGACAAACAGGAGGAAATATTTATGACTCTGTACGAAGAACTCAAGGCCCGCGGCCTCGTGGCTCAGATCACCGATGACGAGATCATCGACCTCATCAACAACGGCAAGGCCACCTTTTACATCGGCTTTGACTGCACCGCCGACAGCCTGACTGCAGGCCACTTTATGGCCCTGACCCTGATGAAGCGTCTGCAGATGGCAGGCAACAAGCCCATCGCCCTCATCGGCGGCGGCACCACCATGATCGGCGACCCCTCCGGCCGCACCGATATGCGCAAGATGCTGACCAAGGAGGACATCGCCCACAACGCCGCCTGCTTCAAGAAGCAGATGGAGAAGTTCATCGACTTCTCTGATGGCAAAGCTCTGATGCTGAACAACGCCGACTGGTTGCTGAACCTGAACTACGTCGAGCTGCTGCGCGACGTGGGCGCCTGCTTCTCCGTCAACAACATGCTGCGCGCCAAGTGCTATGAGCAGCGCATGGAGAAGGGCCTGTCCTTCCTCGAGTTCAACTACATGATCATGCAGAGCTACGACTTCTACTACATGTTCCAGCATTACGGCTGCAACATGCAGTTCGGCGGCGATGACCAGTGGAGCAATATGCTGGGCGGCACCGAGCTTATCCGCCGCAAGCTGGGCAAGGACGCCTATGCCATGACCATCACCCTGCTGACCGACTCTCAGGGCAAGAAGATGGGCAAGACCGCCGGCAACGCCGTCTGGCTCGACCCCAACAAGACCAGCCCCTTCGAGTTCTACCAGTACTGGCGCAACGTCGGCGATTCGGATGTCATGAAGTGCATCCGTATGCTGACCTTCCTGCCGCTGGAGCAGATCGACGAGATGAGCACCTGGAAGGACCAGCGCCTCAACGAGGCCAAGGAGATCCTCGCCTTCGAGCTGACCAAGATGGTCCACGGCGAAGAAGAGGCCGCCAAGGCCCAGAATGCAGCCCGCGCCCTGTTCAGCGGTGCTGCCGGTGATGCTGAGCATATGCCCAGCACTCAGCTGACCGAGGCTGACCTGACCGACGACTCCATCGGCATCCTGACCCTGATGGTCAAGGCTGGTCTGGCTGCTTCCAACGGTGAGGCCCGCCGTCTCGTCGTGCAGGGCGGTGTTCTGGTGGACGGCGAGAAGGTCGCTGCTCCCACGGTCAGCTTCACTGCTGAGCAGCTGTCCAAGGGCATCGTCATCAAGAAGGGCAAGAAGGTCTACCACAAGGTGAGCCTGTAAATCTTCTGATAAAATAAAAAGACCCGGCTGGTTCCTCTCCGCAGAGGGGAGACCCGCCGGGTCTTTTGCTACAACAGCACCCATGCCTGTTTTATCAGACACGGGTGCTGTTTATATCGTTGTTACAGCTCGTAAGCCTTTTTCAGGGCCTCATAGGCCGCGTCCTCGTTCTCCGAACGGACCAGAAGGGAAATGTCCAAATCGCTGGTGGTGATGAGCAGAACTTCGATGCCTGCCATCGCCAGAGCATTCAGGGCGCGGGCGGCGACGCCGCAGCTGGTGACCATCTCCTCACCGAAGAGATTCAGCTTGGAGTAGCCCACACTGATGAGGGGAGAAGCCTTGGCGTCCTTGTCCAGATTTGCCGCAGAGATGGCCTTCATGACCAGCGGCAGGTCGCTGCTGGATGCCGTGAAGCTGAAGTCCATGCTGGTGCCGTGGGGAGCACTCTGGCTGATCATATCCACCACGACGCCAGTGTCGGCGAAGATCTGCAGATAACGTGCCATCGTGTTGCCCTTGAACTCGGCATCCTGCACACTGATCATCATCAGGCTCGGCTCAATATTGATTTTGGATACACCGTACATAGTAAACACTCCATTCTGCCCACCGGGCGTTCTGATACAAGCTTTATGCAAGCTCCAAAAATTCGCTGTTGATGTAGGTCTGTGCCGTCTGGCGGATGTAATCGTACCCAAAAGAAGGATACGCGGCGCGGACGCCATGGGCCTGTGCAAGCTCCGGCGTGTAATCCCGGAACAGATATGTGCGGACGTTAGACTTTCCGGCGTCATAGTGGGTCACGGTCACATGGAGCTTCGGGCCGCGCACCGCGCAATGGACGCTGCCGTCCGGCTCGGTGGTCTGCTCCAGTTCCAACGTCAGGACCGCGCCGATGAGCTGGTCAGGCTTGCTTTGGGTGCTCAGGAAATTTCCCAGCGAATAGGCCACAAATACATTCCGTCCATCGGCTGCGGTGCGCCATTCGGCGTCCTGCAGGACGTGCGGGTGGGTTCCGATGATCACATCCGCGCCCCAGTCGGCCAGAGACTGAGCTAAGGTGCGCTGCGCCTGTGTGATGTTGTGGCTGTCCTCGACGCCCCAGTGTACGCCGACTACCACAAAATCGGCCTCCTGCCGGGCCGCCCGCACCTGCTGCTCCATGACATCCTGCTGGCTGGTGTAGATGATGTTTGCGGTCATCTTGCTGTTCCGGGGGATGCCGTTGGTGTGCTCGGTGTAGGAAAGGTACGCGATCTTTACGCCGTCTACTGTCTGGATGGGGATGCGGCCATAGTCCGCCTCGCCCTTCCACAGGCCGGTGGTAATCACATCCTCGGGCATCGTCTCCCAGAACCGGAGGGTGGCGGCAATGCCCGCAGCTCCCTTATCGTAGGTGTGATTGTTCGAGAGACTGAACACCCGGAAGCCTGCCCGGTAAAGCGCTTCGGCGCACTCGCCGGGGGTCGAGAAGCAGGGATAGGTAGAGGGCGCAAGCTCTTTGCTGCAGAGCGTCTCCTGATTGATCCAGTTGATGTCCTGCTGTGCATAGAAATCGAGCAGATTCATATAGCAGTAATCAAAGCTGTATCCTTCGCCCTCTGCAGCCCGCCGGGCGGCCTGCGAATAGATGGGCTTATGAATGAGGTTGTCCCCTGTAGCCGAGAAGCGCAATGTCGTGACGACAGGCTGCGGCTCAGGCACAGCAAGCTCCTCCGAAACAGCAGGGGACTCCACCTCCACTGCCGGAGGAACTGCATCCACGCTGCGGCGGGGCCAGAAGCGCAGAGAGAGCAGCACCGATACAGCTACCAGCAGGCCCCCCAGTGTGTACAGGGTGACGCCCTTATGCGAGGTGTGCTTTTGCGCGGAATGCCGACGGCGGGGAGGGGCTGCGTGCTTGGCCATAGGCTCGTCTCCTGACGCACGATACCGTGCCTTATGATGCCATGCGCAGAAAAGCTTACATCTCTGCGATCATGTTACTCATATTGTACAGGCCGGGCTCCTTTTTTGCAAGATAAACGGCGGCATTTATTGCGCCATTTGCAAAAATATTGCGGGAATATGCCGTATGGCGGAGGGTGATGACCTCGTCCGGGCCGCAGAACAGTACCTCGTGGTCGCCCACGATGCTGCCGCCGCGCACGGCGCTGATGCCGATCTCCTTGGGGTCGCGCTTCTGGCGGACAGCGGAACGGTCATAGACGTAATGGTATGCGCCGTCGTTTTCTTCGTTGATGGCGTCAGCCAGCATCAGGGCCGTGCCGCTGGGAGCGTCCAGCTTGTTGTGATGGTGCTGCTCAACGATCTCGATGTCGTAGTTTGCGCCCAGAATGGCCGATGCACGCTTGCACAGCTCGGACAGGACGTTGATGCCCATGGACATATTGGCGCTCTTGAACACCGGGATGCTGCGGGAGAGCTGGACGAGCTTCAGCTGCAGTTCCTCGGAAAGGCCGGTGGTGCAGACCACGATGGGCAGCTTGTGAGCCTCACAGTAGGGCAGAGCCTTCTCGACCGCTGCCGGAGCGCTGAAGTCGATGACGACGTCGCCCTTGCCGTCCAGCTTGTCCAGACTGTCGTACACGGGAATGCCGTTCATCTCGCCGTCCTTCATGTCGATGCCGGCCACGACGCGGCAATCCTCACGCTGGGCGATCATCTCGCACAGCACATGGCCCATCCGGCCGCCGATGCCCTGAATGATAATATCCGTCATTGTTATGATCCTCTTTTTTATCATACGGCAAATGCCCGGAGATCTGTCTCGCCGGGCATTTGCACATAAAATCGTTTATTCCTTGATAAGACCTGCAGCCTGCAGAGCCTGCTCGATCTGCTCCTTGTGGGTGTCGCCGGGCTCTACGAGGGGCAGCCGGCACTCACCGGCCTCCCAGCCCAGCACGTTCATGGCGTACTTGACCGGGATGGGGTTGACCTCGCAGAAGAGCGCATCGCACAGGGGGAGCATCTCCAGCTGCAGCTCGCGGGCCTTGGCGGCATCACCGTCGAACCATGCCTTGCAGCAGTTATGAACAAGCTCAGGCTTGACATTGGAGACGACGCTGATGACGCCCTTGCCGCCCAGAGACAGCAGGGGGACCACCTGGTCATCGTTGCCGGAGTAGATGTTCAGCTCGTCGCCGCAGAGGGCCGCGATCCTTGCCACCTGACCGATATTGCCGGAGGCTTCCTTGATGCCGTTGATGAGGGGGTGCCTGCTCAGCTCCTTGGCCGTCTCGGGGGCGATGTTCAGGCCGGTGCGGGAAGGCACGTTATACAGGATGACCGGAATGCCGCCGGCCTCTGCCATTGCGGTGAAGTGGGCGACAAGGCCATCCTGAGAGGTCTTGTTGTAGTAGGGGGTCACCATCAGCAGGGCGTCTGCGCCGCAGGCGGCAGACTTTGCAGCCAGAGCACAGCCATGGTCGGTGTCGTTGGAACCGGCACCGGCGATGACAGGCACACGATGGTTCACGAGGTCCACGGTATACTTGATGGCGGCCAGCTGTTCCTCGTCGGTCATGGTAGAGCACTCGCCGGTGGTGCCGCAGATGATGATGGCGTCGGTGCCGCGGGCGATCTGATCCTCAACGATGCGGCCCAGCTCATCGAAATTGATGCTGCCGTCCTCGTACATCGGGGTGATGATGGCAACACCCGCACCAGTAAAAACAGGATTCTTCATAGCAAAACTCCTTTGCAGCGTGTTGAAGTTCAAAAAGCGCGCAGATCAGTCAAAATAGCCCTTGGCCGCCAGCAGCTCAGCCAGCAGCACTGCGCCGCCGGCAGCGCCGCGCAGGGTGTTGTGGCTCATGCAGGCGAACTTGTAATCAAACAGGGTGTCCTCACGCAGACGGCCGATGCAGACGGCCATGCCGTGCTCGGTGTTGCGGTCCAGCTTGGGCTGGGGACGGTCGTTTTCCTCGAAGTAGTGGAGGAACTGCTTGGGTGCGCTGGGCAGGTCCAGCTCCTGTGCGGGGCCGCGGAACTCGGCCCAGGCCTTGAGGATCTCTTCCTTGCTGGGCTTCTTATCAAAGCTCACGAAGACAGCGGCGGTGTGGCCGTCGGAGACAGGCACACGGAAGCACTGAGCGGTAATGACAGGCTTCTCGGCGTTGACGATGTGGTCGCCCTCGATGTGGCCCCACAGCTTGAGGGGCTCACGCTCACTCTTTTCTTCCTCGCCGCCGATGTAGGGGATGACATTGTCGATGATCTCAGGCATCCGGTCGAAGGTCTTGCCGGCACCGGAAATGGCCTGATAGGTGCAGACCAGAGCCTTGCTGACGCCGAAATCCTTCATCAGGGGGTGCAGGGCAGGGACATAGCTCTGCAGGCTGCAGTTGGACTTGACGGCGATGAAGCCGCGCTTGGTACCCAGGCGCTTGCGCTGAGCGGGGATGATGTCGATGTGGTCGGCGTTGATCTCAGGCACGACCATCGGCACGTCCGGGGTGAAGCGGTTTGCGCTGTTGTTGGAGACGACGGGGCATTCTGCCTTGGCGTAAGCCTCTTCCAGAGCCTTGATCTCGTCCTTCGGCATATTGACGGCGCAGAAGATGAAGTCCACCTGAGAGGCGACCTCCTCCACCTTGGATGCATCCAGCACCACCAGCTTCTTGACGCTCTCCGGCATCGGGGTGGTCATGGCCCAGCGAGAACCGACAGCCTCCTCATAGGTCTTGCCGGCGCTCCGGCCGGAAGCGGCCAGAGTCGTCAGCTTGAACCAGGGATGATTTTCGAGCAGAGTAACAAAACGCTGGCCTACCATACCGGTGGCGCCGACGACGCCCACCTTATACTGTTTATCCATTTCCAGCACCTTTCCTTTCAAAAAAGCCAATTCGCATAAGACTCCGCTTGCAAAGCAGACGTCTATGCAATATAATAGATACCGCTATACAGATTTTATGATAACATTGATACGGCATTCGTGTCAATCATCGGAAAGGCAAATGCTAACTATGTTAAAAAAAGATTTTTGGTATGATTTACCCAAAGAGCTCATTGCACAGGAGCCTGCATCCCCCCGTGATGCGGCCCGTCTGATGGTCCTGAGCCAGAAAGACAACAGCATCCAGCACCGCATCTTCCACGACCTGCCCGAATACCTCGAGCCGGGCGACCTGCTGGTGGTCAACAACTCCAAGGTCCTGCCCGCCCGCATCGTGGGCATCAAGCAGCCCACCGGCGCTGTCTGCGAGCTGCTGCTCCTGCGGCAGGTGAAGGGCGACCAGTGGGAGTGCCTTGCAAAGCCCGGCAAGCGGATGCAGCCCGGTACCAAGGTCAGCTTTGGCGACGGCAGCCTGACGGCCATCGTGGACGAGACGCTGGAAGACGGCAATAAGTTCGTCACCTTCTACTACGACACTGAGACCCTCTACGAGAAGCTGGACGAGTTCGGCAAGATGCCTCTGCCGCCCTATATCACCAAGCAGCTGGACGACCAGAGCCAGTATCAGACCGTCTATGCCAAGGAGCTGGGCAGTGCTGCCGCTCCCACAGCCGGCCTCCACTTCACGCCAGAGCTGATGGATACTATCCGCGCCAAGGGCGTCAACATCACCGAGGTGACGCTCCATGTCGGCCTCGGTACCTTCCGCCCCGTGCAGGAAGACGAGATCACTGACCACAAGATGCACAGCGAGTGGTACTCCGTCAGCGAGGAGACTGCAAAGCTCATCCATGACACCAAGGCCGCAGGCCATCGTGTCATCGCCGTAGGCACCACCAGCTGCCGCACGCTGGAAGCCGTCGCCGCCAAGTACGGCGAGATCAAAGCCTGCAGCGGCAGCACCGACATCTTCCTCTATCCCGGTGTCAAGTTCAACTGCATCGACGGCCTTATCACCAACTTCCATCTGCCCGAAAGCACCCTCATCATGCTGGTGTCGGCGCTGTATGGCTACGAAAAGACGATGGCCGCCTATAAGGTGGCTGTCGAGCAGAAATATCGGTTCTTCAGCTTTGGCGATGCGATGCTGATCTTGTAACTATTATAGCGCTTCGCCGCTGTAATATCCCGACTCTGTATCCGCAGCGAGAGCATACGCCCCCTGCGGCAGGATGCACGGCTGTTTTCCGTGCGCAGAAAGGAAAAATATTATGCCTTCTTTGACGACCTACAAGCTGCTCAAGCAGGAGCACAACGCCCGGCGGGGCGAGTTCAAGACCGTGCATGGCACGGTGCAGACCCCCGCATTCCAGAATGTTGCCACCGCCGGCGCCATCAAGGGCGGCCTGTCTGCCCATGACCTGAAGGACATCGGTGCGCAGGTCATGCTCTGCAACACCTACCATCTGCATCTGCGTCCCGGCGACAAGCTGGTGGCAGAGATGGGCGGTCTGCACAAGTTTACCCGCTGGAACGGCCCCATCCTCACCGACAGCGGCGGATTTCAGGTGTTCAGCCTCGCAAAGCTGCGCAAGATCACCGAGGAGGGCGTGACCTTTGCCTCTCACCTCGACGGCCACCGCATCTTCATGGGTCCTGAGGAAAGCATGCAGATCCAGGCAAACCTTGGTTCCACCATCGCCATGGCCTTTGATGAGTGCGTCGAGAACCCCGCCCAGCACGATTACTCCAAAGCCAGCTGCGAGCGCACCACCCGCTGGCTCAAGCGCTGCAAGGATGAGATGGCCCGCCTGAAGCATGAAGGCATCTCCGTCAACCCCGACCAGCTGCTCTTCGGCATCAATCAGGGCTGCACCTTCGCCGACCTGCGCGTGGAGCACATGAAGCAGATCGCCGACCTAGACCTGGACGGCTACGCCATCGGCGGCCTCGCTGTGGGTGAGCCCACTGAGGTGATGTACGAGATGATCAGCGCGGTCGAGCCCTATATGCCTAAGGATAAGATCCGTTACCTGATGGGCGTAGGCACTCCCGGCAACATCATCGAGGCCGTCTCCCGCGGCGTGGACCTCTTCGATTGCGTCATGCCCAGCCGCAACGCCCGCCACGGCCACCTGAACACCTGGGGCGGCATCATCAACATCAAGAACGCCAAGTACGAGCGCGACGAGCGCCCCATCGACCCCGCCTGCGGCTGCCCGGCCTGCCGGAACTACTCCCGCGCCTATATCCGCCACCTGTTCAAGGCAGAGGAACTGCTGGGTATGCGTCTGGCCGTCATGCACAACCTCTGGTTCTACAATCACCTGATGGAGCGCATCCGCGATGAGCTGGATGCAGGCACCTTTACCGCCTTCCATGACCGCTATGTCAAGCTGCTCGACACACGAATTTGAGATTTGGCCTTGAAACATGCCGGATAAGCGCGTATAATAAGGTCATATGAATTTGAGAGGAGATTTTGCCCCATGCAATTTCTGACTACGACCGAAAGCTACATCAGCCTTTTCTTTACTCTGGCTCTGATGCTGGTGATGCTCTACTTCATGATCTACCGTCCCCAGAAAAAGCAGGAGAAGAAGGACGCTGCAATGCGCTCTTCTCTGGAGATCGGCGATCAGGTCACCACCATCGGCGGCGTCATCGGCCGTGTGGTCGCCATCAAGGACGACACCTTCGTGCTGGAGACTGGCGCTGACCGTGTGAAGATCCGCTTCACCAAGAACGCCATCAGCTCTGTCGAGAAGCTGAACATGGACAACGCCCCCAAGAAGTAATATTTTTCCGGATTCGTGCTTTGGACGCGTCTCCCTGCATACAGTAGGTGCAGGGAGGCGCGTTTTTATGTCTGATACCAAGAAGTTCCCGGCGATAGGGCTGCTGGTCGTTTTCGGAGTGGGCAGTGCGGCAGCAGCCGTGAGCCTGGCAGGGTTCGGCTGGCTGATGGTCAAACAGAGCCTGACGCAGGAGGCCGCTGCTCCGCTGGCCACGGCGGCAATCTGTCTTGGCAGCTTTCTCAGCGGCCTGCTGATGGCCATTCTGCAAAAGGGCAAGGGACTCGTCTGGGGCGCAGCGGAAGGAGCTCTCTTTATAGGGCTGCTTTTTATTCTGGGTACACTGTACCAGAGCGAGTGGGAAATGATGCAGTTCGTCCGGGCAGGGCTTGTCCTGCTGATGGGGGTTCTGGGCGGGGTCCTCGGAATGCTGCGCGCGGAGCGAAAGCGGCGCTGAATGCTCAGTCCACGCTACAGCGGCCATACACAACAAAAGCAGGAGGGAAAAAGCACGATGTGGGTCTATCAGGAAACGGAAACAAATGCAGCGGCGCTTGTGCCGACGCTGCCGGAAGATACAGCGGGCGAGTCTGTGGCAGAAAAAGAAGCCATGACGCCTGTCTCCAAGCCGTTGGCGGAGCTTCCGCCTCAGAAAGCTCCCCGGCGGAAGCCATTCCAGGCCAGCCGGGACTGCATCCTTCTGGCGGCGGCCTATCTCTTCGGTACGCTGATGGCGGGCGTCCTGCAGGCACTGTGCGACGCTGAAGAGATGGAGACGCTGGCCTATTATCTGGACTGCTGGCGCGGAGTGTTCGCGGCGTCCAGTGCCGCGCAGGCGGTGGAACTGTTCGGGGCAGAACTGGCTGTCGTCCTCGGGGCGGCGGCAGTGTTCCTCCTGCTGGGGCTTTCGGCAGTGGGGCCGCTGCCCATCTTTCTGTTTGCGATGTTATACGGGACAGGCTCCGGCCTGCTCTCGGCGCAGCTTCTGAATAGCCTCGGGGCAAAACAGCTCGTTCTCTTTTTGCTCACAGCCAGCCTGCCGACGGCACTGGCGGCGGGTGCGCTCTGTTTGTTCGGTGCCTCGGCTCTGCAGGTCAGCAGCCGCATCCACGCCTTCTCTTTTGGCAGAGGGGATAAGGGAAGCCATCCGGCAGGAGCACGGCTCCTGGTGGGGCAATTCGCCTTACTGGCGGTCTGTCTCTGCCCGCTCTGCGGTGCGGCCACCGGCCTTGTATGTCTTGCAAATCGTCTGATGCAGGCCGGATAAGCGCCCGGCTTTCTTGCGGCCTCGGGCCGGATGTGGTATGATAAAGAAAATGATTTTCATAAAATGAAAACAGGGAGTCCAGAATGAAAGAACCGAAGCTGAAAACCGTATACGTCTGCTCCAACTGCGGAGAGACAAGCCCCCGCTGGATGGGCCGCTGCCCCAGCTGCGGCAGTTGGAACACCATGAATGAGGATGTGGTCGCCGAAGCGCCCAAGGCCGGGCTTTCCGGCGGCAAAGCCGCTGCGCCTGTCCGGCAGGAGGGCGTCACCTCGCTGACGGCAAGGCGTCTGGCCGACATCAGCACGACCGAGGAAAAGAGCCGCATCCTGACGGGTATTTCCGAGCTTGACCGCGTTTTAGGCGGCGGCATCGTGTTGGGCGGCGTCGTACTGCTGAGCGGTGAGCCGGGCGTGGGCAAATCCACGATGCTGTTGCAGCTCTGCGGTGCCATCTCCAACCAGCACACGGTGCTGTATATCACGGGCGAAGAGTCCGTCCGTCAGGTCAAGCTGCGTGCGGCCCGCCTGAAAGTCCCGCAGGATAACATCTATCTGGCGGCAGAAAACGACGTAGACGAGATCTGCGGCCTCATCGAGAAGGAAAAGCCGGAACTGGTCGTCATCGACTCCATCCAGACCATGCGGTGTATGGACATCTCGTCTTCGTCCGGCACGGTCAGTCAGGTGAAAGAGAGTGCGGCCCGCCTGCTGGCTGTCGCTAAAAAGCAGGAGATCCCGATGTTTATCGTGGGCCATGTCAACAAGGACGGTGCTATCGCAGGTCCGAAGGTCATGGAGCACATCGTGGATACTGTTCTTTACTTTGAGGGAGACAAAATGCTGCCATACCGCATCCTGCGGGCGGCTAAAAACCGCTATGGCTCCACCAACGAGCTTGGTATGTTTGATATGACAGGGCAGGGCCTTGAGGAAATCGAAAATCCGTCCCAGATGCTCCTGGAAGGCCGTCCGCTGGGCGTTTCCGGGAACTGCGTCGCCTGTACCATGGAAGGCAGCCGCCCCATTCTCAGCGAGATACAGGCCCTTGCGACCAAGACGAATTTCCCGGCACCCCGGCGGGCCTGCAGCGGTTACGACTACAACCGCATGAATCTGCTCATTGCCGTGCTGGAAAAGCGTGCAGGCTATTTCTTCGGCAATCTGGACGTGTATATCAACATCGTCAGCGGCATCACCCTGCGGGATACCGCCTGCGACCTTGCCGTCTGTCTGAGCATGGTATCTTCGCTTCTGGACTGCCCCGTGAGCGATAAGCTCATCGCCATCGGTGAAGTCGGCCTCGGCGGCGAGATACGCAGCGTGCCGAATCTGGAGCAGCGTCTGCGGGAAGCGGAGCGTATCGGCTTTGAGCGTGCCGTCGTACCAAAGCACAGCCTTGCACACCTGAGCGCCGCCGATTATCCCGGCATGAAGCTTGTCGGTGCCGCCTATATCTCGGACGCCATCCATGCCCTGAAATCCGACCGTCTGTGACCATAAAAAGAGGAAACCATGTCGATTTATCTGGACGAGAAAAATCCCGAAAAACATAAGCCTTTTGATGATGCCTCGCCGGACATCGTCGCGTATGTGCGCTATCTGGAAGTCATCGCAGGCAAAAGCCCCAACACAGCCTTCAGCTATTACTGCGACCTGCGCAATTTCAGCCGCTTTATGAAGCGCCGGCGCGGCCTTGTGACCGACGATACCGAGATAAAGGACATCGACCCCAAGGGGCTCGATACGGCTTTCTGGGGCAGTGTGACCAAGGAAGACGTTTATGAGTATCTGTACTTTCTGAACAGCGAGTGCGGCAACAAAAAGTCTTCGACGGCCCGGCGGCTAGCAAGTCTCCACGGCTTTTATGATTATCTGGTCAATCAGGTAGACTTGCTCAAAGAGAACCCGACAGCGTCCATCAAGCCGCCCAAGCAGGATAAAGTCCTTCCCAAATACCTGACGGCAGAGCAATCCATGGACCTTCTGGAAAGCACCCAGACCCAGAGCGATTTCCCGGAGCGGGATTACTGCATGGTGGTGCTTTTTTTGAACTGTGGGATGCGTCTTTCGGAGCTTGTCGGTATGGATCTCGGTGACATCGACATGGAACAGCGGCAGATCCGTCTGTTCGGCAAAGGCCATAAAGAGCGGATGGTCTACCTGAATGATGCCTGCATGGAGGCATTGCAGATCTATCTGAACAAGCGCAACACGATGGAGGGCCTGAACCCCAAAGAGAGAGCGGTCTTTATCACCCGGCGGCGCAAGGAGCGAATCTCAAACCGCAGGGTAGAGCAGCTGGTCACCGGCGCCATGAAAGCAGCGGGTCTGCGTGGTTTTTCCACCCATAAGCTCCGCCATACTGCCGCGACGCTGATGTATCAGACTGGCAACGTGGATATTCTGACCCTCAAACAGCTTCTGGGCCACAGCAGCGTCGGCACGACACAAATTTATACACACCTGCAGGAATTTCAGGTGCGTGCAGCGATTGAGCAGAATCCGCTGGGTGAAGTCAAGAAGGCGAGCTTGGATACAACATCGAAGGAGACAGGGGAGCGCAAGGGGGAATTTGCCGATCCTTCATCGGATGGGCCTGAAAATGATGCGCCGGACGGCCCGATGGAAGCCTTTGAGGGTGCCGCGCAGGAAGGTTTCCGGGTGGATGTTTCGAGCCTTGCCGATACGAATGAACCCGAATGAACCCACACGATTTTTCAAAGGTTATTCGGTGTGGATGCTTCGATTTAAGGACATTCCAGAGGTTCTGAGGCTTTACGAGAAAAATCAGAAGCTTCAGCTGGGATATTATTGATGGAACCGCGCAGACCGAACGCTCTTGAAAAATATAAGCGGCTGGAATCAAAAAGTGATGGCTATTGAAGTCAGAAAAGTTTTTACAGACAACAGCTGGACGACTGTAAAACAAAAAAGCTGACAAAAACATACAAAGCAATGCATTCAAATAACACAACTGTACAAAACCCGAAAAAACGGCTCAGCCAGCCCAAAAGGCTCAGAAGCCGCCGGAAAGGCCTGAAACCCGAAAAAGAGGGCTTTTTCGCTCCCCTATATTTCGTATAACCTGCATTATACGAAATATTATAAAAATCAAAAACAGAGGCCCCCTTCTCCTGCGTTCCGTCATCGGTGCAGGTTTTGGGAGCCTCTGCTGTTCTTTTATATCATTTCGTTTGGGACGCGTGGATCGCCTGCCAAGCAGGCACCGTAAAATACAGCTGGACAAGACCGCTTTCATGCGAGCGTCCATTGCATCAGACTTTACAGCGGCGTATCCAGCGGCTGTGTTCCGAAGTACGCGCAGATCGCTTCATAGTAAGCGCGCGCCACTGTCTTACAGCCTTCTTCGCTGCCAAACTGTGCAACGTCCTCTTCGCTGGTCACAAAGCACTGTTCTGCCAGAACCGCCGGACAGTTTACATCTTCCAATAAGGTAAAGCTTCGCTCGTCCCTTACTTCGGTATGGGTGCTCTCTACAAGCTGCTTTAGCTCGCCCTGATAATAAATGTACCGGATGCCGCCGTGGCCGCGGAGCTTTGCGCCTGCGGCCTGCATTCCCTGCGCCAGCTGCTGCGCGAAGTAATAGCTCTCCTGATGCCATGTACGGCCCGGAACGGACGGATAACACTCAAAGCCCGACGCGGCAGAACCCTCCGGCGCGGAGTTGCCGTGGATGGACAGCAGCAGCTGCGGGCTCTGGGCATTGATGGCCTCCGCCCGCTCGCTGGGCTTTGCGGTGACATCATAGCTTTCGCGGGAACGCAGCGAGATGTAATTAGGGTCGGCCTCCAGCAGCGCAAGCAGAGCCTCGGAGGTCTGGGCCGTCATCTCTTTTTCTTCGACGACTCCCCTTGCGCCCGGGTCGCTTCCGCCGTGGCCGGCATCAATGCAGACCCGGTAGGGCGGGTCGCCCACCACAGGCTGGAAAGGCTCTTCCCCGCTCTCATTTCGCCCAGCGCCGAACAGCGCTGCTTTCCAAAGGAAAAATGCTGCACTGAAGCAGACGACACACACCAAAAGGCCGATGACCGTCGCAGTGGACGGGCCGCCCTGTTTTCTCCGGCGTGAGTGTCTTGGATTTGAACGTCCTGCCATCGGCTTACTTCAGCTCGACGACGGTCACGCCGCTCTCGCCCTCGCCGTAACGGCCCAGACGGAAGCTCTTGACCATTCGGTTTCCCCGCAGATGCTTATGGATGGCCGTGCGCAGTGCGCCGGTACCATTGCCGTGGATGAGATATACCACAGTCTGGCCGTTCAAGATCGCACGGTCGATGAAGGAATCCACCTCCGGCAGCGCCTCGTCTACGGTAAGACCCAGCAGGTTGCATTCCATTTTTGCGGTGCGCTGTACGCGCTCTACCCTGCCATTGGGCCGGTTAGCATCGCCGGTCAGGCGGGAGTAACGCTGCTGGGCTTTGGTCTGAGGCTTCGTCTCCTTGACCAGCTTTTCCGGCTGCTTGAGGCCCTTGAGCGGCACTTTCGTCTTGATGATGCCGGCACGCACCAGCACATCGCCGTTTTTATCTGGCAGAGAGAGCACGGTAGCCAGCTGGTTCAGCTCTGCAATGCAGACCTCCTGCCCTACCTTGACTTCCTTCAGCGGAACGAACTCCTTGACCGGGTTGTGTACCACTTCGGTCCCCATAAAGAGCTTTTCGGACTCTTTCTTGGCGATCTCACGGGCGCGCTGGGCCTTCTGCTGGGCGCTCATCCGCTCGTCTTTCTGGAGCTGGCGCAGCTCATCCGTCAGAGCGTAAGCCTTGCTCTCGACCTCCTGCGCCAGTGCGCGGGCCTTGGCGCGGGCAGCTTCCAGCTCATTCTCGCCCTGCTGGATAAGCTCATCGCGCTTCTGACGGGCTGCATCCAGCTGGTGGGCGGCCTCGTTTTTCAGGCCCTCCACCTCGTCCTGACTGGCTTTGAGCTGGAGCTTCAAATCATCCAGCTGGCCCAGAACGGCGTCCAGGCGCTTGTCTTCTGCGGACAGATGCTGCTGTGCCGCCTCAATGACCCGCTCCGGGATGCCGAGCTTTTCGCTGATAAGGAAAGCGTTGGACTTGCCCGGAACGCCGACGCTGAGCTTATAGGTGGGGCGCAGCGTCTCCAAATCGAACTCGCAGCTGGCGTTGACGACGCCCTTTGTCTCGAGGGCGAACACCTTCAATTCTGCATAGTGCGTTGTGGCCATCAGGAGCACACCGCGGCGGCGCAGCTCTTCGATGATGGCAACAGCCAGTGCCGCACCCTCCGCCGGGTCGGTACCGGCACCAAGCTCGTCCAGAAGCACCAGCGTGTGGGGCATGGCAAGCTCAAGGATGCCGGTGATCTTCTTCATATGACCGGAAAAGGTGGACAGGCTCTGCTCGATGCTCTGCTCATCGCCGATGTCCACGAGAAATTCGTCGAAGACACAGATCTCACTGCGCTCATCCGCCGGGATGAGGAAGCCGCACTGTGCCATCGCGCAAAGCAGACCGGCCGTTTTCAGAGTGACGGTCTTACCGCCGGTGTTGGGGCCAGTGATGATGAGCGAATCATATTCCCTGCCCAGCGAAATATCGACAGGAACGCACTTCTTTGCGTCGATGAGCGGATGACGCGCCCGGATGAGCGAGAACGATGTATCCGTCCGGACAGTGGGTTTGAACGCCTTCATATCCAGTGCAAGGCGGGCTTTTGCAAGCAGGACGTCGATTTCCAGCATGGCCTTATAGCTGTACTGGAACTGCGGCTCAATGGCTGCGACCTGACCGGTAAATGCTACCAGGATACGCTCGATCTCCTGGGCTTCCTGTGCGCGGTACTGTAAAATGCGTGCGTTCGCCTCCACGACAGCCTGAGGCTCGACGAAGACCGTCGCACCGGTAGACGAGACGTCATGGATGATACCGCTCACCTCTCCGCGATACTCGCTTTTGACAGGAACGACATAACGGCCATTTCGGATGGAGACGACGCTCTCCTGTAAGTACTTGGAGGTGTCCATATTCCGGACCATGCTTTCCAGACGGTCGCGGATGCTGTTTTCAGTCGCACGGATCTTCTTGCGCAGGTCGTTCAGGGTGTGCGATGCCGTATCTGCCATTGCATCCGGTGCAAGGATGGCACTCGAAATTTGCTGTTCAAGGCCCGGCTGAGGAGCCAGCGCATAGAATAAGTCGTCCGTCGGAAGTGCATCGTGTTCCGAAGAGCCATACCAGCTGACGAGGTTCTGAAAGTTGCGAAGCGCACCTGCCACCATCAGCAGTTCACCCATTGAGAGGACACCGCCCTTGACGGCGCGGGCGGCCAGCTGACTGACGCCCTCTACTCCACCGAAGCGGGGCGATCCGTTCTTGATGAGCAGTGAATTGATGGCATCGGTCTGTTCCAGCGCATACCGCACTTCATCGGGGTCGCACTGAGGCTCGATGGCAAGGAGCTTTTCGCGGGACTCTTTGCACACACAGCCCTCCGCCGCCCGGGCAATGATCTTGTCCAGTTCCAGCGTTTTCAAATAACTTGTTTCCATAGTAATTCCTTATATCAAATCGATTTCAAATGGTTATGGCAGGACGGATCTCAAAAAGGCGTAGCTTTTCAACGGCTTGTCCAGATGGGTCAGCGCATATTGCTCTGCTGCTGCAGAGAGTTTCGCCAGACTGCCGACAGAAATACGGAAGCCGAATATCTTTTTATCTTCTACCAGACAGATATGCCGCAGCGCAAACAGCGCCCCGGCGTCCAGATTGCACTTCTTCCCCGCCTTTTGGGCGCAGGATTCGCAGAGCAGACAGCCCTCCGCCGGGTCGAGATAAAAGGCAGGGCCGTCGTAGGTGCCGCAGTCGCGGCAGTAGACCAGCTGCGGCAGAAAACCACACTCACTCATGGTACGCAGCTCAAATACGGCCTTGATGACCCGGAGGTCGGCCTTTTTCTCGCTTATCATGTAAAAGCAATTCAGGAGAAGCCTCAATTCTTTTGCGGCTTCGTCTCCTGTGGGCGAAAGCGCCGAGGCCATTTCCGCCATATACATGGCAAGGCTCATCCCTTCGATGGAGGACGAGATGCCGTGGAAGACGTTTTTGACATCCGCCTCTCGCACTGTATACATATTCCGTCCGGGGACAAGCACGAACTCCGAGTAACAAAAAAGCCCGCAGGCGCTGAACAGTTTGCTTTTCAGCCGCAGGCTGCTCTGCGCAGAGGCCGAGATGACTCCCAGCCCCGGCGTCAGAAGCGTGATGATCCGGTCGGATTCTTTATACCGGGTCTCTTTCAGGACAAGGCCCGGGGTCACAATGGTATCCATCTGTTTTTTCTCCTGCCGGGGCGGTGAGCCGCTGCTGAGCGAGCTGCCGCCTGTAGTCCAGATAACACAGAATATCACCGGTGCAGGCAAACGTCTGCCAGCTGAGTTCCACATCCATCGGACAACGCTCCCTTCTTTAAGGTATAGTGTCACCTCTATGGTACTGCGCTATCCCCGGGAAATCTGTCCTGTTATGAGGCTCAGCGGTTGGGCTGCTGCTTGAAGCCGAAATTGTTGAGCATGAACTCGTTATCGCGCCAGTCGGCTTTGACCTTCACCCAGCACTGTAAGTTGACGCGGCAGCCGAGGAATTCCTCGCAGTCGGTGCGGGCTGCACTGGCGATCTTCTTCAGCATCGCGCCGCCCTTGCCGATGACCATGCCCTTGTGGCTCTCCCGCTCACAGTAGATGTTCACGTCGATGTCCACGAGGTCGGTGCCGGGGCGCTCCTTGAAGCGCTCGACCACGACCGCAATGCCGTGCGGGATCTCGTCCCGCATATAGAGCAGAGCCTTTTCGCGAATAACTTCCGCTACAAGCTCCTTCTCAGGCATATCGGTGTAGGCATCATCGTCAAAATAATGCGGGCCTTCCACGGCATAGCGGCTCAGTGCATCGAACAGTTCCTCGCAGTGGTCATTATCGCGGACACTGACGGTATAGACATCATCAAAGACGCCCAGGGCCTTCAGCTCCGCCTTGCGGGCCTCGAGGTCCGCCGGGTCTTTGACGAGGTCGGTCTTGTTGATGACAGCGATGGCCGGGCCGCCCTTTTTCAGAGCCTCGACCAGAACCATCTCCGATTCATTCAGCGCGCCGTAGGGCTCGAACAGCATCATGGACACATCGACATCAGCAATGGAGTCGCTGGCCGTCTTGTCCATCCGTTTGCCCAGCTTATTGTGGGGCTTATGCACGCCGGGAGTGTCCAGCAGAACGTACTGCAGAGGCCCCCGGGTGATGACGCCAGTAATGCGGGTACGGGTGGTCTGGGGCTTGGAGGTGACGATAGCTACCTTCTCCCCCACCAGCAGATTCGTCAGGCTGGACTTGCCCACGTTCGGGCGGCCAATGACCGCCACGAACACAGAGGATGTATCATAATGGCCCTGGATCGGTGTTTCGTTTTTCAAAATAGAACTCCTGTCTTTTTATTCCGTGTAGCTCACCGTGCGGGGCAGACCCAGCTGGATGAGGACAGCTTCTTCCTTCTCACGCATCCGCATGGCTTCCAGACCACCGTTCTCGTGGTCATAGCCCAGCAGATGGAGCATGGAGTGGACCGTCAGGAAAGCGACCTCTCTCTGCAGCGGATGGCCGTAGAGAGTCGCCTGTTCCTGTGCGCGTTCCATGCTGATGACGATGTCGCCCAGCATCTTGCAGCCGTTGTTCTCGTCCACGTCATAGACGCCGTTCTCCCCCAGAGGGAAGCTCAGCACATCCGTGGGCATCGGCTTGTTGCGGTACTGGTTGTTCAGCTCAGCAATGGCTGCGTTGTCCACGAAGGTCACGCTGATCTCCGCCGGGTCGTCAAAATGCTCATATTCCAGCACAGCATTGCAGGCGCGGCGGATGAGGATGCGAAGGCCCGAAGGGACTTTGATTGCTTTCTGCGAGTTGGTGATCAAAACTTTATTGGACATAAATCGTCCGCTCCTTTCGTTTCTACATTCTATTGAGCGAATGCCCCCGGTTTCTGTGGTATGCCGCCGGGGTTGTTTTTTCAGTGTTTAGCCGGGTGGGCAGCGGCCTCGTAGGCTTTGATGATCTCCTGCACCAGACGGTGGCGCACCACGTCTTTTTCGGTGAAGTAGCACTGCGCGATGCCGTTCACGCCTTTGAGGACCTGAAGTGCATCCACAAGGCCGCTGCGGGTGCGGTCGGGAAGGTCGATCTGAGTGACGTCGCCGGTAACGACCACTTTCGAGCCGACGCCCATGCGGGTGAGGAACATCTTCATCTGCTCCGGGGTGGTGTTCTGCGCTTCGTCGAGGATGATGAAGGAATCGTCCAGCGTCCGGCCGCGCATATAGGCCAGCGGTGCAACCTCGATGATCTGCTTTTCCACGAGACGCTCATAGGTCTCTGCACCCAGCATATCGAACAGGCCGTCGTACAGGGGCCGCAGATAGGGGTCTACCTTCTGCTGCAGGTCACCCGGCAGAAAGCCCAGCTTCTCGCCTGCCTCCACCGCCGGGCGGGTCAGCACGATGCGGGAGACATCTTTGGCCTTGAACGCCTTGACGGCCATGGCCACAGCAAGGTAGGTCTTGCCGGTACCCGCCGGGCCGACGCCAAAGGTGATGGCGTTGTTCCGGATGGAGTTGAGGTACTCTTTCTGGCCCAGGGTCTTGGGACGGATGGGCCGGCCTTTGACCGTCACCGTCACGAAGTCTTCGGTCAGCTCCCGGACGCGCTTTTCCTCGCCGTCATGCGCAAGGCTCAGGCAGTAGCGCACCGTCTGGTCTTCCAGCGGCGTATGGTTCTCGATAAGGAGAAGCATCCCCTCCACCGCACGGGCCGCAGCTGCAACATTGGCCGGTTCGCCCGAAATGCGCAGCATCGTACCGCGGCACACCGCCGTCACCGAAAATTCTTTCTCCAGCATACGGATGTTCCGGTCACAGTTCCCGAATACAGCGGCTGCGATCTCTACGCTGTCTAATTCAATGCTCTTTTCTGCCATGCGGCTCCTCCTGAATGTCACTAGATTCTGTCTCTATTGTACCACCAAAACAGCGCGAAGAAAACTATGAAAATTGCACAAAATTTTTCAACCGCATATGGCGGTTTGGCGGAGCACTCGAAACCTGCTCTATCAGCCTTTTCAAAGTCGTCTTTAGGACAGCTGCTTCGTTTGCATTGCTTTCCCCGGAGGCTTGTGCTATACTTTGCTCAGAGGCCTCCGGCAATCTACTCCTTGAATCTTCGGATTCTACGTGGGTACCACCGGAGGCTTCTACCGATTTTGTAAATGGCACACCTTCAATCTTGACGTTTTGCCCATGATAGGATATACTACCCATAGAACCATAGCGTTGCAGTTCAATAGGCAATCGGAAGCCTAACGACTTCAACAACGCTGTGGTTCTTTTTTGTCTGCGGAAACATACAACACCTCACTTCGAAAGGCATTTTCGCAGACAAACAAAAATCCCCGAAAAGCCAGGCGCGAAGCCACTTTTCGGGGATTTTTGTTGTTTTATATTCTGTTACTCCTGCATATAAGCCAGTGCCTTATCGAACAGCGGCAGATATTGGCTTTCGATACGATCAAAAATCGCTCTTGCAGTCGCCTCATCATAAACATGACTGGTCAAATTGCGGTCGTTCAACAGCTCCAGCCACACTTTCGAATCCTCTATCATGCCGAAAGCAAAAGCCTGCTTGATGACCTCTTTCGGGCTGTTGATATTGGTATATCCCTGGTCGAGCAGATATTCCCTCATGGTTTTCCATGCAAGTTCCGTGCAAAACTCAAAGCGCTGGATGGCACCATCCCGCACAGAATCCAGCGGGTATTTCTTATAATCATCCAATGCCTCACGCAGCCGCTTCACAGCTTCCTTAAGATAGTTATATTTTTCATGCAGCTTATCCATCAGCTCTACACCATCCTTTTCAATGTTTGCAACAAAGGCGGGATTCATCCCGTCCTGCATATGGACAATATCAAATTTCAGCAGCGTGGGCAGGTCTTCGCATTCCATCCAAAATTCTGCTCGGTTGTCTGGCGGCATCCCGTACACGGCCAGATCCATGTCGCTGTTGGGGCGGTTGTCCCCTCTGGCCCGTGAGCCAAACAGCACGAGCCGCTTTGCTCCGAATCGCCGGGCCAGTGCAGCCAGCCGCAAATACAATTCATCCATATTCCCTGCTCCTTTTATACCTGATATGGTCCAGCTGATAATGCAAGCTTTAATTACTGAAGTCCTGAGGCTCATCTGAATTGCGGTGAGAAGGCAATCATTCTACTTTAGAGGGAGCCTTTTGGGAAACTGCCTCTTTTTTACTTTGTCAGCTTTTCTGCTATACGCTCGAGTAGTTCCCAGTCCTTCGGCTCTAAGTCGGCCAACATGACAACCAATCGCTTACGAAATTCTTTGTCGTCATTACGTGCAATCTCTGCAGCAAAGTCCATAATTTTATCGCTGGCGGCAGTTGGCGCTGCGAACATTTCACCTTCTCCGGTGCGCAGCCATGATTCATTGACGCCAAATTCGCGGCAGATGTCACTAATTGTACGTTCACTGGGAGATTTAGCACCAGAACAAAGTTCGGATGCAAACGGCTGTGAAATGTGCAACCTGTTTGCAAAGTCGACTCTTTTTAATCCAAGCTCTTCAAGAATTTTTTTAATACGTTCGTTCATCGGTTTTCGCCCCCCTTACAATCTGCATTGTATCACGCAGGTAAAGCCATGTCAACAAAAGAGTATAGCTCGGCTATGATTTTGTTCTTATCGATGCCACTTGGCTATTCCGTAGTTGCTTACAGATAAAGCCAAACAAAAATCCCCGAAAAGCCAGGCGTGAAGCCACTTTTCGGGGATTTTACTTTGGAGCTACTGATCCGATTCGAACGGACGACCTGCTCATTACGAGCTATAAAAGGGACTTTTAACGTGTTGTGTCGTGTTGTTTCATTGTCAAATAAATTGCGTGATGCAATCATTTTATTTGTCTGATGCTGTATCGTGCAATCTCGTTAATTACTTCGATTTTTCGAGGATGTTGCGGTTTTTGTTGCGGTCAAGTTGCGGTTTTTAAGCATCCTGTTTATAGGATGAATATGAGTCATCAAGAGACGCAATGAAGCAGCATTAAATTCAAGCCTTTCTCTTTTCTGGCTGCTTCAAGGCTTCTCTTACGGTCTGACCGACCCGGCGGATGCTATCCTCATTGGCATGAGCGTACATCCGCAGCGTGGTGCTGCTGTCAGAGTGTCCCAGCCGTGCGGCGACACTTACCACGTCGGCACCGTTGGTGATGGCAAGACTGGCGGACGTGTGGCGCAGCTTGTGCGGGTGGAAGTGCTCTATCCCATACCGTTTGCCAAATCGCTGGAAGTAACGAGTTGGAGTGTCTGGGTGCATAGGCTCCGGGCTGTCGTCCTGCGTAAACACCCAGCGCACCGTTACCGGCTGACTCCGCCGCAGCTCCTGCAAAAGCGCGGCCACGTCAGACGAGATGTCTACAACGCGGGTCTTGCCGTTTTTGGGCAGGGTCTCGTACACGCCCCGCTCGGAGGTGTACTGTAGATTCCTCTCGATGGTGATCGTGTTGGTATCAAAATCCACCGACTGCCATTGCAGCCCGCAGGCCTCGCCCCGGCGGCAGCCCGTATCGATAAGCAACAGGATAAACGCCCGCCACTTGAGCGGCTCACCATCCAGACAGCGCAGAATATACCGCGTCTCCTCTGCAGTAAAAGCCTTGTGCTCTGTAGGAAGGCCCGCATCCTTCGACTTCCGGGGGCGCGGCACCTTGTCCATTGGATTCCGGTCTATCGTATCATCCAGCAAGGCAGCCTTAAACAGGTTATGCAGTACAGCATACACCTTTGTCACGCTGGCGAAGGCAAGCTCCTCTGACAGACTGGAAAGTAACGCCTTTATCATGGCCGGAGTTATTTCCGGCAGCAGCACATGGCCCAGAGCCGGAAAGACATGCTGCTCCAACAGCTGGGTATAACTGGCCCGGGTCTTTTCCGCCAGCGTGGCGGCTTTCTCAGGCAGATAGACAGCTTCGGCATATTGCCGGAAGGTTTTGATTTTGACCGCCTCTACGGCTTCCGCAGCGGCCTTTTGCGCAGTCTCTTCACGGGTCAGCACTTCCCCATCCGCCAACTGCTGCTCCAATTCAGCGGCGAATTTCTGTAGCTCCCGCTGAATGGTGCGCTTGCTCCATGTCGGCTCTGGGTGGAAGGTGCGCCAGACACGCCGCCCTCGCCCATTGCTGGCCTGCACCTCGTAGATGCGGTTTCCGTTTTTGTCAAGTTTCTCCTTGAAACTCGCCATAAAAATACACCTCCATATGGGTACACTTTGACAAGCCTGCCCGGAGGTGGTACAATACAGTTGTCTTAGGGCTGTATTGTTCCTCGTGAACAAGCTGTTCTTGGAAACGCTCTCGGTGCGCCAACACCGGGGGCGTTTTTTATTTTTGAGCCAGATCAAACAGATATGCGCTTGCTTCTCCAAGCTCAGACTTCTGGCCGTCTGTCATGTAAGGCAAATATGGTTCAAATGCCTGATGATATTTTTCTGCCCAGTTCTGTTTTGCCTTTGCTGTTTTCAGGCTCTCGATTTTTGCCTGATACTTTTCTTCCGTTCGATGAATGATTTCCTTTACAGCATCATCTCGGAAGCCAAGGCTGCGATACGTCTTCAAATCATCAGTAGTGCTTACCTGTGCACCGTACTTTTTGCACTTTTCAAGTTCCATCAAGCGTCCAACGCAAAAGTCATATCTTGTAAAAAAGGTGGCCGGTTCCGTGGTCGTCTGAAGGATTTTAGCGCTTTCCTGAGCCTGCTTCAGAAACTGTGGAGCCAAGACCTTTGCATTCGCGCGAGAATCAACAAGGCCAGCCTGCCCCATCCATTCAGGATTGGGATTATAGACCGATTCGAGTAGTCCTTCGCATTTATCACTATCTTGAGAACGAAATTCCTTTGCTCCCGCGATTCCTCCATATATAACGCAAAGAATTAGAAGAGAAACCCCATATGCTATAAATCCAAAAATGAGTGAAACCAGAAATCCGCCATCTTTGAGATCGGCAAGAAAAACCAGCACTCCAATCAGAGCACAGACAACAGTCACTGGCTGTGGGATACTAGTGTACTTCGTTTCAAACTCAGGTTCATCCATATGTGATTTCCGGGATGCTTTTGGGATTGATTTTGCTGTAGACTTACTACTAAATGCCACACGCGAAACAGAATGTGCCAATCGATTCATGCTTCGGTCAAACGATTTCGCAGCACTCGCATATTTTTTTGAATATCCAACCTTGTTCTTTCTCGACATATCAAGTTCCTCTTTACCATTTATCGGAACACCTTCCGGCACTCCACAACCAGTCCTGCAATTCGCACCGGCATCTTCTTCAGATCATAAATCTGCGGCTGATGCACCGGATTAAAGCTTTTCGGGGTCAGGATCACGAGATCTCCTTCCCTGCGGAAGTATTTTACAGTCGCTTCGTTGCCGTTGACCATCACCACAGACAACTGGCCGTTTTCCACTTCCGGTTGTTCACGTACCAGGATCTGGTCGCCATCATCCATGCCGGCAGCATTCATGCTGTCCCCGCGAATGTTCAACCAGAAATACTTTGCACCGTCTGTCTGCCGGATGGGAATGTAATCTTCAATGTTTTCCTCGGCATACATCGGCATCCCTGCACGGACAGTGCCCAACAGCGGGGCAACGTTTTGGGCATTATAAGGCGTGGCTCCCGCTGGAAGTTCTTTATCAGCGCTATCCCCTGTCATAATAAAACTCGGGGTGGTTTTTAGTGCCTTCGCATAAGCTGCAATGCGGTCACGCCGCATATTAGCAATTTCACCGCTTTCCCAGCGGGAGACTGTTGCTTCTGATACGTCTACCAGCTCTGCGATTTCCTTTTGCGTTAACCCAAGAGCTTTTCGTCGGTCAGCTAAGTAATTCCCCATGATCTGATGCTCCTTTCTGCCTTTATTATATCATTATATTGCGTTTTTGCAATGTGTTTTTGCAATTTCCCAAAGAAAACTTGCATTTTCGTATTGACTTACGCATACGCAAGAGTTATACTGTTCTTGCGCAAAGGAGGTGAGCAAATGTTCAACCGCGATTTATTCCGTGCCAAATGTATCGAGCATGGCATAAGAACTCAAGATGCAGCCCAGATTATGGGCATCAATCCGGCAACTCTGTCCCGTAAAATGGGTGGTCAGTCCGACTTCACCCGAAACGAGATTCAGTTGTTCCGGGCCGCACTGCATCTTACTCCGCAGGAGACCGATGCTATTTTTTTCGCGTAAACTTACGTTTACGCAATATCAGTGAAAGGAGGTGAACCACATGGACAACAACAAAAAGCCCAGCGAGCCGTCGGAAGCGGAGCGCTGGGCGCTGAAAAATGTGCCGACAGCACAGCTCGTTGCAGAACTATCCGATCGGGAAGGCGTAGAAACAACAATAGCAGAGCCCTACCAAGATGCCGAAGTCAAGGTAAACGGCCCCGCCATTGTGCTCGTGGTCATTGATTAGCCAATTCTGCGATACGGGTACGAGCGCTTAATGTACGCATGAAAATACTTACCCTTTGACGGAGCGTTCATCAGCGATTCATAGACGCTTTGCGGCACACCAGAATACTCGTATAGTCCGCCGCTATGAAATGAAATCCAAAGCGTAGTGCCTGCATATCCGACTGCTGCGAGGTCGGACGAAGAAACCGGAATCATCTGCATATTTTTCACCTCCCTTCTGTCCCTCTATTCTACCGCAGAAGGGAGCCAGCCACAAGGAGGTCAAAATTTTGAACGACTTACAAATTTTTGAAAATCACGAGTTCGGGCAGGTGCGCACCGTCGAGCTTGACAGCCGCATTGACCAGTTGAAAATCGTCGCCTTTGGCCTGCCCGCGTTCGACCAGATCATGGCCGACATCTTCACCACCGAGAAAAAGGAGTGAACACCATGAGGAAGCATACTCCTCCCGTCCCCTCTACCCCGTTCATGAATGTCCGCGATGCTGCCCGGGCCACCGGGCTTTCGGAATACTACCTGCGCAAAGAGCTCGATAAAGGCACCATTCCTCACCTCAAGAGTGGCCGGTGCATCATGATCAACGTCCCCGCCCTGCTGGTGCAGCTGGGTGTGCCGCAGAAATAAAAAGGAGGCATCCGCATGAGAATCAAATCTGGCGTCTTTTACTGGCTGGCGGTGGCCAGCGGTGCCGTCGGGATGCTGTACGCACTTGGCTTTGCAGGCAGCATCGAGGCCCTCGGTGTCATCTCCGACACCGACTTCATCACCGCGATGGTGCTGCTGTTGCTGGCGCTGTTCTTTGCCCGGCTGGGCGACCATGCCGCAGAGCGCGAGGCTCAGCGCCGCAAGTACATCGACCGCCGCCACGCCCGCCCCGAAGAGCCGGAGTACCGGCAGAACCGGAGGGACGCATGAACGCAAAAAAGCCCGTCGGTGCTGGAACACCGGCGAGCCTGCAAAGGGATGATGGTTTGAACGCCCATCACCCCGAAGAATAACACACCTTGGAGGTTTTAGCAAGAGATGAAAGGTATTCTTATCGAGCCGGGCAAAGACCCGGTCGTGACTACCCTGCCGGACACGCTGCAGGGCATGGAAGCGCTTTTGCAGTGTCCCTGCGAGCAGAAAGTTCTGCCCCGCACCCCAGCGGTGCTGGTGTACGGTATCTATGGCAAGAGCCTGAACCGTACTTATCGCGGCCAGCCCATCTATGGCACTATCCTCTGCTACGGCTGGCGAAATAACCGCTTCCAGCCCCTGAACAAAGACCTGCAGGCCGAGATGCTGGACCGCCTGAAGGACACGGAGATGAGAGTGTGACTACCTATATCTGCAAATGCGGACGGCGAGTAAAGAAATCCACCGATGCCAGTACCACTGGCAACCGCCTATCCGGCTATGCACCCGGCCATGAGTGCTGGGGATGCCCCTACGCCATGCCATACGGAAACTATCAATGGGATGAAAGTGCTAGAACTGTCAGCCGGGAGACTCAGGGCTACGAATGCCGGATGAGTAAGACCCTCACCTATGCGTCAGAGTTCGCTGGCTCTATCAAGGATAAATGCACTTGTCGAGTGCATAGTCTGGACTTCGACTTTCTGTCTCAGGTCTCCTCCTGGATCAAAGACACTTATCCAGACAGAGAGATTTTTGGCTCGTTTTCCAAAGATATTCGTGCATCGGACTATGGATCTGATGGCCGTTACTGCCTGACTATCACCTGCACCCAGAATCTGAAAGGCGTTGCCGCAAAAAGAGAGCTGCTTGATCAGTTCTTTACTCCGAATGGAAGCCGCAAGGACATGACCCCACAGCAGGAAATGGAAAAGATTCTTGCTGACATCAAAAAAGCAAAGGAGATTTTCTCATGTACACCTGCCCAGAATGCGGATGCTGCTGCGACCATGACAAGCCCTGCTGCCAGCAGTTCGGCGGCGGCAACACCGACCACCTCGGCGAGCGAGGCGGCTGCAAAAGGCTTGACCCCCGCGCTGTCCCCGCAGAGCAGCGCATCGGCCCCTGTTGTTCCTGCGGAGACTTCTTTTGCATCCGCAGCTGTCCCTACCTTTGACTTCTCGGCTCTGGGTGATTTGTCCCAGCAGGCCACCGAAGCAGACCAGCAGTTCGACCTGCACTATGGCGCGGCGCAGGACGAATACCTGATCTCCTGCATCTACCTCGCCCGCATCCACGCTCTGACTGCCAAGGCGGGCCGGTATGGCGGCGGTACATGGACAAAGTGGTATGAGAGCAAGGGACTCAGCGAAGGCAGCGCCCGCACGATGGTCAAAAACGGTGACGCTTTTAATTCCGCAACAGTTGCGGAATTAAAACAGCTGCCCGAGCTGACCCGCAAAGATTTGAACCTCATCGCCCGCAGCGGCTGCGCTGGGCAGCTGGTCGAAGCCGCCGGAGACAGCCAGCGGGTGCAGGAGCTTTTAGCCCAGCTCAAGGCCAAAGAGTACAAGCTGAACGAAACGCAGGCCAGATTGAAGAGCGCCTGCATTCAGGAGCAGGAGTCGCGGGACGCAATGAACACCGCCAATGCTCAGCTGGAAGCCGCCCACGCCGACATTAAAGGTCTGACCGAACAGAACGATCAGCTCAAAAGCCGGTTAGACGCCGCTGAGGCCCGGGAAGAGGAAGCATGGAAGATGCAGAGCAAGGCCGAAGCCCGTGCCAAAACCGCCGAGAGCCAGCTGGAAGGCTCCCGTCAGGTAGCCGAAGCGGCCAATCGTCGGGCCGAAAAGTGGAGATCCGAGGCCGAAGCCGCCCGGAAGCAGCCCATCGTAGCTGTGGTGGACAAGGACGAAGTCGTCCGGCAGACCAAGGAAATGGCCGACGGCATGACCGCCGACTACAAAGCCACACAGGAGCAGGACGCCCGCGACGCCTACGACAGCATCCTTCTGGCCGGCCGCTCCATCACAAATCTCGCGCAGTCCATAAAGCCGCTGTTCGGCAAGCTGCCGAGCAATCAGCGGGAAAACGCGATCGATCAGTTCGTACGCACATTAGGACAAATTCAAGGGGAGGTATCCAGATGTCTGTAACCATCACGGCCCTCGAAGCCGAAAACGTCAAGCGCATCAAGGCCGTTGCACTCACTCCGGCCCCCACCGGGCTCACCCTCGTGGGCGGCAACAACAATCAGGGCAAGACCAGCGTTCTCGACGCGCTGGCATGGGCGCTTGGCGGCGAAAAATTCCGCCCGAACGCCGCCCAGCGGGATGGTGCCGTCGCTCCCGCCCACCTCCGCGTCACTCTCTCCAACGGGGTTGTCGTGGAGCGCAAGGGCAAGAACAGCAGCCTCACCGTCACCGACCCCACCGGCCGCCGCAGCGGCCAGCAGCTGCTGAACGCTTTTGTCGAGCCGCTGGCCCTCGATCTGCCCCGCTTCATGGAGGCCAGCGACAAGGAAAAGGCTGACATCCTGCTGCGCATCATCGGCATTGGGAATGAATTGCATCTCCGGGATATGGAGATCAAACGCATCTACGACAAACGCACCTTCACCGGCCAGCTGGCCCAGCAGAAAAAGCACTTTGCCGACGAGCTTATCTCCTACCCCGACGCTCCCGAACAGCCCCTCAGCGCCTCTGACCTCATCCGCCGGCAGCAGGATATTCTGGCCCGGAACGGCGAGAATCAGCGTCTGCGGCAGCAGGCGCAGGAGTTGGCCCGGCAGGAACAACAGTGTCTGGACGAACTGAAACGCACCCGTGAGCGCATTGCGGAACTGGAAAAGCTGCGGGAAGAGCTGGACACCAAGCACACCAAGCTGTTCAACCAGCGAAAAAATGCAGAAAAGACCGTTGACCAGCTTCAGGACGAATCCACCGCTGAGCTGGAAGCCTCTATCCAGAGCATCGAGGAGACAAACCGGAAAGTCCGGGCCAACCTCGAAAAAGCCCGCGCCGAGGACGAAGCCGCCAAGTACGCCAGCGACTACGACAAGCTTACGGATGCCCTCGAGCAGAAGCGCAAAGAGCGTCTGGCCCTGCTGAACGGTGCCGACCTGCCCCTGCCGGAGCTGAGTGTGGAGGACGGCGCTCTTACTTATAAAGGCAAGCGCTGGCGGGATATGTCCGGCGGCTCAACCCGGACTGCGGCTTTGTCCTTCTGGACAAGCTCGAGCAGATGGACATGACCACGCTGGAAGAGTTCGGCCACTGGCTCGAAGCGGAGGGTCTGCAGGCCATCGCCACCCGCGTCTCCACCGGCAGCGAGTGCCAGATCATCATTGAGGACGGCATGGTCAAGGGTGCTGACCTGCCTGTCCTGTCCGCCGCACCCACGCAGACCAGAACATGGACGAAAGGAGCTTTCTGATGAGCAGCTATTCCATCACCACCGGCATTCTGAACACCCCGGTCAAGGTCGTGCTGTACGGCCCCGAGGGCATCGGCAAGAGCACATTTGCCTCTCACTTCCCGGACCCCGTTTTCATCGACACCGAGGGCGGCACCAAGCGGCTCAATGTCGCCCGCCTGCCCCAGCCCACCAGCTGGGCCATGCTGCTGGACGAGGTGCGGGCCGTCACCCGGGGCGAAATCCCCTGCGGTACGCTGGTCATCGACACCGCCGACTGGGCCGAACGGCTGGCCATCGATGCCATCTGTGCCAAAGCCAAGGTGGACGGCCTCGAGGGCTTCGGCTACGGCAAGGGTTACACCTACGTCAAGGAGGAGTTCGGCCGGCTCCTCGATGCCCTCGAGGAGGTGCTGAACAGCGGCCACCATGTGCTGATCCTCGCCCACGCCGCCATCACCAAGTTCGAGCAGCCGGACGCTGCGGGCAGTTATGACCGCTGGACCATGAAGACCACCAAGCAGACTGAACCCCTCCTGCGGGAGTGGTGCGATATGCTCCTCTTCGCCAACTACCAGACCATCGTGGAGAAGAGCGGCAGCAGCCCCAACGCCAAGAACAAGGCCACCGGCGGCAAGCGGGTGCTCTACACCACCCACCACGCCTGCTGGGACGCCAAGAACCGCTTCGGCCTGCCGGATGAAGTCCCCTTCGACTACGCCAGCATCGCCCACTGCATCACCGGCCCGGCCTCTGCGCCGCCTGCCGCCCCGAAGCCCGCAGCACCCGCCGAAAAGGACATTCTTCCCCCGCCCAGCGCGCCGGCACCGCAGCCGGAACAGCCCCGGGAGACTGTTCCCGAAGCCCTGCTGACGCCCGACCTCATGGCGCTGGGCGTCCCCGAAAAGCTGGCCGCGCTGATGAGTGCCAACAACGTCACCCCCGAAGAATTGCAGTTCGTTGTGGGCAAGCGGGGCTATTTCCCGGAAGATATGCCCATCAGGGACTACCCCGCCGACTTTGTGGAGGGCTGTCTCGTGGCCGCATGGCCGCAGGTGCTCCAGATGGTGCTGGACAACCGCGACCTACCTTTCTGATTTCTTCCTCTTAGGCTTCCCTAACAGGGGAACTGGCTGCCGCAGGCAGACTGAGAGGTTCACACATTATTATAAAGGAGAATACTTATGGCTGACATGAATACCACTACCGACCGCGCTCTTGGCTGGGACGACGAATTTACCAACGTCTCGCAGGACTTCGTGCTCCTGCCCGAGGGCGAATACTACTTTGAAGTCACGGGGATGGAGCGTGCCCGTTTTGAGGGCAGCGCGAAGCTGCCGCCCTGCTCGATGGCAAAGCTGACCCTGAAGATCTTCGGCGGTGCTCTGAGCGACACCACCGTCACCCACCGCCTCTACCTTCACACCAAGACGCAGGGCCTGCTGGGAGCATTCTTCGAGAGCATCGGCCAGTGCAAGAAAGGCGATACCTTCCGTCCCCGCTGGAACGAGGTCGTCGGCGCCAAAGGCCGCTGCAAGCTGGGCATCCACGATTACGTCAAGAAGAGCGGCGACCCCGGCCAGAGCAACGAAGTCATCCGCTTCCTGCCGCCGCCTGAAGAGAAAGCCGCACCCGCTCAGGGCTGGACGCAGGGGGCATTCTGATGAGAGAAAAACAGGCTCTGCGCCCCTATCAGGAAGCCGCCCGGAAGAGCATCCACACCGAGTGGGAAAATGGCCGTCTCCGCACCCTGCTGGTGCTGCCCACCGGCACCGGCAAGACCATCGTGTTCGCCTCCGTCGCCGCCGATCAGGTGCGGGCGGGCGACCGGGTGCTCATCCTCGCCCACCGGGGCGAGCTGCTGGAACAGGCGGCAGACAAGCTTCAGCGCTCCACCGGCCTCGTCAGCGCGGTGGAAAAAGCCGAGTCCACCTGCCTCGACAGCTGGTATCGGGTGGTGGTCGGCTCTGTCCAGACCCTGCAGCGCACCGCACGACTCGAGCGCTTTCCCCGGGACTACTTCGGGACTATCATCATCGACGAGGCCCACCATTCCATCACCGACGGCTATCGCCGCATCCTTGACTACTTCGGCAGTGCAAAGGTCCTGGGTGTGACCGCTACCCCCGACCGGGGCGATATGCGAAACCTCGGCGAGGTGTTCGACAGCCTGGCCTATAAGTACAAGCTGACCGATGCCATCAAAGACGGCTACCTCTGCCGCATCATGGCCCAGACCGTCCCCCTCAAGCTGGACATCTCCGCTGTGGGCATGAGCAGCGGAGATTATTCCGTAGGCGAGCTTGGCACTGCCCTTGACCCTTACCTGAGCCAAATTGCTGACGAAATGGCAGCACGCTGTGCCGGGCGCAAAACGGTGGTGTTCCTGCCCCTCATCAAGACGAGCCAGAAATTCCGCGATCTGCTGAACACCAAAGGCTTTCGCGCCGCCGAGGTCAACGGCCAGAGCGCCGACCGCAGACAGGTGCTTTCGGATTTCGAAGCCGACAAGTACAACGTGCTCTGCAACTCCATGCTGCTGACGGAAGGTTGGGACTGCCCCTCGGTGGACTGCGTCGTCGTGCTGCGGCCCACGAAGGTGCGCAGCCTCTACAGCCAGATGGTGGGACGCGGCACCCGCCTCTCCCCGGGCAAGAAAGACCTGCTGCTCCTCGATTTCCTCTGGATGACCGACAAGCACGAGCTCTGCCGCCCCGCCGACCTCGTCTGTGAGGACCGGGCCGTGGCCCGGCAGATGACCGACAATCTGGCCGAGAGCGGCGGGCCGCAGGATATTGAGGACGCCGCCGCACAGGCCAGCGAGGATGTGGTGGCCCAGCGCGAAGAGGCGCTTGCCAAGCAGCTGGAAGAACAGCGCCGCAAAAAGGCGAAGCTGGTTGACCCGCTGCAATACGAGATGAGCATTCAGGCCGAAGACCTTTCCGGCTATGTGCCGGCCTTTGGCTGGGAAGCCGGCCCGCCCAGCGCAAAGCAGACCGCCGCCCTCGAGAAGCTGGGCATCCTGCCGGACGCCGTGGAGTCTGCAGGCAAAGCGGCCCTCCTGCTCGACCGTCTCAGCAAGCGCCGGGACGAGGGCCTGACCACCCCCAAGCAGATACGCTGCCTGGAGAAATACGGCTTCCAGCACGTCGGCACGTGGAGCTTCGAGTCCGCACGGCAGATGATAGACCGCATTGCCGCCGGCGGCTGGCGGGGCGCGCCGAAGGGCGTTGACCCCAAGAACTATATCCCGTCTGCTGAGCCGGTCATCGCAGATGATATGTTACTATGGTAATGCGAATGGAACATGAAAATGACATCAAAGAAGCGCTGGACTTCGTCTCCCCGTCCGCCCTGACCTATGAAGAATGGCTCATGGTGGGCATGGGCCTGAAAGAAGCCGGTCTGCCCGTCGCCGTGTGGGAGCAGTGGAGCGCCCGGGACGGCGGGCGGTATCACAAGGGCGAGTGCATCAAAAAATGGGAGAGCTTCCACGGCAGCTCGAAGCCCATCACCCAGAGCAGCATCTTCCAGCTGGCCTATGAGCACGGCTGGTCCGGCCCTGCAGGCCGTGCGCTGGACTGGGGCGATGAGCTGACCGTCGGCCCGCAGCAGCCCGCACTGGTAGACCCCCGCTGGGTCGAAGAGCAGGAGCTTCACCTTCCCGACACATGGGAGCCTGCCCAGCAGCTCAAACGCTACCTGCAGGCCCTCTTCGAGCCGGACGAGTATGTGGCCTATGTCACCGAGAGCTTCATGGCCGCCGACCGCCGACGCCCGGCGAAAGGCTGCTGGGACAGAACTGCCGGGCAGCTCATCGAAGAGCTGGACGCCTGCGGCGACGACGTCGGCAAGGTCATGGGCGACTGCGACCCGGAAATCGGTGCATGGATCTGCTTCAACCCGGTGGACGGCACAGGCCGGAAGGATGCCAATGTCACCAGCTTCCGCTACGCCCTCGTGGAGTGCGACAACATGGAGCTCGGCAAGCAGCTGGCCGCCATCCACCAGATGGAGCTGCCCTGCGCCGCGCTGGTCTACTCCGGCGGCAAGAGCATCCACGCCATCGTCCGGGTCAATGCGCCGGATTATGCCGAATACCGCAAGCGGGTCGATCACCTCTACGCCACCTGCCAGAAGAACGGCCTGACCCTCGACCAGCAGAACCGCAACCCTTCCCGCCTCTCCCGGATGCCCGGCATCCTGCGGGCGGGGCAGAAACAGGCCCTGCTTGAAACGAACGTCGGCAAAAGCTGCTGGGAGGACTGGCGGGACTGGGTGGAGGCCTGCACCGACGACCTGCCCGACACCGAATGTCTGGCCGACGACTGGGACGACCTGCCCCCGCTGGCCGATGCCCTCATCTCCGGCGTACTGCGCCAAGGCCACAAGATGCTGCTGGCAGGCCCCTCCAAGGCGGGCAAGAGCTTCGCCCTCATCGAGCTGTGCATCGCCATCGCCGAGGGTAAGACGTGGCTGGGCCGCTTCTCCTGTGCGCAGGGGCGTGTACTTTATATCAATCTGGAACTTGATAGGCCGTCCTGCCTGCACCGCTTCAAGGACGTCTATACCGCGATGGGCCTTGCGCCGGACAATCTGCGGAACATCGACATCTGGAACCTGCGCGGCGCGTCTGTCCCCATGGACAAGCTTGCCCCCAAGCTCATCCGCCGGGCTGGCAAAAAGGGCTATACTGCCGTCATCCTCGACCCTATTTATAAGGTCATCACCGGCGACGAGAACAGCGCCGACCAGATGGCGAAATTCTGCAACCAGTTCGATGTGGTCTGCCGCGCGCTGGACTGCGCCGTCATCTACTGCCACCATCATTCCAAGGGCGCGCAGGGCGGCAAGCGCAGCATGGACAGAGCATCCGGATCCGGCGTGTTTGCCCGCGACCCGGATGCCATGCTGGACATGACTGAGCTGACCATCACCGACGCCATCCGGGAGCAGCTGCACAACAAGGCCGCCTGCCGGGTCATCAAAGCGATGCTGGATAAGCGCGGCCACGCGGACGCCTACGGCCCGGATGACGCCCTCAGCAAGAGCCGGATGCTCACCATCGCCAAAGAGAAGCTTGGCCTCGCCGACCTGCGGGCCATCGACGCCGAAGTGGCTGCGGCTCAGAAGAAAGCCGACAGCATGACTGCCTGGCGCATCGAAGGCACTCTCCGCGAGTTTGCAAGCTTTGCGCCGGTCAACCTCTGGTTCGACTATCCGGTGCATAAGCTGGACAGCGGGCTTCTGGAAGATCTGCAGCCGGACAGCGACTTCCGCACGCTGGGTGCAAAGGGTGCGAGCCGCCGCTGGGGTGACAAGGCCAAGCAGTCCAAGGACAGGAAGGCCGAGCTGGACACCGCTTTTGAAGCCTGCATGATGGACGGTGAGGTCACAGTCTACAGCCTCGGCGAGTATATGGATCTGAAGCCCCGCACCGTCAAGAACCGTCTGAAAGAAGACGGGCGCTTCTGGATCGACGGCGAGAAGGTCGGCCGCAAGGAGCCCGGCAGCAAAGGTTAAACACTCTGTTATATCTGCAATTACATTTTGTTGTAAAAATGCAGTGATAGCCGCTATTTTGCACGACAGCAAAAACTGCAAAATTGCAGAAATAGCCGCTATGACTGCAACATTTGCAGTGCAAAATAGCCTATATATAATAGCATGACTGCACTGCAATGTGTGATGGGGTATCCCAGAGGATGGGGCGACCACAGCCCCCATCCTCCGGGGACCCTCCCCATCACGTTGGCCGCCAACATAAAAAAGAAAACGAGGTACGAAATGACCACACAGTTTTTTATCCCCATGCGTCCGCCCACCACTACCCATAACGCCAAAGAGCTTCATGCCTACATGAAGGGCGGCAAGCCCTGCGCCGTGCTGCATGACAGCTCTGAACTGAAAGCTGCCCGTGCCAAGCTCCACGCCTACCTTGCGCCCCACGCCCCTGAGCAGCCCATCCCGACCGGCCGCCCGGTGCGTCTGCTGGTCAAGTGGATGTTCCCCGCCGAGGGCCGTCCGGACGGCAGCTGGCGCACTTCCAAGCCCGACACTGACAATCTGGAAAAAGCCCTCAAGGACGAGATGACCCGCCTGCACTTCTGGCACGACGACGCCCAGGTGTGCAGCGAGATCGTCGAGAAGTTCTGGGCCGACATCTGCGGCGTGTTCGTGCAGGTGGAGGAGCTGGCATGACCTACGAGGAAAAGATAAGCTGGCTCTCCCGCTATCGGGAAGCCGAAAAGCTCTATCAGCGGCTCTCCTACCGGCTGGCAGAGGCGCAGGAAGCCACCCGGCACATCACCCAGAACCTCAGCGCCGCGCCGGGCGGCAGCAAGGATGGGCAGAGCCTCGCCCGGGCAGTGGAGCGTCAGGAAGAGGCCGAGCGCCGCGCCTACGCACAGCTGGCAGTTCTTGATGCCTTGTTTGCGGAGATCGATGCCGTGCTTGTGCAGCTGGACTCCGCCGAATACTGCGCTCTTCGCAAATACTATCTGGACTGCCTGAAATGGGAGCAGGTAGCCGCAGACATGAATTTCACTTCCCGTGGCATTTTCGCCCTGCGCCGCCGGGCCATTGAACACCTGAAGCTCTGAAACTGTGCAGTATCCGTTCATTGTGCATTCACTCTCTTCCGGTGTAAAATGATACCATCGGCAGAGCCGGAAAGGCCACCCGATACACGCAGCCTCCGCACCATGTCCTCCTTGACGATTGACCGCATGGTGTGCGGGCTGCTTCTATTATGCCGCCTGAGCGCAATTTGGTGCGCGGCGCGTGTGACCAGACACGGCTGGTTCGATTCCAAGGGCGGCACCATGACGCTGCGCCCCGCCGCAGCAACCGCCTGACGCATGGCCTGCAAAACCGCTTGGGGCTGGCGTGCCGGATGGGAGTCCCTCCTTCTCCCCGTGAGAGTCCGGCACACCACCGGAGGCCCCGGAATCCGCAGTGGGTTTAAGGATACCCCACCGGATGTGCGTCAATCACCCTGCACAGAAATGTGCGGGGATTTTTTATGCAGCTTCTGCCGTTCGGAAACCCCGGGCGGCTTTACTTTTGCACCGGAGAGGTGGTGACGTGTCGCGTGAAGATGGATACAAAAATCTGGTGCCGATGGACCAGCGAAGCAAGGACGAAGCCAGGTCGTTGGGACAGCAGGGCGGCATCGCCTCGGGTGCGGCACGCCGCCGCAAGCGCTCCATGCGGGAGGCCGCCGACTACTACCTGAGCCTGCCCGAGACCGACCGCCGCCGGGTGAACGCCATGCTGCGGGATGCCATCGACCCGGAGGACATCGATAACCAGATGGCCGTCGTCATGGGCGTCACTGAGAGAGCCAAGCGCGGCGACCCGCAGGCAGCGTCGGTACTGCTCAAGATGCTGGGCGAGGATGCCGTGCAGAAAGACCCCGCCGCCGATGCACTGGCAAAGGCGAAGGAACTGCTGGGAGGCGTAGACAGTGCCATTGACTGAGTTTCAGCAGGAATATCTGCGCAGCTGCTCCCACCGCTGGAACGTCAAGACCGGGGCCACCCGCTCCGGCAAGACCTATCTTGACTGCGCCGTCACCATCCCGAAGCGCATCTGTGCGGCCCGGGGCGAGGGCCTGCTGGTCATGCTGGGCAACACCCTCGGCACACTGGAACGCAACGTGCTGGAACCCATGCGCGGCCTCTGGGGGCCGGAGCTGGTGGGCGTCGTCCGCACCTCGGCCTCCGGAAACATGGTGCAGCTCTTCGGCCGCAAGGTCTATGTCCTCGGTGCCGACAACAAAAAGCACATTGCCCGCATTCAGGGCGCGGCCTTCGAGTACGCCTACGGCGACGAGATCACCACCTGGGACGAGGGCGTTTTCCAGATGCTCAAGAGCCGCCTCTCCTGTCCCCACAGCCATTTCGACGGCACCTGCAACCCGGAAAGCCCCTCCCACTGGTTCAAAAAATTCCTCGACAGCGACGCGGACATCTACTGCCAGGCGTACACCATCGACGACAATCCGACTCTTCCGGCCCAGTTCGTGGCCGACCTGAAAAAAGAGTATACCGGCACCGTCTACTATAACCGCTTCATCCTCGGGCAGTGGATGGCAGCCAACGGCGTTATCTACCGCCTGTTGGCCGACAGCCTCGCCGCCGGGGATGGGCGTTTTTTCTGGCCCGCCGAGAAGCAGCTGCACCCGTGGCGGATCCGCATTGGCGTGGACTTTGGCGGCAATGGCTCAAAACACGCCTTCGTGGCGACGGCTATCCTGCCGGGCTGGTCTGGTGTGGTGGGACTGGCGTCCCAGCGCATCGACCCGGTGGCGCAGGATGCCGACTTTCTGGCCGACAAGCTCATCGAGTTCTGTATCGCGGTCTTTGCCCGCTGGGGCGAGATCCAGTACATCTTCTGCGACAGCGCCGAGCAGACCCTGATAAACCATATCCGCGCCCGCCTGCGCCGCTGCAAGCTGAGCTGGCTTGCTGACCGGGTGGAGAACAGCGCTAAGATAAAAATCACCGACCGCATCCGCCTCACCTGCATCCTGATGGGCGGCGGACGCTTCTGGCTCATGCCGGAAGCTGCCACCCTGCGGGATGCCCTCGCTACGGCCCTTTACAGCGGCAAGCATCCCGGCGTAGATGAACGCCTCGATGACGGCAGCACCGACATCGACACACTGGACGCCTATGAGTACACCATCGAGCGCGATTTCAAGAGGTTGACGAACACATGAACATCACCGATTTTCTGGATCATCTGCATAAGACACGCAGATGGGTACTGGATGCTGATTATTACAGCCAGATCGAGACGTGGCGGCAATGGTGGAAAGGCAACGTACCCGGCGTTCATACCCGCGCCGCCGAGTATGCCAACGGCACCAAAAAGCGCACCATTGCCTCCCTGCGGATGCCCAAGCGGGTGTGTGAAGACTGGGCAAATCTGCTGCTGAACGACCGCACCACCTTCCAGATCACGGACGCAGCCACCGCCCGGTATCTTCTGGGCGACGATGAGCAGCAGGTGGGCGGTCTGCTCCGCGACCTGCATTTCTGGACGAACGCCAACGCGCTGGTCGAGAAAGCATTCTGGTCCGGCACAGGCGCTTTTGTTTTGAGCGTCGAAAATTTGACCGTCGTGAATGGCAAGGCAGTCCCCAGCCCGGACGTCCGACTCAAGCTGGACTACGACCCGGCCCCCTGCATCCTCCCCCTGCGGGTGGAGCGGGGCGTCGTGACCGAAGCGGCCTTTGTCTCCGAGTGTCTGATGGACGGCAAGCCTGCCATTTACTTACAGACTCACACCGGCAACGAAAAGAAGCGCACCATCCGCAACGAATGGTTCCGCGTCACTGACTCCGCATCCGGCTCACCGGTGTTTTCTCCGGTCGAGAAGCCCCCGGAAGGCACGGTGGAAAGCGTCACGGTAGAGGGCTCCCCGCCCTGGTTTGCACTGTTCAGCCCGGGAGCTGTCAAGAACATCGATGGCGGCAGTGGGCTGGGCATGAGCGTCTTTGCCGAGGCGCTGGAAGAGGCGCAGGGCGTGGACCTTGCCTTTGACAACTACCGCGAGGACATCCGCCTCGGCCACAAGAAAATATTCTACAGTGCCGACATCTGCCGCAAGGTGGTGGACGATAAGGGCGTGGAGCACTCCATCCCGCCGGACGACGATGTTGTGAGCCAGTTTGTGCATCTGCCCGGCAAGGAAAGCAGCCTCGACCAGCCCAACGAGTACCACGAGTACAACCCCGACCTCCGCGTGGAGCAGAATCACCGGGCCGTGCAGGATATGCTCAACCTGTTTTCCTTCAAGTGCGGGCTGGGCTGTCACCGGTACGATTTCGAGAATGGCAAAGTCACCACGGCAACCGAGTACAACGGCAGCCGTCAGGATCTCGTAGCCAGCGCCAACAAAAACCAGATACCCATTGAGGGTGCGCTGATCTCCATCATCCGGGCCATCCTCTGGGCTGCAAAAGACTTGCAGAAGGCTACAGTCGTCCCCGACACTCCCATCTCGGTGAACTGGGACGACAGCTATATCACCGACGCCGAGACCCGCATGACCCAGATGAGAGATGATGCCCTCAGCGGCTTGTTGCCCCGTTACAAGTACCTCTCGGCCCGGTACGGCATCTCCGAAGAGGATGCCCGCCGGCTGGCACAGGAGGCCAAAGATGAAAGCCGCCAGCCTGAGCTGGCCTTCGGCGGGGGTGCCTGATGCTGGCCCCGGACTACCTCGACCACGCACCCGACCGGCTCATCCTGCTCTGGCAGCAGGCCGAGGACGACATCCTGCGGGACGTAGCCCGGCGCATCGGCAAGATGGACGCCCTGACGCCGACGGCGAACTGGCAGCTCTGGCGCTACCAGCAGACCGAGGCCGTCCGCAAGGATGTGGTGAAGCTTCTGGCCCGGTATACCGGCAAGAGCGAGGCCGAGATACGCCGCCTGATGCAGGAGGCCGCGACCGCCGCACTGGAAGCCGAGGATGAGATCTACTACCACTACGGCAAGGAGCCGACGCCCTTTGAGGAGTCAGCGCCCTTGCAAAACCTGCTCAACGCGGGCTATCGGCAGACGGCAGGCAGCTTCTCCAACCTTACTGCCACCACGGCAAACACCGTCTCCGGGGCTTTTGAGCAGGCGCTGGACAGGGCGTGGCTCCAAGTGAGCAGCGGTGCGTTCGACTACAAGACCGCCGTCAAGCGTGCTGTGGACGGCCTTGCCGACACCATGCCCTACGTCACCTACCCCAGCGGCCACAGAGATACGCTGGAGGTGGCCTGCCGCCGTGCCATGCTCACCGGCGTGAACCAGACCGGCGCAAAGCTGCAGGAGGCCCGGATGGACGAGATGGGGGCCTCTTTTGTCGAGGTGACGGCCCACGGCGGGGCGCGCCCCAGTCATGCCGTGTGGCAGGGCAGGCGCTACCACCGGGGCGGCGCAGTGGACTACTTGGGCCAGCACTACGAGGACTTCGAGTCGGCCACCGGCTACGGCACCGGCGCAGGGCTTTGCGGCTGGAACTGCCGCCACACCTTCTTCGTGGTGTTCCCGGAGCTGGGCAGCCCGCCCGCATGGACGCAGGAGAGCCTTGAAGCCCTCAACGCCCGGGACATCGAGTATGAAGGCAGGCTCTACACCCGCTACGAGATCAGCCAGATGCAGCGCGCCCGGGAGCGGGCCGTCCGCAAGTGGAAACGCCGGTATCTGGCCGAGGACGCCGCCGGGGCTGACACCACCGCCAGCGCCGTGAGGCTCCGACAGGCCCGGCAGAGCCTTGCGGACTTCACTCGGGCCACCGGCGGCAGAGTGGACAGCGCCCGGACAAGCGTGCATGGGTTTGGGCGGAGCGAGGGCAGCAAGGCCAGCTACGCGGCCCGGAAACAGGAGCGGTTCAATGCTGCAAATACTGAGTTGCAGCAAATGCGGGAAGCTGGTACAATAAAGGCGAAAGGTCGGCTCATTGAATCCCCGTCTGCTCCAAATGAGATAAATTTTGCAAGCGACCACGTCTTGCAGCGCTGGGCTGAACGCGGTATGGGGCCAATGGATGCCGAACGCATCATCCGCTCCTCTAAGGTCGCAATGTCCCAGCGAAACGGTACACAGACCTGTTATTACTCTGAGCTGGGCTTTGTCGCCATCGGACAAGATGGCAATGTATCCAGCATCGGCCCGCTGGATGAGGGCGGAAAGAAATTGATGGAGGTGGTCAAAAAGCATGGAATTCCGCATTAGTGATGATGTGAAGCTTGAAGAATGGTTTTGTCCCATTTACAACCGAAAAATCGACTGCGGCTTGTGCTTCGACATTTCCAACATCGGCGATGATATTCTTTGCCTGAAGGGCGACGATAAGCCGCCTTGCAGCTGGGATGAAGCCCACAAAAGCTGCCTCAAGTGTCAGCACTATGCTGACTGGGACTAACAACCAAATACCGCGAGCGTCTTTGCCCATCCGGGCAGGGGCGCTTTTTTCATGCCCATTCTGCCCGCGTGAGGACAGAGTGGATACCATCGCGGCGGGCAGCGCGTACCCTGCCCAGCAACATGCGGAAGGCGAACCGCGTCAACAAACCGTAGTTTCACCCAAAGAAAGGGGTTTACTTATGAAGCGTGAAGACGTAAAGGCAAAGATTCCCGGCATCACCGATGAACAGTTGAACTGGCTGATGAGCGAAAACGGCGCTGACATCAACCGCGAAAAGACTGCCGCCGAGCAGTTCAAGACCCAGCTCAAGACCGCGCAGGACAGCCTCGCCAAGTTCGACGGCAAGAAGACCCCGGACGAGTACGAGGCCGAGCTGACCAAGCTCCGGGGCGATATGCAGGCGCAGGCAGACGGCTTCGCCTTCGACTCTGCCCTGAACACCGCCATCATGGGCAAGAAGGGCCGCAGCGTCAAGGCCGTCCGCGCCCTGCTGGACATGGAGGCCCTCAAGTCCTCCAAAGACCGCACCACCGACATCGACAAAGCGCTGGAAGAAGCTGCAAAGGCCAACCCCTGGGCTTTCGGCGAGGCCGCAGAGGGCGGCGTCCGCGTTTCCAGCGGCGCAGAGCACGGCGCTCCGCCCACTGGCGACACCGATGCTGTCACCGCTGCCTTCAAGGCGATGAACCCCGGCATCAAGATCGACTGATAGAAAGGAAACATTATGGCACACGAAGCACAGGTTCGTTATTCCAAGCTGGTTGACCTCAAGCTCCGGGCGACGCTGGTCAAGAAAGTCGGCGTCATCTGCAACAGCCGCTATGAGGGCAGCCCCAAGGCCGGCTCGGTCAAAGTCCCTGTCCGCGACACCGAAGTTGCCGTGAACGACTACGACAAGCAGACCGGCGCAGAGCTGACCGGCGGCGACACCACCTATCTCACCGTCAACATCGACAAGGACAAGGCCGTCAATGAGATCATCGACGGCTTCGACGCCGCCAGCGTCCCCGACGATCTGGTGGCTGACCGTCTGGACAGTGCCGGTTATTCGTTGGCGCTGCAGGTGGATTCCGACGGCTCTGCGGAGCTGACCACCGCAGGCACGGCTTTCGGCACCACCACCGCCCTGACCGAGAAGACCATCTACGGCAACATCGTGGACGCCCGCACCAAGCTCTCCACCGTCCATGTCCCTACCGAAGGCCGCTGGCTGTTGGTCTCCCCCGAGATCTATGGTCTGCTGCTGAAGAGCCCCGAGTTCATCAAGGCATCTGACCTTGGCGATGCCGTCGTCCAGACCGGCGCTGTGGGCAGGATCGCAGGCTTCACCGTCTTTGAGGATTCTACCCTCGGCGAGAACGTGGAGTACATCGCCGGTCATCCCAACTGGTTTGCCTTCATCGACGAGTGGGCTGTTCCCGTCCATGTGCAGGATCTCAATGGTTCCAGCAAGTACATCGGCGCGTCCGCAGTCAAGGGCCGCAAGGTCTACGCCTTCAAAGTCACCAAGCCCCAGACCATCCTCATCAAGAAGAAAGCGTGACCGAACCTCTCAGTCTGCCTGCGGCAGCCAGCTCCCCGAACAGGGGAGCCTGAAAGGAGCTGATTTTTTTGAATTACTGCACCTATGACCAGTATGCAGCCGCCGGTGGCACGCTGGACGAAGCTGCCTTTGCCCCTTTGGCCGCACGGGCGTCCCGGCTCATCGACCGGATGACCTTTGGCCGGGCCGAGGGCCACGCCGCAGCGTGCGAAGGCTGTGCAGAGGCGCTGGCGGACGCCTGCATCCAGATCATCGACGCAGCGAACGCCGTGCAGAGCGCCTGCACGCCGCCCGGCGCGTCCAGCGTCTCCAACGATGGCGTGTCCATGACCTTCACCTCCGGCGCACTGGCCGAACGGCTGGCGGCAGAGGCGGCGTACATCCTCGCCAACACACTGGGCAGCGACCCGCACGGCCTGCTGTATCGGGGGTGTTTCTGATGCAGACGCCCGTCACGGTCGTCATGCTGCTGCACGACGCGGCCACCGAAGCCGACCAGCCGGTCTGCAAGGTTCTCACCGGGTGCAGCTGGCGAGAGACCCGCCGCACCTCGGCCTCCGGGGACCCCCAGAGAGTCGTCCATGTCCGTCTCCCGCCTGCGCCGGGCTATCTGCCCTATCCCCAGTGGGCGCGTCTGCCGACCGCAGAGAAGGCCGCACACTGGACGCTCAAGCGGGGCAGCAAGCTCCTCTGCGGCGCTGTCCGCAGCCTGACCGAGGCCGAATACGCCGCCCTCGAAAAAGCGCACATCTGCTGTACGGTGGCGGACGTCTCGGACGACCGGGGCGTCCCGCTGCCGCATTTTCATGTGGAAGGGAGCTGAGAGAATGAGCGCACTGATCCCCTTTGGCCCGGTCGCGCCGTCAGCAAAACCGGTCTTCGACCCACCTGACGGCTTTAAGTACCGGGTCGATGGTGTGCAGATGGAGCTGAGCTGGCGTCCCGACTTCGGCGCAGAAAAGACCGCCGCCCTGCAAAAGGCTCAGTTCGCCCTTGCGCAGGAAGCCGCGCGGCTCATCGACAGCTATGTGCCGTTCGACACTGGTTCTTTGAAAAACAGCGTCAATCAGGCCAGTAAATACGATGAAGGACTTCTGGTTTACAATACCCCCTATGCCCGGAAGCAGTATTACCTCCATGCAGAGGGTACAGACCTTCGTGGAGAGACCGGATTGCGTGGCAGTTACTGGGGCCAGCGAGCCATTGCCGACATTGGCGAGCATCTTGCTCTCTACGGCGCAAAGGCTGTCACGACCTTCTGGGGAGGGATGGGGCACTTATGAGCGAGAAAGCCACCATCACGGCCATGCGGGAGTGGCTCAAGACCTGCCCGCTCATCGCCGAGGAGCAGGGCGAAAACGGCGCAGCCTTCCGTATCTCTGGACTTTCCCCGGAGCCGGTGGCCGAGTTTTCCATCGAGGACAGCCCCACCGATCCGGTGACGGCTGTTTTCTTTTCCGGCCGCAACCTCGCCAAGAGCTACATCTTCATCAGCCGCCGCGACTACAGCGAGGCCCAGAGCGTCCAGATCGCCAGCAGCGGCTTTTTTGAGCAGCTGACCGAGTGGGTGCTGGCCCAGAACGACCGGCATCATCTGCCCCGGCTGGGCGGCCGCAAAGAGCCGTTGCGCGTTTCGGTGACGTCCAGCGGCTACATCGTCACGGCCAGCGCGGGCAGCTGTAAGATGCAGATGCAGCTCCGGCTCGAATATTACCAGCCCAAAGGCTGAAACGAAAGGAGTTTTTCCTATGACTGTTACCGAAGCCGTCAAGCTGTCGGGCCTGACCCCCAGCGCCGACTATACCGGCGTGGAGACCACCGACGACTTCCTGCTGGCCGTCCAGACCGAGGCCAGCCAGACCGACGTGAAAAACTGGGTGGTCTGTGCTGACCACGTGAGGGAGCACAGCGGCGCACTGAACGCCTCCACCACGGACAACACCTACATCCGCACCGGCCCTGTCACCACCAAAGGCAGTGTCCAGCGTACCCTCTCCATTCAGGGCGACCGCTATGTGGGCGATGCGTTTCAGGACTTCCTGCTCTCCCACAAGATCGCGTTCGGCTCCGGCCAGAGCGTGGTGGTGCCTTATGTTTACTTCTCTCTCCGCACCGGCAAGGGCGAGAAGGGCGAAGGCGCGCTCATCCTGACCAGCGATGTGGGCGGCAGCGCCGGCGCGAATGCCACCTTTGCCGCCGATTTCAAGGGCATCGGCACCCCGGCTGAGTTCGACTATAACACCGCCGTCGCGGGCTGAGAGAAAGGAGCACCGATAAATGCTGATCCATGGACAGGAATTTGATTTTTCGCTTCTGAACGCCAACGACCTCGACCGTCTGGAGGACGCACTGGACGAGATGACCCGGGAGAGTGAAGCTGAGAATGAGCGCTGTGAGAGGGAAAACGTCCGCCTCGGTGACCGTCTCCGCGCACAGGCCCGCGTTTCCATGCGCGGCCTCGACAAGATCCTGGGCGCAGGGGCATCCGCCCGTCTGGGGCTGAACGAAAACGATGTCAGCCGTCTGTACGACGTCCTCGACGAGATCACGCAGGCAGCCGCTGCCGAAAAGGCGCGGTATTCCCGCCCGGCGGCCGTCCCCCAGAACCGCGCCCAGCGCCGGGCTGAGAAGCGCCAGAAGGACAAGCACAAGCCGCCCGTGAGCTATCCGGCCCAGCCTGCCGCCGCCCAGATGGTCGAGCGGGTGGATAAGGCCACCCGCCGCAGACAGCTTCTGACCGAGCTGGCGGCTCTGGAAAATGGCTGACATCCTGCTGGACAACCTGCCCCGCACTTGGGCCGGCAGGCCCATCGACTGGGATTTCCGGCCTATGGTCTGGTTCAACGGGCAGTATCTCCGCCTTCCGGAGGACGAAAAGGGCCTGCCTGAGCTGGCCCGGGAAACCATGCGCCGGTTTTACCGCGTGGCCGTCCCGCCGGAGGAAGAGGTGGACGCTTTCAAGGCTCTGGTGGAGTTCTACACCGCAGGCCCGCAAGTGGACAAGGCCGACCGCCCCGGCAGCAGCCGCACCGAGGAACTGGCGCTGGACTACGTCACCGACGGCCCCGCCATCGTGGCCGCGTTCCAGCAGGCATACGGCATCGATGTCACCCGGGCAAGGCTCCACTGGTGGCGGTTCAAGGCCCTCATGTCGAACCTGCCCGAGGAGACCCAGCTGGTGAAGATCATCGGGTTCCGGACGGCTGACCTCACGCAGTTTCAGGGCGAAGAGCGGGAGCGGCGTGCCGAGCTGAAGGAACGCTTCGCTCTGCCCGCCGCCCTGCGGAAAGGATGCGGTCGCATTGTCACCCTGCAAGACCGCAACGAAGCCTTTGCGGCCCGCTTCCGGCGCTGACCGCGCCCCGGTGCTCTGCCCCCTGTGCGGCCGGCCTCTGCCGGTCTGGGCCATCCCGGAAGCCAGCGCCCGGGGCATCTGGGTCAAATGCAAGAACCCGGCCTGCCGCAAAGAAATCGAAATAAAACTCTAAGCCTGTGCCACTGTGCCTGCGCTCTTTTTCACAGAAAGAGGTGGACACATTGGCCGCAGATTTTTCCATCACCGGCGAAGTAAAGCTCAACAGTGACCCGGCTGAGAAAGCCACGAGCAAGTGGACAGTGGCCGCAGGCCAGCTCATCGCGGACTTTGCCAAGAAAGCTGCATCCAGCCTGCAAAGCGTGGTCAAGAGCGGTCTGGACTACAACCGCAGCATGGAAAGCTATCTGACCAACTTCAAGGTCATGCTGGGCGACGAACAGCTTGCCGCCGAGAAGCTGGAAGAGATACGCCGGATGGCCGCAAGCACGCCCTTCTCCCTGTCCGACCTGACCGAGGGAACCCAGACCCTCTTACAGTTCGGCGTCGCGGCGGACGACACCACCGGCGTACTGAAACGTCTGGGTGATATTTCGCTGGGCAACGCGGACAAGCTCCAGACCCTCGTGCGGGCTTACGGCAAGATGTCCTCGGCCCAGAAGGTCACGCTGGAAAACGTCAACATGATGATCGACGCGGGCTTCAACCCGCTCAATCAGATCTGCGACGCCACCGGCGAAAGCATGAGCGCCCTCTACAAGCGCATCTCGGACGGCAAGGTCAGCTTCAATGAGCTGGAAGCCGCCGTGGCTGCTGCCACCAGTGAGGGCGGGCAGTTCTACAACGGTATGCTGGAGGCCAGCCAGACCTTCAACGGCAGGCTGTCCACCCTGAAGGACAACGTGGCCGCGCTGACCGGTGAACTGACCAGCGGGCTGTTCTCGGCTCTCGGGGACATCATCGTCAAGGCAAACGAGCTGGTCGTCTCCATCACCGAGGACGACGCCAAAATGGCCGCGCTCAAGGAGACCATCGGCGTTCTGACGGCGGCAGTCGCGGCCGTCACGGCGGCAGTGCTGAGCTATAAGGCGACCGTGGCGGCAGCTACAGCTATCACGGCGCTACATACCGCTGCCACCACCGCGATGGCTGCGGCCCATAAAGCTGCCGCCGCAGGAGCTACCGGTCTGCAAGTGGCGCAGGCGGCATTGAATACCGTGCTTTCGGCCAATCCCATCGGGCTTGTGGTGGCCGCTCTGGCCGCTCTGGCGGCGGGGCTTGTGACCGCCTATCACACCAGCGAGACCTTCCGCTCTGCTGTCGATTCAGCATTTTCGGCCATTCAAAAGACCGCCTCGAATGTCATCGGTTCGGTGGTGGACTGGATCAATGAGCTAGTGGCCCGCATCAAGGGTGCAGCCGCCGCGCTGGGCTCTCTGAAAAACGGCCTCGGTGCAGCAAAAGATGCCTACAACGAGGCTTATTCCGACTCTATCGGCAGCTATCAGCAGTCGAAAAGAGATAAGGCAAGCCAGAGCCGCCTCGACAAGCACAATGAGCGAGTCGCACAGTCTCAGGCTGACGCGGCCCGCAGTTCCGGCTCTTCCGGCGCGGCGGCATCTGCCACCGCTGCGGCCGCTGCGGCCACCTCTGCCGCCAAGAGCACAAAACAGGCCACGGCGGACATCGTCAAGTCCATCAGTGACACCACCACCGCAGTCAAGGACGGCGTGACCCGCACGGTGGAGACCACGACCCAGCGGATGGCCGATGGTGCCACCAAGCAGGCCCAGACCATCACCTCCACCAGCCGCCAGATGGTGGACGGCGTCCTCAAGGACGTAAAGACCGTGGAGACCGTCGCGGCAGACGGCAAGCGGACGGTCAGCCAGACCATGGAGACCGTGCGGGACGTGGTGAACACCGTGACCGCCAGCAGCACGGCTATTGTGGACGGCATCAAGACCACCACCCAGACCGTGACCAAGACCCTCGCGGACGGCACCATCGAACAACAGCAGGTCATCACCCAGACGCAGGACAAGGTCATCGACGGAGTGCTCCGCACGGTGGAGACCGTCAAGACCATTGCCGCCGACGGCACCGAGCAGGTGGCCGAGACCATCAAGGAGTCGTCCGCAAAGACTCTGGACGGCCTCTGGTCTGCCCTCAAAGACCGGGCCAACGAGGACATTCTCGGCACGGTGGGCACCCTGTGGGAAGCCGTGAAGAGCGGCGACTGGGTGGGCATCGGCAAGTGGGCGGCATCCGCCCTCTACTCGGGCCTGACCGCTGACCAGAAGCAGCAGCTCACAAGCTACGCCCTGAGCCTCGTGGACACCCTGAACGGCGTTCTCGGGGACGCGGCGGGCAGTCTGGCGCAGACGGCGTGGAACCTCGGGCAGTCCCTCTTTGACGGCATCACCGGCAGGTTCGGCGACATCTCCTCCATGGCCGTCAAGATGGGCGGCACCCTGAAAAGCGTGTTCGGCACCCTCAAGGCCCCGCTGGCCGCTGCGGCCAAGGCCATCAGCGCCGGCCTCTCCGGCGGTCTGCTGAGTATGTTCCCGGCCATCTATGCGGGCTTCGCCGGCATGATCGGCACCATCGGCGCAGCCGTCGAAGGGATGCTGGCCGCCATCAGCGCGGCCCTTACCTCCACCCTCTTCGGCATCCCGGCAGGCCTCGTGGTGGCCGCTGCCGCTGTCGCTCTGGGCGTCGCCATCGCGGCCATCGTGTCCAAGCTGGGCGGAAGCCACAGCAGTTCCGGCGGTTCTGGCGGCAGCGGCGGGGGCGGGGGCGGCAGCTCCGGCCTCGACCTCGACACCCCCAGCATCACCGACGGGTCGAACAAGCTGACGGACACCATCGACGCCAACACCGCAAAGCTTACTGAAATAAACAAGTCCCTCGCCAAGCTGGTCAAGAGCGCAAACGCCCTTGTCCTCAGCGACAACATGGCCGTGAGCAGCCGGGTGGCAGCATCCGGCACGGCACAGGTCGCCGCTGCGGCCAGAAGCTACCGCGAGGGCGAGGGCAACACCAACATCACCCAGAACATCTACTCCAAGGCCCACACAGCCGCCGACCTTCAGCGCGAAGCGCGCTGGGAGGCCGACCGCGCAAAGGCACAGAGCCGCTGAAAGGAGGCCATCCACCCGTGCGCAAAGACCATCTCCGATTAGTCACCGACGCCGGGGCATCCCTCGACCTCGGGTGGGACTACGGCATCCCCTATCAGATCGACAACCTCTCGGGCGTGGACGTCACCCTCAAGACGGCGCAGGGCGTCAACCAGCAGGGTGTGACGGTAGAGGGGCAGAGCGTCGAAGGCGTGGCCCACGAGGTCATCGCGGACTTCTGGGGGCCGGACGGGGAGGCGCAGGCTGACCGCTTTTTGCAGCTGCTGCCCTTCTTCACCTCAGGCACGGCCTATTTCGGGGACAAATACTTCTCCCGGTTTTTCCTGCAAAAGACCCCCTACACCGTCCAGCTCCACCCATACCCCCGTCTGGACTTCATGCTCTACCGCCCGAAGCCCTACTGGTACAGCCTCGAGAGCCAGAACGCCGTCATGGGCGGCTTCGTACCCCAGTTCCGCTTCCCGCTCTGCTACGACAGCCACCGGTACAGCGAGTGGCGGCAGAGCTACTTCCTCAACGTGCGCAACCCTGGTGCGCTGCCGGTGCCTTTCACCGCGAAGCTCCGCTCCTCGGGTATCGTGGTCAACCCCGCCATCCGCAACAGCACCACCGGGGAGCACATCGGCTTTGACACCACCCTGAACAAGGGGGACGTGCTGGAGATCTACCGCACCACCACCGACCGTCTGGCCGTCAAGCTCATCTCCGGCGGCGTGGAGACCAACGCCTTCGCCCTGCTGGACGAGGACAGCGACCTCATGGAGCTGCACCCCGGCGATAACGTCCTCACCGCCGACGCCGCCAGCGGCAGGGAGGGCTTGCAGGCGTCCATCTCCTTCTACCCGATGGTGGTGGGCATCCTGCCGGAGGTGTTGGTATGACATTCGACGTCTTGGATGAAACGACCCTCGCCCGCCTCGGGAATATCGACGTATGGGTGTCGGTGTACTGGGATGAGCCCTACAACTCCGAAGGCAGCTTCACTCTGGAAGTCCGCCCCACCGAGGAGAACCTCTCGCTCCTGCGGGAGGGCCGCTGGCTCGTCCGCACCGACGCCGCGACCCGTGTACCCATGCGCATCTGTCACCGGAGCAACGAGAACGAGGACGCCAACCTCGTCGTCACCGGCTACCCGGCCACGTGGATCTACACCAAGCGGGTCAGCGTGGCTGCCGTGAAAAACGAGAACGCCGAGGCTGCCATGCTAGCCCTCGCCAAGTCTGCCGCCCCGTGGCCCCGGCTGGAGGTGGCCGAGCCGAAGGGCTTTGACACCACTTTTGAGCAGCAGACCTCGGGGAATACCCTCTTCGACTACTTCAAAACGGTGGGTGCAGCCTGCGACCTGGGCTTCCGGGTCATCCTCATAGGTAAAAACAGTGCGAAAAAACTCGTGTTCGAGGTCTGGCGGCCTACTGCCGACCCCAACAACCGCTTTTCGACCAAGTGGGGCAGTTTACAAGAGGCCAGTTGGGCCTTCGGCGACGGCAGCTATGCCAACGTGGCCCTCGTGCTGGGGGCGGGCGAGGGCAAAGACCGGGCCATGGTCTGGGCGGGCGACACCGATGCTGCCGGTGCGGAGCGCCGGGAGATGATCATCGACGCCCGGGACGTCCAGCCCGAGGACAGCGAGACGAATACCAGCGCCAGCTACCTCAAAAGGCTGGCCGACCGGGGCGCGTCGAAGCTCCTCGAACAGCTCCGCACCGGCAGCATCGAGATGACGCTGGACGCCGACGGCCTCGAGCCGGGGGACGTCTGCTTCTGCTCTCTGCCGGATCTCGGCTACAAGGCCACCGTCCGGGTGGCCGACATCATCATTCAGAGCCAGACCGACGGCACCACCCGCACCGCGCGGCTGGGTACACCCGTCTGGCACAAGATCTAGGAGGCGATAGCTTGAGCTCCCCCGGAATTATTACCTACCCGCTGGGCGGCATCACCTATGACGCCGAGGATGCTGCGGCCTACTTTGCCGGGCGCACCAGCGGCGTTTACAGCACCGACATCGATTTCGCGGTGGCCGCTGCCGCCGATGGCAGTACCGACCTCACCGTCAGCGCGGGGCAGGCGTGGATGCACGTCAGTCGGTGGGTGGGCCTCAGCGTCACCATGCGGGAGGCCCAGACCCTCACGCTGCCCCTCGCGGACAGCGCTCTGCCCCGCATCGACCGCGTCGTGCTCCGGTATGACGCTACCAGCCGCAACACCTCGCTGCAAGTGCTGCAGGGCGCGCCGTCCTCCGAGCCGGCAGGCCCGGACCTCTCCCGCACCGAGATGGTCTATGACCTCTGCCTCGCCGAGGTCTCCCGCCCGGCGGGCCAGACGGCCCTGACCGCCGCCAACCTCACCGACACCCGGGCGGACGAGGCCCTGTGCGGCCTGATGCGGGACGGAGTGACTGCCCTGCCCATCGAGGCGCTGGGCCGGCAGGCATTGGCCAAGGCCAAAGAGACCGCCGAGCTTTGCGACAAGCTGCTGGCCAGCTACACCGGCGGCTATCTGGGCATCTGGCCGGTGACCCTGACGGCGGACAGCTGGGCCGAATGCACCGACGTACCCGGCTACGCCTACAAGCAGACGGCAGAGCTGCGGGCAGCGAGAGAGGCAAACGTCCCCTCCGCCGTACCCACCCCGGAGACCTTCACCGTGGCGGTGGCGGCGGGCCTCGCGGGCGTCTGCGAGACCGGGGCGGGTACTGTCACCTTCTGGGCCGAGAACGTCCCGGAGGGGGACATCCAGATGCAGGTGGAACTGCTGGGACCCTCGGCCTCGACCGCTGACACCGGAGAGGACACCCTGGGCGACACCGTTTTGGATGACACGACTTTGTAACGGAGGTACACCATGAAGTATGTGAAACAGCATTTTGTCACCGGCATGAAAGTCAGCCTGCCCGACGTGCTCAACCGGATGGAGGCCGGCATCGCAGCCGCCTGCGGCGCGGCGGTGGAGGGCATCGGCAGCGTGACCACCGGCGACACACCCGCCGCCGGTATCCGGGACGGCAAGCTCTGCCTGACTCTGCCGCGCGGTGAACCCGGCCCGCAGGGCGAGCAGGGGCCGCAGGGCGCAAAGGGCGACCCCGGCACCGGCCTCACCGATAAGGCAAAGACCCTGCTGCTGAGCCTGCTGGCAGGCACCGCCCCCGACAAAGACGCCGCCCTCGCCGCCATGCGGGAGGAGTGGGGCGTGGCCGACAGGAGCACGGACACCGAGACCGCCGCTGCCAAGACCCCGGGCGCTGCCGGGGCAGACACGGAGGCCACCGGCCCTGCGGCAGGTGCTGAGGCCGCCATCTCCGCCGAAAGGGGGGCTTGAGGATGGCGCTGGGAAGTGTGGCTGTCAGCGGCGGCATGAGCAAAAAAGAGAAAGAGAGGATGATGTACATGGACGGGAAGTTAGTTTGGAGTGCGGCCATGGGCGCTTCCAGCAGTATGAGCACCACTGCCCCGGCAGAGGTGGACTATATCGTGGTGAAGCCTATGGCTTTGGCTTTTACAAGTTCTATCGCTTACTCGCAGCAAAAAACGGCACGGGTTGCCCGAGGAGGCTCAGGTCATGTATCGTGGATGCAACATTCAAGGTACAACAGTTCGGTACCGTCCAGCTATTATGCAAAGGTCACATTTTCAGCCGAGGGAAACATCAGCATTTATTATCCGCAGGATAACAGTGATGACTACTGCACTGTTGAGGGCTACCACTACTACTGACCCCGCCGCAACAAAAAGCAGCCCCGGGGTGGGGGCTGCTGGGAGAAACCATATTTACTTTGCTGACACAGGAACAAACTCCAGTTTTATTTTCATTCCCATTCCCGCTGCAAGGCGCTGGAGAGTACGGAGCGAAGGGTTTGCGTTGCCCCGCTCCAGCTTACTGATGTCGGTCTGTGCTATGCCTGTACGCTCAGAGAGCTGCTTCTGAGTCAGACCACTCTCCTTCCGAGCCTTCAGGATGGCCTCGATGACTGTAAATTCGGGGTCGAGGGCATCCCATTCTGCCTTAAACTCGGGGTCTTTCATCTGTTCGGCAAGAAATTCATTGAAATTGCTCATCTGTGTTTCTCCTTTCGGGTGAGGTAATCGGCACGGTACATTTTTGCCAGCTCGATCTCGGCTGGCGGTGTTTTCTGAGTCTTCTTTACAAAACCGTTGGTCAGAATGACCTTTTTGCCGACCACAAAGAAGTAGAGGACTCGGGTAATGTCAGAGCCAAATTTGGTGCGTATCTCAAAAATCCCATCGTCCAGCGCCTTGGAGTATGGCTCTCTCAGAAAAGGCCCTTCTGCGCCGAGAAGTGACACGGTGCGCAAGACCTTGGCTTGCATCTTTTTGTCGAGGTTCAAGATGAAATCCTTAGCCGGTTCTGTTCCATCAGGCCGGTTATAGAACTCAATTTCATACTCCTGCACATCTTCGCATCCTTTCATAGAGGATTTATCCTATAAACATTATAGTGGATATATTCTCTATTGTCAAGAAAAAGTTAAAAAGAAAGGTCGTGTTCTCTATCGCTATCAAAGAATATTCCATGTCCCGGGACTCCACCCGGCAGCTCTCACCCAGCTTCCGGGTGCGGGAGTTCGGCTGCAAGGGCAGCGACATCGTCCTCATCGACGACGAGCTGGTGGTGCTGCTGCAGTGCATCCGGGAGCACTTCGGAAAGCCGGTGCATATCACCAGCGGCTACCGCACTGCCGCCCACAATGCCGCCGTGGGCGGCAGCAAGTCGAGCCAGCACCTTCTGGGCCGGGCGGCAGACTTTTACGTTGAGGGCGTGGACGTGGCCACCGTGGCCGCCTACGCCGAGACCCTGCTGCCCTCCCGGGGCGGCATCGGTCGCTACCCGAAGGACGCAAAGCACCCCACCCGCAAGACCGGCTGGGTGCATATCGATACCCGGGCGAATAAGAGCCGGTGGAGTATGTGAGGGGGTGATTCCGATGCAGTTCATCATCGAATACTGGGCACAGTGGGCTTTCGCGCTGATGGGCGGGGCCGTCCTCGCAGCCATCCCCAAGATCAAAGCCCTCTGGCAGGCCGTGCTGGCCCTCCTGCATGACCGAATTTACACCGAGTGTTACCACTTCCTCAGCCTCGGCCATATCACCCCCGACGGCCTGCGCAACCTCACCTACCTCTACAAGACCTATCACACGATGGGCGGCAACGGCACCGGCACGGAGCTGTACAACCGCGCCAAGGCCCTCCCCATCCACGACTGACCGCCCGGCCTCGCCGGGAGAAAGGACACACCATGAACGCACATATCACCACCAACCGCACCGTTTCCACTGCCACCCTCGCCCGCACCGCTGTGCTGGCTCTGGCCCTCATCAACCAGATCCTGAGCGCTCTGGGCAAGCCCCTGCTGCCCATCGACAGCGCCCAGCTCGAGCAGCTCATCTCCACCGGCTTCACCACCGTGTCTGCGCTGGTCAACTGGTGGTTCAATAATTCCTTCACCAAGGAGGCCATTCAGGCCGACGCCGAGTTTGAGCGGCTGAGGAAGAGCGTGAAGTGAGCCTCCGGCCATAACTGCATAGCATGACAACGCCCCCGGTCATTGATATGTACCCAGTTTTCTGGACACTGGATGAAAAATGAATAATTAAGATTCAG
>OGPP01000228.1_pt1 | contig 66521 bp, 76 predicted proteins | sample 1553021 | NCBI WGS metagenome assembly OGPP01 (sample SAMEA2580217, study PRJEB22360) | human gut metagenome | biome: human gut; feature: human-associated habitat; material: faeces | place: Denmark | collected 2008/2010
GATAGTAAGCGAATCGCCAAATGTCTTTTCGTACCTCAGAAAGGGGTTACTATTTAATTCATTAAGTGCCGCCACCAAACTCTTTGTTCCCTGGTCGAGTGCGAAGGTCTTTGATGTCAATTTTGCGAGGATTGCATCTGCGAGTTTTTCATAATCAATGAGCTTTTCTTCAGTTGCTCCTACTATCAGCAGCTGGTCCGAAGATGCTGGTGATGTAGCAACTGGTAACGCTGTTATATTCTGATCTGCCATTATTTTTCCCTCCAAATTGTGATATGTTTTCCAGATCTGGTTGTAAGCTGTTTTCCAGATCTTGTCGTAAGGTTCAAAGTGTCATATGTAGCGAATATTCCCACGCACACGCCGCCAAACTCGTAGTCGGAGTTGTTGACCGTAATGCTGTATCCATATCCGAGATAAATTTCTCCGGATTCCGTCTTCCTGTTCCAGGTATACCATCTGACCGGGTATGTTTTTGTAACATCAGTTCCGTTCTTGTACACTGCTGCATTCAGGGTGGTCGTGCCATCGCCGTTATCGTGGTATTTCACGTTGTATAACAATGTGTTATCCGTCAGACCGTGGAGATCTGTTGTGGTCTCAGACAGCTCCGTCCGGAAGCCTTCCATACTCGTCTCTATGTTCGCTACATTCTGGTTTGTTGTCACAATAGCTTCTTTTGCCTGATCTGCAGTTCCTTGAGCTTTTTTGATATCATCTGTCAGGCCTTCCGCATCAGCAATGATGATCACTGTCTGTGTGTCCAACTCGGACACCCCTCCTGCAGATAAGAGAGTGCATCTGACTGCTTTTACGTTCACGCTTGAGGGCGTATAGATCTTCTGGATTTCATCAGATGTCGAGACATATTTGAGAGTATACGTCGTTCCATCCTCTGTCTCCTGGATGCTGTATCTTCCGGAATAGCTTCTGACCAGTCCATTATCATTCTGCGTTGCTGAGAATGTAATAGATGCCGGTATCAGTGTCTTTTCGTCTTTCTGTTTCCGGACTGCCAGTGTGGAGCTATGCAGGTCGTAAGACAGACCGATTTTTCCGTCTTTTGCTTTACTTATACTGAAACGCTTCCGGATATGTGCTCCTCCGGACTGCACAAGGATGTATTTTCCTACTCTGGTCGTAATTTTTAGACCCTTTCTCGTGGTCAGATATCGTTCTCCGGTTCCGTATAGAGCATCAATATCAACATATCCGTCATCCGTGCTCATGGCTGTGACATAGTATGTCCTGCTTGCATCGTCCCAGTGTCCGGTTACACCTGCAGATGTAGATACTGAGAAAACGCTGTCATCAGATACATCCGTATCTCCGAGATATACCGTCATTTTTGAGAAACAGTCGCTATAGTCCCCGCCTGAGCCATTTGCGTTTGTATGGACCACGTGTGCATCGTTATTCAATGCGGCTCCAATGGCGTCCAGTGTGGATATTCCAGAAAGTACGGACAGAGCCTGCTGTGCTGTCTTCGAAGCAGCTCCTGCTGTCTCATTTGCCGCATCTGCCTTACTGGCCGCTGATGAGGCTGTGGAACGGATTTCTGTCACGTTCTGATTCAACTGGCTATACGTCTGATTCAACGACTGATTCTGTTCATCGAACCAGATCCGGCTACTCTTGATAGTCTGCGAGCTGTCATTGATTGCTGATACCACAGACGGGATGTCCAGCTTGGAACCGGCAATCCCCGCGTTATCTGCGACCATTTTGTTGACGATCAGGCCATCTGCAATTGCATCTGGTTTTACTCCGGTAGAATCAATCAGGACGCCTTTTCCATCTTTATCAAACAGTGCAAAGGTAAAGTCACCTTTCGCATCCCGGCCAGCCTGCATCCGGACTGTTCCGTCTGAATCCGACCACTGCTGTGTTGCTTCCTGGATACGGATACCGCCGTCATCAGAAGCTATCCGAAATTTATTTGTGCTGATTGTGCCTGCAAGCAAGTCAGCTACTGATACAGTCTGCATCACTGCCGACCGGATCAGTGCCGTATCAATGACTGCATTCTGTGAGGTCAGGTGAATATTCTGCAGATCTCCGATTCCTGCACCGCCGGAAAGAAGTACTTTGATGTTTGCGTAATTTCCATCCAAAACATCAATTTTTGCGTTGGCCGCTGTAAAATTCGCAGCGGTCAGCTCCTTGAAGTTACCAACTTCTCCGTTTATCTTCTGTACATTCTCTTCCACTACACTCAAATTTTTGATCGTAGCGTATGTGATGTTCGCGGTATCTACATCTAGCTTGTTGATCATCGCCCTGTCAATCATTACCAACTGTGCGTAATACCGTTCCATTTCTTTTGTCTGCGGTCCTTTATAATCTGCGTTGGTTTCTTCTTCTGACAGGCCGACAGCTTCAACTGAATATGTAAGACCGCCATCGTATTCCCAATCCAGTTTCATGATAGGAACCTTATATGTGTTTCCAGACAGATCTGTTACGGTCAGGATATCCCAAGGATCCAGTCGGGGATCTCCCAGCATTTTCAATGTACCTGGCATATAGGAGAAATTTTTGAAAGATGCCAGGATATTATTGAGGACTGTTTGTGTCATGAACGGATTGGAAAAAGACACGGACCTTGCTCCGGATCCCGAAAAGATTGATATGCTTTTTCCATTTTTATCTTGTCCCGTAAAACATACAAATTTTGAAACATCAAAAGCATAATCATTATGTTCAAAATTTCCCCAGTACCGGCTCGTCTTTACCTTATAATCTGAATCCACATAGGTATGCAGCTCGATCTGACCTCTACGGTTGCAAACCGCAAACGCCCCATAAAGCTGGGCCACGTAGGAAAGCACTTCCCTGCAACTATATCCTTTCGGCACTTTTATGGATATCGCAGTTAATCCGGATGTCACTACAGGAACACCTGTGATATCCGCAATCTTCTTCAGTACTGCCACTGTATTTGTGGTTGTGCCATCCATGGAAAATGTCCGCTCTGTGTTCATCATACGGTCGTAAGCTGTGAATGTGATCTGATCGTCCGCTTTCTTTGGCTTCCCTACGGTAAAGTATCCCATCGGGATGTATTCTGTCAGACCGTTCACGTCCATCCCGATCTGCAGGAGGATCTCTTTTCCCTCGATCAGGAGGTTGCCATCCGGAATCGTTACCTCGATATACTGGGACATGGTCGATCCTAGGGAAAAATCATCTTCTGCCTCAGATCCTCCGGTGAGCTTGATGCTCTTAACCTTTGTGATCGATACCTTGTCATAAGTAAGCAGACACTTAAATGTTCGGGAATCCTGCTGTACCAGGTTTCCGAATTCTGCTGTTGACTGATACACAGGACCGCCTCCTTACTCTGTAATCATAAACTCAATGACATCCAGTTCTTCCATGGTCAGTGAATCATACTTTTGATCGTCATCGCATTTTTCGACAATATCAATTGATACCGTGTGGATTTTCACTGCAGTTTCAATCGCTAAAAGTTCACTCATATCCTTCTCAAACTCATCTTTGTTTTCGAACACATAGCAGCTATCCTTGACAAGATATTCTCCCTTTTTGTCCTTTTTCGCATATCTGGCAATAAGCTCTTCTCTTTCTTCCATGTATGCAGTTGCCGCTTCCTGGACTGCTGCCATGTTCTTCTTGATCGCATACGCCAGACGAACTGGCAAATGTTTCTCTCTTAAGCCTGCACAGGTGTTAAGGAATGCTACAATCTCACTGTTCTTCATCTTCATGCTCCCTGTTCCTCCGTATCAGTATTTTTGGCAGTATCTACTGTTCCCTGATCCTCCAGTTTCCACAGGAGCTCGTCAAATGCAGCCATGTCTTTTCTACATTCTGCTTTGTTCGCCTCATACATCTCCTGGTCCTGAATGGTCTTTGTGCAGTTGCTCTTTCCGGTTTCCGGAACCTGTGCAGACATGTATACCACATTTTTTCCATTGATGATGGAGTTGTAACTGAGATTCATTGATTTTGTACCTTTTAACATGTTCGTTTCCTCCTTATTTCTGTACTATGCTTACAGATGCGCTCTTGTAGAAAAAAGTCCCTCCAAGCCAGCCAAGCTGTTCCTTTGTCAGGGTTCCTCTGTATGATATAATCGTCAGATCGATTCCATCATCACGGAATGAGATCGGGAAAAAGCCTGCGATCATGACCTGTTTGATCAGCTTTAACTCCGTTTCTTCAAGGATCCCCCATTTTATTGAGACATCCTTTTTCTCAGCAATGACATCTCCGGCCATTTCTCCTGACGCCAGACGGCCTGTATTGGAGGACCATATGATCTCATCATTTACACTTATTTCTACTGGTGCCGGAAGCGTGACACTTCCTGACCACAATATTTTCTTAGCCATGTATCACGCCTCCCTTAGTAAAGCAGCTCCGGTTTCCCGGTTGCTTTTGTGTTCTGGTTTGTCTTTCTGATGAAATATTTTCGGATTGCTTCCGGATCCAGTTCTACAACCGGCAGATTCTTAATCAGTTCTATCAGTTCCTGCAGTAGCTTCTCTGTTTTTGCAGAATCGCCGCCTGACAGTTCTGCTGCTGCCCTTGCCATTTCCAGTAGCTTTCCCTCCGGAGCCACAACTTCACCCTGGTGCCGGTTATCACCAATCATGGCCAGCTGTGGAGTGTTCGGTTTTACATAACCACCTTGTGCCAAAAACGGAATTGTACCAATCGAAGGAATGCCAAAGCCACCGAAGCTCCATCCATTTCCACCAATTCCCGGAATCCATGAAGGCACCGTGATCTTGAAATTGATGCTGTTAATCCGGTTGATCAGTCCGTTAACCGTTCCGATCACTGCATTAAAGCCTGATATGATTGCATTGACTGGCGTTCTTGCAAGTCCTGTAAGTCCTTCGAATACACCTACAAATGTCTGTTTGATTCCATCCCATGCCTGCCTCCAGTTCCCCGAGAACACTCCCTGGATAAATGTCAGCAAGCCATTAAAAATCTTCTTGATGCTGTTGATCTTTGTCCGAATGCCCGCCAGAAATATGTTTAAAACATTTCCGAGCACACCAAATCTCTTCGACCAGTCTGTCTGGAATACAGATGCAAGCCAGTTCCTGAATGTGTTGAATTTCTCTTTGATTGCATTCCACTTTGAAGTAACGCTGGTATACAGAGCATGTATCGCATTTGAGCAGTTTGTGGTTAATGTGTTGAACGCATTTACCGCTCCATCTCTCAGGCCACATGTTTTATCAACAACCCAGTCCTTAAGTTTTGTAGCCCATTTGCAGATCGTATCCCAGTTCTTATACAGCAGGACTCCTGCTGCGATCGCTGCTGTAATCGCAATCACCAGAAGTCCAAAAGGACTTGTCAGGAAAGTAACTGCTGCTCCAAATGCGGTAGTGAGTGCCGTGGCAATTCCGCATATCGCATTCCAGGCAGTCGTGGCTGCCGTCATGGCCATCTGTGCCGCTGTATCCGCTATCTTTGCCGCTGTGGCTGTCGCAATACTAAACGCCTGTTTTCCAAGTGCTGCAACGCTCTGCCCTGCGCTTATCACAAAATCTTTTGCGTACAGAGCAGTTAAGTACATCGTTTCTGCTTTGTCCGTGAGCTTTGCGGCTATATTCCCCAGAAGCGCTGTCCGAATTGCTTTCAATGCTCCTATGACGCCACCTGACTGCTGGATAAATGAAAGCAGCTCCGTAACTTTCCAAGCTGCAAAAAATCCAGCAACCATCGTAGCTATAAACTGTATATCGCCGGGATATGTTGTGCACCAATCAGAAAAAGCTTTCAGGGCCTCGTTAATTCCGTCCCATGCCTTTAAAAATGCACTACCAGTCCACTTTGCTACTGGCTCTAAAACACTATCCCAAAACCAGTTAAATAATGGCTTCAACGCTGTAAGAACACTGTTTACTGCATCAATAGCAAGTCTCAGTGTATCCAGGAATCTCGGAACAACTTCATTTGCGGTCCAAGTACCCAGCGGAACCAGAATATTCTCCCAGATCCACAGGAGGCCATCTCCTACATTGACCGTAAACTTCGCCAGGGAATCCCAAAGCTTTGCAAGAGCCTTGTTGATCTTTCCAAAGTTTACTTTCATCAGTCCATCATTCAGAGCATTGATGAAGCGTGGAAGACCGGTTCCCATGGTCCACTTTCCAACAGGAACAAGGAAGTGCTGCCAGAAGTCTTTCAGAGCTGTCCAGCCAAACTTACCAAGTCGTGCAAGGCCATTGTTCCAGAGATTCTTGAGGGCTTTCGTTGTCGGCTCGATGGCCTTCTTCATATCCTCGAAGACTTTCTTCCATTTCTTCCCCAGTTTAGATACTGCATCTTCGCCAGTTGATAGAGAACCGAAATCTACAGGACTTCCCAGGCTTCCGCCAGATACACCAGAGCCTTTCGGAGTGCTGCCGGAATCTCCTGTGCCTCCGGATGAGGATTCCGATGGTTCGGAGAGCTTCGTGATCTTGTCGAATCCCATCAGGGACCGCATCTGTTTTGCTGCTTTCTGCGCTGCGTTTCCGGTCTTCTTTACAGCGGATGTTGTATCATTCGCCGCATCTGCCGCATTCTGCAATCCTGTGCTGGCATCTGTTGCCGCTGTTCCGGCCGCCGCAATCTGGGCACTTCCTCCCCCGGATGATCCGGAGTTCTTGTTCCCGGTGATCAGCTCCGTGAAAGCTTTAAATGCATTCGCAAGAGTGACCAGTTTTCCCAGAAGGTTGTTCACTGCCTGTATGATCGGCGTGAACAAATTGATCAGTCCCTGGCCGATCGATGCTTTCAGGGAATCAATCTGTAACTTCAACACCCTGACCTGGTTCGCCCAGGAGCCGGATGTCCTGGCGAAGTCTCCGGATGCTGCAGATAACTGCTGCTGTACGAACGCATACCGCAAAGAGACTTTTTCGGCCTCTGTCATCTGCGCCGTGGTCTTTCCATACCCGTTCGCAAGGGCATAGCTATCCAGAGCTGTTTGGGTCATGACGACGCCCAGGTCCTTGAGGGACTCCGTCTCGCCTGTAAACACAGACTTCAGCTTTGTATATGCTTCGTCTTGACTAAGGTTGTAGAATGACGCTACATCCGCAGTCAGGGACGTGAGAGCAGTGCCCATGTCGTATGCCTGCTGCTCATTGAAGCCAAAGGCTTTTGCCATTGCTCCAAACGTACCTGTGTACTTTTTTGCCATAGTCTCACTGAGGCCTGATGCCTTCAGTGCAGACTGGGCAAACTTGTCAACCTGTGCTGACATATTCGGGAAAGTAACATCAACTACGTTCTGTACCTCTGACAGATCACTTCCAAGATCCAGGCAGGACTTCCCGAAGTCCACCAGTTTCTTTACAGCGAACGCCCCTGCCAGGGCTGCACCAGCTTTTTTTGCAAGATTCTGCATCCCTGACATCTGTGTCCGGAATGAACCTTCGTTAACAACCAGATCCAGGCCGATCTGGCCGATGCTTGTTGCCATATGTACCACCTGCCTTTTTGAGGCATCGGCACAATGGCACTACTTGCCTAGAGTAATTTCAAAAACTTTCTTGCAGTGCCGGGCCTGGCACTTAATAAAAACACCTCGGCATCTTGCATCCGGGGCATACTGTACTTTTTGTTCATGTCCGCAGTATGGACATCTTATTTTCTTTTTCTCAATTTCTGCTCACCCCTCTCTCGGGCCCAGGCCTTCCCAACTTAAGAATCCCATCTTCATCGCATCCAGCTGTGCTTCAACCTGTGCCCTGTCTGCTGTGGCTGCGATCTGTTTTGCCCGCCGGCGTTTCCATTCATTCCGGATACGATGCTGTTCAGGTGTAAAGTTCTCCAGAACATTCTTATCTTCCTCTGTTCGGATAGCTACGATCCGCCCCAAGGCCGTATCTGGGCCAAGGCCGGATAGCAGGCTGGCAAACTCCGCCCACTTCATTCCTGCCGGCAGTTCATGGGATAAGCGCAGCCCGTACTGTGACTGAAAGCTGCTGACGATCAGATCGAAGTCGTCAAGCAAGTCATAGCACGGGTCACTGCTCCCCCTCGTCTTCTCCTGTTACAAGCTCGATCGCTGTGTTTACAATCAGCATCAGGGATTTTGCAGACAGTTTTTTTCCATCCTTCTTGTACTTGCAGATCGCCGAAAGATCTCTTTCACTGAGAAGAAGTCCCAGAGCCTCCTTGATCGTACTCAGACTTTCGCCCTTGCTGAGTACACCCATCAGCTTCAGCATTGTCTCAGCGTCAGCTCTTACTCTTACCTTCAAATTCCCGATTACAAGTGTCGGATCTGTATCGAACTCAAGTTTCTCTGTGATATTTACTACTTTTGCCATAGTTTTCTCCTTTTCTCCCTGCAAATCACACTGCAGGTGTAATGGTCGGTTTGCCGTTACCGTTGATCTCAACTTCCAGAGCACCTACGTTGGTGGAATCTCCACCTCCGATGTTCTTCACATCAAAGATTGCATTGTCCCAGGAGATCGTGGTTCCATCCGGATGCATCCATTCAAAGTAGCCTTCTGCATCGTGTCCGATCTTAAACACTTTTCCCGCTACATAGTCATTGCCGGTATCACCGATGTTCCTTTTTCCGGAAAGAGTGATCTTGATGCCTTTCGCAGTCATCAAACCTCTCTGCCATCCTTCTGTATCCATCGGTGTCCATGTCTCGACGCCGTTGGTAAACTCAGGAGTGAATGTTTCCACGTCTGCGATCACTGTAGCAGCTTCTTTGGATGCTCCGACTTTAAATTTATTGTCCAGCACTGGGAAAACGTTCGTTTTTCCAGCAAATTTCTGCAGGTTCATTTTCATATCATTCGCCTTCTTTCTTTTTCTCAAAAATAACAGCTGCTTCTATAACCCATTCACAGATACCGACATCATCTTTGCCGATATCCTGTGGGTCATAAAGCAGCTGAAAAAATTTTATGGTTCCTTCTTCTGTCTGAATATCTCTTGCCCTTCTGAGCGTCTCATATAAGCCCATAGCGACCTTTTCCGCATCACGTGGAGACTTATTCCAGTGAACTAAAATCGTGACGTATTTCTCGCCATAGCCTTCCAGATCCGGGCCTCCAAGAGCTCTATGGGAGCTGTACTGATGCTTACTGTTATACACTCCCAGGGACTTTTCCTTTTTTGTATCCAGGGTTCCCATGTACACATGTTCATCCTCTGTGATGCCAAGAGAAGAGATATATTCTCTAACACTTCCCAATGTGATCATACGCCTGTCAACCTCTTATAGAATTTCTTAAATGCTTCCGGGGCAAAGTCTGATGCAGGTCCATTCGGCGGGATCCAGTCCTCGTACCATTTGCCCTTTGCATGCGGATTCTCCTTTGTCTGAAAGTGATATTCCGGATGGAAATATAAGCGGCGGGCATATGGTGTTGTTGACACTATGCTGACTTTTCCCTGGCCGGACTGTGAGTGATCAACAAACGTGCTTTCATTCTGCAGATTTCCTGTATCACGTGGGAATACCTGCGCCTGCACCACTTCTGTATGCAGTGCCTCCGCAGTCAGCTCAAGAGCCTGTGCCTGTGCATCGGTGAGCTGCCGGATCTTCGGAAAGTTCATCTTTATCGTTGAATTGACCTTTATCACAGCAGCATCACCTCCGTATAATTCACAGTCCCATCCGGATTCCGGTTCTTCCGGGCTTCCTGGATCCGGCGCTGCACTCCGAACACGATCGCTGTACCGCCGGATATTGTCGGAAGCTCCGGACAGATATCCCCGGGGAAAAGCGCGGATCCGGTGATCTGGACCAGCTTCTTTTCCTCTGTGAATATCGTCTTTGCCTTATCCTGATAATTGCACTTGCCGGTATATGTCACCGGCTCCAGGGGCTCTCCATATTTACTCACGCCTTCTCTGGCTATGCTGACTGTGATATCAGTCTGACACAGCCGTTTTGGCACTAAACACGGATATCTCATAAGCTCACCTCGCTAACCGGCAGCACAGGCCTGTCTGTTGCAGCATGGAATATGTATCCCGCCGCATGGCTACGCCCTTATCAGCAAAAACATTCCAGGCACTGCCGAACTGCATGGACACACCGTTGATGCTGTACGATGACAGGACACTTGCGATCATATCTGCGTTTTCGGTTTCAAAGTCTGCCTGCTGACACACCACTTCCAGGATGATCTCCTGCTGATACTCCGTGAGATTATCAAAGCCTCTTCCTACGATACGGTTAAAGGTCAGGGAATCCACGTGCCTGCTTGCCTGGATAAGGGCTTTTTCCTGATCGTCTTCCGAAATCAGTGTTCCTTTGTATTGGGTTTTGTAATAATCTTCTGATGCGTATGATTTATAAGTCATCCTGCACCTCTTATTTCTTCGCTCTTGCAGACGATGCCTTTTCGGGTGCCTTTTCTTCTGTCAAAGCTGAGAGTTTTTCCTTTAACTCCCTGTTTTCTTCCTGAAGTTTCAGATAATCTTCGTATGGCACCATCTTTCCTTTTCCGCAGGCAATCATCATCCCGTCCTCGAAGATATCATATCCCTGGGACCGGTAATTGTCTTTCTCTGATTCTGTGATCGTATAGACTTTATTCCCTTTTTCTGCCGTCATATCATTCACCCACCTTGTTGACTGCAATACCGCAGGACTTATTCTCGATCAGGAAAGTATCTGTATAATACCGGTTCTGGTATACATACTTATCTGCTGTACGAGAATCGCTGCCCGGGGTAAACAGTTTCATGTATGCGTATTTATCGCGGCTGATCACGCAGGACGGATGTACCAGGATCATGTTGATCTGCTTCGCACCGATCGCAGGCACACACCCCGTTGTGAAATCGTATTTATCCTTGAATCTTGCAGACGGAACTGTTTTGATCATTACATCGTCCAGGCCATGCACCCTGCGGTCGATCACTCCTGCTGCTCCGACTGACATGGTTCTTGTGATGCCATCTGCTTCCTTCAGAAGTTTCTGTACGGCGGACGTAAGATACAGGATACGTCCTTCCTGCGGTACAGAAGCATCATCCATGTCTGCCATCCACTGATCAAAATACTCAAGGATATTCTGTGTTGTAAGTGCTGTAGTATCTACCACTGCGCCTTTGGATTTATATGTTTCTGCCTCTTTTGCCAGTTTAGAAAAACGATAGCTGTCTTTCTCCGGAATTGCCTGTTCCTCTTCAAAGACATTCTGGATATTTGCAATCTCAGTGACAAGGTTAGTCTCGTCAATATCCATCGGATCAATGGCAATCTCAATATCTCTGTCGTGTTCCAGTTTCTTTGGCTCCCAGTCATTAGAAATGGTGCCAGCGTTGAATCCCATGGTGTTTCTGTTGTGATCCTTGTATCCGGATACAGTCAGTCTTGGGATCTTAATTGTCTGCGCGTTCAGGAATTTGATTCCCTGATTGGAGAGAGTCAGGTCATTGGATACCATCTCTCTTGAGTATTTCTGTGCAAGTTCTCTCATAAAAAGTTCTGCATATTCAAATGTTGACATTCCTTTTTACCTCTTTTCTATTTTTTATTTCCAAAAATGGCCGCAAGCTGGTCATTCTGGTTTGTCTGCTGCTGATTGCTTCCAGGCGCTCCGATCTGGAAACCTGACTGCTGCTGTGTCTGTGGTTTCAGTTCTGGAAGAACTTTCAGCACGTTATCCAGAGCTGTTTTTAAGTTTTCCTCACTAATCTTCCCGTCTTTGTCCATTACTTCTGACATGTCTGCCAGTTTCAGCACGAACGGGATCTTTTCCGGATTGATTCCGAGTTTTACTGCCTGTAACATGGCTGCATTATTAAGCTGCGCTTTCTGTGTTGCCTGCTGTGCCTGTGCGAGCTGTGTCTGCATTCCCTCTACATCCGGCTGGTTGGCTGCCTGCTGCTGTTTGTAATCTGCAATGGCCTGTTCCGCCTGTTCTTTAGTAAGGCCCTGCTGCTTGAAATACCCTTTCAGTACAGTGTCTTCCGTAGCGCTCTGCTTTCCGGCTACGATAGTTGCCAGACGGTCATAGTCGAACTGGAAGGACTGCTGTCCACCCTCACTGCCGGCACTTCCGCCGGTACCAGCGCCTCCGGTTCCGCCTGTAGTGCCTTCTCCTGCGCCTCCTTCAGCAAATAACTGAATGTTCATAGGGATCCTGCACCTAAATTTCTTATACATGTCTTTATGCTCCTTTACAGTTTTTTCTGTGCTGTCTGCACTTACAGTTTTATGTGTGTCTCACAATAACAGTTGTTATCCCGGTGTCTCCGTGTAGTTTTCTGTCTTCGGACATAAAAATAAGGCGTTTCACCCTACGCCTCAACGGGAGATTTCGGATCACCGCCTTTCTGGTTTGTGATCTCTTTTGCTACTCTGTAAGATACAAGGTACTTTCCTCTTTCTTTTGATACCTCGTATTCCTCTCCGACTTTCCGGAGCTCCAGATCATTTTCTTTGTCATAAAAATCATGGATAACTCTGATTTTCATCAATCTCACCTCCCCTCCGTTGCACCGGTGCAATTACAGTTTAAAGCACATATTCTGAAACTTCTTATAAGCATCAAGGTATAACTCGTGCTTATCTCCGTTATATGTCAGCTCATAATACATTCCATCCGGCACAGTCGTGCTCAGAAGTGCTTTACTGTTCTGTAATGTCTTACAACTCCATACCACGTACACATCCTGTACTGTGATCTGTTTTCCATCGGTCTTATCCATGTGTGAATTTGTATATTCAGCTACTTTTGCTTTACAAATCCTTAAGAATTCTTCGTTCCCCATTACTTACCTCCTACGCAATGTTCAATTTTCTTTATTTCATCTTCTAAAACAGTTATTACTTTTTTGTGCACGCTCTGTTCTTTGCGTCATTAATTATTTTTGCAATCTGCTCCGGAATTGTTTCGCCCTTTTCCATTGCCAGAAATCCTTCGGCAAAAGTCTCGTATGGATTCTCCGCTGCATATCGGCTGATTCTGGATGCTTCAACTTTTCCTTTTGCAGAATAATGTTTGTTTATATCGTATTTCCAGTCACCACTTAAGCTTCCTCCCAGCTCCTTCATTCCATAAATCGACTTTTTCTGAACATAATCAACTTCTGCATGTCGGTGTATAAAATGTCCATATTCATGTACAAAACAATCCGTCACATTTTCTCTGACCGCTGTTCTCTTCTCGTTTAGCTGTATTTCAGCTTCGACTTTCTGTATCCTAGCTTTTTCTCTCTCGTAACCTTTTACAGATTTATCTGCTAAAATCTTTTCAGCTTCATTGTGTCTCTGTTCAGCTTTTCTTTTAATGTCATAATGTTCATTGTATTCAACGAGCGAGTGTTCCGATTTTCTCACCTGTTCCAAATATTTGTCAGGATCATTAAAATTATTAGAAATGTAAATCGTATCATCAATCCAGTTATATGTAGCCGTTGCATTCTCTACTTTTACAGGACTATATACTACAGTCTTCGGCATGATCCCATATTTTTCATGTAAATTCCTGATTGTGCTTTCCAGATCATCTACCGCTTCTGGTTTCATTTTTCTTGAAAACTTAACATTTTCAAGAATTCCGTCCTTGACCAGTCGTTTTTCAGCAACATTTTTATAAATTTCCTGCTTATTCAAAATCTGATTTTTCAGGTCTTCAAGCAAATTTCCGATTGCTTTTTTCTGTTCACTAGCCTGTTTCAACTGTTCTATTTCTTTCGGAGTTCCTGTTAGCTCAAAATAAACTTTCTGGGTAAGGGCGTGTTCTGTTTCTTCTACTTTTCGCAGTTGTTCCTCCAGGCTATTCTGTCTCCTGTACGCATCTGCAACTTCCGCCTTGATAACGTTTCTGTTATCCTGTACAGTTATTGAATCTTTTATAACTTCGCCCTGTCTATGCCATTTTTTTTGTTTTATTTTGTATTTTTTCTCATTTTCTCCGTCTAATGCCATATCGGTAAGTAGTTTATACTTTTTCTCCTGTCGTTCTGCGTACTGCTGCCGAGCCTCTTGCTTGTTCTTCTTTTCTATTTCCTTAATCTCTTTTTTCGTGAACTTCCCATCCGGCGGGGGGGATATTCCAGGAAAATAGGTCGTGTGGCTGTCCCTACAGCGCGGATGGTACAGGCCGGCAGCTATAGCTTCTGACAGCAGCTTATATCCGGTCTCTGAGGCTTCTTTCCTGGTTCCGCCACTCCAGACATCATCGACCATGACTTTCCCTACGAACGGGACACACAGAGGACAGGGACATCCACTGCCTCGCTTATTGATGATCACGGTATGTACTCCCCACTCCTGGCGTTTCACGCCTTCTCCCTGGAGGTATGCTCTCTTGCTGGCTGTCCGGATCGCCATGTCCGCATAATCCGCAATGGTATGTCTTGCTCCGTTCGCGTACTGAATGCAGTTAAGGCCTGCTTTCAGGAAGTCTTTGGTCGCCATGTCAACGGCTGTCTCATATGTTGCAGCACCTGTGTTCGCATATACCTGGGCGTTGTAGATGATCTTCCGGTACTGGTCGTTCGCCATGCGGAGGACTGCTGTCTCTGCCTTTTCCATATCGTCTGTGGTGGCTTTGATCAGTGCTTCCAGCTTCCGGTCATTCAGTTTAAAGAACTCTGCCATGCCGCCTTTCGTGACACGCTTTGCCGGAAAGCCTTTCCGGATTGCTTCCAGGATCTTCTTTTCCTGTTCCATCTGGCCTTCTATGTTTGCGGCCGCTATCAGGCCGCTGATCTTGGCATTGATATCTTTAAACTGCTTGCCGTACTTCTTTTTGTTGTCATGCTTATACTTTTCCAGGGACTTCAGCATCTCTGTCTGCCACATGGACCACTGCATCTTTTCATCGGATTCTTCCGCTTTGTGGCGTTTCATGTTCCGGATCATGGATGCCATCAGTTCATTCTCAATAGCTTCAAATGCGGCTCCGATATCATATACATCATTGATCTTCGCCATATCACTTACCTGCTGTTATAGTGGACCTTGAATCCCTGCTGCCTGAACTCCCTCACTGTGGCTTTCAGCTTTGTTACGCTGACGCAATGGTCATTCCGGAGCTCTGCATAATCACTTTTCTCGATTGCGTACACTCCTATCGGAAGTACCTGCTGCCTGGCCACTTCCAGAAGCTCCCGGTATCTCTTTTTGCTCATCTGGTACATTCTGGGTCCCACTTTTACCTTCATCCGGTTCTCCTCCTGTCTCCTGTCACATCCGCACGGAAATCACCCGCAGCCATATTCACTGCCGGTTCTTCCATGTCCTGTATGCCCTGTTCCGCTTTCAGACGGGCGATTTCTTCCTCTTTGCAGTGCTCGTCCAGGCTGTCACCGTAAAGTTCTTCTACGCACCGCTCAATGCTCATGATCCCGCCCTGCTTTGCCTTGGAAACAGTTTCCACCTGACTCTCGAAAGACGGGTTGGCATATTCTTTGAACTTGATGTTCACCTCTACTTCTTCCAGTGTCTCATTGTGGAGAAGATGATAGGCATTGATTGCAGCACTTATCAGTTCCGGAAGTGTTTCCTGGAGAGCTTCGATGATCGCATCCCTGGTATAGAGAGTCGTCTTCTCTTTTTCCCTCTGGGCATCTGCGTTATCAAGCTTTTTCACATCAATACCCAACGTTGAGGGACTGATGATTCCCTGCAGGCACAGATCCAATGAGGTACAGTAGGATGCCAGGTAACTGTCATGGGCTATGGACGGCTGTATCGAAAGGATCTGGTTCTTTCCGTTCTCGTCCATGTTATTGTCACCAACTATAAAGCGGTTATCGAACGCATTTGGCTTCATAAATCCGCCTCCGTTCGGATCTCTCGGGATATAACTCTCCGGGATATAGGTCCTTGTCCTTCCTGCCCTCAGTGCATCCATCCACTGGCTCCATGTCTCATCGAAAGCATCAAAGGCATCCAGTTTTCCATCGAATATGCTGCCGCCCCTGCCTTCAAACTGACTGCTTTCATAAACCTTCAGCGGTACGGCAAGGATCACGCTCTTATCAAATGTCACTGTCCTCATATCAGCTGTTTCATCCAGTGTATTGAGCGGTACCTCTGTCTCTCCTCTGTACAGGTGTGGATCAATGTACCCGTAACCATAGTGTTCATTGAGAACATACTGCCGTTTCCCATCCATATACACTTTTTTGAATATGATCTCTTTCAATCTTCCGCGGTTCAGGACAATCTCGATGTGTTCCCCCGGATACCACTCCAGGATCGGATACTGACTCAGGTCTGTATCAACAGAGATCTTGTATGCTCCATCACCGATGAACAGTGTTTCTTTCAAGGATTTTTCGAACTTCTTCCTGAATTTATTATCTTTCTCGATTTCTCCCCAGAGCTGTTCCTGCTTCGGGCTTGAGAATTCAAACTTTTCCATTCCGGAAACAATGATGCTGTTCAGTACCCGGACGATCAGCGACGGAAGTCCTGTATGGATCTTTCTCATTTCCATTCCCGGTGTACACCTGGAACTCCAGAATTTCTGTTTATCTGCATATTCCGGCATCTGACGGTACATCTGCTCGATCTTGTTCCCATCCGCCGAATACCATATCCTGTTTCTTATAGCATTCAACTCAAAATCCATGGTTTCATCAATCTGTATCGCATACGGGCTGGCCGGTACAATGTTCAGCCATGACCGGATCCCATGCTTTATCGTCTCATTCAATTTCTGCATCCACCCCATTCCTTTATTCCTCCTCAAAGCCTATTCCATTTCTGTATGGAATCCATCCATACTGACTGGCGTTTATCGTGTGGTCGTTCCTGTCTTCCGGAATATCCTTATCCTCATTCCAGGAATATTTTTCCAACTCTGCTATATGCTCTGTACATTCATCCACAACCAGGTAACAGTCCTGCTGGATCCATCCCAGCTGCAGCTTGATTCTGTCAAGAATCTCGACTTTTTTGTAAGACTCGATGAAATTGTACAGACATCCGTGAAGACGTTTATACTTCCTCAGCTCCGTAATCGTGGCCGCATCTGCACAGTCCACAAACGTATCTTTTGCAAAGCCCCATTTTTTTCTCTGCCTTTCCAGAAATTCTATAAACTTCACTGCCGTATCTGACGGGGCAAGGGGCTGGTCCAGATCTTTATTGCTGTATACCTTCTCAGCAAGTGTGATCAGCTTTCTGTCTTCTGTGATCCCCTGGAATATCATTGCGATCGTATCCGGAGACTTAGAAGAATAAGACGTGTCAAGGCCGCAGGTGAACTTTTTGAACTTCAGCTTTCCTGCTGCCATCTGGGCTCTCACACATTTCTCAGATACAACATGCTTCTTTCTGCTGAAATTCGGGAACACCAGACCTGTAGCTTTTCCTCTCAAGCCCTCGATCTTGTTCTTCCAGATCTTTGTTCCTTTCGGTGTGTTCTGTATGATCTGCTTCTTCTTTTCTTCCGGAAGTCCTGCATTATCGTCAAAAGAAAAGAACCAATGTACCCAGCCGGATTTTGGTTCTTCTTTCAGCTCATCTTTAATTTCCTGCGGCGTATACTGTTCCCATTCCGGAAGTGGTCTGCTACTGTTTATATACTCTTTATACACATCCAGGGTAGGATCGTCCGGGTTGAGTGTGGCCATGAGGTAATCACAGCGCATGGATGCTTCTCGAACGAAATCAATATCTGCAGTGTTGATCTCATCAATATACAGACATCCATACTGACCGCCAAGGGCTTTCTGCCACTTCTTCTTGTCTCCATATCCCATCACATATATGACTTTATCGCCTTTGTTGGTATGGAACAGGATATGTGGTATCTTGTCGTCCTTTGTGCCGTTTCCGTTGTACTCAGTCAGGATCCCGAAATCATCAACGATCCCAAGATCTTTATTGATGATGTTCTTTTCAGCTGTTCCGGTATCTTTCGCAGCCAGGATATGCAGTTTCTTTGGCGATTCTGCAACCTTGCACATGAATTTAAAAAGCCCGACTGTGGTTTTACCCGCCGCTGTAGTGCCTTCCAGGAACTCAACCGGAGCATTACATCTGAGAAATGCTTTGTATTTCTCTGAAAGTATCAGTCTTTCTGTACTCACTATCCATCACCACGCAACTGCTCCAGGATATCTCCCAGTTTCTTTTTCTCTTCTTCCAAGCCGGATACTTCTAGCTTATCCTTAAACATGCCAAGGTGCCGACCGAGTAGTTCAAGAGCCTTCTCTTTGTCATTCAGCTTTACCTTAATTCCAAACTTACCTTCTTCAATTCCGGCAAGGGCCCTGACCTGCTGTTCATCCAGTTCTGCTGTGTCTTTGATCCTGACACATTCATTCTTTATCTCTGCGTAATCCGTAGCTTTTGCAAATGCGATCGCTGCCAGTTCCTGCAGGACCCTGTCCTGAGTGATCTCTGTACGTTTCTGGCGTTCCTGCATCCGCTCTTGAATATATGCTGCAACCTTAGTATTTCTTAGCAATTTACTGCCGTTTACAGCTGCTGCTTCTTCCTTCTTCACAGACGGATACGCTACCCGGTAAGCCCTCGTAGCATTCAGATCTATCAGATATTCATCTGCAAATATCTTTTGTTTTTCAGTCACTCAGACTCACCTACTTTCATTTATTTTTAATACAGTCCTGCCGGCACCATAGTGACAGCCGATTGCCGCCACGCCGAAAGGAGGTGTGTTAACACTTACATACAGTGAATCCATGCGTAAAGTATGTATGTGCTGGTGCCGTGCACGCTGTACGAAAATTACATACAAAAAGACACCTGACTGCTGCCAGATGCCTTCTTGTTGTATGATCGGAGTTTCATTATGCAGGTGTGGGGGTATACACCTGATCGGAACGGATGGGATCGAACCATCGACACGCTGGATATGAGTCAGCTGCTCTTCCTACTGAGCTACGTTCCAAGAACGCCACCAGGTGCGGATTTCCTGGCGGTTCTTCGAAAGCCGCCGGCCTTTATGCCTTTGGCTTCTATTGTATTCTATAACGACTTTTCCGACCTTTCCGACCTTTTTTCATTTTATATCACTTTTTTTGAGATATTCATCACGAATATGTAATCTTGGATAATCCGGACTCTGGGAATATCCTGTCTTTTCTGCTATCTTCTCCCAGGTCATTCCCTGCTGGTAAAATGCCTTAAACACATATCTTGTCTGGCCATCTTCAATGCTTTGGATCCATTGTTCCACTGCTGCCGCCTGTGCCATTTTATGATCGTATGTGTGTTTTCTCCGGTCATATCGTGCCTGGTCGAATCCAACTACACTCTGTGGTCGCGCAAATCCTGTGCTGTAATCAAATATCGTACTGTTCCCAAGACCGGCCTCCCCTTGTTCCATTTCAGCCAGTTCCATGCTGAGGATCGGTATTTCCCTCTTTAACTTTCTGTAGTTATCCAGAAGCTTCCTGGTGATCTTGATCTCGCCCACTGGTATCCTCCCCTTTCGATGCTTTTAGCCGGGAACGTTTATGCTCCCGGCTTTCTCTGCATTTCTTTTATTTATCCGCGATCACGGCATCGGCTCCCTGGACTGTAATCCAGCCGTTTTTGTAGTGAGCTTCTGCCTCCTTCATCTTGATCAGCTCGTCCGTGATGGATGCACTGAGTTCGTTATTAGCCTCTGCCTGTGCTTTTGCTTTAATCTTTGTGTTCTCAGCTTCTGCTGCTGCCTTGACCTTGGCTTTCTTTGCATCTGCTTCTGCCTTGGTCAGTTCAATCTGAGCATCCGCTTCTGCCTGAAGCTTTTCTGTTTCCTTCTGAACCTTTACTTTTTCCTGCTCTGCCTGAGCCTGTTGTTTTTCCTGCAGGGCAGTAACACGATTATCAATGGCCTGTTTCAGCTTTTTATCCGGATGCACATCCACGATGGAAGCGTCCAGAACTTCAACACCGTACTTTTTATGGAAATCCTTGTTAAGATATTCCGTGATGGCATTGTTCAGTGCGGATCTGTTTCCGGAATAGATGTCCATCATGGAATAATTCGTTGTAATCTCCGAGATTTTTGATTTCAGAACAGTTTTTACACGGTTTTCGATGATATCCTCTCCGTCCATTCCCTTGAAACGTTTGTATGTATCAATCACCGTGTCCGGATCATATCGGTAACTCATCTGGAAAGATACTGCAATGCTGGCATCATCCGATGTGGCCACTTTAAAAGAATCATCCTCTTTACTGCCGTCCCTTTTGTCCTTTGTGAGAACGAGGATCTCGTTACTGGTACTAAATTCCTTTACTTTGTTCATCGGTGCAATAAAATGCATTCCGGGGGTGAGTACTGTGTCCTGTACTCCGTCTTTATAGTTATAAACAATGCCGACTTTGCCTGTGCCGATAAGATCCATTCTTGATACTGTGTATCCTCCGCCAAGAACTGCTACTGCTGCCACGATTCCGATAATAATCTTACTTTTCATTTTTGTTCTCCTTTTCTTTGATAGCTTCTTTTACTTTGTTGTATGTTTCATCTTCAATCTCGAATTTCTTCTGCTGCCGCCTGATCGACAGGATCACTCTGCTTCCAATCCAGGCCAGCACCAGGGCTGCGATTCCGAACACCATACCGGAACCAAGAAATATTACCCACATCATTCTCACCTCCTCTGTGGCCATTCACGACCTGTTTTTTTATCCCTCAGTCCTGTAATCTCTAATCCCAGCAGACCTGCCATATTATTCAGGACACAAAAGGCGTTATAAATGTGTGTCGGCATCCTGCCTGCTGACCGGACCGCTTTACCGGCTGTCGGATCTGGATAGCCTTCATTGTTCTTGTAGTTCATTTCACACCTTCTTTCATTTCCTCAAGTCTTTCCTCTGCATCTTCCCGGCTAGAAAATATAATCTGCTTGACTTTACCAGCCTTTATGTAGTGAATCGTGTTTCCTGTCAAATATGGATAATGTATCTCCTTCCAGTCTTCCGGAAGAAGATTTGATGTACCTGGGCAGTGCTGATACAGGATACAGTTGCTGCAGGTTCCATCTTCACTGGCCGGCTGGCTTTTACAGAACTGGATCAGTGTGTTGTATGCTGCCAGTGCCAGCTCTGGAGTAATGTCCAACTTCTTTTCATGTTTCTTGATTCTGGGTTTCTCTGCCTCCCGATACCGGTCACAGTGGTCTCCGTCTTCTACAAGGATTCCTTTACGATCACAAAGACCATCGTCGTTATCGATACAGTTTTTGCATGTCTTCATATCTTTCCTCCTTACGATATCCTGATTGCTCTGTTTACCCGGCGCTGGCCTTTTGGCCTGGGTGTGAAAATCTCTTTTTCTTTACATTCCATCGGACTGCAGCCCCTTGAGTGACCTGTGATCAAAAGATATTCGCAGAACCTGGAACCAGTCGTGTTTGTGTCTCCGCCTCTGTAAAAATACAGGCATTTCTCGCAATGTTTCTTTTTGTTATGATTAATCTCTCTTTCTGTCAGCTCTGACCATTTCTTCATCATTCTCTCCTGACGGACCTAAAAAGTTTCGTCCGAACACTTCCATAAATTTTGCGTGACCATATCTCTTTTCAAATTCTCTCTGTGCCATGCGCTGCATCTCGTGCCGGATCCGGGCGTTGTTGTGTACAGCCTCCGGGCCGTAGATGTGATGATCATTGCACAGGTATACTTTCAGACCATATTCCTCAGAGTTCTTCCGGTTTGGTCCTCCGAACACATGATGCTCATCAAGGATCCTGTGTTCATTCCAGTTATCGTGAAGCGCAACACAGAGATAGCAGGTCCGGCTGCTCTTGTCATGCAGGATGCTGGCCGGATGGCGCATTCTCTTTTTCTTTTCTTTTGTTTTCGGGAATAACATTCCTTCTCCTTTCCCCTGCCGCAGTCTGACAGGCTCGTGCGGCAGGATGTCATAATTTATGTGAATCTGATTTTCAGAAAACACCCTTTACTCAATCCATGGACGTCCTTTTTTGTCCACTTTTCCACACAGCCATTCTTCCCAGAAGCTGATCTCTCGTAACCTGGAGAATGGTATACTTCCAAAGGTCCGCATTGCTGCTGCCACGTAATCCGCCCAGCCGTATAATGTGAGCGTTTCAAGATATTCTTTCCGGGTTATTGCTTTTTCCGGAATAGCTTCCGGAATAGTTTCATTGTTTTCCGGTACTGGGTCGGACTTCTGTTCTTCTTTATGGATCTCCGGTGCAGAATCTTCTGGTTTCTTTTTCGAGATATCTGGTCCTTGCACCGGTTCCGGCATATATTCCGGATGCTGATCGATACTGTCCTGTCCGGGGATCTGTTCTTCCGGTTGCGCCGGCGCAATCTCTGGTTTTTCAATCACCTTCTCGGCTGAAATATCCTCCTGTACCTTTCCGGTGATTTCACCGCTATACTCTGGCATCTTCGGTTCCACAGGTTCTTTCTGTTTCTGGGCTGTTGTTCCCTCGCCTGGCAGTACCCCGAAGCATTTCTCCCAGGTATGCGCCCCTGCATCGTACTCATCGAACAGGCTGTGCACCACATCAAGGAAATATCGATACGTAATATCCACCGGCATCTCTCCGAACACTTTGACCATGATCCCTTTTGATTCATCATAAAACATCAGATACACAGTGCCTTTCCGGTAACTCCTGCTGCCGGACGGGCTGATCATCTCTGCCAGGTCTTTTGGTTCCGTGATCGAGCTGTACACTGCGTTGAGGATGTCTTTATTCTCCCTGCAAAACTCCTGTATCGTTGCTTTCAGCTTTTCTTCCGGGCTTTTGGCATCCTTCCAGTCAAACAGCCGGGCCGGATCTGCTTCATTTTCTTTTTCAAACCTCTGGAATTCTCTGATATCCTCCCTTTTTACTTCCGGCGTGAACATCTGCCGGTCTGCTTCCTGGACCTGCAGGAGTTCGGTCAGCTGCGAGAACTTAAATTCCCGGTACTGTTCTTTCAGTTCCGGTGTATCCCCGTCTGCAGAATATGTTTCATATACGGTCATAAAACGGCTGACACCGGTCCTGTTCATCCCATATTCTGCTGCCGCAAATTCGGCTATGCTGCTGTATCCGTCATTTTTATAAGCGCCCGACCGGTCAATCCTGGTCAGCTGCCATCCGATCCGGACAAAGCTTTTTACGATACCTCCAAGATTATTTTTGATGTCGTTTTTGCTCTGGATGTATTCATCCATGCTCAGCTGTACATATTCCATGCTTTCCTCCTTATGCGGTCACTGACTTTATCTGCTCTTTTTCCTTTAATGTTTTTATGTATCTTCTCAGATGCCTTTCTATCCTGATTTCATCCGGCTTTGTATCCCGGATCCCATACCACTGCAGGATCTTTGTCCCGCAGATCTCTATTGTGATATACGGTGTTTCCGGCGCTGACTTTGAACGCAGGAAAAGGATCGTGCTCCGGCCGGTGTTATGCTTATTCAGATAGCTGTCCCCGCCGACGCAATGATGTAGTATCCTTCCTTCTGCAACGATCTCTTCTGCTGATCTTGCCGGCCGTATCAGATAATCCTCGTCTTCGTAAAAATATTGATTCCTCAGACCCCTGTAGTTCTTTCGGATGTCCGGATATTTTTCGCTAACTGCCTGTTCTCTCTTGCGGATTTCTTCCGCATTTGTCTCAATGACCATCCGGTCATGGGCAAGCCTCAGGTCTCTCGGAAAAAGGAAAATCTGGTTATGCAGGTCATACCCCCTCTGTATCCGCATATGCAGATAATCCACATAAGTGCGGGTTACGCCGCTTACAGCACTTGCCATCCTTCCACACATGGGTTCCTGCATAGTATCCGGGATCCCGCATCCGGAATACTGCTCTATCCTGTGCATGAACTTTGCTACTGTGGTGTATTTCAATATTTCTTCCAGATCGCTCTGCCGTACCTGGTTTTCCGCAAGGAATATGCTTTCCTGTACTGTCACCTGGAGTCCCATCCGTTTCTCCATCTGCCACACTTTCAGATAGTCAGGGTTTCCCTGCAAGGTCTTCAGGTCCCTAAGCCTTCTTTTATAGATTCCAAGAAAACATTCCGGCTTTATGGCATCCTTGTCTGCTATGATCCCGCAGTAGCCCTCTACTATAGATTCCGCTATATGATATAATCCCATTTTCACAAACATCTCTATCTGCGGCCATTGGATATATCTTTCGAGGTATTCTTTCAGGTTGTACATGGTCTTATGTTTTCCATACATCTCTGCTGCCGAATATCTCAGGAATGTGGTCCGGAGTTCTTTGTAGCTTTCCGGATATATCTTTGCTGCTTTGATCGAAATGTTGTTCATTCCGCACAAATTGCAGTCATCCCAGAATTCTCCGGAGTAAGAACTAAATTTATGATAATCTGTCTGTGGCCTTTTTCCTTTTTCCAGGTAAGTCCTTGCGATCTCAGTTATGATCATCTTTTCGCCTGCGCCTGTCATGATCTCTTTTTCATCCAGGAAAGTATCCAGTCTGTATATTTTTTCTATCTCCGCATATCTGATCACTGCTCCATCATCCTTATATCTCTGTGCAATAAAGCAGTTCATCCCATGCCCCCATACTCCTTTGGCCTTTCCCTGGGCTTTATACACCCCTGTAGCACCACAATGAGGGCACGTTCCCACCGAATCATGTTGCGGGACCGGGATTATCTTTTCAAACTGTCCCTCGTAGGTGTCTTTGCTTCTGACCGCTGCCTCCGTCACCTGTCCGCATGCAGAGCAGGCTATATCCGCATATCTTCCATGACGCTTGTAGTACAGGAAGTGTTCTGTTCCGATGCCTGTTTTTTTCGCCCAGTCTTCCAGTCCTTTCGGAAGCGGCGGGGTGTTCTGTTCCCGTTCTTTAAGCCTGTCCGCACGTTTGTCTTCCCTTTTCTGGACTCTTTGCGCTTTGATGTTATAGATCAGGCTCTGCAGGGCACCTACCCAGGTGGTGTATTTCCGTTCCCACGTATCTCCAGTAAACTTCCACACCATATCTCCCTGGGACCTAGCCATATAACACTTGTTGTCTCTTTTTTTGCAGTTACTGCCAATCTTTTCCCTTTCTTCATCCAGACCTGCTGCCGACCAGACCCCTGCATCCGGATAATACAAGCCCCAGTCCTTCTGGGTAAACACCATCCGGATCCACGGGGTCTGCAGCTCCCGTTTTTTGTTTTCGTAAACTTCAACAAACAGATTGCTCTCTCCACGGATATCCTGCAAAAATACAACTGCTGTGTTACGATACTGTTTGTCTGCCCTGACACCGCCCCGGAAAGGGATCTTTTCTATCTCCTTTTTCTTCATTTCCTGCTGCCTCCCAGATAGTAATCACGGATCAGTTTTTTTGCGGTACCCATGTCCGGATCTCCGAAGGTCACTTTTCCGGCGTTGACTCCTGCAGCCTTTATGATCTCCTTGTCCACAGGTACCTGGTTCTTAAAGGCATACTTCAAGATCTCTGCGATGCACTGCTTCAGGCTCTTTCCTTTCTTGCGGACCTGGTGTGCGACCATCTCATCCTCCATACAGAGCCCCCGGATATACTCCACCCAGTCATTCATCAGACCGGCCAGTTTCAGAGATCCGCATTCCACATCCAGTTTCCCCATGGCGGCCGTCACAGCGTCACAAAGATACGGGATATCGCCGGACTGATACATCTCAACATAGTCTTCCGGGATGCCGTTCTCCTGCGCCATCACTTTCAGGCTCTGGATATCTCCTTCATTCAGCAGGTTCTCTGCAAGCTCGTTGATCTCCCTGCAGCTGCTCATCTCTCCAAATCTTTCGAACATTTACATCTTCTCCTTTCGTTTTTTCATAGCTCCCTGAAGCCAGTTTGAGTAACTGTGCTTCCCGGCTTTTGCTGTTAATGTTAAGCGATGCTCTTCTATCAGCTCCCAGATCCTTTTCCAGAGTTCTGCGTTCCCAATCCTGGTGCCTCTGGCATCTTCCCAATTGGCTGCTGCCATTTCCGGAAGTTTCCGGATACGGGAGACCACATAAACATCTTCTGTATGGACGCAGACATTGCTTGTCTTTCTGATCCGCGATAATGCTGCCACCAGATTTTGAAGGGTTGCACTATGGTATGTTCCAGAAATACATTGGAACCCTTCTGCTGTTTTAATTGCGCCGGCGCAAATCGTTTCCAGGATATATGCACATTTTCTCTCTGTATTCTTCTGGGCCTTGCTGTCTGCCTCCAGATATATGTCTACTTTCCACATGTCAATCCCTTCTATTCCCTGTTCTGACCAGTATGTAATGCCGGTATGCGTAGCCTGTCACCTTGTTTTTCCCATGTTTTACTGAACCAGGAACAATCGCCCATCCCTTTGGTGGTTTCGGATCTCTCGGTATCCCCTGCCTGTCCACCAGGCTCCGTTTCTTTATCTCTTCTTTCTCCGGATCCTTGCGGATCAGGTTTCTGGATGGGTGGTACCGTTTCAGGTCCTCTGGCTCATGTTCTTTCAACGGCTTGGTTATGTATTCTGCCAGTTCTCCGGAATCTACGTCATATACTCTCTTCGTCTGTGCATGGCCATGGTTCCATAACATTTCCACTAGAAGCCCTGTATCTGTCTCATTGTTTGATTTCCGGTTGACCAGGATATGTACGTGGGGTCCGCCCTGCTTTCCAATCTCCAAGCGGTATATGTACTTCAACTCCCATCCATATTTTTTATACTTGTCCCGGAGCTTTCGAATGAATTTTGACATATCTTTCTGCATCTGTTTCCAGGGCGGCCGTGAGCCTTTCTTGTACGTCAGCGTGAACCAGTAATCTCCTATTCCGAAATTCCATTTAATCAGACGGCGGACATCCCGTTCCCTTTTCCATTGGTTCTGTTTAGCGATCTCTTCCGGAGTGGCTTTTCTCCTCTTCTGTCTTTTCTGTCCCCTGGCTCCATATCTGCCCGTATGCTTTTCTTCAACTTCCCTGGTGTTCCCACAGTCCCAGATCCATCTTATATATCCACACCTCATAAGCAATCCTTGTCCTATCTCTAATACGTTTAATCAAGCCTGTAAGGGGATTCATACCCCAAAAATAAATACGGGCTTTTCACCCGTGCCGCTTGACTGTTCTCCTCCCAGATGCTATGATGATGTTGAACGTTTACATCTGGGATTTTTCCCTTTGCCAGCACACTGCTATGTGCTGGCATTTTTTATCTTCGTTTCTTATACCCCGTCCCGACCACGGCCACAAACGCCACCTGCCAGAACAATCCTACCATCAGGAGCATCTCTGCCGGGCTTCTCCACTGCCAGAACGGCAGATTTGCCACCGGGAGGGCTATACACAGGGATATGATCGCATCTCGTTTCATTTCTTGCCTCTTTTCTTATGTTCTTCATCCACCAGAGGGCTGAGCTCTGCAAGTTCCTTCTCGATCTGGTTCAATTCCAGGCCGTATTCCGGTTTCCAGTCCACTCCGCTGTGACTCAGGATGTCCGTTCGTCTGTCAACAAGATCTATGTATTTGCTTACCTGCTGTGCTGTCATGTGTTCCTCCTTTATGCTGTCTTTTCGTAGTTCATTCCTTCCAGGGCTTCTTTCACACGCCGAAGAATCAACTCCGACGCTTCTTCTTTCGTGAGTTCTCTTTTTTCTCCGTTTACCTGGATTCTTGTGATAAATTCAATATCTTTCATGACTATCACCTCTGTTGTATCTTATGAATGTATTGATTTTTGTGTTTATAAAATTTTCACTACTTTGTCGAACGCTTTTTCTTGCAGTTTCGACAGTACGCTCCTATTCTATATACAGGGTGCTGGCACACCCGAGTACATAAGAAAGGAGGGATTTTCATGGATAAAGATTTGTTTTTTCACACCGTAGCTACCGAAACTGCAAAAGCTTATGTTTCTTCTAACATGCCTCAATACATTCATGACGGCTCTCAGAAATTTGCTGAAGATTTTTCTGAGAAATATTTTGAAGCTTATAAGGTAGCTCAAAAGATGTATGACAAAAATAAGGTTCGTCTTAAAACTGACGGTCTTATCTGATTCTTGTCATTGTCTTAATAATCTTTAATGCATCATCCAGTATGGCTTCTGCCTGTTCTATCGTGCAGTTCTTCAGTGACTCAACTACTGCAGTAACAACAGGCAGGTCATTTGGATGTGCATTAAAGCCTCTCATCCTTTGTGAAAAAATCTTTGAAATTTCATCTTTTTCCGCAGTTTTTTCACTTTCACTAACAATAACCTTGAGCTGTTTACCACTTTCCGGTATATAACCTTCCGGGTTAAATAATTTCTGTATTGGCCATCCATAAGGTCCTGGAAGAGTTACAATAACTGGCTTCTCTACTTTCTTTCCATTGATTTCTAATATATCTTTATCGAAATCAATTCTTATAGAACGAATTTCCATCTTTACCTCCTATCCGGCCTTGCGGGCCTCAATGGTTATCCTACAAGCCTTCTTTCCTGTAATACTGTTGTAATATCTTTCATAAAATGCTAAAATTCTTTCATAATATAATGAAAAGAGGTATTTTATGTCGGATTACAATGATTCTCTCAAACGCATGACTAAAATCATGTTTGATAGTTTGCTTTGTACATCACAATTTCATAAAGCCGTAACTTCTTCTACTGCTTTTGCTACTACTCAAAGTGTAGCTAAAATCATGGAGCCGTATCGAAATTTGTGTGAAAATTTCAAAACCGCTTATTCAGATTCTATTGCCAAAACTATAGGTTCTTGTTTATCACAACAATTGGCAAAGTCCCTTTCTGACAGCATACACAAAAGCTTTTCTGATTCTTTAAAAAGAAATCCTGCTTTTAATGAATTATCCTCAACTCTCAACGCCATAACACCGGAACTAATTTTTACATCACTTTCACATACATATGATTTTCCGAAAGACTTAGGTGGTATCTCCGAAAAAGATAATGATGATTTTATTGTTATTGATAATGCAGTAAGTACGGCGTACGACATACCTTGTACTGTTGCAGTTCCTATTAATGAGCATAAGCGTAAGATCTCAACATCTGATTTTTGCGCTATCATTAGTCTCATTATCGCTATCATTTCCGGTATAATCATTCCTTTGTATCTGCAATCTAAGCCTTCTGAAACTGAAGTGATTGAGCTTCAGCTTTTGCAATCTCAAAACGAATTATTGCAGCAACTCCTACATAATGCAGACATTTCTTCTTCAAGTGAAATTGAAGCAATCAATGAGTTGAAGCAATCTGTCGAAGAGCAAAGTAAACAGCTTTCACAGTGTCAAGAAACCCTTGGCAAGTTTGAAGAAGCTCTTGATAATCACGAGACAGTCGAGAATATTGATACAGCAAAGAAACCAATACAATAATTGCACTTACCTGCGTAATTGCCAGACAGATCTTAAGCATGTTTATCTGATTACGCAGGTAAACAATTTCTTTTTCCGTTTCTTCCATTTAAACCGCCTTTCTCTGTTCGTCTCTATTCAGTAAGTAATCAATTGTTACGCCAAAAATGTCTGACATCTTTATTAATGCCGTACTGGGAATAGGATTCACTCCGTTCAGCCAGTTATAATAGGTCTTTACAGAAATTCCAATTTGAGTTGCAAGTTCTTCTTTAGACATTCCATTCCTTGCCCTTTCAGCCTCTATGCTGTTAAACATCATTATTTCCACCTCCTTGTTACTCGTTTTGTGAATTTCTGTTTATATAATATTCTCATATTGAGAATTTGTCAATACTCATTTTGAAAATTATTTTTCATTTTGTGAATTATTTAATTGACAATATGTAAAATATGTAATAGTATGAATCTATAAGGAGGTACTCTTAATGATTGGAGAAAAGCTCAAGGAAATTCGCGAAAATCTTGGATTAAATAAGAAAGAATTTGCCCAATATATTGGAATAAAATACACTACCTATAATGGTTATGAAACCGAAGCTCGGGAACCCTCTTCAGATTTTTTAATTCTTATTTCAGAAAAATTTGATGTATCAATAGATTATCTTCTTGGTTTAAAAGACGAACGTGAAATTTTACATGCTTACAAACTTCGTTCTGGAGAATATGAGCATATAAAAAAATACCGTGAACTCGACACTCACGGTAAAGATATGGTTGATACTGTTCTTCAGAAAGAATATGACCACATTATTGAATTGCGTGATTTTGCTCCGCAATCTAAATATATAGGTAAAGATCCCGATAACATTGTCACTGTTGATCTCACACCTCTCGCTGCTCATACTCGTGCAGATGTAGAACAAACTCCTGAAGGTGTTCAGCATGATCTGGATATTATGAACGATGATTCTCAATGGGAATAGAAAGGGGAAATGCATATGCCAGAATTAAGTAGATTTGAGGGGATGGTTATTAAAATGTTATTTAATGACACTGTCCAGCATAATAAGCCGCATGTCCATGTTACTTATGGTGAATACAGAGCTTCTGTCGGTATTGACGGCGAACTGCTTGCCGGATCACTTCCGCAAAAACAGTTTAAAATGCTGGTCGGTTGGCTTGCTTTGCACGAAGATGAAGCTTATGCAGCATGGAACAAAGCTGTCAGAGGCGAGCACTTTGATAAGATTAAACCTTTACAGTAAGGAGGAATTCTTTATGTTTATTTCAAACGGAATTGTTTATGCCAGTGAACGCCCAGAAAATGTACAGATTATTGGAGCAAAGCCATTGGATGATATGATGATGCTCCTCACTTTTTCAACCGGTGAGCAGAGACTTTTTGATGCTTCGGTATTAAACGGCCCCGCTTTCGCTCCATTAACTGATGAAAAAATATTCAAAGACTGCAAAATCGTAGATGGAGTTGTCACCTGGATGGACGAAGATATTGACTGTGCTCCTGAGTATATGTACGAGCATAGTTATGCGTATCCGTCTTTAAAATCCGTAATTTGAATTAAAAGGACTGATTTATTTGACCTACGAACAACTTTTAACTACTGCCGATCAGGCCGGTCTTACGGTAAAAGAACGTCCACTTCAAAAACATGATGGTCTGATCCGTGGCAATCGCATTGCTATTCGAAAAAGTATTGACACTCAGGCTGAAAAGTCCTGTGTGCTGGCTGAAGAACTTGGTCACCACTACACCACTACTGGCAATATCCTGGAACAGTCAACTGATGTGATGAACCAGAAGCAGGAATACCGTGCCAGACTTTACGGCTATAACCTCCGGGTTGGCCTGATCGGGATCATCAAAGCCTATGAAGCCCGCTGCCGAAATCTTCATGAGATAGCTGAACATCTGGATGTACCGGAGGATTATCTCATTGAAGTGATCGACTGCTACCGTTCCAAATACGGACAGTATGTTGCTGTGGATAATTATATAATCTATTTTATTCCGCAGTTGGCTGTGATGAGAATTGATGTTTTATAATAAATGCATAATGATGGCATAGAGTAATAACCAAGTAGCAAAGGTCGGAAAGGCTCCCGACACACTCGCAAGAGTACCTGAGATGATGGATACGCCGCCCATCTTGTTACTTGGATTATCTTAAAGGTGTTGTCATTATGGCAACACCTTTTTTTAGTTCTACAAAGCAGAATACAAATAACTCTTTCATTGACTACGAGCATAATATGAATTATAATAAGCTGACAGAAGGGAAGAAATTCTTTTCTAATATTGCCCTAGGGGCATCAAAGAAGATATCAGTTTATTATGTGAAGACCTCGTAGAAATACGAGGTCTTTTACGTTATATAAATTTGCAATATTATGACTGTAGTAATATACTTGTACGGAGAGAACCATATTGATTATGGTTGAAAGGCATTCGTGCAAGCAATTGCATGGGTGTCTTTTACTTTATAAATATATACAAAAACCGGTTCCTGTTGGCGCAGGAACCGGCATGTAGCTTCCGAAGATGCTACTCATTTCGCAAAAATATTGTATCATCTTCGAAAACAGCATACAAGCAGAACGTTTGTGCGCTGTTATTTTTGTACCCATTTTTACATAATTTTAACCGAGGTGATAAAATGCAAAAAAGAATGGCAGCTTTATACGTCCGTGTTTCCACGGAGGATCAGGCGGAATTGTCTCCGGATGCTCAAAAAAGATTGTTGCTGGAATACGCAAAGAAGAACGATCTCATAACCTGTGAAGAATTTATTTTCTGTGAGAGTGTTTCCGGCCGTCACGCCCAAAAACGTCCAGAGTTCCAGAAAATGATTGCAATGGCAAAACAATCCTCTCATCCCTTTGATGTGATACTGGTATGGAAATTCTCTAGGTTTGCTAGAAACCAGGAAGAATCCATCGTATATAAAAGTATGCTCAAGAAAGATGATGTGGAAGTTATTAGTATCTCTGAGCCGCTCGTAGACGGTCCGTTTGGTTCTCTTATCGAACGTATTATCGAATGGATGGATGAATATTATTCCATACGGCTCTCCGGTGAGGTAAAGCGTGGCATGAAAGAGAAAGCTTTGCGCCATGGTTATCAGAGTACCCCTCCCCTTGGTTATAAGGCGGTCGGCGGCGGAAAGCCATTCGTGATTGACGAAGCCAGCTACGCTATTGTGTCCTACGCTATGAATTTATACGATTGCGAAAATATGGATGAAACCGCTATAGCAAGGAAGTGCAATGATCTGGGATATCGCACCAAGCGCGGAAACCTCTTTGAACGAAGAAGTATTGACCGTATTTTACGAAATCCTTTTTACTGCGGGACAGTCACATGGAATGGAATGGAATTTGAAGGTTCTCACGAGGTCAGGATCTCAAAGGAACGTTTTCAGGAGCGTCAAAAGCTGATTCAGGCCAGGATGCGCCCAGCCAAGTCCCGTAGCGTATCCGCATGCAGACACTGGCTGTCTGGACTTTTGAAATGTTCGATCTGTGGTGCCACTCTTGCCTATACCGGTGGTGGAAAAGATGGCTATCATTATTTCAACTGCTGGCAATATGCAAAAGGCTATCACAGAGGCACATCTTCTATTCCGGTAAAAAAGGCTGAAGAAGCTGTTATTGAATATTTTGACAAGATTCTTGAAGGTGCTGACTTTTCTTATATCCGGAAAAGTAATTGCTCTGTTAATAATGAAGTTACCGTTGATCAGATCCGCAAAGAGTTGTCCCGGATAGATATGAAAAGCAAACGAATCCATGATGCTTATGAAAGTGGAATTGACTCTCTTCAGGAATATAAAGAAAATAAAGAACGTCTGAATGATGATCGATCAAAGTTAGAGTTTGAGCTTCACAACCTGCTGCACAAGAAAAAAGAAAAGTTTACAGATAAATCAGAGGTGTTGAAAGAGATCAAATCTGTGAATGACGTGCTCAAGGATCCGGATGTTGGATATGAAGAAAAAGGCATGCTCATCCGGACTATCGTTGATCAAATCGTCTGGGATAAAGAAAACAACAAGATGTATTTTGATATTATTGTACATTGTTTTTTTATCTGCTATTGCCCTCCGGCCCGCCATACTGGCTGGATATAAACTGTGCCAGCTTTGCGTTGGGCGTCTTGATATTTACAGGATACTGGAGTCTTTTTTCATAATTCCACATACCTTATCTGCACCCTCCTTCCTGTTCCCATGGAAACGGCTGTTCCATCCACTGCCATGACTTAAGATCGCTGTCGTTTCCGGTATCAATGGTCAGCGGTCCATAAAATTTTGCATATTTTTCCAGGAGTTCATTTCTTCTGGCTGAAAGCTCACTGTAATATTCAAGAGCTCTTTTTTCTTTTGGATGCGTATCCAGAAAAAGGAGAAGATCGTCAATGGCAAAGCTTACCTGGTCAATAAACTGCAGCAGTTCTTTTTTGGAAGTACAATTTCCGGACATCATCGACTTCCTCCTCTCCTGCCGCAGAACGGCTTGCAAAGCTCAGGGAAAATAGTTCCGACCTGAAGAGCTTTTTTCAGCTCAAAGGTAGGCGCAAATTCCTGGTATGGTACATACGCCATTGCAGGAACCTGTTTTGCCATATCAGAAAATGATCGATCCGTCCGGCCTGCCATCCCGCTATTCATCCCACAGGTATACTGATATGGCCGGCAGCCCGAACGATTCATCTGAAATCGGTCCATAATCGAAATCCTTTCATTCATGATCACGCTATATTTTATGACCGTTTTTTAAACTTGTGAAAACAGGAATGTTCACTTTCCTTCACATATATCTATCTTTCTGCCATTTTTTTCTATATATACAGGAAAATATTACTGTTTAAAAATCAGATATACAGTGCTATAATATCCTTGCCTATCTTTACACGGATGGGCGCTTTTACTTATGATTTGTAGCCCTGACCGGCTATTGAAGGAGGAAATTATGCAGGTAATTATTGTAGGCTGCGGAAAAGTCGGTAGAAATCTTGCAGAGCAGCTTCAGGCAGAGGATATTGATATCACTCTTGTCGACGTTATTGCCGACAAGATCAATGATCTCTGCGAAAATATCGACGCTATGGGAATCGTCGGTAATGGTGCCAGCATCAATACTTTAATGGAGGCAGGTGTTGATACTGCAGATATTCTGATCGCAGTTACCGCTTCTGACGAGTTGAACCTTCTCTGCTGTCTGATCGCGCAGAAGGCCAACCACTGTCAGACCATCGCCCGCGTCCGTAATCCCATTTATGAAAAAGAAATCGGATTCATCAAAGAACGTCTTGGTGTTACCATGATCATTAACCCGGAGCTTGCCGCTGCCCAGGAAATTTCACGGCTTCTCCGTTTTCCATCTGCGATCAAGATTGACACCTTTGCACGTGGTCGTGTAGAGCTTCTCAAGTTTAAAGTTCTCCCGGAATTCAAGCTGGACGGAATGAGCGTTTCCCAGATCTCAGATGCTTTCCGAAGTGATATTCTGGTCTGCGCGATCGAGAGCCGTGACAATGTATCCATTCCTGGTGGTGATCACATTATACACGACGGAGATATGGTTTCCATTCTGGCCTCTCCGCTTAATGCAGCGGCATTTTTCCGTAAGATCGGTCTCAAGACCAATCAGGTCAAAAACTGTATCATCGTAGGTGGCGGAACCATTTCCTATTATCTTGCCCATGCACTTCTGGATATGAAGATCAGTGTCAAGATCATCGAGCAGAACAAAAACCGCTGTGAGCACTTAAGCGAACTGCTTCCAGATGCGACTATCATCAATGGTGACGGAACGAACCGTTCTCTTCTGCTAGAAGAAGGACTTTCCGAGTCCGAATCCTTTGTCACTCTGACAAATCTGGATGAGGAGAATGTATTTCTTGCTCTCTTTGCCAAAAGCATCTCCGATGCCAAGCTGGTTGCCAAGGTCAACCGTCTGGAATTTGATGATGTCATCGACTCCCTGGATATCGGAAGTGTCATCTACCCGAAAAATATCACTGCTGATTATATCCTGCAGTATGTCCGTGCCACTCAGAACAGCATCGGCAGCAACGTAGAAACCCTTTATCATATTCTGGATGGCAATGCAGAAGCACTGGAATTTGCGATCCGTGAGGAATCTGCCGTAACTTATATCCCTCTTGCAGAGCTGAATCTCCGCAAGAATCTTCTGGTGGGATGCCTGAACCGCAACGGCCGCATCCGCATTCCCCGTGGTCAGGATATGATCCAGGTGGGAGATACCGTGATCATCGTAACCACTCACAAGGGGCTTCGCGACATCACAGATATACTTGAAAAATAGAGGTACTGCCAAATGAATTATTCGATTATTATTTATATCCTGGGATGGATCATGAATGTGGAGGCTGTCTGTATGCTGGTTCCCGGCATCACTGCCCTTATCTACCGCGAAAAATCCGGTATTGCCTTCCTGATCACGATTCTGGCATGTCTGGCCATCGGTGTTCCACTGGTCAGCCGCAAACCGTCCAAGAAAGCGTTTTACGCCCGTGAAGGCCTTGTGACTACTGCTTTAAGCTGGATCGTCCTCAGTATTGTCGGTGCTGTGCCGTTTGTGCTCAGCGGGGCTATCCCGAATCCCATTGATGCTTTTTTTGAGATTGTTTCCGGTTTCACTACAACCGGTTCCAGTATTCTCTCCGATCCATCACAGATGCCTTACAGCATCAATATCTGGAGATGTTTTTCCCACTGGATCGGTGGTATGGGTGTTCTGGTATTTATCCTGACACTGCTTCCGCTTGCAGGTGGCTATCATATGAACCTTATGAAGGCAGAAAGCCCCGGTCCTTCCGTAGGAAAGCTTCTTCCAAAAGTCCAGTCAACTGCCAAGATCCTGTACAAGATCTACATTGCACTCACTGTTGCACTGATCATCCTCCTGCTTCTTGGGGGGATGCCTCTTTACGACAGTCTCTGTGCAGCATTTGGAACTGCCGGAACCGGTGGGTTCGGAATCAAATCCGACAGTATGGGAAGTTACAGCTTATATATTCAGATCGTCATCACTATCTTTATGATCCTGTTTGGCGTTAACTTCAATGTCTATTTTCTTCTTCTCACCAGGAAGTTTTCTCAGGCATTGAAATCTGAAGAGGTCCGCTGCTACTTCTTTGTGATCATCGCTTCTGCCCTGATGATCACACTCAATGTCCGACATCTGTTTGACAATGTGTGGGAAGCACTTCAACAGGCATTTTTCCAGGTTGGTTCTATTATCACTACCACCGGTTATGCCACTACGGATTTTAACCAGTGGCCTGCGGTATCCAGGACGATCCTGGTACTGCTTACCTTCTGTGGTGCCTGTGCCGGCAGTACAGGCGGCGGAATCAAGATTTCCCGTCTTCTGCTTCTTGCAAAATCCGTCCGCAAGGAACTGCATCTTTATCTGCATCCCAATGCAGTAAAAAAGATCAAAATGGACGGAAAAGCGGTGTCTCACGAAGTTATGCGTGCCACCAATATTTATATGATCGTTTATCTGATGATCGTGGCTGCATCTATCTTTATCATCAGTTTTGATGAATTTGATCTTGTAACAAATTTCACAGCCGTAGTCACCACTTTAAACAATGTAGGTCCCGGTCTTTCCCTGATCGGTCCTACAGGAAACTTCGGGATCTTTTCTCCGCTGTCCAAGCTGGTCCTTTCTTTCGATATGCTGGCCGGCCGACTGGAGCTATTTCCGATCCTGATTCTTTTCCTTCGTGAAACCTGGAAGAAATTCTGATAAATTTTCGTCATATTTTGCTATGTTTGTGGCATAAATTGTTCTTTTCACATTTATTTCAAATGTTAGACACACTTTCTTCACATTTTTACTGTATATTATAAACCATAGAAGGTGATGAACTTTCTATAATATTTTTCTTTTTCATACGCGCCGGTACGAAAGTACCGGCCTCCTTCCATTTATGGAGTATTTTTTTCCACTCCCTCATAATCGAAATCCGGAATAAAGCTTTCTGAAGCAGTTTCTCCTTCCTGGATAAATCCATTCTGAATCCCCATATCCACAGCAGCATCCAGAACTTTTTCATACTCTCTTTTTGTAACTTTCCGGTTTAATTCCTTAAATTCCACAAATTTTCTCACCGGCGTATACTGATTCATAATACTGATATAAATATCTTCCCCATAGGTTTCATGAAGATACCTCAGAGCCTTTATGGAATTTCCTGTATGTCCCGGCAGGATCAGATGACGGACAATGGTTCCTTTCCGGATGTATCCATCCTCTCCAAACTCACATTTCCCGGTCTGACGCACCATCTCTCCAATTGCAGCCTTTGCAGCCTGCACATAATCCGGCGCATAAGAAAATTTCTGTGCAAGCTCCGGATCCAGATATTTCAGATCCGGAAGATAAATGTCCACATATCCTTCCAGAAGCTTCAGGGTTTCTGTTTTTTCATACCCGCTGGAATTATACACCACCGGAATATCCAGGCCCTTCCTCCGGGCCATATCCAGTGCCTCTATGATCTGCGGTACATAATGTGCACCTGTTACCAGATTGATGTTTGCAGCTCCTTTTTCCTTCAGTTCCAGAAAAATCTCTCCAAGCCGTTCCACACTTACAGCCCGTCCCCTGCTCCCGATGGCAATATCATGATTCTGGCAGAAACAGCAACGCAGTCCGCACCCGGAAAAGAACACTGCCCCGGAGCCTTTTGTTCCAGAAATGCATGGTTCCTCCCACATATGAAGCGCCGCTCTTGCCAGATAAATTCTCTCATCCATGCCACAGAAGCCTTTTTTCCCTGCACCCCGGTCTGCCAGGCATTCTCTTGGACAAAGAGCACAAGCTGACATAATTTCTTCCGTACAGTGCGCGCTCCCTGCCATACTGCTGATTTTATTTTCATTCTCCACTTTCACTTTTCTCCTGATCTTTCTTCCAATATCGTTATTTTCTGTTATCTAGTACTAGTTTAGCACATCACGTCTGCTGCCAACAAGGCTTTCTCTGTTTACACTATATCCTTAATATAGTACAATGGATTTCATGGAATCTTAAGAATTTACCCCTTTCGTCTTAATTTCCGGCTGCTATTCTAATAACATCAGGGAGGTACAAAAAAGTGGCTAACATACTTGTTTGCGATGACGACAAAGACATCGTGGAAGCTATCGAAATCTATCTTACGCAGGAAGGCTATCACATTCTGAAAGCCTATGACGGACAGGAAGCACTGGATATCCTGAACAGCGAAACTGTAGATCTGCTGATCATCGATGTGATGATGCCCCGTCTCGACGGAATCCGGGCAACGGTCAAGATCCGGGAAAGCAATCCTCTGCCCATCATCATCCTGTCCGCAAAATCTGAAGACACGGACAAAATCCTTGGCCTTAACATCGGTGCAGATGACTATATCACCAAACCTTTCAATCCTCTGGAGCTGATCGCCAGGGTAAAATCCCAGCTGCGCCGGTACACACAGCTTGGCTCCGCTGCACCGGCAGCATCAGAACACATCTACACAACCGGAGGTCTTACGGTAAACGATGACAAAAAAGAGGTGCTGGTAGATGGAGAAGCGGTACGGATGACGCCCATCGAATATAATATCCTGCTTCTTCTCATGAAAAATCCCGGACATGTTTTTTCCACCACGCAGATCTACGAGAGCATCTGGAATGAAGATGCTCTGGCCGCGGATAACACGGTAGCCGTCCACGTCCGTCACATTCGCGAAAAGATTGAGATCAACCCCAGGGATCCCCGCTATCTGAAAGTTGTCTGGGGCCTGGGTTATAAAATCGAAAAACTGAGCCGGTGAGCCAGCCGGCCATGAAGTATCTGTACTTCAGAAAGGGGTATTATGAATAAAAATAAACATACGGGAAAAAACCGTTCATTTATGCGCATTCCTGCTCTTGTCCTTGCCCTTATCCTGCCTCTGATCATGGTCTTTTCAGCGGCACTGGTGATCCAGGCAGGTATACAGATGGACTCTGCCGAGGATCTTAAAACAAAGGATTATTTCCAGACCTCTGCCTTTGCTGACAGCTTTTACTCAAAAGCTTCCACAATCCTGTCCGGAATCTCAGCCAAGGAAATCCTGGATAAAACAGACGAAGATGCATACATTGATCTCGGAGAGCTTTATAACGGAGATTCTCTCTCCTTCAAAAACACCTCCGGACTAGCCTATTCCTTCAATGATCTTAGGGAATGGAGCTCACAGACGATCCATTCCAATGATGACTGGATCGTCCTGGGCCTTACCACCCCGGAGGGTGAAACAAAATATATGTACTATTCCGATTTCAAAAAGGCTTTGGAAGACGGAACCCTGCAGCTAAATGCCAACTCCGGTGTCCTGAAATACGAGGGAATTTCCCAGAAAGACTGGACTGAGCGTATTCTTTCCTCTCTGAGCGCCGAATATGCAGACGGCGGCATCCAGTCACAGGAACCTCTGAAAAACATCACAGACAAAAACGGAAATGTGGTTTACACAGATGTGGCAAATATGCTCACTCCGATCCTTGAAATCCCCTGTGCACCGGAAGGTTACGACAGCCTCCTGGATTACATGAATTCCACCTCATCCAAAACCAGGAATTTCAAAGGGAACCTGACCGATGCCTTTGAGCAGCTGGATAATGCCCGGGATCTTTTTTCCAGCTGGACAGAAGCTGCTCAGACACTGGATGCGTACAACAGCGATAATTCCAATATCCATTATGCCTATACGGATAACACCTCACAGAAAATCTTCACAAATACAGATGCAGCCTATACTTCCGACCTGACTGATATTTCCGGTTTTTCAGACAAAAAGCCTTACGTGTTTCTAAGTGTCAACGAAGCTGCCACAGATGAGAAAAATGCCCGGAATGGTCTTATGAATCTGAACCTTTCCGCTGCTGCAAACTCTTCTGTAGGAAACTGGATCGATCTCCTCCGAAACTCCACATACGATGAAAACTGCAGTTTTCTTGCCTGGATCGATGATACCAGCCTTCCTGTACAGGATTCCATTAAAACTGACAGACAGCATTTCCTGACTTACCGTACTTTATTTATCCCGGCTGCTGTGATCACCGTGATCAGTTTTCTGCTCTTTATCATAGATTTTATCTGGCTTACTGTCCACACCGGACGAAGAAATTCCGATAGCGGTAACACAGACACGGCTCAACCAGAACTGAACTTTTTTGACAGGATCTATACGGAAGTAGCAGCCGGACTTGTGTGTATCCCGGCACTTGGTGTATTGACTGCAGGACTTAGCATGCAAGCTTCCACCTATAACCTTGTCTCCTCCCTGATCATCCTGGGTATCACGATTTTCCTGATCACGTGCCTGTTCTGGATCGGCTATTTAAGTCTGGTCCGCAGGATCAAAGCGCACACCCTGTGGAAAAACAGCCTGCTTCGCAAATGTCTGAAGCTTCCCCGTCTGTGTCTTTGCAAAGCCGGTAAACTGATCGATTTTTTCTCCAGGAATACCATCAGCAGAATCCGCATGGTAGTGGGACTTGGCGTATTTCTGTTCCTTGAATTTTTCTTCAGTGCCCTGCTCGCGGCATCTGATGGATGGTTCCTGATGTTTTTGCTTCTATTTCTTCTAGATCTGGGTGCGCTTTTCTGCGTCTACAAAATTGCTCTTGGGCGTGAACTCCTCCTTGATGGCCTGAAACGGATCACCGATGGAGAGCTCACTTACAAGATCCCGGAAAAGGAACTCCGTGGTGATCAGAAAGCAATGGCACAGTATATCAACCGCATTGGTGACGGGCTGGACGCTGCCGTGGAAAAAAGCCTCAAAGATGAGCGTATGAAAACCGAATTGATCACCAATGTCTCCCATGATCTGAAAACGCCACTGACTTCCATCATCAATTACATTGATCTGCTGAAAAGGCTGAACCTCAAAGATCCGGAAGCACTGAAATATCTTGAGATCCTGGACTCAAAGGCACATCGTCTGAAAAGTCTGACCGAAGATGTAGTGGAAGCTTCCAAAGCCAGTACCGGAAATCTTTCTCTGGAAATGACAGAACTGAACTTTGTGGAAATGCTTTACCAGGTGATGGGTGAATTCGAAGAACGGATGGAAAACAGACATCTGACCCTGATGACACATCTGCCTGATTCTCCTGCCATGATCTATGCCGACGGCAGACGGATGTGGCGTATCCTTGAAAATCTTTTCGGCAATATTCTGAAATATGCCATGGAGAACACAAGAGTCTATGCAGAAGTTCTTCTGGAAAAAGATCAAGTCATCTTTACCCTGAAAAATATTTCCGCACAACCTCTGAACATTCCGGCTGAAGAACTGACCGAACGTTTCATCCGCGGCGATGTTGCCAGAAATACAGAAGGCAGCGGACTTGGATTATCCATCGCACAGAGCCTTACCCAGCTTCAAGGTGGCACCTTTAAACTTTATCTGGACGGTAACCTTTTCAAAGTCTGCTTAAGTTTTCCACAGAAGATCTCTCCCACAGCCTTATCCGCACCGGAAGATCCTCATTCCGAAGCACATTCTTAACCATTCATAAAAAACAGCAGCGGAAGCCCTGATGATATGATGAATCAGGAGCCAGGCTGCTGTTTTTCTCTTATTTTTGTTCTCTTTTACACTTTAATGGTGATCTCACGGTCTGTCCGGTTATATTTATAATACCGGACTCCGGCTGCATCCAGCATTTTTTTGGATGCGATCACCGACGGAGTATCTGCATATTTATCACAGTCGTATACGATAGTCCTGATCCCTGCCTGGATAATAGCCTTGGCACATTCGTTGCAGGGAAACAGGGACACATAAAGCTTGGCACCTTCCAGACTTCCTCCCCGGTAGTTCAGGATGGCATTGAGCTCACTGTGTGTCACATAAAGATATTTGGTATCCAGCGGATCTCCTTCTCTGCCCCAGGGAAACTCATCATCGGAGCATCCCTTTGGAAATCCATTGTACCCCATTGACAGGATCTTGTTATCTTCACTTACGATACAGGCCCCAACCTGTGAATGCGGGTCCTTGGAACGCATGCCGGAAAGCATGGCAACACCCATAAAATACTCATCCCAGGAAAGATATCCCTGTCGTTTCTGTCCTTTTTTATCCATACAGAATCCTCTTTTTCTATTGGTTTCTTACTGATCGATCAATCCTCGATCATGTTGATCCTTCTGATATGACGCTCATCCCCGGAAAAAGGTGTATCCAGGAATGTATCCACGATCTTCAGAGCAAGCCCCGGTCCTACTACACGACCGCCCATGGCCAGAATGTTGGCATCGTTATGAAGTCTTGTTGCCTCTGCAGTAAAGCAATCTGTACAAAGTGCAGCACGGATTCCCTTGAATTTATTAGCAGTGATGGAAATTCCGATACCTGTTCCGCAGATCAGGATTCCTTTCTCACACTCACCGTCCACGATCGCCTGTGCTACTTTCTTTCCATAAACAGGATAGTCTACAGATTCCGGACCATTGCATCCAAAATCTTTGTACTCCAGTCCTCTCTCTTCCAGATGCTTCTTTACCTCCTGCATCAGCTCATAGCCGCCATGATCACATCCCAGTGCTATCATTTTCTTTCTCCTCCTCAACGTTGATAATTTTATGACCAGCCGCTTTCAGTAAGCGGTTCATGATCGCCTGTCCCATTCTTGGTGTAAAAAATGCCTCTGAATAAATGGCACTTACATTACAGCTGTCAAAATCACGCAGGACCTCGTACAGATGATGCGCGATGGTTTCTTCCTGCTCCCGGCTTCCGATACTCTTTACGATTCCATGTGAATATCGGCCTTTTGTTTCATCTGTTGCGATGATCCCCACAGTCAGTCCCTTCTCCTCAGCCTCTCCGGCTCTTTTTTCAATCTCCGCGATCACACCCTCTGTGGACCCCTCCACAATGGCAAGATCTGCCTTTGGTGCATAATGACGGTATTTCATTCCCGGTGCTTTTGGATGGACCTTGCTGTCCGGTTTGATCAGCCCCTTATCCATCCTTACATCTCCAAGTGTTTCCCGGAGCATTTCCAGGGAAATATATCCCGGCCGCAGGACTACCGGTATGTCTTCTGTAAAATCTACGATCGTAGATTCCAGACCGATATTTACCTGTCCTCCATCAATGATCATATCAATGGCTTCTCCCAGATCCTCTCCCACATGTCCCGCTGTCGTAGGACTTGGTCTTCCGGAAGTATTGGCACTTGGCGCTGCCACATATCCGCCAGCCGCAAGGATCAGCTCCTGTGCGATAGGATCACTTGGAAAACGTACTGCCACACTGTCCAGTCCTCCGGTTGTTTCCTTTGGCACGATATCTGCCTTGGGAAGGATCATTGTCAGCGGACCCGGCCAGTATTTCTCAGCCAGTACTCTGGCTTTTTCAGGAACCTCCGTAACGATCTTATCCAGGTCACGGATATCTGCGATATGTACGATCAGCGGATTGTCCGAAGGTCTTCCCTTGGCTGCATAGATTTTCATCGATGCTTTCGGATCCAGGGCATTTCCTCCAAGGCCGTATACAGTCTCTGTGGGAAATGCCACAAGCCCGCCGTTTTTCAAGATCTCGCCACCTCTGGCAATTGCCTTTCTGTCTATATTCTCCGCTGTCATAACTGCTATTTCTGCTTTCATTTTACGCTCCATTTACTGTCTGATATAAATCCCCTGCTCTTCAATAAAATCTTCCAAATCCTGAAGGGCATCCTGTGCCCAGGTTTCGGATTTCTGAAAAGTCTCCGGGAAAAACATGTCTTTTACTATTTTTTTACCTGTTTCTGTTTTAAAGATCTTCTCTGCACTTTTCTTTATATGTTCTTTATCCAGTCCATCTTCAAAATAATTAACCAGAAAATCAGCTTCCACAAGGATCTGATAATCCAGCCCGTCAATATCCTTATAGGTATGATGATGTCCTACCAGATATTCCACTCTGCGGATCACCCTCTCCTGAAAGCCCAGTGCGGTAAGCATCTCTCTGGCAGCTGCCGGACCTTCTGCTTCCTGCGTCTTTCCATCAGAGCGTCCGTATTTTTCCATACCAACTTTGATCCCGATATCATGAACGAGAGCCGCAGCTTCCAGAACATACATCGTATCTTCGTCCAGCCCCTCACTCTGGCCGATCAGCCTTGAAAGATCATGCACCTTCACAAAATGCTGGATATGCTTCGGATCCCCCTGATAATAATGGATCATTTCCATATAAAGTCTGTCGATTCTGTTCATAATATCCTCCTCTCTGCTGCCATCCTGCAACTGTCACTTTTTTCTGTATACTGCTCAGCAGAAATCTCCTGCTGAGCATATCCGTTAACAGATAGCTACATAATAGTTACATTATAGCGTTATTATGGAAAAAATGTCAATCCTGCTCCACTTTCACAATGTAGGTTCCTGACATATCATCTTCAAAGACAATGCTTCCCAGACTCTGAAGAACACTGTCATTAAGCTCTGTTCCGTATTTTTCTTTTTCCTGTCCTCCTACAAAGATATAGGAAATATCATAACGGCTGATCAGTTTTTTTACCGTCTCTGCATCTGTAGATGTATAAATAGTCTGGATGTCCGCACTTTTTTCATTGAGGTCAGGTACATTATTTCTCCAGAGCCATTCATGCACATACCATCCTAGTACGGTCGGAAGCCCCGTAGATGCAGAAACTCTCTCATATCCGGTATAGCTGTCCCCGTTAGCCTCGAGCACCACAGGAGAGCCCTTGATATTCTGCTTCAGCCAGCGGATCGCCGACGCATCCTGAGGAAAATCCTGCTCAAGAAATGTAGTTGCATCCAGTCCCTGATACTCCGAAGCCTTCCAGACATCCCCAAACCAGGAATGCACGGCATTTCCGAAATAGCCCACGGTCCAGAGCAGTACAAAAAGCCCCACACCTGAAAGGATCCGGATAATCTTCTGTCTGGATATCACCAGCATACGATAAATCCCATATCCCATTGTCATTCCGAAAAGGATATATGCCTGATACGTCAGCTTGAACATAGTATTGGCTCTGGCATTTCCATTTTCATAAATATCCCGCACATATACAAGCTCCGGGATCAAAACCAGTCCGATAGCACATAAGCCCATGATCACTGCAAAAAGATCCGGAACTGTGATCGCCTCCAGCAGCCTGTAAAGACTTTTATGCTTCAGTCCCTTCATTTTTTCTGTGATGACAGACAGGATCAGCAAAACAGTAAGGAGCACCGGAAGTCCCCAGAGGATCAGAAGCTGATACCACAGTGAATGATGCTGTGCCAGTGCCACCCCCTGTACCATCGTATCAAATTTCAATGTAAAGGGCAGGATCACCAGATAAGAGAGACCTATGATCTCCACTGCCTGTACGATCGTCACTGCCAGGATCCTGATTATCTTTCCCTCAAATCGTATGATATTTGCGATCAGGACAACTCCACCGGTCACTACAAAATAGATCACAAAATCCCAGTAATTGGTCCACTGGAACATGCCAAGAAAAACGGACGCCAGAAGGATATGCGGCATCAGAAGCTGTCTCAGCCAGAAAACACTGCGTTCCTGTTTTTCAGGCTCAGGCCCTCTTTTTCGGATCATTTTCAGCCATGCATAGAGCATTCCCACCAGAAATGTCACAAACATCACATTTACCACATGGGCATGAAGATCTCCCAGAACAAAGGAATAGCATGGGAATTCATGTATGGTCTTATCACTGTCATTCACCGGATTATACCCTATGTAACGAGTTGCATCCGGGAACCAGTAGCTGGCTGTTTCTGCCACTCCCTGTATCTTCCGGATCAGCGGCAGTACACAACGGTAGACGATATAATGTACATTTCCCGCGATAGATACTGCAATGCCTGCAGTAACTCCTGCCAGTGAAGGAAGATATTTCTTCTTTCCATCCAGCCGTCCATACAGCCTGTCCTTCGTCATCTGACGGACCAGGGAAAACGGATACACAAAGGCAAACGCTGCCACAAAGGTACGCATCAGATTATAAGTCACTTCCACTCTGCTTCCTGTAAGCTTCGTAAGAAACACTGCAAAATACTGCCCGCCATAGTAATAATTGATGGTTCCCTGTGAATACCAGAGATCACGTGCAGGAAGAGTTTTGCTCCGCATCATGGCCTCCATGAAGCCATAATCCATAAATTTCTCTGTTCCGTATGCCTGCGGCCGGAATCCTGCCAGATAAGTCCACAGCAGAAAGATTCCAAAAAACAGAAGCTCCTCCCGAAAGATCAGCTGCATCTTTCCTGACGGATAACATTCAATGCCATGCTTCAGCTGAACATGAAAAAGTACTGCACATAAAATGCCAACAGCCACAGATACTCCTACACACACTGCTGCTGTAAAAGTAAGGATTTCCACCGCTACCAGAAGCCAGGTGAGAAATCCGGTAACCGCAATGGCAAGTACCTTTGAAAAAAGCCAGCCCCGGTCTTCAAAGCCTCCGAAAAGCCTTCCTGTGACCGGCATTGCCACCATTCCCATGAACAGTGCAAGCAGCCACCAGGTCCAGAATGTCCATACATCTCCTCCCAGGAGATACGCAGAAAGTACTGTCAGGAGCACTGCTGCAGTCAGCTCCGGAAATAATTCTCTGATCTTTTTTTTCATCTTTTTTCTGTTCCTCCTGTATCAGATCCTGCCCCGCAGACGGATAAAGTCCGCAAATGCCTGTCTTCCGATCTTTATGATCCGTTTCATGTTGATAGAGTTTTTTCCGGCCTGTCTCGATCGGAATGTAATGGGGATATATTCCACATAAAGATGATGTTTTTCATAGATCACGGTCATCAGCACATTGGAAAGGAAAAATCCGCCTGGGATACGCTTCAGTACTTTGGCGAGCTGTTTTCCCTCCATCAGCCGATATGGCGTATTTGCATCTTTTACCCAGGTTCCAAAAATAAGGAAAAGCACAAGCCGCAGTATTCTTGTCACAAAAATCCTGGAAAGCCCATCTTCTCTCTTCTGCCGGTAGCCGATAAGAAGCCCGCACTTTTGACGTTTTTCCCAAAACTGCCAGAATTCCTCCGGAAGTGTCTGGCCGTCTGAATCCGTCTGAAAAATATAATCGGCACCTTTTTCTACTGCGTAACGATATCCCCGAAGGATTGTTCCTCCATGTCCTTCATTCGGTTTATCGATTCCGATAAGACGGTCATAATTTTTCTGATAATTCTGTATTTTTTGGTAGGTCGCATCTTTGCTGCCATCATTCAGGATCACCAGGCGGCTGTCCCCGCCGATCCTCTCCACTACCGGATACCATTGCTCGATCACGGTCCCGATATTTTTTTCTTCATTATATGCCGGCATAATGATATATAAGCTGTCATGTTTCATAGATTCTTATTCTCCCATCCTCTGAGGTATACACCAGTGGATATGTCTCCCTGATGATATCCTCACGACATTCCTGCTGTTCAAATTCCATATCCTCCTCAAACAGGATATATGTGATCTTTTCCTGTTTTACGGCAGCTTTCAGTAGCTCCGGATCATCCGTGGTATATATGAGCACTGCCTGGCCGGCACGATAGCCCGTATCGTACCCTGCAGACCATGCATAATAAGGCCATCCGCAATACAGCATGGCACCGGACATGGTGACCTCGTTCATGGTATATTCCGGTGTCAGCAGAAGATCATTTTTCTTAAGATTTGCACTGAGCCAGTCCGTCAGGCTGCTTTCCATATTTACAGTCATCCTGTGTGCGGAATCGTTGTCTCTTAAGATGATCACGTAATCATAGATCCCCGTTGCACTAAGGCAGATACAAAGGACCGCTGCCGCTGCGCGACCGGCCCATTTCTTCCAGCTGTTTTTTCCTGCAAGGAAAACACATCTTACGATCCATCCCCAGAAAACTGTCACAAAGGCATAGGAAATCATCACATATTTATGATTGACATTGATGTCCGGAGTCAGAGATACCAGAAATGCAAATGCCATTGGAAGCAAACAGCCCATCAGCACTGTCCGCTGACCTCTCTTCAGAAATACTGCTGCCACGATCATTCCCACAAAGAAAAATCCACTGATCTCCACCAGATACCAGAGTACACCGGAAATGCTTTTATTGTCTGCCAGAAAGCCCCAGTAAAAGGATGGACTCATAACACTTCCCGACACAAAGATCTTCGACTGCAGTTCCGAAAAAAGCACTGCCAGTCCGGCACAGATCGCATAATCCAGCTTACCGTCAGAAAACACTGCCAGTCCGGCAAGGATCAGAAGGCCGCCGATCAGCGCAGCCCCGTTCCAGAAGGCAGTTAATCCCAGAAACAGCCCCAGAAGGATCGCCGTACCCACATTTCTGCAGATCCAGGCTTCTTTTGTAAAAAAGCGATTACGGACCCACAAAAAGCCCTGCTCCTTGTGACTACATCCGGCTTCCACCCAATCCATAAAGATCCATACCGCTACAGCTGCCATCAGAAGGCCGAAAGCCAGATGACGCTGGTTCAGATATACATTGAAATTCCATAATCCCCAGTTTTCATTGGTAGTATAACCGATAAACGCCGTATTTTCTTCCAGAGTCCGTACAAGGTCCCTCGCCTGAAGATGTTCCCACAGATAACGCCAGAGCGCTGTTCCGCTGCGAAAAAAAAAGAAAACAATGGCAGCTGCCCCTGCCCAGAAGCTTTTGAACATCCGGTAGCTGATCCCGTAAAGCACCATAAGAAATCCCGCCAGAGACAGGATGCTTACCAGATTATATCCCAGATCAAGACGAAGGCCCAGATACTCCAGATTTCCCACAAGGAACTGGAACATAAAATGATATTTCACATCCTGCCCGCCATAATGCGGATACTGGGTAGGAAAATTATTTCCCCTTGAAAAAGATCGCATCATTGCCGTGTGGGGTGCATAATCTCCGTATACCGAAAAGCCGGAGTACAGAATGCCGTCTTTCATATGAAAAACGTAAAACATCATCCAGGTCACAAAAACCGTCAAAATGCCAAAAAGCAGAAGCTCTTTTTTCAGGATCCATTTTCTGCTGATCATCCGTTCAGATATCACAAACATTTTTTGCTGTTTTTTCTTTTTCCACCGGAAGATTCCCGAAAGCAGCAGGATATCTACCAGAAATACGATCAGATTTCCATAAAAAAGAGGATGCTCTGCCCCCGCGCATATGCTGAACATCCAGGAAAGAATATAGACTGCCCAGGTCAGCATCAGGATTCCCATCCCAAACGCTGCCGGCAGGACCACCCATATCCTGTTTCCTCTTTCAGTTGTTTGACGCGGAAACAGACATCCTGCCATTTCCATTCCTGTTAACATACATAATATAAGATAAATGATTCCAAGCATAGGATTCTCCTTAATTCACGTAAAGTATAGCAGAATCACCTTCCTATGAAAAGGCTATTCACATTTTTTTCAATTATTTTCGTTTTCCTTCTGTTTTTTCAGATATGTAACGATTCCATCAGCCACAGCCTCTGCTACCTTTCTCTGATACTTCTCTGTCTGAAGCAGGGCGGCTTCCTCCGGATTTGTAAGAAATCCACATTCTACGATATTGATCACACCCGGACTTCTCTTCAGAAGATAATAGGTTCTGTTTCCTTTTGCCACCCGCGGCCGTGCAATGGAAAGCTTCCGGTTCATGTTTTCCTGGATCGCAAGTGCCAGTTCTTTTCCGCCTTCCGAATCCTCATAATAAAATACCTGCGGGCCTTTTACTCCGGGATCACTGTAGCTGTTCTGGTGGATACTCACAGAAAGCACCGGTTCATATTTCCGGATCTGTTCAATACGATTCTGCAGATCCTGTGCTTTCATATTTTTTGTACCATTTTCATAAAGACCTTTATCTTCTTCCCGGGTCATTACTACGGCAAGGCCTTTTTTTTCCAGGATCGTTTTTAGCTTCATGGCAATATCCAGATTGATTCCTTTTTCCTTCAGTCCACCGATTCCCACCATTCCGGAATCCACACCGCCATGACCGGCATCCACCAGGATCACCTGATCTGCTTTTATATTTCCAGATACATCTATAAGTCTGCCTGCAGTTTCTGCCGCTTCCCATGACAGAATATAAAAACAGACCAGCATAAGAACTGCCATTGCCAATTCTATGAAATGTTTTTTCAACACAAAACACCCCCGGCATATTTATTTTAATATATGTTGCCGGGAGTGTTTTTAGCATTGTGAAGATCACAATGTTTTCTTCTGTTTATGACAGGTTTTCTGTGATCACGCTCCAGATCCCGCTGTTCTCGAATCCAAGCTTCCACTCTGCCACACCTGCCAGTTTGTATTTTTTGATCAGTTTAACCTTTTCCGCAATAGACTTAGAGTCCTCCAGCCAGATCTGGTATGTGGCACCGTCTCCTTCATAGGTTCCATAATTCTGACTTGTCTTCTTGTCCCAGTATGTTTCTGCTCCGTTATCACTGATCGTCTGCTGTGCCTGATCCATACCGATGGCCTCACTTGTCAGTGCACCGCCATCTGTAGTCTTCCAGAGCCTTGTGTAGAACGGAATCGCAAGGATCGTCCGTTGAGCCGCTACTTCTGAAAGCGTATCCTTAACCCCCTGTTCTACCCATGGCAGAGATGCCACAGAACCGGCATCGGAGCCTACGTAATGCTCATCATAGCCCATAATGATCACATAATCCACAACCTTGCCCTGCTCCGCACGGTCATAATGACTGGTAAAATCTTCCGGAACCGGATTATCTACAGACAGTACCAAATTATTGGCGTGACACTGGATAGAAAGCTCTCTTAAAAACTGAAGGAAATGGATTCCTACTCCTTCGCTCAAAGATTCAAAATCAACATTGATTCCATCCAGTCCTGCTTTCAGTGCATAAGTGATCAGCTGATTCTCCAGATTCTGCCTTGAACTGGTTTTTGAAAGAACTTCTGTGGTACTCATGTTCTCATTAAAATTATCCACCAGTCCCCATACCTTCAGTCCTTTTTCATGTGCCTGCATCACATACTCCCCAGATGCAAGACTTGAAATATTTCCGGAGTTATCTGTTACAGAAAACCAGGTTGGAGAGATCACATTCACGCCTGTCATATTCTGTACCGCATCTGCGAAATAGCTGTTTGCATCTGTGCTGGTAACCTGGTGCCATGCCAGGTTCACCGGCTCATCCATGGTAAGATATGTATAGGACTCTGTTTTAAAATCCCTTTCATAATCCGTTGTATCCACAGCACTTACTTTTTTCTTCTGAATATAACCGATGTAACCGTCATCGGTTGCCACCTGATCCCAGTCCTCTCCTTCATTCATCAGCCGGAGAACTGTATTCTTCGCCAGTTTGGAAAGGATCGGCGCCTTGATCCCGCCCCGGTAACGGATCACGGTATCTTTCTTCGTGGTCACGGTCTCCACATTGGTAAATTTGTACTGTATCGCAACCCTTGCAGGATCCTGCTCTATATAAGAATCGATATCTGTATACTTTTTTACATAATCCAGTTTCAGATAAACCGTGTCATCCTTCAGCCACACGTTTCCGTCTGCCTTATCTGAAGCCGGTTCCTCCGTGAGACTGGATGGTGTTGCATACAGTATCTTCTTGTTTTCGCTATCCCAGTAATATCTCTGATTCAAATATCCGTTCACTACATCCAGCGGAAGATATACATCTTCTCCTAAGATAAGTGCCTTCTCTTCCAGTTTCTCAGTTCCAAGTATCAACGCAGCCTCACCGTCTGCATTCTGGCCGTAGTATTCTGTCAGATCCATCTGTTTCCTGCTTGGTATAAGCTTATTGATCCCGTAAACAGCCCCTCCGGCAAGAGCGACCAGAACGATCAGCAGACCTACCACAAGGACCGGTATGTGTTTTTTTATCATGTTTTTTTCCTTTCGGTATAAAATGTCATAATTTGTTTCATTATAACATATCTTGTCTACATTTCGTTATAAAAATCGACTTTTAATAATTTTTCACAATTTCTTTAGAATTTCGGTTCCCCGTATGGTATGCATGAGTGCAGGGGATGATCGTTATCCGGGGAACCGTTTTTTCTTATGTACGGTCATTCTTTGCGAATAAGATCAAAGCTTACACAGGCGATATGGCCGTCTTCATCTTCCGTATAATCCCGCATATAGACCCCGTTTTCCGCAATCTGACAGGCTTTTGCGATTTTTTTCGGAGTGCTTGGTGCTCCATCGAGATAAAGAGAAACTCCGTTCTCACGATAAAGCTCCAGCTCCCTTCGAAGGGGTTTTGCGGATTTCTTTTTTTCCTGTGATATATTTGGCGTATCCCGACCTCCTTTCCTGGTTAGATTTTCAGAAAACACCAGCAATGGTTCTCGAAAAGCTGCAACTTCCCTGTTAGGATGATACTTGTAATAAAATATAAATAATAAAATGGGGGAAAATTTCTCTGTGTACCGACAGACTCGCCGATGAATTTCACACAGAATCCTTATCTTCAGAAAAATATGACTTTAAGTTATCGTTACTGTCTTCTTGCTTCCGGGAGGAGACAGCTTTTCTGCTTTTCATTATACCTGATTTCCCTTCAGATGCAAGTCTTTTATAAAAGAATCAGAAATTTTCTTTTTTCTCCGGTTTCTACATCTTTACATCTTGTGTATAACTGTTATATAATACAGTATGTAAAAGATTAAATTTATTTACCTATAGGATGTGATCATATGAAAATAGAAAAAATCAATGAAAATCAGATCCGCTGTACCCTGACGAAAGAAGATCTGGACAGTCATCAGATCCGTATCAGCGAACTTGCATACGGTACCGAAAAAGCCAAACGTCTCTTTCGTGATATGATGCAGCAGGCACAGATACAATTTGGTTTTGAAGCAGATAATATTCCTCTGATGATTGAGGCTATTCCTGTCAATGCCGAAAGTATTATCCTCATTATCACTAAAGTGGAAGATCCTGAAGAACTGGATACACGTTTTTCCAAATTTGCACCCTTCAAGGGCAACAAACCTTCCGATACCGTAGAGATCGATGGCGCTGACAATATCATCGATATCTTCCAGAAGCTCTGTGAATCCAAGCTTAAGGATCTTTCACAGAAACCGGAAGAAAAAAGGGCGGAAACTTCCGCCCCTCAGGCAACAGAAACTCCGGATGCATCACAGCAGCCGGCTGAGAGTTCTGTAAAGCTTATACGCCTGTACTCTTTCCCGGGGCTGGATGATGTTATTGCCGCATCTCATGGTATGAATGGTTTCTTTACCGGTGATAATACTCTCTATCGTGAAGGAGAAGACGGTGTCTATCAGCTGGTACTTCATCAGTCAGACTGTACACCTGAAGAATTTAACAAGGTCTGCAATATCCTTTCCGAGTATGGCATCGGCCGCGCATTCACACCAGCCGGTGAAGCCTACCTCAGAGAGCACTGTGCACTGATCGCTGATCATGCACTTCAGAAGCTTCTGAATATCTGACAAACCAAATATCCTACAGACAAACAAACCGCTGTCGGAATGCGATCCATATGATCTGCATTTCCCGACAGCGGTCCTTTTGTTTCAGCAAAAAAGCTTCTGTTTATTACTCACCAAGAAAATCATTGATCTGAGCTACGAGGACATCTGCGTCCAGGCCATGGACCATTGCTGCTTCTTCCAGAGATTCCATCTGTGAAGACGGGCAGCCAAGACAATGCATTCCTGCTCTCATCAGGATCGGTGCGATATTCGGGTCTACAGTGAGCAGTTCTCCGATCAGCATGCTCTTTGTAACTTTTGCCATGATTGTATTCTCCTTTACTGTTTTATCGAAATATTTCATTCCGTTCTGCTATTATAATACGAATCCGGAATGGAATCAACGGGTTACGAATTTTCAGTTTTGTTTATAAATTTATACTTGTATTCTTTATGCAGATATATTAGAATGGGAATAGAATCCCTGGTAGGGGATACATACAATACACAATTTAAAAGGAGGATATCAATTATGGCATATGTAATTTCTGACGAGTGCGTTAGCTGTGGAACATGTGAGGGTGAGTGCCCGAACGAGGCTATTTCTCAGGGAGACGAGCATTATGTAATCGACGCAGACGCTTGTGTTGACTGCGGAACATGCGCTGAGGCCTGTCCAGTTGGTGCTATCTCTGCTGAGTAATGCATCATTAGCTTGATAAGCTGCTATAATGAATGAGGCTGCCGGTTTACCGGCAGCCTTTTCTGTTTTTTTTATTCTTTTTTCCCTCACAGGAAGCTGCCGCTTCTCTTCTTGCCTGCTGCTGCCTGCGGATCGCTTCATCCAGAGAACGACACCGGTACTCTCCTTCTTTCTTTCTCTGCATTTCCTCACGGATCAGGCGTTCCATGATTTCCTGAAACTCCAGTATCTTATCGTTATCTGCTCCGCACTTCTCTGTATTCCCGGATTCCGTTTTTTCCATGAACTCCTTTTCAGATCCCGTTTTTTTCATTGGGATATCTTCAAGCTCAACAGCTTCTCCATCCAGGATCCTGATACCAGATTCTGAAAAATCCGGTGTATCTGCCTTTCTTGCCTCCGGTGGGATCAGTGTACGGATTGCTTTCAACTGAAGTCCTTTACTTTTCAGCTCATTTATTTTAAGAAAAAGCTGGATATCAAACGGTGTATAATAGCGATGTCCCAGTTCATTGCGTCCGATCCGAAGCTCCAGTTCTTCCTCCCAGTAACGCAGGACATAAGATTTCACTCCGGTCAGTGTTACGGCCTGTCTGACTGTATATCTTTTTTCCATTGTGAACGCCCCCTTATATAGAGATTCACTGCTGCTGTCTACAGTATAACCCCTGAGATCAGGAAATAGCAAGAATAATCGGTTGACATAATTTTACCAAATATGACTCTTTGCCTATATCCATAGCATCCCGAACTCCACGATCACACAGACAAAAATACAAAAGGCCATCAGGATAACTATAAGCTTTCATCCTGACAGCCTTTCATTTACCGTCTGCACGGCTCTATTTTTTCATATTTACAAACTGGGTATATCTCGGCAGCCATACCAGCTCCACAGTTCCGATCGGGCCGTTTCTCTGCTTGGCTATGATAATTTCCGCAATGTCTTTCTTCTCGGTATCTTTGTGATAATAATCATCTCGATAGATAAACATGACCACATCCGCATCCTGCTCAATAGCTCCGGACTCTCGAAGATCCGAGAGCATCGGCCTGTGATCCGGTCTCTGTTCCACTGCACGGCTAAGCTGTGATAACGCAATTACCGGTACATCGATCTCTCTTGCCAACGCTTTCAGCGATCGTGAAATATCTGAAATTTCCTGCTGTCTGGAATCCGATTTTCCACTTCCGCTCATCAGCTGAAGATAATCGATCATGATGATCCCCAGATTATGCTCAAGCTTATATTTTCTGCATTTGGAACGAAGCTCCGCAATGGAGATTCCAGGTGTATCATCAATAATAAGATTGGAGCCACCGATAATATCCGCTCCTTCTACCAGCTTCGTCCAGTCCTCATCTTTCAGATTTCCGGTACGGAGATTCTGGGAATCCACGTGAGATTCCATAGCAAGAAGACGGTTTACCAGCTGCTCCTTGGACATCTCCAGACTGAAAATAGCCACGGTCACATCTTTACGAAACGCCATATACTGGGCAATATTCAATACAAAGGCAGTTTTTCCCATGGAAGGTCGAGCTGCGATCAGTACAAGATCGGATGCGTGCATACCGGAAGTCTTATAATCCAGATCCACAAATCCGGTCGGGATCCCGGTAACGGAGCCCTTCAGCTTGGAAGCCTTCTCAATATTGCTGACTGCATTCAACACAACCTGCTGGATCGGCACATAATCGCTACCATTTGTTCTCTGCAAAATATTAAACAGCTTTTTCTCGGATTCCTCAAGTATGGTTTCCGTACTGTCCTTTTCCAGATAACAGGCATTGGCAACTTCTTCCGTAGTCCGTATCAGCCGACGGAGAACTGCCTTTTCGCTTACGATATTGGCATAGTATTTCACATTGGCTGATGTAGGAACTGCTGCGATCAGATCACGGACATATTCCATACTGCTGATGTCCGGCGGAAGCTCTTTCTCCTTGAGACGATTCTGCAGAGTGATCAGATCTACCGGCTGTCCTTCATTACAGAGCTCCACCATGGCATCAAAAATGATGCCATATTGTTTTTGATAAAAATCATCACTGGTCAGGATCTCGGAAGCCACCAGGATCGCATCACGATCCAGGATCATGGATCCGATCACTGACTGCTCTGCCTCAATGCTGTGAGGCAGAATCCTCTTGATCAGTGCTTCTTCCATTGATTACGCCTCTTTTACCCAGACTTTGAGACTTCCGGTTACCTTCGGATGAAGTCGTACCGGAACATTGGTAACACCCAGGTTACGGATCGGATTCTCCATCTGGAGCTTTTTCTTATCGATATCAAGATTCAGCTGTTTTTTGGCTGCCTCTGAGATTTCTTTTGAGGATACAGAACCGAATGTTCTTCCGCCTTCACCTACCTTCAGAGTAAGGATAACCTCCTTTGTGGAAAGCTCCTCTGCAAATGCCTTGGCAGCGTCCAGGTTTTCCTGTGCAACCTTTTCTTCATTTGCCTTACGGAGTTTCAGGTCATTGAGATTCTTGGATGTAGCTTCAACACCAAGCTTTTTTGGCAGGATCATGTTTCTTGCATATCCGTCACTTACATTTACGATCTGTCCCTTTTTACCCAGGGATTTAACATCTTCCAGAAGAATTACTTTCATTTCTATTTGTCCCCTTCCTGATATAACTGGTCTATAATTTCTTTCAGCATTCTTTCGGTCTCATCCATAGTGTCTTTCACCTGTGCACCGGCAATATTCAGATGTCCGCCGCCGCCCATCCGTTCCATCATGACCTGTACATTCACTTCATCAATGGCTCTGGCGCTGATGTAAACCTCATTATTATAGCTGGTAAGAACAAAAGATGCCTTGACTCCTGCGATATTGAGCAGCTCATTGGCCGCCTGTGCTCCTACAACGGTAGGACTTTCCAGACCTTCACTCGGACATCTTGCAATGGCAAAATAATCTCTGTAGATCTCCGCAGTACGAACTGCCTCCGCTCTCGCCTTATAGGAATCAATATTATCCCGGAGCATCTTACGTACACGTGTCACATCTGCTCCGCATCTGCGCAGGAATGCTGCTGCCTCAAAGGTACGCACACCCGCTCTGGTTGTAAAGTTGTTGGTATCGATCATGATACCCGCATAAATACAGTCCGCCTCAATACTGCGAAGCTTCAGCCCGTCTGCAAAATACTGCAGGATCTCTGCGATCATCTCGCAGCTTGAGGATGCATATGGCTCCACATAGGACAGAACTGCATTCTGGATCACCTCGCTGCCACGGCGGTGATGATCCAATACCACAATGGTCTTTGTCATATAGAGAAGATCCTGGCATTCGGTATAGCTTGGCTTGTTGGTATCCACCACAATTACTACCGTATTGTTATCCACCAGTTCTTTGGCCTGATTACTGTCCACAAACATGGACGGCTCATAATCCGGATTCTCCATAAATCCACTCATCAGCGGCCGAATGGATGTGGTCGGATCATTGATCACAATATGCACCGGCTTACCAAGAGTCTTACCGGCACGGTAAATACCGATCCCAGCTCCCAGAGCATCCACATCTGTGATCTTGTGTCCCATAACCACCACTCGATCCTTGGTGCTCATAAATTCCTTCAGAGCCTGAGCCTTCACTCGTGCCTTCACTCGGGTTGATTTCTCCATCTGCTGTGCCTTGCCGCCAATGTAGGTAATATTATTTTCATTTTTGATCACTACCTGATCACCGCCACGGCCCAGTGCCATCTCAATGGCAATTCTGGCATATTCGTAATTCTGGATATACGTAGAAGCATTCAGACCGATTCCGATACTTAATGTCACAGCCATTTCATTTCCGATGTTAACCGTCTTAACCTCATCCAGGATATGAAAACGCTGTTCCTTCAGTGTTTCCAGTGAACTCTGGCGCATGATCAGAAGATATTTATCTTTCTCCAGTTTCTTCACAAGGCCGTCAAAGTTGGAAAAATACTTGGTGATCTTTCGGTCGATCAGTGCGATAAGCAGAGATCTTCTCACATCCTCCACGCTCTCCAGTGCTTCTTCATAATTATCCAGATAAGCCAGTGCTACAACAAGCTTGTTATCCTCATTTTTCTGGATGTATTCCTTAAGCTCTGTTTCATCATAAAGATACATAGCGATCAGACTAACATTCTGGGACATATTCTCCAGAATATCCGCATGGCTGACTACTTCACCCATAGTCACCCGCTGCATGGAAACCCGATAGATCCGATCCCCGAAATGTATACTCATCTCGGAAATTTCCGGTTCATCGGCTACAGGAAGCTTGTCCGGAGTAATATCCGGGAAAACTGTGCTGATATTTTTTTTATAAAACTGATCTCTCCCCGTGATCTCTGAAAAAACACGATTGGACCAGATCATGCGGCCTTCCATATCCATAATGGCATAAGGAAGCGCCAGTTCTTCCAGCATCCGCTTTTCTACCACATCATACTGATTGGCAAATGCGATCATATCATTGATGATCAGCGGTTTGTGATATCGAAAAAGCTGTACTGCGATAAAAATATAGATCACAGTACCTACAGACACCAGGATTCCAGCCTTTACACTTACAATAAACACCAGCAGGTCCAGCAGCACGACCAGGACCGAAAGGTACAACGGCCAGCGCATGAAGTGTTTCATAGGCCCCTTGAATTTAACTTTGTTGTTCATTGCTTTTTCCTGTTCTTAATGTAATTTAACCCACAAGTTATTTAACATTATACCAGATTCCTTATTATAATTCCATAGCAATGATAAAATCTGTTTTGCTCATAAAAAAACAGGGCCGCTGCCTCCAGATGACTGCTCATCTGTTTCGCAACGACCCCGTATAAGATCAGAATTAGTCCTGAACGTATGGCATCAGGGACATATGACGTGCTCTCTTAACAGCAACTGTCAGTGCTCTCTGATGTTTCGCACAGTTACCTGTAATTCTTCTCGGGAGAATTTTACCTCTCTCGGAAACATACTTTCTTAACTTTGCTACATCCTTGTAATCGATCTCGTTATTCTCTTTACCGCAGAATACACAAACTTTTTTTCTTCTGCGTCCGCCTCTTCTCTTCATCGGAGAATCTGGTCTCTCGCCTCTATTGTAAGCCATGATTGTTTCCTCCTATCTTATTCGTCTCATCTGTCTTGATCAGATGTTCTAATTGAACGGCAGCTCCTCATCAATTCCATCTGGAATGTTCATGAAGCCGTCGGCGCTTGCTGCGCTCGGACTCGGCATAGACGTTGCAGGTGCTGCCTCTGTTCTCGGATGAGCTGCTGCATAGCTGTCGCTTGATGCTTTGCTCTCAGCAAATTCCTGATCCTCAACAACAACCTCTGTCGTATAAACCTTCTGTCCCTCACGGTTCGTATAGCTTCCTGTCTGGATACGTCCCGTAACTGCAATTTTCAGTCCCTGTCTGAAATACTTTTCCGCAAATTCTGCTGTACGTCCGAAAGAAACACAGCTGATAAAATCAGCACTTGCCTCTCCGTCACGACGGAATCTGCGATCAACTGCCAGTGTATATCTGGCGATTGCCAGGGCATTTTCTCCTGCGGAATATCTTACCTCAGGATCTCTTGTCAAGCGTCCCATTAATATTACTTTGTTCATCGTTCTACCTCTCTTATGATTTCACTTAACTGAACAGGTTCTTAATGGTGTTTTCAAAAATCCGCTGCAAAAATTATGCCTCTTTCTTGACAACCAGGTATCTTAATACATTGTCCATGATGCGGACATGTCTCTCGATCTCCGCCGGGCACTGAGAATCTGCTTCAAACTGAATAAAATAGTAGAAGCCTTCATGCATTTTCTGAATCTCGTAAGCTAATTTCTTCTTACCCCATTCTTCAACTTCTGTGATCACGCCGTTGTAACGTGTGATGTAGCCTTTTGCTTTCTCAACTACAGCGTCACGTGCTTCGTCCTCAAGCTTAGCGCTCACAACTAATGCTAACTCGTACTTGTTCATGCTTGTCTTAACCTCCTTATGGTCTTTTGGCCCTTTGCCTGTCAAAGAGCAAGGATATGAAATATATCACGATTGTTGATTCTAGCACATCTCTCCCGTGATGTAAAGCATAAATTTAATTTTTTTCAAATTTTTTCAAATCTCGTGTATTTTTCTCAACCAGCTTACGTGCCACCATGATCTGATGTCCGCAGCCCTTGCATTTCAGGCGGAAATCCGCTCCTACGCGAAGGATCTCCCATTCTTTACTGCCACAGGGATGAGCCTTCTTCAGTGTGACAATATCTCCAACTTCATAATTTAATCCCATTTGATACTCCTCATTTTTATTTTGCAGATCATCCCAAGTTCCCATATTTTCAGACTCTTATCTGAGAAAACACCTGCCCGATCGGTTCTTTAATAAGAAGATCCGCATATTTATCCCTCGGTGTCGGTGCCTTGTTGATCACCACCAGATGATTTCCCCGGAAATAATCGATCAGACCTGCTGCCGGATATACCGCCAGAGAAGTTCCCCCGATGATCAACACCTCCGCCTCTGAGATCACTCTTACTGATTCCTGGATCGTATAGTCATCCAGCCCTTCCTCATAAAGGACCACATCCGGCTTGATCATGCCGCCGCAGCTGCACCGCGGAACATCTTTCGATTCCTTCATATATTTAAAATCATAGAATTTCCCGCATTTCACACAATGATTTCGGTAAACGCTTCCGTGAAGCTCCAGGACCTTTTTACTTCCTGCCATCTGGTGAAGATTATCGATATTCTGAGTGATCACAGCCTTCAGCTTTCCTGTTTGCTCCATCTCCGCCAGCTTAAGATGTGCCGCATTCGGTTTTGCAGTATCACAAAGCATCTTATCTCTGTAAAATTTAAAGAATTCCTCAGGTTTTCGCATAAAAAATGTATGGCTTAAGATCGTCTCCGGCGGGTAATCATATTTCTGGTTATACAGTCCGTCCTGGCTTCGAAAATCCGGGATCCCGCTTTCTGTTGAAACACCTGCGCCGCCGAAAAATACAATATTTCTGCTTTCATCAATGATCTTTTGTAATTTTTCTATCTCATTTCCCATATCATTTCCTCCCAAACTTATCCGCAAAAGCTCTACTGTGGGTTCACCGCATTCACTCTTTTTCCCTGTACCACAAAACGTGTTGCCTGATTGCCGGTACAGGTTGATAATGTAACGATCTTATCCTTCACATTGGCTTCACTTGCAGTGGCATCTGTTCTGATCTCCGAATTCTGTAACATTTTTTTCTCATATTCCAGAAACTCTTTGCCAGGTCCTTTAAATAAGGTATACGTATCGCTGTTTACAGAAGTCGTATACGCTGCAATGATCTCATACCGGTAATCTTTTTCCGGTGTGAGGATCCAGAAATATTTGCTGGTATTATAAAGCGTCTCATCCGCTCTGTACTTTTTCAGCATTCCAAACATGGAACCATTCTTCATGTTATGTCCGTACACCAGAGTATTACAATCGCTGAAATCTCTTTTGTTCTCATAATCAATAAAGATCGTTCCCGCAAAATTATAATTTTTCTCATATGTCTGGTGCAGATAAAAATTATTATCCTCTCCCTGTACCACCGGATAACTGATCTCAGGCAATGCTTCCATATAGATCCAGCCGATCACATCCTCATTGATACTCCTGAGAGAATCAAAATCAATGCTCACAGGTGCTACAGGCTGTTCATCCGGCTGATCTATCTCTTCCACCTGGTCCGGATCACGTTCTGTCACTGCCATTTCGGAAATGCTGTTATATTCATCGGTTCCTTTTTTATATTCTGTATAAATATGATAAAGGTTAAAAGCTGCATAACAGAAAATACAGATTGCCACGATCAGAACGATCGTCAGAATATGATCTCCAACTGTTTTTTTCTTTTTCACCTTGTTTTTCCTGCTCATAATCACACTCCTTTAAATCTGTCAGGATCATCTGGTTTCTGTATTTATTATAAATATCCCTCCGTTTTCTTGCAACCGTTTTGTTTTTGTCCTGTTTTATACAGAAAGAAGCCGCCTCGGAATGAGCATCCGAAGCGGCTTGTAAGGTATGTTCTATTTCAGAGCTGCTGTTATTTTTCAGGCCAGTTCTTTTCCTGTAAGCATTTTGTATGCCTGGAGATATTTCTCAATAGTCTTGTCAACGATCTCCTGCGGAAGTGTCCAGTCGTTGTCCGGATTGGCTTTCAGCCAGTCACGTGCAAACTGTTTGTCAAAGGATGGCTGACCATGTCCTGGTTCATAGCCTTCTGCCGGCCAGAAACGGGAGCTGTCCGGTGTCAGCATCTCATCACCGATGACCATGTTTCCGTCCTCATCAAGACCAAACTCGAATTTTGTATCTGCAATGATGATTCCCTTGCTGAGTGCATACTCTGCACATTTTTTGTAAAGAGCAATGGTGTTGTCACGAAGCTTTTCTGCATACTCGCGTCCTTTTCCTGGGAAGTATTTCTCAAGATGATCGATACTCTGCTCAAAGGAAATATTCTCATCGTGATCACCGATCTCAGCCTTGGTAGATGGTGTGTAGATCGGCTCAGGCAGCTTGTCGGATTCCTTCAGTCCCTCCGGAAGCTTGATGCCGCATACAGTGCCGTTCTCCTTGTAGCTTGCCCAGCCGCTTCCTGTGATGTATCCACGTACGATACACTCGATCGGCAGCATGTTCAGTTTACGGCACATCATGGATTTTCCTTCGAATTTCTCCTGCTGGAAAAACTCCGGCATATCCTTGGTATCTACAGAGATCATGTGGTTCGGAAGAATGTCCTCAGTCATGTCAAACCAGAATTTGGACATCTGGGTCAGTACAGCACCTTTCTTTGTAACTTCGTTATTCAGAATTACGTCAAAGCAGCTGATACGGTCTGTTGCAACCATGATCAGACTGTCTCCATTGTCATAGATCTCACGTACTTTACCTTCTTTGATTGGTTTTAATTCCTGCATGTTCTCACACCTCATCATTCGGTTATTTGATTTTTGTTTTCGACACCGTTACCGTATCACCTCACAAGCCCTCCTGTCAAGATGTCAGGCCCCTTTCAGTCATAAGTATTCGTTAAGGGATCATTCATATTTCTAATAGTGATGCACATTCCTCCTGAAGCTTTTTCTCCTGTTTCCGGTAAAGAAGCTTCTCACTGCAGGCAAAATAAGGATCACAGCCATACTCTCGGATAAAGGCCGCCGCATGACTGTTCCGGGTCAATCCGGTGACAAAAAGCACCGTTTCCTGTCCGTCCCCGAAGCATTCCTTCATAAATGCAAATGCCTGTTCCAGCTCCCCGCTGATCTTTTTCGCACAGGCCTTTCTCTTCTCCGCCATTTCCGTAAACAGCTGCCGGATCCGTTCAAAGCCAGCCTCTGTTTCTGTGATATGCTCCTTTCGGATAGTAAGGCTGAATTCCTCCAGAGTGCGGATCACAAGCTCTTCCGTAGTCTGCTGCTCTGCGGTAAGAAGCTCCGCCTCCAGACGGACAGCCAGACTTTTCTTCTTCATATCTGTAAATTCATCCAGCGCTGTCATGTCCTTTTTATCCTGAAGAAAAGCTTTCAGATGCAGAAGTTCCTGATAAACAGCACCTGTCTCACCATCCATCTTCTCATAGGTCAGAAAACTTCCGTTCAGACCGTCAAGCAGAAGCCCTGTCACAAGGAAGCGTTCCTCAAAGGAAGCATCCTTCGCCATTTTTACCTTTTTCTGCTGTTCCTCCTCCGGCATCTCTCCGGAAAGCAGGCGTTCCAGGCCATAGTCCTCTCCGTACTTCCGGTACAGCTGATAGCTGGCAAAAAAGCTTCTTGCGATCTCCTCTCTGCATAAATACTCCCCGACCAGATTCTCTGTGATCTCCACGCCCAGCTCCTCATAAGCCTTCAGGATCTCAGACAGGTCTTCCCAGCCTCTTGCTGTCACGAAGAATTTCCCGTCCACTGTATTCTCCACAGAATAAAAATGATCCTTTTTCATGCCGAGATAAGCCAGGATCGATCCGTGGATCTCCTTTTTCCAGGCATACTCCATCCACACCTCAAGATCTGCCTCGATATCCATCCTCCGCACACGGTCCAGTGTTACAATATCAAACTCCCGGACCGATTTATTATATTCGGGAGGATTTCCTGCTGCCGCGATCAGCCATCCTTCCGGCACACTGTGGCTTCCGAAGGTCTTGTTCTGAAGGAACTGCAGCATGGTAGGCGCAAGTGTCTCGGAAACACAGTTGATCTCATCGATAAACAGGATTCCCTCCTTCTTTCCGGTACGTTCCATACAATCATACACAGAAGCAATGATCTCGCTTAAGGTATACTCTGTGATGCTGACCTCTTTTCCGTTGTAGCACCGGGTCACGATCCTTGGCAGTCCTACCGCACTCTGTCTTGTATGGTGGGTGATGGTATAGGCTACCAGACCTACCTCGCATTCTTCTGCCACCTGCTCCATGATCGCTGTTTTCCCGATTCCGGGAGGCCCCATAAGCAGGATGGGACGCTGCCGGAGTTTGGGAAATGTGTAGCGTCCGGCTGCATCCTTCCGGTTGTAAGCCAGTAAGGTATGTTTGATCTCTTCTTTTGCCTCTTTTATGTTCATGTTCTGTAACGCACTCCTTCCTGCTCTGCCACAAGCCGGATCGCCCAGGGCGGAACAAGCTCCATTTTTTCTGTTTTATGTAAAAATACAAAGGCCGTCTCATAATCCGGTTTGCTTCCGGGATATATCCCATCCCCGTCTGTAAAATAAATCAGAGCCTTAAGACTGCGGATTTCTTTTTTCTCCTGCTGCTCCTTCACATACCGGAACACCGGCCGGAAATCTGTTCCGCCCCGGCCCTGTATGGTGATATTTTTGCTGTATTCCTTCCATTCTTCCTCGGAATGGATCACCTTAATATCCTGGATACAGCAGTCACACTGGATCAGATACACCTTCATTTTATGGAAAAAATTCTCTTTTTCACTGAGAATGGAATACGTTTCTCCAAGGAATCTCCGCACAGTCTCTCCATCACAGGAGCCGGAAGTATCAATGGCGATCACCAGCTCCTCCAGACGGTTCACTTCCTTATATTCCAGCGGCTCGATCAGCGGAAGATTTCCATAATGCTCCATCCCGTAATTATAAAAAATATAATCAAAGCTTTCCGTATCCAACTCCACCTCTTCCCGCAGCACAGAAAACTGACGGAGAAACTTTTTGTAATCGTACCTTCCGGATCTTACCGTTCCTGCCTCTTCCTTCTGGTCCCCTTTCTGACTTCCCCGCCGTTTCCGGTGATCCTGACGGTTTGCGGCAGTATAGGAAAGAAGCTTGTTCCATTTTTCCTTTGTTCTTTTTCCTTTTTCTCCTGTGCAGGCATCCCATAGTGAGTGATCATCAAAATGGAACGCTTCTTCCATCTCTTCCAATCGAAATGGAAATACCTGATCTTTCAGTTTCTGGCAGATCTTTTCTGCGGAATCCGCGCCGTTTCCAAGCATATGGAAAACTTTTTTCCGGATTTTTTTTTCATTTCCACCTGTCTCCAGAACCGGGATCTTTTCTCTGGAAATGATCTGTTCCACCGCAATATCACAGGCTAGGTTCCATAAACGTCTGTCTTCCTGATTTTCCCGAAAAAGATGCAGATACAGGCAGTGCAGCAACATATGCAAATACCCTCGTCGCACTGCCTCCGGCTTTTTCACATAAAGTTCCAGCAGATATTCCGGAGAAAAAAGGAAGAACTCTCCGTCTGTTCCAATGGTTCTGGTCTCTTCCGAACCCTTCCCGGAAATGCAGGCAAAAGCACCGTCCAGATATGGAAAATAGTAGTACAGTTCGTTCCTCACATTTTCCAGGATATGTATTCCCAGTTCTTCCTGATTCCGGTCCACCGAATCCGCCTCCTGTCCTTCTGATCAAACTATAGCACTCCAAAAAAATACTGCACACTCTTGACAACAGGACTATGATAGAGTCAAGAGGTGATTATTATATTACATGATGAAACACGTAAACTACTTATTGAAGCTTGGAATAAAACGCACAATGCAAAAGAAATCCCAGAGTGTTTTTCTGTGAATACCAGTACTGTTTACCGCCTGGAAAAACAAATGCG
>OGPP01000259.1_pt1 | contig 62058 bp, 46 predicted proteins | sample 1553021 | NCBI WGS metagenome assembly OGPP01 (sample SAMEA2580217, study PRJEB22360) | human gut metagenome | biome: human gut; feature: human-associated habitat; material: faeces | place: Denmark | collected 2008/2010
AATCTTAAATATAATATTGACAAGCTATATAAGAAATGGTATATATAAAATATAAATAAATAGAAGCAACAAAATAAAAAAACAAGGAGCGAAAAAGGTATGAAAAGAAGGGTAATATGCATAGCGGCGACGGCATTGTGCATGGCAATGACAAGTATGGCTTATGCAAAAGAAATCGAGACAACTACAGAAGAGGATGAGGCAATGGAGTATTTCGATAAAGTTACCGAGCGATATCAGGTAGAGGCAGATATACAGGATATTGATATTGTATATATAGTTGATCAGACGGCGCTAGATGAAAAAACATCAGTGTTGTGCCATATTGATGATGGTGATTAAAGAAAAAACTCATGAAATGGATTTATAAATTTAAGTAAGTAATGCGTCTGGCTGTCTCTGACATAAAGTCAAAATGTTACATTAAATGTTACAAAATAATTTAAATAAAAAAGCTTTTGTAACAAAACATACATAGAAATGTATCAGAAATGTAAAGGAAATGTAATTGCATTTTGGACTTAATACTGATAAAATAGGGATAACATAAGAAAAAGTAAAAAATAGTCAAACAATAGTTATTGAATTGGCTGCTTTTGAAATTTCAAAGACATTAAAAAAGTGCAGTTAACGGGGAGAGCGGAAAGGAAAACACGCATGAAAAAAGTATGGAAAAAGCTGTTGGCAGCGGCAGGGATGACAGCGGCACTTGCCTCAACATCAGGTTGTATGGTCTCAATTCAGTTTGACAGATCTAAAAGACAGCTTCCTCAAAAACTGTCGTCATCAGATGAAAAGACATGGGCAGCAGAACCAGTTTGGGTATCATCAGGGGAAGCAGGAGTGCTTACAAAAGAGTCACAAGCTTTTGAATCAGAGTTTGAATCAGAGTCTGAAAAAGAAAGTGAATCTGAACAGGGAACAGCAGAGATGACAGAAAAAGAGTCAGAATCGCCGACAGAAAGTACAACAGCAGACAGCTTTGTAATTCCTCTGCCGCCGCAGGCAGGCTGATTCGCATTTAAAACAGGACAAATTAGGAAGGAGCAAAATAAATGAGAAAATTATTATGGAAGAAAGCGGCGATTACCGCAATGGCAGGAACAATGATGATGATGACGGGATGTGAATTACAGGGAGCTGTAAATAAGAATCAAACGACATCCACAGCAGCAACAGTACAGACGAGTAAAACAGCGGAGTCATCTGCAAATACACAGCCGTCAAGTGTGACACCTAATACAACTGTGCAGGCATCAACGCCAGAATTACAAAAGCAGGCAGTAACTGAGTCGGCGGCACCAGAGTCAACAGCGCAGAGCCAAGCGCCAGCCAGCAGTTCGGTAGCAAGCAACGTGACGCCATCAAGCGAGGAGGAGGAAGTCAGCTTTTCATTTGAGTGGATCACAGGTGATGTGCCGGAAGGTGATGGTGATGTTGCCTGGTTTACAGTGGACCCGATTACAGAAGATAATTTTTGGGTGAAATTCCATGGTTCTGCAAACGAAGAAGGAATTAGCAATGTAAGAATTGCAGTGTGGACCGAAGCGAATGGTGAGGATGATATCGAATATATCGATGCAGAGAGTCTTGGAAATGAGACGAAAGCATATCCAGTATATATTCAGAATCATAATAATGAGAGAGAGGGATATGTTCTGAAGGTATCATATACTAACAAAGCAGGCGAAGAAAAAACGTGTGAGAATTACACACGTATTTCACTGGAGTGAGATAAACATATGAGTACAATTGAAATAAAAAATCTGACAAAACGTTATGGAGAGGCAGAAGTATTAAGTAATATTAATATGAAGCTAGAGTCTGGAAAAATCTATGGACTTGTAGGCAGAAATGGTTCCGGAAAGACTATGCTTATGAAGCATATCCTTGGGTTTGTAAAGGCAACGCAGGGAACAATTTTGATAAACGGAAAAGCAGTCGGAGAAAATGACGACATGCAGGAAAATATTGGTGCTATCATCGAAAATCCAGGTTTTCTGCCAGAATATTCTGGCTTCACAAATCTGAAGCTTCTTGCTATGATTCAGGGAAAAATCAAGGATGAGCAGATAAAAGACGCGATACGTCTTGTTGGTCTTGATCCAGAAAGCAAAAAGGCGGTAGGAAAATATTCGCTAGGTATGCGCCAACGCCTGGGACTGGCGCAGGCATTGATGGAAAATCCAGATATTTTGCTGTTAGATGAACCTCTAAGCGGTCTAGATAACGACGGCGTACAGGAAATGTGGAAGCTTTTCTTGAAACAAAAGGAAGATGGAAAGCTAATTGTTTTGGCAAGCCACAGTAAGGAAGATATAGGAACGCTTTGTGATGAAATCTTTCGCTTTGATAAGGGAAAAATGGTCGGACATGAGATCAAGCGGGAATAGATGAGTATGTGAAGTGGTAAGTGACATTTGCCGTGCTGAATAAAATATGTTTTTTATCTCAGCACGGCAGAAAGGAACTTGAGTATGAGAAAAAAATATAAAATATATTCAGTAATATTAACAGGAATAATTTTGACTGGTTGCAAATCAGTTCGTATGACAAGTCAGGATCGTCAGCAGTTTATGCCAAATGGAATATCAATAGCACAACAGCTATTAGAAGAAACAGGAGAAGCAACGCAAGCCAAATCTTCCGAAGCAATAAAAACAACGCCATCTGCGAACAACACAACAAGCGAAAGCAGTGTTGAAGAAAGTAGTATGAAAGAAAGCAAACAATCTCAGGATAAGCAGGAAAACAACGTGAATATATTAGCACTAGAAATAGAACCATATGAATTGTCTGATGTTTGTAATGCTATATTTGAAAAATCGTTAGATGAAGTTGAGCAAAGTCAAAATCAATATGGCATGTATTATTTGACGGATGGGGACAGAAGAGTACGCCAGTATGATATGCTTGGCTTAGAATATGAAGTAAAAGGCGTGTCAGGAAGCTATTCTGCAATCGCAGAGATGGCAACCAATACACTTCGGTGGCAGGAAATTTTGTTGAGGGAATCATTTCCACAGGATAAAATTGATAGTGAAATGAAGCCTGAAGATGCAGAAAAAAATTGCAGAGAGATTGCAGAAAAAATAGGATATTCCTATACATACGTTAGAACATATGCAATGGATTTGCAGAGTATTAAGAAAATTAATAAAAATGCAGAAGATAGTGTATCTGGTCCTGGTTATGAAAATAAAGAAGATGAATATGATGGTACTTGGTCAGGTGTATTTACAGGTGGGAAGCCGTGGACACAAGAGGACGAGGCATATTTAGTTATAATGAAAAATCCCCTAATAAATGGAAGAATATTAGAAAACAATGGAAATTCAGATATTGCGTGGATGGTTTATCATCCAGTGAAGGGATTATTATATATGAAAATTCCTCCACGTTATCGTATTTGCAGCGAACAAAAGAAAAATTTGATTGACAGGACACAGGCAGCAGATTATTTGGATAAGGAAATAAATGCGACAAATATTGATGGAAAGAGTATACAGATTACGGATATTTCATTGGTGTATACAGTGGATCAACTGTCATCTGAAGGAATTCAATGTTCACCATATTGGCGTTTTGGTTTTCAAAAAAGAAAAAATTCTGAATCCGTATGGCTATACAAAGATTTGAATGAGTATGACACATATAGTGATACAGAAGATGGGAAACATCAGGAAAATGGATATTTTTTGATTAATGCAGTTGATGGATCAATCATGTATTAATAGGAGACACATATGAAGGAATTAAAAGCGGAACTAAAACGTGGTATACTGCATGGAAAAATAATATATGTGATGATGATGGTAGCAATACTATTAGCACTTGGGTGGACAGAAAATCTGTCGCAGGCGATAGAATTTAGAGAAAATGCTAACATCGTATTTAGTAGTATTCAGCATGTTTTATATGTGCTGTATTTTGATCGTTTTAAAGCAGTTATGATTGCTGTATTATCATTACTGTGTGCGGGAAGTGTTTATGAAGATATCTCCAGTGGTTTTTTTCTGTTTCAAAAACTTCGAGTAGGAAGGATAGAGCGATATGTGATCTCAAAGATTGCTGCGAATATGTTTCTTGTAACAACAGCAACGATTGGTGGAATTTGGCTTTTTGTGGCTTTCGTAAGACCGCTAATGCCGTTAGTAGGTAATAATCCACAGCAAGATATAGTTGAATACTACGATATTTATCAAACACTAGGCCCCATTCTTTATTTGGCAGCGATGGGATTAATTTTTGGATTATCTGCATCCTTTTTTACTTCTTTTGGGTTATGGATTGTATTTTATATGCCAGATCGCTTTGCAGCACATGCAATTTCCTTTTTGGTTTATTATGGATTATTATCAATTACTGATTTTTTGCCGAGAGAGTTGGATATTTGGAATCTTACGAGTGCAGCAAAAATGCTCAGAATGACGGATAGTTCATTTTGGAATTATTTATATTCTGTTAGCTTATTACTTGTGTTAAATGCGATTTCGGGAATTGTACTATGGAAAAAACTAAAAGGAAGGTATGAAAATGGGTAATTTAAAGAAAGGTTGGTATGTTTGCGAAAGCAATTTTATACAGTGGCGTAAAAATTATAGAATATGGATGATTGCGGCAATAGAAACAATATTGATTTTTCGATATCTTCATGGATTATCTGAGTATGGGCAGGCAACAGGAAAAACAATTACGCCGTTTGTTCTTCCAATTGTTTTTGCGGAGGCAGAAAATAGTAATGGATTATTAAAAGTATTAATCTACTTAGGATGTGTTATGCTATTTTGTAATGCCCCTTTTTTGAATAATCAAAAACCATATATGATTTTACGATGCAAGCGGAAAGGCTGGTATTTGGGTGAAAACATGTACGTGTGGCTGGCAGCATTTCTCTATATGTTGTTTATTTCGCTTATTTCGCTGATAGCAGTTCTTCCAACAGTTTCAACAAATCGACTTTGGGGAGAAATTGCAGGAGATTTTGTTGTAAATCAAAGAAGCTTAATTCCAGTTTATACGTGGGGACTAGTAATGCCAGTACGAGTAATACAAAATTATTATCCTTTAGCCGCATTTATTTATACTTTTATTACTGGATGGTTAAGTATAGTTTTCATTGGTAAGCTGATGTATCTGCTAAATTTAAAAATTGGCAAAAAAACAATAGGAATTTCAGCAGCAGTGTTCTTTATTATGTTGGATCCAGTAGCTGTATATTTTACAAATTTTAAACAATATGGTTTGCTTTATGTTTCTCCGATAAATTGGAGCAGTCTTGAAAACATAAATACCGTTTCAGGTTATCCATACTTGTCGGGAGAATATATGTTTGTAATGTATATCATTTTGATTGGAGTAGAATCTTTGCTGAGCTATATATGTTCAATTAAAATGGATATAGAAGTCAAAATGATATAAATAAAACAGAAACCATTACACCGAAGGGCTTTTTTAAACTAGCCGCAAAGAAAAAGGGAGGGTGACAACCTCCCTTTTTTATGGTATGATACGAGAAGCATCGCGACATTAATTGCAATTGCAGAACAGGGCTATTTATAAGCCCTGTCAGAAAGGAAAAGTTATGGAATTACAGGAATCCACAAATCGTCTGGTTGAGCTGATCCGCCACTCCCAGTCACCGTATCATACAATGAAGGAGGCTATCAGTCAGCTTGAAAAGGCAGGTTTTGAGCGCATTTCACTTGCAGAGTCTGCAGCGCTTGAGCCTGGAAAGGCATATTATGTGTCAATTTATGATCGTTCACTTGCTGCATTTCGTGTGCCGCAGTCTGGCTTTAAGGGATTTCGTATTATCACATCCCACATCGACAATCCGTGCTTTATGATTAAGCCAAATCCGGAAAGAAAGAAATCTGATTGCATCACTTTAAATGTAGAGCGCTATGGTGGTCCGATCTTAAATACATGGCTGGATCGTCCGCTGACAATTGCAGGACGTGTATGTGTGGCAACAGATGATCCGTTTAATCCGAAGACCATGCTGTACAATTCTAAAAAGCCAGTTGCCGTAATCCCGAACCTGGCAATTCATATGAACAGAGAAGTAAATAAGGGTGTTGAGTTAAAGGTTCAGACTGATCTTGAGCCGATTGTCTCTTTAATCGGAGCAAAGGAAAATACACAGGGATGGCTTCTTGGAAAGATCGCTGCAGAGCTTGGCATTGAGGCAGACAGCATTCTTGATTATGAGCTGTTTTTATGTAATGGTGAGGAGCCATCAATTACAGGTTTTGATGATGAGTTTTTATCAGCGCCAAGACTTGATAATTTGACATCCTGCCAGTCATGCTTAAATGCAATCATGGATACAGAGGCACTTTCTGATGTTTGTAATCTTGTTGTACTGTTTGATAACGAAGAGTGTGGTTCAAGCTCAAAGCAGGGTGCGGGCTCAGTAATCTTGTCTTCCATTTTAGAGAAGATTTATCTGAATACACCAGATACAGACAAGAGCCGCACAGCATTTATCGATGTAATGCTTCACAGCCTGACAGCATCACTGGATGTAGCTCATGCTATGCATCCGAATCATCCAGAGAAGAACGATCCGACCAATCCGATTCCAATGGAGGGCGGTGTTGTTATCAAGATGAACTACAACCAGAGATATGCAACAGATACTAATGCAGTATCAATTGTAGAGGGAATCTGCCGTGCAGAGAAGATCGCTCATACAAAGTTTGTTAATCATGGAGATGCTGTTGGCGGCGGAACACTTGGAAGTATCTTAAGTACTTCAATTCCGGCAATGACAGTAGATCTTGGCGTGCCGATTCTGGCAATGCATTCTAGCCGTGAGCTTATGGCTCGTTCTAGTCAGCTTGCAATGGATCAGTTTGCTGAGGCATTCTTTAAATAATAGCGATTGTAAGCAGATTCAGCCCATGTAAGAAGTGCATACAGCACAATAGCTGCCGTACATAAAATTACTATAGATGTAACTACATAGTCCATTTTAAAGGTCTGGCTGCCATAAATTATCAGGTAGCCAAGACCTGCGCGGGCTGCTAAAAACTCACCTATTATCACACCGACAAGACAAAGGCCAATGTTGACCTTCATGTTGTTGATAAAGACTAGCACGGTGCTGGGAAGCAAAACTTTTGTGATGATGTGCATTTTTGTGCCATTTAGCGTTTGTATTAGCTTTATCTTTTCTGGGTCAACAGATTCAAATGCGTGGTAAAGCGTTAATATTGCGCCAAATACGGCGAGAGAAACTGCGACAACAATAATGGTGCGCGGCTTATTGCCAAGCCACACAATTAAAAGTGGTGCAAGTGCTGATTTTGGCAGGCTGTTTAACAGAATCAGATATGGCTCAAACAGCTTGTAGATCCAGCGAAAGCGCCAGAATAAAAGAGCGGTAAAAAGGCTTATGACCATAGTCATAAAAAAGCTGAGTGCTGTTTCTTTTAGTGTAACAGAAACATGAAGCCACAGTGTATTATTGGCTGCAAAGCTTTGTATTGTGCGTATGACGCGTGACGGACTGCTGAAAATAAAATCATTTATAATGCCAAATCGGGCGCAAAGTTCCCAGATGGCAAAAAACAAAATCCCAATCAGAAACCGTCCGGCAGTTAAAAGCTTGCGGTTTCTTTTTTGTCGTCTGGCAAGCAGACGCATCAATTCTTCATTTTTCATGGGCAAATGCCTCCCAAAGCTTTTGAAAATATGGATTGAATAATGGATGGTTCCTGCGGGCGAGTGGTGAGAGTGCAGTAAAATCAGGATCAAATACGAGCTCCATTTTAATTGTTGAAGGTCGCTTCCCTAAAACAAGCACTCTGTTTCCTGTACTGACAGCCTCTGCCAGATCGTGTGTGACCAAAATGGCAGTTTTCTTGTTCTTGCGGATAATCTCACAAATGTCATTGCAGACAGTGAGTCTTGTCTGGTAATCAAGTGCTGAAAATGGCTCATCCAGAAGTAAAAGCGTGGGCTCCATGATCAGTGTGCGAATAAGAGCAGCTCTCTGGCGCATGCCGCCGGATAATTCAGAAGGCTTTGCACCCAAAAATCCGCCAAGATCATAGCGAGTAAGCATTTCAGAAGCAGTTTTTCGTGCTTTTCTTTTATCTTTATGGGAGGAATGCTGTATTTCAGGACCAAGAAGTGTGTTGCGAAGAATGCTTCTCCACTCAAAAAGCTGATCTCTCTGCAGCATATATCCAATTTCCTTTCTCGGTTTTATGACAGGCTCGCCTAAAAAGAAAACCTGTCCGGCAGATGACGGCATCAGACCGGCGATAATATCAAGAAGCGTTGATTTTCCGCAGCCGGACGGTCCGACAATCGATATGAAATCGCCTTCAAAAGCCTGAAACGAGATATTGTCGATTACAGGTAAGCAAGATGATGCAGAAAGATAATCAAAGGAAAGATTGCTAACATCAAGCATTGGTTCCATAGTTGCCTCCTTTTAATGAAGCTTAAGGGCATATATCTTCACGGAAAAAGTGCATTTTGTATAAGAAAATCCGTGAACACGACCCCCAATATAGGATATGATACCATTTTGAAAAATGAGTCATTGACGAAAGAAAAAGCAAGTGCTATACTTTATGATACTAAATTAAAGTGTTGAAGGAGGATACGATGTCTATTTTTGATCAATTTTCAAAGGTAACAAAGGATTTTGGAAACAAAGCCCAGGAGATGACGAAAGATATCAAGGGCAAGCTCGAAGAGCAGCAGGCCATTTCTCGTTTGAATGCTCAGGTAAATGAAGCAAAAAATCAGATGAAAAATACATACATGGCAATCGGAGAAAGATACTATGAGCTTCACAAGGATGATGTGGAGAATGACATGGCAAATCAGTTTCAGATCATTGCTGACGCTATGGAAAAGATTGCTAAGTGTGAGCAGCAGATTAGGGATATCAAAAATGAGAATACCTGTCCAAGCTGCGGCGCAACCATCTCAAAGGATGTGCTGTTTTGTCCTAACTGCGGAACAAAAATAGAAAGACCAAAGCCGGAGCCAGAACCGCAGCCGACACAGAAGGTTTGTCCTGAGTGCGGTGCTGCAGTTGATGAGGAGGATGTATTTTGTACTAATTGCGGTGCTCGTGTTGACAGTGAGGAGTCATCAGAAAAAGATGATGAGCAAACTGAATCTGAGCCGACAGATACACAGCAGTAATATACGGTATGTAGGCAAATAGCCCTTACATATAAAGAGTTATGAAAAACAAAAAACATAGAGAGGTGCACAGATGGAGCAGAAATTAAAGGTAGGCGTACTTGGTGCGACAGGAATGGTAGGACAGCGTTTTGTAACACTTTTGGAGAACCATCCGTGGTTTGAGCTTGTTGCAGTAGCAGCAAGTCCAAGATCTGCAGGAAAAACCTATGAGGAGGCAGTAGGTGGACGCTGGAAGATGAAGACACCGATGCCTGAGGCAGCAAAGAAGCTTGTTGTGTTAAATGTTAATCAGGTAGAAGAAGTTGCTGCACAGGTAGATTTTGTATTTAGTGCAGTTGACATGTCAAAGGATGAGATCCGTGCAATTGAGGAAGCTTATGCAAAGGCAGAAGTTCCGGTTGTATCTAATAACAGCGCACATCGCTGGACACCAGATGTTCCGATGATGGTTCCGGAGTTAAATCCAGAGCATGCAGAAATCATTCCTTATCAGAGAAAGCGTCTTGGCACCAAGAGAGGATTTATCGCAGTAAAGCCAAACTGCTCAATCCAGAGCTATACACCGGCACTTCACGCACTGCGCGAGTTTGAGCCAACACTTGTTGTTGCAACTACATATCAGGCAATTTCCGGAGCAGGAAAGACCTTCAAGGATTGGCCTGAGATGATCGACAACGTAATTCCTTACATTGCAGGTGAGGAAGAGAAGAGTGAGCAGGAGCCGCTTCGTATCTGGGGCAAGATTGAGGATGGCGTGATCAAGAAGGCAGAGGGACCGCTGATCACAACACAGTGCATCCGTGTACCAGTTGAGGATGGTCATACAGCAGCAGTATTTGTAAACTTTAAGAAGAAGCCAACAAAGGAAGAGATCATTGATCGTTGGAACAATTTCAGCGGCGAGCCGCAGAAGTTAAATCTTCCAAGCGCACCAAAGCAGTTCATCCGCTACATGGAGGAGGACAACCGTCCGCAGGTACACTTAGACCGTGATTATGAGCATGGAATGGGCATCTCATTAGGCCGTCTGAGAGAAGATACTGCATTTGACTATAAGTTTGTTGGTCTTTCCCACAATACACTGCGTGGTGCAGCAGGCGGTGCAGTTTTGAGTGCAGAGCTTTTAACTGCAAAGGGCTATATCACACCAAAGAACGCATAAGCGTAAAATATAAATGGTGACAGAAAGGGGATAAAAATGTCTGTTGAAAAAAAGTTTTATGGCTATACAGCCGATCAGAAGGAGATTTCTTCCTACACACTCACAAACAAATCTGGAATGAAGGCAGTTTTGCTTGATATCGGTGCTGTTATTGAGAGTCTTCTTGTACCAGATAAAAATGGAAATCTGGTAGATGTTGTATTAGGATTTGGTGATCCAAAGCTTTATCTGGAGAATAACGGAAGTCTTGGCGCTGTCGTAGGCCGTCATGCAAATCGTATTGCAAATGCAACGTACACTTTAAATGGAGTTACTTATAAGCTTGAGGCTAATAATGGTCCTAACAATCTTCACAGCAACCCAGGAAGCTACTATAAGCGTCTGTGGGATGCAAAGATTGGAGAAAACTCAGTTGCCTTTACACTTCATAGTCCAGATGGTGATCAGAATTATCCTGGTAACTTTACAGTTACAGTTACCTATACGCTAAGTGATGAGAATGGTCTTTCTCTTCAGTATGATATGGAGAGCGATAAGGACACACTTGCAAACCTGACAAATCACAGCTACTTTAACATGGATGGTCATGATAGTGGTGATGTTTTGTCACAGAAGGTATGGATTGATGCTGATCAGTTTACACCATCTGATTCAACTCTGATCCCGACAGGCGAGTATAGAGATGTTACAGGAACACCATTTGATTTTAGAACAGAAAAAACCATCGGACAAGATATTCATGCAGATGATGAGCAGATAAAAAATGGCGGCGGCTATGACCATAACTATGTCTTAAAGACAGATGGCAAGTTTGCAAAGGTTGCATCTATGACAGGTGCAAAGAGCGGTATCGTGATGGATGTTTACACCGATATGCCAGGTATGCAGGTATATACTGCAAACGGAACAACAATTGAATGCGGAAAAAATAAAAGCTCATATAAGCCATTCTGCGGTGCATGCTTTGAGACACAGTTTTTCCCGGATTCCATTCATCATGAGAATTTCAAGAGCTGTGTATTAAAGGCAAATACAAAGTTTACAACTGTTACAGAATATCGTTTCCATACGGTATAACAGCAAGGAGGAGGCAGCAGCAAAAACTACTGCCTCTTGTTTTCGTTTTAAGGAAAAAAGTAAATGTAGAAAGGTTTTTTCATGGGGAAACAATTGTTTATCGCTGAGAAGCCGAGCGTTGCAGCAGAATTTGCAAAGGCGCTTAAGGTAAATGGCGGACGAAGGGACGGCTATTTAGAGTCTGACCAGTATGTGGTGACTTGGTGTGTTGGTCATTTGATCACGATGTCTTATCCAGAGGTCTATGATCCTGCACTCAAAAAGTGGAGCCTTAACACAATTCCATTTTTCCCAAATGAGTGGAAATATGAGGTAATTGGCTCTGTCAAAAAACAATTTGCCATTGTAAAGGGATTATTAAACCGTGCAGATGTAGATACTATTTATATTTGTACTGACTCTGGACGTGAAGGTGAATATATTTACCGTCTGGTAGACCAGATGGCCGGCGTCAAGAACAAAAAGAGGCTGAGAGTGTGGATTGATTCTCAGACAGAAGAAGAAATTTTAAGAGGAATACGTGAGGCAAAGGATTGGAGCTTTTATGATCATCTGAGCGATTCTGCTTACTTAAGAGCGAAGGAAGATTATCTTATGGGCATCAATTTTTCCAGAGCACTGACGCTGAAATTTGGTCCTGCTGTTGCTTCCTTTATGAATACAAAGTGGTCTGTTATCTCAGTAGGACGTGTAATGACATGCGTACTAGGCATGGTTGTGCGAAGAGAACGTGAAATACGAAGCTTCGTAAAGACACCATTTTACCGTGTGATTATATCGCTTCCTGTGGCGCAGGAGGAAAATAAGGGAACTATAGAGGCCGAGTGGCGAAGTGTGGAAGGCTCAAAGTATTTTCAGTCGCCAAAGCTTTATAAGGAAAATGGCTTTTTAAAGAGAGAGACGGCACAGGAGCTTATAAATTATCTGGAGGCACCTCTTAATCCAGAAGAAAAAAGGCCTGACTGTACTTTAATTAAAATTGAAAAGAAAAAAGAGCAGAAGCAGCCACCGCTTTTATTTAATCTTGCCGAGCTTCAAAATACATGTTCAAGACGATTTAAGATAAGTCCTGATGAGACACTTAAAATCGTTCAGGAATTATATGAGAAGAAGATGGTCACATATCCAAGAACAGATGCGCGTGTGCTTTCTACTGCAGTGGCAAAAGAAATTTCAAAAAATATTCGCGGCTTAAGTAATTTTGCACCTGTGGGCAGTTTTGCACAGGAAATTTTGTCACAGGATGCATGGAAAACAATCGCAAAGACACGCTACACAAACGATAAGCAGATCACAGATCACTATGCCATTATCCCAACGGGACAAGGTCTTGGTGCATATGAGCGTCTGTTAGGCGTGGCAAAGGGCGTGTATGAGGTAATATGCCGCCGCTTTCTCAGCATTTTTTATGGGCCGGCTGTCTATAAAAAATATGCACTTGAATTTCAGGTAAAGACGGAGCACTTTTTTACATCGTATCGTATGCTGGAGGATCCGGGCTATTTAAAGGTAACAGGCGTGCCGCAGGAAAGTACAGCACAAAAAGAAGGCGAGGAAGAATTTGCTGTTGATGAAACATCATTTTTAAGCCGCATTTTGTCAGGCTTAAAAAAGGGTATGCTCTTTGAAGAAACCTCATATGCTGTAAAGGAGGGTGAGACATCACCGCCTAAGCGCTATAACTCAGGTTCACTGATTCTGGCCATGGAAAATGCAGGCCAGCTTATTGAAGATGATGAGCTTCGCGCGCAGATTAAGGGAAGCGGCATTGGAACAAGTGCTACGCGTGCAGAGATTTTAAAAAAACTTGTATCAAATGGATATTTGTCTCTAAATGCAAAGACACAGATCATAAAGCCGCAAAAGCTTGGAGAAGCCATATATGAAGTAGTAGCTGTGTCTATCAGGCAGCTTTTAAATCCTGAGCTGACAGCTAGCTGGGAAAAGGGACTGACTTATGTTTCAGAGGGTACGATCACATCACAGGAATATATGGATAAGCTGCAAAATTTTGTTGCTAGAAGAACACAGGGTGTTAAGCAGGTAATAAATCCGGGAGCAATCCGCGGAAACTTTGCAGGCTTTGAGTCTTTTTATGAGACTTCGCGCAAGTCTTAAAAAACATGGTTGCACAAAAGCAAAATATAAAGTAAACTAATGATGACAGGCAGCCTGCAAAAAACGCAGACTACGGAAAGGTATGGTAAAAAGATGGATTCAATTAAAGTATCTGCACTTTATAACACAGAAGAGACAATCGCAAAGGAGCTTTTTAAGGATGACTGCTATCCGTGGGAAATCCTTCCGAAGATTAAGGATTTTATCTTAACACTTGGCCCGACACTTCCGAAGGATAAGTTTGATGAGATTGAGAAGAATGTATGGGTGGCAAAGTCAGCTGTAGTTGCAAAAACGGCATCTATCACAGGACCATGTATTATTGACGAGGATACAGAAGTTCGTCATTGTGCTTTTATCCGTGGAAATGCACTCGTTGGAAAGCATTGTGTAGTTGGCAATTCAACAGAATTAAAGAATGTAATTTTGTTCAATAACGTACAGGTTCCTCATTACAATTATGTAGGTGATTCCATTTTGGGCTATAAGTCTCATATGGGTGCAGGCTCCATTACATCAAATGTAAAGTCTGATAAAAAGCTTGTTGTTGTAAAATCAGAAAATGAAGCAATCGAGACTGGATTAAAGAAATTCGGTGCAATGCTTGGAGACAATGTAGAGGTTGGCTGTGGAAGCGTTCTTAATCCGGGAACTGTTATCGGACCAAACAGCAATATCTATCCACTTTCCTCAGTCAGAGGAATCGTTCCCGCCGGAAGTATCTATAAGCATGCCGGTGAAGTAGTGATAAAGCAGGTGGAGGAGTGATTCATCTTCGGAAAAAGAAAAAAGAAGAACATACACCTAAAGTAAAGAAAAAGACAGGTATCATTCAGTCTATTTTAAATCCTATCGGATTTGCAAAAAAGCTGTACGATGATGATCAGGTCATGACAAATGCTGCAACTATTACGTTATTTATGGTTATGTCATTGTTTCCAATGCTGATGATTTTGCTTTGGCTTATGTCACGCATGATGCTGTCGCCGGAGGTGCTTCTAAAGATAGTATCCTCTGTTCTTCCAAAAGAAATGCTTGAGCTTGTAACAGGCATTGTGGCTGATTTGTATGAGAAATCGCTTAGCGTATCAGCTTTGTCGATCACAATTATCATGGCATTGTGGTCATCATCAACGGGAATCTCATTTTTAGTTAAGGGACTAAACCGCGTCTATAAAAGAGAGGAACAGCGAAATTGGTTTGTACACAGGGCATTGTGTCTTGTATATACGGGCATATTTCTAGTGATAATGCTTCTTGTCATGGCATTTCTTGTATATGGAAGCAAATTCCGTGTGTTTTTAGTTTCGGTATGGCCTGAACTTGAAAACTGGACTGTTTTGATTACCATTTTGCAAAATGGCATTGCGATTGGCGGCATGATTCTTTTCTTTCTTGCCGTTTACAACATTTTTCCACAAAAGCGTCTGCCTTATAGAAAGCAGATGCCTGGTGCAATCGCAGCAACTATTGGATGGTATAGCTTTTCAGCGATCTACGCAACATATATACGCAATAGTAAAAATCTCGCCTTTATGTATGGAAGCCTTGCGTTAATTATCGTGTTTTTAGTATGGATGTATGTCTGTATGAATATTGTGCTTATTGGCGGCGAAATCAACTTCTTGTATAACAACCGTTATTACTATAAGCTGTATTTGCTGACAGAAAAGCAGATTGATATTCAGGAATATTTCATGCATGCTAAGTCAGAGACAGAGATATTAGAGCCAGAAGTGGTGGACGAGGAAGAAAACATTAAAGAGTGGGAACAAGAAGAATCTTTTGAAGAACAAAAAGAGGCGGAAATACTAGAAGAACCGCAACTGGCAGCATCAGAAGAAATACAACTGACAGAATCAGAAGAAATACAAGAGCAGCCAGATTTGTCAGAGAAAATAGAATAAGCAAAAGATTGCACTCATGTAAACATTTGCATGGGTGCTTTTTTTATTTTTGTCAACCGAATTTCAACTTATTTCTATGCAGTTTCTACCTTATTTTCACAAAAATAAAAGGCAAATGTGATAAAGTATAGGACAAAATATGAATTTGTTGAAAAGTAACAAAATAAAATGAGTATTTTTGAACAAAAAACCATCGCTTTTTTTGAAAAGCGTGGTATAATTTAGATGTATGCTAAGTGAAAGAGGGGATTTTAATCATGGCAAAAGAAATGATTGCAATGCTGCTTGCTGGTGGACAGGGATCACGTCTGTACGCACTGACACAGAAGCTTGCAAAACCAGCAGTACCTTTTGGCGGAAAATATCGTATTATTGATTTTCCGTTATCAAATTGTGTGAATTCAGGTATTGATACCGTCGGTATTCTCACACAGTATCAGCCGTTGGTATTAAACGAATATATTGGAAACGGACAGCCTTGGGATCTTGACCGTCTGCATGGTGGCGTTCATGTTCTTCCGCCGTATCAGCAGGCGTCCGGCTCTGACTGGTATAAGGGAACCGCAAATGCGATTTATCAGAATATTTCCTTTATAGAGCGCTATAATCCACAGTACGTAATCATCCTTTCAGGTGATCAGATCTGCAAGCAGGACTACAGTGACTTCCTTCGTTTCCACAAGGAAAAGGGTGCAGAGTTCAGCGTGGCAGTTATGGAGGTTCCGTGGGATGAAGCATCTCGTTTCGGTCTGATGGTGGCTGATGAGGATTCTCGTATTACAGAGTTCCAGGAGAAGCCAAAGAATCCAAAGTCAAATCTGGCTTCTATGGGTATTTACATTTTCAACTGGGATATCTTAAAGAAGTATCTTATTGAGGATGAGGCAGATCCAAATTCTCAAAATGACTTCGGAAACAACATTATTCCAAACCTTCTTCGTGACGGACGTAAGATGTATGCATATCGTTTTGATGGATATTGGAAGGATGTTGGAACTATTTCTTCACTGTGGGAAGCAAATATGGAGGTTCTTGATCCTGAGCACAGTGGTATCAATCTGTTCGATGAAAACTGGAAGATTTACAGCCGAAACAGCGGTATGACAGGTCATCGCATTGGTGCAGATGCAGAAGTAGAAAACTCCATGATTACCGATGGATGCCGCATCCATGGTACAGTAAAGCACTCCATTTTATTTGCAGGTGTTTCTGTAGAGCCAGGTGCAGTTGTTGAGGATGCAGTTGTCATGGGTGGCACTGTAATCAAGGCAGGTGCACAGGTAAGACATTGTATTATCGCTGAGAATGTTGTAATTGGCGAGAATGCAGTTGTAGGCGAGGCGCTCTCAGAGGGCGGCAAGGGCGTTGCAACAATCGGTGCAGGTGTTTATATTGGAGACAATGCAAAGATTGGTCCAAATGCAATGGTCAGCGAGAATGTAAAGGGTGGTGAAGAACAATGGTAAAATCAAATGTAAATGCGCTGGGAATTATCTTCCCGAACAGTTATGATAATATGGTTCCGGAGCTGGTAACAGAGCGTCTTATGGCTTCCATTCCCTTTGCAGGACGTTATCGTATGATCGACTTTGTCCTTTCAAGTATGGTAAGCAGCGGAATTGATAATATTTCTATTATTGTCCGCAATAATTATCATTCCTTGATGGATCATCTTGGTTCAGGACGTGAGTGGGATCTTACCCGTAAAAATGGTGGTTTGACAATTATTCCTCCATTTGCAGAGAAGACTGTAAAGATGTATAACGGACGTGTTGAGGCACTTGCCAGCATTCTTAGTCTTCTTCGCGATCAGAAGGAAGAGTATGTTGTAATGTCAGATGCCAATATTGCAGTTAATTTTGATTTCAGTGCGATGCTGCAGGCTCATATTGAGAGCGGTGCTGATGTAACAGTTGCATATAAGGAAGAGGAACTAGCAGACAGTCTTAAGAATTTAGATATCATGAAGGAAGACTTCTTCTATACACTTGCACTTGAAGGAGATAGAGTAAAGAAGATTTATGTAAACTCCGAAGAGTCTGGTCCACAGAAGCTTTCTATGAATATCTATATCTTAAAGAGAGAGCTTTTGATTGATTTAGTACATACTGCATTTGTTCGCGGATATGTTTACTTTGAGCGTGATATCTTAGCACAGAGACTTGATAAGCTGAATGTAAAGGCATATCGTTTTGACGGCTACCTTGCAAGAATCACCGATATGAAGAGCTATTTTGATGAGAACATGAAGCTTCTTGAGGATGAAAATCTTGATGCACTGTTTAATCCAAACCCAATCTATACAAAGATTCGTGATGATAACCCGACACGCTACATCAACGGTTCTAAGGTAAAGAACGTGATGGCTGCCGATGGCTGTATCATCGAGGGTGAGGTAGAGAATAGTGTACTCTTTAGAGGTGTTAAGATTGCAAAGGGCGCAAAGGTAAGAAACTGCGTGCTGATGCAGGATACTGTAGTTGGTGAAGGCTGTGATCTTGAGTATGTTATCACAGATAAGAATGTAACCATCTCTGCCGATAAGGAAATCAAGGGCACAAATACCTTCCCGGTATATGCTGCTAAGTTCCAGAAGATTTGATAAAAATATTACAAAAGAGGGGTGGTCATTTTGACGCTCCTCTTTTTTTAATAAAACTCTTGTAGGATCTTTTAAATTTTGGTATGATAGTAAAATATGGAGAAATCTGCTGTTTTTTACTTGACAGCTTATAGATACAGGCCTGCGGGCCGGGAGGTTAATTTTATGAAACATGCCCATCAGATCAAATCGGTGGCGCCGGGCTCAATTGCAGAGGAACTAGAGCTAGAGCCAGGTGATAAGATCCTGCAGATTAATGGTCAGGATATCGAGGATGTCCTTGATTATCGTTTTTATATTCAAAATGAAGAAATAGATATGGTTGTCCAGAAAAAGGACGGCTCAGAGGTGGAGTGGGAGTTCGATAAGGACTTTTACGAAGACCTTGGCATTGAGTTTGAGAGCGGTCTTATGTCAGATTATCGTTCCTGTACAAATAAGTGCATCTTCTGCTTTATTGACCAGATGCCGCCGGGAATGCGCGATACGCTTTATTTTAAAGATGATGATGCAAGACTTTCATTTCTTCAGGGAAATTATATTACATTGACAAACATGAAAGAGCATGATCTTTCACGTATTATAAAATATCATCTGTCACCTATCAATATTTCAGTTCAGACGACAAATCCAGAGCTTCGCGTAAAGATGCTTCACAATCGTTTCGCAGGAAAGATCATGGAAACGCTGAATCGTCTTCGTGATGCAGATATTGAGATGAACGGTCAGATCGTTTTGTGCAAGGGAGTAAATGACGGTGCCGAGCTAGAGCGTTCAATTCGCGATCTTGCAGGGCTATATCCGCAGATGCAGAGTATGTCAGTAGTTCCAGTTGGTTTAAGCAAATATCGTGAAGGCTTGTATCCGTTAGAGCCGCTTACAAAAGAGGATGCAGAAAATGCCCTTGATATTATTGGTCGTTTTCAAAATGAAATGTATGAACGTTTTGGCACACATTTTGTTCATGCAAGTGATGAGTTTTATCTGCTTGCAAACCGTCCTCTGCCGCCTGAAGAAGTTTATGACGGCTACGTGCAGCTTGAAAATGGTGTTGGTATGCTGCGTCTTTTAATAGAAGAAACAGATTATGCATTGGAAGCGTTAAGCGGTGATGAGCGTGCCCATACACTGTCTCTTGCGACAGGAAAGCTGGCATACCCATTTTTAAAGGATATTGCGGCAAAGGTTCATAAGAAGTTCCCAAATGTGAACATTACAGTCTATGAGATTTTGAATGATTTCTTCGGACATGGTGTTACTGTGTCTGGTTTGATCACTGGACAGGATTTAATTAAGCAGCTTACAGGCAAGCCATTAGGAGAGGCTCTTCTTCTTCCAGCGAATATGTTTAGAAGTAATGAAGAAGTATTTTTGGACGATCTAACAAAGCAGGATGTCGAAAAAGCTTTACAAGTTCCGATAAATATTGTAAAATCAGACGGGCAGGAACTGATTCGTGCAATGCTGATGGAAGAAAGTGAAGAAACCAAGCAGCTTCATTCTCCATATGAGCTGTAATTACGAATGTTTTTGAAGATTTATATTTATGTAAGAAAGCGAGAAGAATATGAGTAAACCGATAGTTGCTATCGTAGGCCGCCCGAATGTCGGAAAGTCTACGTTGTTTAATGTAATTGCAGGCGATTCCATCGCCATCGTAAAAGATACGCCAGGTGTAACAAGAGACCGTATTTATGCGGACTGCAGCTGGCTGAATTATAATTTTACCCTGATTGATACAGGTGGTATTGAGCCGGATTCAAGTGATGTAATTTTGTCACAGATGAGAGATCAGGCACAGATCGCAATTGATACTGCAGATGTAATCATTTTCCTTGTTGATGTAAGACAGGGACTTACCGATGCAGACGGCAAGGTAGCAGATATGCTTCGCCGCAGCCAAAAGCCAGTTGTTCTTTGTGTTAATAAGGTGGATTCCTTTAAGAAGATGGAAGCAGATGTATATGAGTTTTATAACCTTGGAATCGGTGATCCGATCCCTGTATCTGCATCAAACCATCAGGGTGTTGGTGATCTTCTTGAGGCTGTCAGTGATCATTTCAAGAAGGACGGCAGCGAGTCAGATGATGATGATCGTCCGCGCATCGCTATCGTAGGCCGCCCGAATGTTGGAAAATCATCTATTGTAAACCGTCTTGTAGGCGAGAAGCGCGTGATTGTATCTGACATTGCAGGAACAACACGTGATGCCATTGATACGCCTCTTAAGAGAAATGGCCGCGAGTATATCCTTATTGATACAGCAGGTCTTCGCCGCAAGAGCAAGATTCACGAGGATCTTGAGCGCTATAGTATCATTCGTACTGTTACAGCAGTAGAGCGTGCCGATGTCGTCGTTATGGTAATTGATGCGGCAGAGGGCGTTGCAGAGCAGGATGCAAAGATTGTAGGTATCGCACACGAGCGCGGTAAGGGTGTAATCATTGCAGTAAACAAGTGGGATGCTGTTGAAAAGGATGATAAGACAATCTACAAGATGACAGAAAAGATCAAGCAGACACTTGCATATATGCCATATGCAGAATTTGTCTTCATCTCTGCAAAGACAGGACAGAGATTAGACAAGCTCTTTGAGCTGATTGATATGATCATCGAAAATCAGTCTATGCGTATTGCAACTGGTGTGTTAAATGAAATCTTAGCAGAGGCTGTAGCTATGCAGCAGCCGCCGTCAGATAAAGGACGCCGCTTAAAGATCTTCTACATGACTCAGATTTCAGTAAAGCCGCCGACATTTGTTGTCTTTGTAAATGATAAGAAACTGATGCATTATTCCTACACACGATATATCGAGAACCAGATCCGCAATGCATTTGGCTTTAGAGGAACGCCGCTTCGCTTTATTATCCGCGAGAGAAAGGAAGATAAGTAATGATACGCGTATTATTGCTGGTGATCGGATATTGTCTGGGAATGATCCAGACAGGTTATCTTTATGGAAGAATGAAGGGAATTGATATCCGCAAGGCAGGAAGTGGAAACTCCGGTGCGACAAATTCACTTCGAGTACTTGGCAAAAAGGCTGGTCTTATCGTCTTTGCTGTCGATTTGTGCAAATGTTTTATTCCATGTTTGATCGTAAAGGCATGGGCTGTTTCAAGCGGACAGCAGCATATGGAAGATATCTATATGCTATATCTGGCGTTTGGTGTTATTTTGGGACACAATTATCCATGCTATTTAAATTTTAAGGGCGGAAAAGGAATCTCCAGTACATCAGGCTTTATTTTAGCATTTGATCTTCGTATCGCCGCTGTGTGTCTGGCAGCATTCAGTGTAATTGTTGGAACGACACGCTACGTATCATTAGGCTCACTGACAGTTGTTTCAATCTGCTTCGTGATGGGTGTGATTTTCGGCGTAAACGGTATGCTTAGTGTAGAGCCGGCAAATATGGCAGAGTTTATTATATTGCTTGCCCTAATTACAATTCAGGCATATATTCGCCACAGGGCAAATATCAAGCGTCTGTTAAGCGGCACTGAAAATAAAATAGGTGCTAAGAAATAAATATAAGGAAGGTTTGTGTTATGGCAAAAGTCAGCATTATAGGAACGGGAACATGGGGCATTGCCCTTGGCATGGTGCTGGCGCAGAATGGCCATGAAGTAACGGCGTGGTCTGCGCTGCCGAAGGAAATTGAGGCACTAAGGGAAAGCTATACATGCAAAAATCTTCCGGGAGTTGAGATCCCGAGAAGCATTGTATTTACAGCAGACTTACAGGAGGCATGTACTGATAAGGAGATGCTTGTTTTGTCAGTTCCTTCAGTATTTACCAGAGGAGTAGCAAAACAGATGAATCCTTTCGTAAAGGAGGGACAGCTGATTGTAAGCGTAGCAAAGGGCATTGAGGAAAAAACATTAATGACAATGTCCCAGCAGATTGAAGAAGAACTTCCGATGGCAAATGTTGCAGTTCTTTCTGGCCCAAGCCATGCAGAGGAAGTCAGTCGCGGCATTCCGACAACTGTTGTTGCTGGAGCAAAGGACAGACAGACAGCTGAGCACATCCAAAACTTGTTTATGTCATCTGTCTTTCGTGTATATACAAGCCCTGATATCTTAGGTATTGAGCTTGGCGGTGCACTTAAAAATGTCATTGCCCTTGCAGCAGGCGTCAGCGATGGTCTTGGCTGCGGTGATAACACAAAGGCAGCTCTTATGACAAGAGGAATCGCAGAGATCACAAGACTTGGTGTAGCAATGGGCGGAAAGCCGGAGACATTTTCCGGACTTTCAGGAATCGGAGATCTGATTGTCACATGCACAAGCATGCATAGCAGAAACAGAAGAGCCGGCATCCTGATCGGACAGGGAAAGACAATGCAGGAAGCCATGGACGAAGTTCAGATGGTGGTAGAAGGTGTGTACTCTGCGAAGGCAGCCCTTGCACTCAGCAAAAAATATAATGTTTCCATGCCGCTCGTGCAGGAAACTAATCAGGTTTTGTTCGGTGGAAAAACAGCAGCAGAAGCATTAAAGGATCTGATGCTTAGAGACAGAACAATTGAGAGTGAAAATTTGCTGTGGGAAAATAAGTAACAATAAATTCCTAACGAATAAATTCCTTCATATGCGCATAGACTGACAGTAACAGCCCGGACTGTCCGGGGATGATTGTCAGGAGGCGTGTATGAAGGAATTTAACATTTATAAGGATATCAGACAGCGAACAAACGGAGAGATCTACTTAGGGGTTGTAGGCCCGGTGCGTACCGGCAAGTCCACCTTTATCCGCCGTTTTATGGAGGAGATGGTCATCCCACATATGGAGGATGGTCCGGCGAAAACGCGCTCTAAAGATGAGCTTCCGCAGGCAGCATCAGGCAAGAACATTATGACAACAGAGCCTAAATTTATTCCGACAGAGGCGGCAAAAATTTTCTTAGAGGATAAGACAGAGATGAAAATTCGTCTCATTGACTGTGTTGGCTTTCTGATTCCTGGAGCATTTGGTGCCACAGAAGAAGAAAAAGAGCGTCTTGTACATACACCATGGTTTGATTATGATATTCCATTTTCACAGGCGGCAGAGCTTGGCACGCGAAAGGTAATTGAAGAACACAGCACAGTAGGTATTGTTGTGACGACAGATGGCAGTGTAACAGGAATCGAGAGAGCAGCCTATGAGGAAGCGGAGAAGAAAACAATAGAAGAACTTAAAAAGCATCAAAAACCATTTGTAGTTGTCTTAAACACAAAGACACCTTATACACTGGCCGTAAAGCAGCTTACAAAAAAGCTGCAGGAAATGTATAAGGTTACAGTAGTGCCAATGGACTGCGCATCGATGGATCTTGAGGATATAAGTCAGCTGATGAAAAAAATCTTGTTTGAATTTCCAGTGTGTCAGGTTGATTTTGAAACGCCGGGCTGGTTTGATGTGCTTGAGCTTTCTAGTCCTGTCAAAAAAGCAGTCATCGAATTTGCGCAGAAAGTCATGAATCAGATCAGCTGTATGCGCGATGCAAAGGTACCAGAAAAGGAAAACCTTCCGCAGCAGATTAGCCGATTTGTGTTAGAAGAGACAAATCTTGCACAGGGAAAGATCGTCTATGAGATAAGCCTAAAGGAAGAACTTTATTTTTCACTGGCCAGTGAATGTGCAGGCTTTTTGCTTACATCACAAAAGCAGCTCTTTGATGCTCTTGCCGAGTATGCCAGACTTCGCTCTCAGTATCAGAAGGTACAGTCAGCAATGGAATCAGTTGCCCAAAAGGGATACGGTGTTGTCACGCCAGAGAGAAAACAGATAAATATCTCAGAGCCAATAGTCGTGCGTCACGGAAGCAGATATGGCGTCAGAATGAAGGCAACGGCTCCGTCAATTCATATGATACAAAGCATGGTAGAGACAGAGATTGCACCTATAGTCGGAAGTGAACAGCAGGCAAAAGATCTTGTCGATTACATAGAATCTGCGGCACAGAAAGAGCAGGATGGAATATGGAACACAAACATCTTCGGAAAATCAATTGAGCAGATCGTCGAAGACGGCATGAACGCTAAAATAAACCAAATGACAGACAGCTGCCAGCAAAAGCTTCAGGATGCGCTTAAAAAGATTATAAACGACAGCAATGGCGGTATTGTGTGCATAATTATCTAACGATACCTTGACGATACGCGCAAAAAAAGGTATATTACTAAAGATAAGGCTCCTTATAATGAGCCGACAGAAAGGTAAGGAATTTTATGGACACAACGACACTATTGTATATCGGGCTTGCCGTTATTGTTGTCGGTGTGCTGGTCTATCAGGTTGTCACCAGCAACAGCCGCCGCAACAAGCGTTTTTTAAGCTCGATCATCAACTCATGGGGAAATCTGCCAAAGAGAGAGTATGATTACGGTGAGCTTGAGCACATTGCCAAATATTTTCAGGCAACAAAAAAGGAAGAGTTTACGATTGATGATATCACATGGAACGACTTAGATATGGACTCTGTGTTCTGTATGATGAATCAGTGCCGCAGCAGCAGCGGAGACGACTATCTTTACAAGCTGCTGCGTACACCGCTGACAAGCAAGAAGGAGCTTGAGGAGAGAAACCGCATCATAAGCTTCTTTCAGCGCAACGAAAAGACAAGAATAGCTTACCAGATGGAGCTTTCCAAGGTAGGTCATTCAAAGAAGTTTGCGTTGATTGATTATGTCAACAACATCACAAAGCTTCTTCCTGACAGCAACCTTGACAACTACATGCATCTGTTTTTGTATGTTGTAGTAATATTTGCGATTATCGCACAGCCAGCAAGCGGTATTCTTGTTGCAATAGGTGTGCTGATCTACAATATCTACACCTACTACAAAAAGAAAACAGAGATTGAACCATATTATGTGTCTGTTGGTGCCATTGTACATTTAGTGTCCTGTGCACAGGGACTGTTAAAGCTGAATGTGCCAGAGCTTAAAGATTACACAGAGAACTTAAAGCAGGCTGTAAATGCTCTTTCATCTGTAAAGGGAAATGCAAAGTTTCTTGGTTCCACTGACAAGTTCAGCGGAAATATGGGCTCTATGATGATGGACTATTTAAACATGTTCTTTAGAATTGACTTGATCATGTTTAATCGTCTGTTGGCAAAGGTTCAGAAGCACAAAAAAGAGATGCTTATTTTAATGGACGAGATTGGCCGTCTCGATGCCTATATCTCCATTGCCTCATTCCGCGAGCTTATGCCATTTTACTGCGAGAGTGAATTAGAGGAGTCAAAAGAGGGCTTTGTTGAGGCAAAGGATATGTATCACCCTCTGCTTTCAGAGCCAGTTGCAAATAGTATTTACGAGCATCATCCAGTGCTTCTTACAGGTTCAAATGCATCTGGTAAGTCAACCTTCTTAAAGACTGTTGCAATCAACGCACTTTTATCACAGACATGTGGTATGGCTCTTGCAAAGGAGTATCGTTCATGCTTCTTTAGAATTTACTCATCAATGGCATTAAAGGACAATATTCAGGGCAGTGAGAGCTACTTCATTGTCGAGATCAAGTCCTTAAAGCGTATTCTTGATGCTGTAAATCAGGACAAGACACCAGTTCTTTGCTTTGTAGATGAGGTTCTTCGCGGAACTAATACAGTAGAGCGTATCGCGGCATCAAGCCGTATCTTACAGAGCTTTGCCGACAGCGGTGTTATGTGCTTTGCAGCAACACATGATATTGAGCTTACTCATATGTTAGAGCATCTGTACAGCAATTATCATTTCAAAGAAGATGTCAAGGATAACGATGTCATCTTCAATTACCGTCTGTACGAGGGACGTGCCGTATCAAGAAACGCAATCAAGCTTTTAGGTGTTCTTGGCTACGACGAGAATGTCATCACAAAGGCAGACGAAACAGCAAAGCGCTTCTTAGATACAGGAGTGTGGAGCTTAGAATAAAAACACCTTGCAGTATTTTTCTATTTATACTATAATAAATGCGATAAAATTGCCTGTGGTCTGCAAAAGCGGCCGCAGGTGCAGATTAGTTTGGAGGAAACGATTGTGGAAAAGTATGGAGTAAATGAATTACGCCGGATGTTCCTTGATTTTATGGAGAGCAAAGGACATCTGAAGATGAAGAGTTTTTCACTGGTGCCGCACAACGACAACAGCCTTTTAATTATTAACTCCGGTATGGCACCGTTAAAGCCATATTTTACCGGACAGGAAATCCCGCCGAGACGCAGAGTGACAACCTGTCAGAAGTGTATCAGAACAGGTGATATCGAAAACATTGGAAAGACTGCACGTCACGGTACTTTCTTTGAGATGCTTGGAAACTTCTCTTTTGGCGATTACTTCAAGAAGGAAGCTATTGCATGGAGCTGGGAGTTTTTAACTCAGGTTGTTGGTCTTGATCCAGACCGTCTGTATCCGTCCGTATATGAGGATGATGATGAGGCATTTGAGCTCTGGAATAAGCAGCAGGGCATTCCGGCTGAGAGAATCTTCCGTTTTGGAAAGGAAGACAACTTCTGGGAGCACGGTTCAGGTCCTTGCGGTCCATGTTCTGAGATCTACTACGACAGAGGCGAGAAGTATGGCTGCGGTAAGCCGGGCTGTACTGTAGGCTGTGACTGTGACCGTTACATGGAAGTATGGAACAACGTATTCTCACAGTTTAATAACGATGGACATGGTCATTACACAGATCTGATTCAGAAAAACATTGATACAGGTATGGGTCTTGAGAGACTGGCAGTTGCTGTTCAGGACGTAGATTCTATTTTTGATGTAGATACACTTCGCGCACTGACCGACCATGTTGGTGAGGTTGCACATGCTGTTTATCATGAGGATGAAAAGAAGGATGTTTCCATTCGTATCATCACCGATCACATCCGTTCCGTAACATTTATGATCTCCGACGGTATCATGCCGTCTAACGAGGGCAGAGGCTACGTTCTTCGCCGTCTGCTTCGTCGTGCTGCACGTCATGGAAGAATCCTTGGAATTGATGGTCTGTTCTTAAGCGAGTTAGCTAAGGTCGTAATCGCAACATCTAAGGATGGTTATCCGGAGTTAGAAGAAAAGAAAGAGATGATCTTAAAGGTAATCTCTGAGGAAGAAAATAAATTCAACAGGACAATTGATCAGGGTCTGACAATCTTAGAGGATCTTGAGGCAGCAATGAAGGAAGAAGGAAAGACTACACTTGACGGTGCTGATGCATTCAAGCTGTATGATACCTATGGCTTCCCGCTTGATCTTACAAAGGAGATCCTTGAGGAGAAGGGCTTTGATGTAGATGAAGAAGGCTTCAAGGAAAACATGGAAGCACAGAGACAGGCTGCAAGAAAGGCTCGTAAGACAACAAACTACATGGGCGCAGATGTAACTGTATACCAGTCCATCGATCCGTCTGTTACAAGTAAGTTCGTTGGATATGACAAGCTTGTAAGCGACTCAAAGATCCTTGTTTTAACAACAGAGGATGAGATCGTAGAGGCACTTACAGATGGTCAGAACGGAACAATTATTACCGAGGAGACACCATTCTATGGCACCATGGGTGGTCAGCAGGGTGATATCGGTGTTATCGAGACAGAGAGCGGAAGCTTCACTGTAAAGGATACCATTCATCTTCAGGGCGGTAAGATCGGCCATGTAGGAACCATGACAAAGGGTATGCTTACACAGGGCGAGACTGTTACATTAAAGGTAGATGAGAAGAACCGTCAGCTGACAAGCAAGAACCACAGCGCAACACATGTTCTTCAGAAGGCACTGCGTATGGTACTTGGAAGCCATGTTGAGCAGGCAGGTTCCTATGTATCAAAGGATCGTCTGCGTTTTGACTTCACTCATTTCCAGGCAATGACAAAGGAAGAGCTTGCAAAGGTAGAGGAGATCGTAAATGATCAGATCGCAGCAGCACTTCCAGTTGTTACAAAGGAAACAACCATCGATGAGGCAAAGAAGATGGGCGCAATGGCACTGTTTGGTGAGAAGTATGGTTCTACAGTACGTGTCGTTTGCATGGGAGACTTCTCATTAGAGCTTTGTGGTGGTACACATGTATCAAATACCGCAGCAATAAATTGCTTCAAGATCATTTCTGAGTCTGGTATTGCAGCAGGTGTTCGCCGTATCGAGGCACTTACATCTGAGGGTCTTATTCATTACTACGAGAAGCTTTCAGCTGATCTTGCAGAGGCAAGCGCAGCAGCAAAGACTACTCCGGACAAGCTGACAGAGCGTATCGAGACTATGCAGGGCGAGATCAAAGCACTTCAGTCTGAGAATGAGAAATTAAAGAACCAGATGGCAAAGGATGCTGTCGGCAACGTAATGGATCAGGTAGTAGAGATTAATGGTGTTAAGCTTCTGGCTGTAGCACTTAAGGATACTGGAATGAATGAGCTTCGCAACTTAGGCGATCAGTTCAAGGAGAAGCTTGGAAACGGTGTCGTAGTAATCGCATCTGCAGCAGACGGCAAGGTAAACCTTATGGCAACTGCAACAGATGAGGCTATAAAGGCCGGCGCACATGCAGGAAATCTTATCAAGGGAATTGCTGCACTTGTAGGCGGTGGCGGCGGTGGCCGTCCAAATATGGCTCAGGCCGGCGGAAAGAATCCAGACGGAATCCAGGCTGCACTTAAAAAAGCAGCAGAGGTTCTTAAGGATCAGTTAAACAAATAATGCTGTAAAAAAATAAGGGGGCTGCTATTTGGCAGTCCCCTTTTATAAAGGAGAGATTATGACAGAAGGAGAAGAGAGAAGAGAATATATTATTCAGCTTTTGACGCAGACAAAAAAGCCGATTTCAGGAACAGAGCTTGCCAAACAGATGAAGGTAAGCCGTCAGGTGATCGTGCAGGACATTGCACTGCTTCGAGCATCAAACCGAAATATTCTCTCGACGAATAAGGGATATCTATACGACAGGGCAGACGAGAAAAAAGTAGTTCGCCGTACCTTTTTTGTATGCCATACGGATGAGCAGATGGCAGAAGAACTATTTGCCATTGTAGACAATGGCGGCCGCTTAAGGGACGTTGTAGTCGAGCATGAGATCTACGGACAGATAACAGTAGATTTGATTCTTGAAAACAGATGTGACGTTCAGGATTTTCTTGACAAAATCTCAAAAAGCACGGCACGCCCGTTAAGCATCCTCACAAACGGAAAGCATTATCATACTGTAGAAGCAGACCGTGAGGAAATTATTGACCGTATCGAGCAAAAACTGCGGCTTCTAGGCTATTTACAGGAAACAATTTAAAAAAGACACTTGATTTCTTTGTCAGAATGTGATACACTTGCACCTGTTTGACAAGCCAACTGACAAGACAGTGGACAAGACATGCTTTTACATTTCACTGTTTCGTCAGTCAGATAAAATACACCCGTGGAAAACGGGAGGGGAAAGGCAAGGTTGTTTGCATGGAGAAAACAAAGAAAATATTAAACCGCATTTTTATTGACGGACTGAGCGGAATGGCACTGGGCTTATTTTCCACTCTGATTATCGGAACTATCATTGCACAGATCGGAACACTGATTGGCGGACCGGTTGGAAGCTATTTAAAGGCTATCAGCAATGTGGCAAAGACACTTACAGGTGCCGGCATCGGTGTTGGCGTAGCCTGTAAATTCAAAGAGGGACCGCTTGTAACTGTATCAGCTGCTGTTGCTGGTATGATCGGCGCATTCCCGGCTGCACCAGAGGCAATCACACTTGGCGCACCTGGCGAGCCGCTTGGCGCATTCGTAGCTGCTTACGTAGCAATTGAGGTTGGCCATCTTGTTGCAGGAAAGACAAAGGTTGATATTCTTGTAACACCGCTTATTTCTATTTGCGCAGGTGCTGCAATTGGTTTATTTGTAGGACCGTACATCACTGACTTTATGAAGTGGCTTGGCGGACTTGTTAATGTAAACGTAGAGCAGTCTCCAATATTTGGTGGAATCATCGTTTCTGTCTTAATGGGTATGATTTTAACACTTCCTATTAGCTCTGCTGCAATTGGAATTTCCATGGGTCTTACCGGACTTGCAGCAGGTGCCGCAACTATCGGATGCTGCTGTCAGATGGTTGGATTTGCAGTTGCCAGCTACCGCGAGAACAAGGTAGGAGGTCTGATTGCACAGGGTGTTGGAACTTCTATGCTTCAGATTCCAAATATCGTGCGCCGTCCAATCATATGGATTCCGGCTATTGTATCAAGTGCCATTTTAGGACCAGTTGCATCTGCTGTACTTCATATGGTAAGTACACCAGTTGGTTCAGGTATGGGATCAGCCGGTTTTGTCGGACAGATTGCAGCATTCGGTGCAATGACCGAGGCAGGCATGTCAACATGGATGGCACTTCTTCAGATTGCCATTATGCACTTCATCCTTCCGGCGCTTCTGACACTTGGCGTATCTGAGTTCATGCGCAAAAAAGGCTGGATCAGAGAAGGCGATATGGCATTAAAAGTTTGATAAAAAAAGAAAAAATCTGATTGACAAAAGAAAAAAATCTGTTATAATAAAACATGTGCTAAAAATACCCAAACAGTTGTATTTGCACAATACACAACTGGAGGGAGGTTGAGTGAGAGTCTATGTCTAATGTAATCGTTAAAGAGAACGAGAGCCTGGACAGTGCATTACGCAGATTCAAGAGAAACTGCGCTAAGGCAGGTATCCAGCAGGAAATCCGTAAGAGAGAGCATTATGAGAAGCCAAGCGTAAGACGTAAGAAGAAGTCTGAAGCGGCTAGAAAGCGTAAGTACAACTAATTGTCACTGATAGTTGTCGATGACAATGATGTTTACGTGTATGGTAAGTAAGAGGGGTTGCCGTCAGGTGATCCCTCTTTTGCATTACCAAAATTTCCAGGGGTTAATAGTTAAATATAGTGGAAAGAGATGGAATCGATTTATGAAGGAAAAATCAATTGTCCTGAATATGATGCAGGGCGAACCGGGAGATATCCTTGAAAAAGGACGTTACTACGCGGTAAAGAAGCAGTCAGATGGACTAATTCACGCTGATTACTGCAATTCCTCACAGGAGGATGCAGCATTAAAGCTGACATTGACAGCATTAGATCCACATGCAGAGTTTATAATTCATGTGCAAAGACAAGAGCCATATAAGCTGCGCGCAAATGCAGCAGGTATTTTTGAGAGCCGTTTTCTAGTTCCGGCAGGACGACGCATTGATATTGACGAAGAGAAGAAGGAGACAAAATAAGATGGAACTGATAAAGCTGAATTTAGAGATCCCATATGAAAAGGCAGGCGCAGAAAAGCCAGAATCAGCAGCACAGCTTGTATGTTATTTACAGCAGCCTCAGAATATGCCAGTACCGCGTCCGGCAGTTGTTATCTGTCCAGGCGGCGGTTATCGCTACACCTCATCAAGAGAGTCAGAGTCCATAGCAATGCAGTACTTAGCAGCCGGAATGCAGGCATTTGTTTTATATTATAATTGTGCACCGGCAGTATTTCCATGTGCACTGTTAGAGTTAGCAAAATCAGTAAGCATAGTAAGAAGTCACGCAGCAGAGTGGAATATAGATCCAGAAAAGATTTTAGTCGCAGGCTTCTCAGCAGGAGGCCACCTGGCAGCCAGCTTAGGATGCTTCTGGAATCAAAGCTTTGTCTACGAACCACTAGGTCTTTTGGCAGAAGACATTCGCCCAAATGGAAATATCCTTTGCTATCCAGTTATTACATCAGGCGAGTTCGCCCACAGAGGCTCCTTCAACGAGCTGTGCAGAGGACTTGATCAGGAAAAATATCTTAAGCTCACCTCACTAGAAAAACAGGCAGGCACACAAAATCCGCCAACCTTCATCTGGCACACAAACGAAGACCAGGCAGTACCAGTAGAAAACTCCTTCCTCTACACAGCAGCCCTTAGAAAAGCAAAAGTATCAGTAGAATTTCATATGTATGCGCACGGCTGGCATGGCCTCTCCCTCGCAAACGAAGAAACAAAATGTGACAAAGACGGCGAGCTTCCAAAAGTACAGTCCTGGATGGGTCTGTCAATCACGTGGATAAAAGATCTGGGAAGAGAGTATTGATGCATCCCTCTTTGTGATTTTTTTGACGATTTCCAAGTAATGGTATTGAAGTTTTGCTCTGATTATAGTAGAATACACTTTAGTGCAGTGAATATATCAACAAATGGAGGTTATTATGTATCAGATCACAAAGGCAAAAAAGCTGGCAGATAAGATCTATCTGATGGATGTTGTGGCACCGAGAGTGGCAGCAAACTGCCTTCCGGGACAGTTCATTATTGCAAAGGTAGACAAGGAAGGTGAGCGTATTCCGCTTACAATCTGCGATTATGACAGAGAAAATGGAACTATCACCATCGTGTTCCAGATCGTAGGTGCATCAACCGAGAAAATGTCAAAGCTTGTCGCAGGAGACAGCTTTACAGATTTTGTAGGACCGCTTGGTGTGGCATCTGAGTTCACAAAGGAAGATCCAGAAGCTTTAAAGAACAAGAAGTTCTTATTCGTTGCCGGTGGTGTTGGTGCAGCACCTGTTTACCCACAGGTAAAGTGGCTGCATGAGCATGGCATTCAGGCAGATGTAATTGTCGGTGCAAAGACACAGTCCTTAATCCTTCTTGAAGAAGAGATGAAAGCTGTTGGAAACGTTTATATTACAACAGATGACGGCAGCTATGAGCGTAAGGGAATGGTTACTCAGGTAATCCAGGAACTGCACGATCAGGGTAAGCAGTATGATGTATGTGTTGCAATCGGACCGATGATCATGATGAAATTCGTATGCAAGCTGACAAAGGAACTTGGTATTCCAACAATCGTCAGCTTAAATCCGATCATGGTAGACGGAACAGGTATGTGCGGCGGATGTCGTGTATCTGTAGGCGGAGAAATCAAGTTTGCCTGCGTAGATGGACCAGAGTTTGATGGTCATCTGGTAAACTGGGACGAGGCAATGATGCGTCAGCAGACTTATAAGACAGCAGAAGGCAGAGCAATGTTAAAGGAGCTTGAGGGCGAGACCCATCACGGCGGCTGCGGACACTGCGAAGGCTGATAAAACAAGATATAGAAAAGTAAAAATACGCAAAATACGCAGAAATGAGGTTGAATATGAGCGTTTTAAACAGAGTTCCAGTCAGAGAGCAGGATCCAAAGGTAAGAGCTACTAATTTTGACGAAGTCTGTCTTGGATATAACATGGAAGAGGCAATGGAAGAGGCATCACGCTGCATTAATTGTAAGAATGCAAAGTGTATTCAGGGATGCCCAGTATCTATCAATATTCCGGCATTTGTAAAAGCGGTAAAGGAAGGAAAGATCACAGAAGCTGCTGATATCATTGCAGAATCATCTGCACTTCCGGCAATCTGTGGACGTGTATGTCCGCAGGAGACACAGTGCGAAGGCAAGTGTATTCGTGGTATCAAGGGTGATCCTATTTCCATCGGAAAGCTGGAGCGTTTCGTTGCTGATTACTCCAGAGAGCATGGCTATGTTCCGAAGAAGCCAGAGACTACAAACGGCAAGAAGGTTGCTATCATCGGTTCCGGCCCGGCAGGTCTTACATGTGCAGGTGATTTAGCAAAGCTTGGCTACGAAGTTACTATCTTCGAGGCACTTCACGAGCCAGGCGGTGTATTAACATATGGTATTCCGGAGTTTCGTCTTCCGAAGGATGAGGTTGTACAGAAAGAGATCGATAATGTCCGCAAGCTTGGCGTTAAGATCGAGTGTAACGTTGTTATCGGAAAGTCTGTTACCATTGACCAGCTGATGGAAGAGGAAGGCTTTGAGGCTGTATTTATCGGTTCTGGAGCAGGTCTTCCAAAGTTTATGGGTATTCCAGGTGAGAATGCAGTTGGTGTATTCTCTGCAAATGAGTTCTTAACAAGAAACAACTTAATGAAGGCATTCCGTGATGACTATGATACCCCGATCTTTAGAGGAACAAAGGTAGCAGTTGTCGGCGGCGGAAACGTTGCAATGGACGCAGCAAGAACAGCACTTCGTCTTGGTGCAACCACATATATTGTATATCGCCGTAGTGAGGCAGAGCTTCCTGCAAGAGTAGAGGAAGTACATCATGCAAAAGAAGAGGGAATCATTTTCCATCTTCTGACAAACCCGACTGAGATCCTTGAGGACGAGAAGGGTTGGGTAAAGGGCATGAAGTGTGTTCGTATGGAATTAGGTGAGCCAGATGCATCTGGAAGACGCCGCCCGGTTGTAATCCCGGATTCAGAGTTCACACTTGACGTAGATACCGTTATCATGGCACTTGGTACTTCACCGAACCCACTGATCTCCTCCACAACTGAGGGACTTGAGATAAATAAGTGGAAGTGTATCGTGGCAGAAGAAACAAACGGCCAGACTTCCAAGAATGGTGTATTCGCAGGTGGAGATGCCGTAACAGGTGCAGCTACCGTAATCCTTGCAATGGAAGCTGGAAAAGCTGGTGCAAAGGGTATCCACGAGTATCTTTCTAATAAGTAACAACTATTTGTAACTATTCAGAGCCATGCAAAATTGCTTTCTGTGAATGCTTGCATTCAGACAGAATAGCAATTTTATATGGCGAGGTAACCACATGAGCAAAATAGAAGCATCGAAGATGCGATTTTGCGAATGGGGTTCTGAATAGTAATATAAAAGAGGCAGGCATGAAATATGTCTGTCTCTTTTTTAATCTGACGAATTTCTTACGATTTTTGACGGCAGCATAAGAATCAGGAAAAAGGGTTGTGCAGAACAAAAAAAGATGATAAGCTGAAAAAAAGAAAATCAGGGAAAGGAGCAGACTTTGTGAAGAAAAAAAGAAAGAAAAAAATGGCGGCAGGCATGAAATTTCTGTTTGCACTTTTATTTACAGCATCAATTGGTTTGATTGCATCAGGTGTGTATCTGATGTTCTTTAAAAATCGTGATGCCTACGAGCGCCAGGCAGAGGAACGCGATCTTGCCGATACGTATATAGATGATCTGATTTTAAAGCTTACAGATCCAGAAGCATACGAAAAAAAGGTTCAGGAAGAAGCAAAGGAAAAGGCAGAACGCATGGCAAGGCGTAAGCAGCAGGAAAATGCAAAAGGCTGGGACGATATAGAAAAAAGCAGTGAAAGTGCCGGAGAGGATGAATCAGCACCAACATACGATTTTTCAGACCTTGACTATGAGGATGCCAATTATTATATGAGAGACGGCATTGTCTATACGCCAGACTACGCAAAAGGCACGATCCAGTGTGTGCTTGAGGTTCCGACAGCAGGCATAAGAAGAGGTGTCTACACAGGAACGTGGGAAGAGATAAACTACGACCTGGATATCTGGATGGTAACAGCAGCACGACCAGATTATACACTAGGCGAGACTCATATGTGCATCTATGGTCATAACCATACGGCACAAGATCTGTCATTTAACCGCCTAAAGGATGTAGAAGTTGGCGATGCCTTTTATCTAACGGCAGAATCAGGACGCTATACATACCGTGTAACAAACGTATTTGCCGTATCAAGAGACGAAGCCACAAGAAACTACGTAGACAACTTTAGTATAGGAAGCGATAAATGCTATATCATTACATGCGGCCGAGACGACGGCGTAAAAAATTATCGTTACCTTGATCTTATCGTAGAAGGTACACTAGAAGAACAGATGCCGCTGCTAGAATATGCAAAAATAAGACAGCAATCAGGAGCAAACAAATAAAAAATAGTCCGGTCAAAAGCCGGGCTGTTTTTTTACAAGCGATCATAAAGATCAGGCGGAACATATTCTTTTAGGTCAGCCGTAGTCAATTGCCACTGTTTCCAGTCATCAATAGGGCGCTTCATCTTTTTCCTAGAAGAAGACTCAGATAAATATTTCTCAGAAAGATCAGATAAGGTCTGACCATTGATAAGTGAAAAGCTTATCTTTTCACGCTTTTGAAAATCCTGAGCAAATGTCCGTGCCTCCTCAGAAAAATCACTAGTCGTTACAAAAATAAGATAATCAAGGCGTATCGGATAAGCCATGCAGGCACCTACAAGCTTTTGGAGCAGCGGACGTCCAACCTTAGAGTCAGGCGCATAGCACTTACACTCAACAATGCCATTTAGACCATTATCATCGCTTACGATAACATCATAGCCGCCGTCATTAGTGCGAGGCGTTGTATGTGCCCGTTTGCCCATTGCGCGAAAAAGAGCGGCACAATATTCCTCAAATGCAAACGGATCCTCCTGAAAGCGTTTGTGAAGCTCGCGGGAAGAGCCGCTTCTGTAAGTGTCATCACTCTTACGCAGCAGCCTTTTCTTTTCAATCTCAATAGCACAAGGCAAAATCTCATAGCCCTCCTCACGCAAATGACGCACAAGACGAACCATCTGCATAGGGTTTTTCATGAAAATCTTATAAGAGTCAATCATAAGACAGCTGTTTTTCCAATTGATTTTATTGCCCTTACGCCTCTGATCACGTGTCTTATCCTGATTGGCATAGCGCCAGGACGGAAAGCGAAGAACATAAGAATTTCGCGTAAGCGGCAGACGAAAACGACGCTTAATAATAGTATGCTTCGGCAGACGGCTAATACCATAACGGCGGGCAAAATGACCAGGAAGCCATAGATGATAAAGACGCTTTAAAATCAAAAAAAGAAAAAACGCAAGCAGAAATATACCAGTCCAGCGTAAGATATAGTGCAGATCGGCCGGCGAGATACTAGTCGTTTTTTGTATAAAAGTAGTGAAAGCTTGAAGGGCATTTGAGAAAAAAGCAGGAATGCTTAGTACAAAGCCCTCAAAGGTGGTAATAAGGGTCATAGGAGAATCCTTTCTCATTAGTTTGGGGGGGGGTGAAAGGCGACTGAGGGTCAGTTCACGGACAAGTCAATGTTTATAGCAAAGACTGGAGGTGAATGGATTTCACGAGGCGGACACTTGAAGCAGGTCTTTCAATTTAATGTTTGATAAAAAAGAACGTAAAAGGAGCCTGCGGAATTTGGTCCGGCGACGAAAACATTACACCGAAAGTATTTCGTAACCTGACTCCGTGAACTGGAGTCGCGACAAGGAATAGTGTAACATTTAGGGGAGGAAAAAGCAAGGTGGAAAAAACTTGAAGATCCACTATAAAAATGATAAAATTGTTGGTAAAGAAAGACGAAAACTCGGGGAAAGGCAGATAAAAAGATGAATATAGATGTGAATGAATTAGAAGTAATGGAAGATATCGCTTCGCTTGCCGTAGTCACAGGCGAGAAAAAAGAAAAATATTTGTTTTGGCAGCTGGAAATTAGCATGGCACATGCAAAACGAATAGACTTGATAGTATCTTTTTTGATGGAATCAGGTGTAAAAATGCTTCTTCCCCAATTAAAGCAGGCACAAAAAAGAGGCGTTCCAATCCGCATTCTGACAGGAAATTATCTTGGAATCACGCAGCCCTCAGCCTTATATTTGTTAAGAAGCGAGCTTGGTGATCAGATAGATCTTCGCTTTTATGCAGACAGCCATCGTTCTTTTCACCCAAAGGCATATTTCTTCCACGCAGATAAAGAAAGCCGCGTGTTTATTGGTTCATCAAATATTTCAAGAAGTGCGTTAACGAGCGGCATAGAGTGGAACTATTGTCTTAGCAGCGTAGTTGATAAACAGGCATTTGATCAGTTTTATGCAAGCTTCGAGGATCTGTTTTATAATAAATCTGTTGAGATTACGGACACTGTGCTAAAAAAATATGCAAAAAGCTGGGTGCGTCCTGCTGTGGCTAAAGATCTTGCCAGATATGAAAAGCAGGGTGAAGAAGAAAAACAGAGTGGATTAAAAAAAGAGTATGAGCCTAGAGGTGTGCAGATAGAAGCACTGTACGAATTAGAGAAAAGCAGAAAGGAAGGCGCTGAAAAAGGAATTGTTCATGCAGCGACAGGTATTGGAAAAACATACCTTGCCGCTTTTGATTCACTGCCATATAAGCGTGTTTTATTTGTTGCGCATCGAGAGGAAATTTTACGACAGGCAGCAGAGGCATTTCATAATGTAAGGCCAGATGATTCATATGGCTTTTTTACAGGAGATAAAAAGGATGCGGATGCTGATTTATTGTTTGCATCAGTTGCTTCACTTGGAAAAGAAGAAGTATTAAAGAGAAAATTTTCACCTGATTCATTTGAATATATCGTAATGGATGAATGTCACCACAGCACGGCAGATCAGTATCAAAAGATTTTAGATTTCTTTCATCCAGCATATCTGCTTGGATTGACAGCAACACCAGAGCGGATGGACGGCAGAAGCGTGTATGAACTGTATGATTTTGAAGTACCTTATGAAATAACGCTTAAAGAAGCAGTGAACAGAGGTGTGCTAGTTCCATTTCATTATTATGGAATCATGGATGACACAGTTGATTATAGTGCATTGCATTTTGTAAGAGGCCATTATGAGGAAAGTGAGCTAACAGCTGCTTATCTGGAAAATACGAAAAGAGATCAGCTGATTTTGGGGTACTTTCGTAAATATCATCCCAAGCATGCATTAGGTTTTTGCTGTTCAAGACAGCATGCATCGCATATGGCAAAATTTTTCTCAGAAAGCGGTGTTGCTGCGGGGGCAGTGTATAGCCGGGAAGATAATACAGAAAATGAGGGTGATGAAAAAGCATATTGGCTTGACAGAATAGAAGCCGTCAAGAAGCTGGAAAGCGGAGAGATTCAAGCTCTGTTTTGTGTAGACATGTTTAACGAAGGTGTTGATATTCCAGTAGTAGATCTTGTAATGTTTTTGCGTCCTACAGAGTCACCAATCATCTTTTTGCAGCAATTAGGGCGTGGTTTAAGAAAAGCGCCGGGAAAAGAATATCTGACTGTACTTGATTTTGCAGGAAATTATAGACAGGCAAATCTGGCACCATATTTATTAAGCGGAGAAACAGCCAATTTTCATGCGTCAACAGCTGATGTGGCATTGACACTTCAATATCCTCAGGATTGTATTGTTGATTTTGATCTGAAGCTGATTGATTTGTTTAGAAAGATGGAGGAAGGAAAGCGAAAAGGTCATGATGCAGTTGTTCATGAATATCACCGTGTGAAGGAGCTGCTACAGCATGTGCCAACGAGAGTAGAATTATTTACATATATGGATGAAGCTGTCTATCAGTATTGTCTGAAAGAGGCAAAGGAAAATCCATTTCGCCACTATGTTATGTTTAGAAGTGCGCTAGGTGATTTGGAGAAAGAAAAGTGTGCATGGATTGGAACAGACGCTGGAGATTTTCTGGAGTTAATAGAGCAGACAAGTATGCAGAAGTCTTACAAGATGCCAGTGCTGAGTGCTTTTTGCGAAGCAGATGGTGGTAGTGTGGATAGTTTGAAAATGGCTGTGACGGAAAGTGATGTGTTACGGTCATGGAAGAAATTTTATCAGACAGGCACAAACTGGAAGGATGTAAATAAGTGTAAAACTAAGACTGATTTTGAAAATATGACGGATAAGGATCATTTACAGAATATCACCAAAAATCCGGTCAATTTCCTGAAGCAATCAGGAAAAGGCTTCTTTGTAGATAAGGAAGGTTATCTAATTGCGCTAAAGGACGAGATGCAGGCTGTGCTGCAGGAAGGCGGCATGAAGTTTGCGGATGAGGTCAAGGATATTGTGCAGTATCGCGTGTTAGAGTACTACTGGAAGCGGTATCGCGACAAGGCATGAGAAGGGAGAAAGCTGAAATTGGAAATGGAGAGCAGAGAGAAAGAGAAAAGGACACTTTCTTATTACGATGAGAATGCCTCTGCATTTTGTGAAGGAACGCGAAATGCAGATATGAGTGAAATGAGAGGACGTTTTCTGCAGTATTTGAAGCCAGGGACGCTGATTTTAGATGCAGGCTGTGGCAGTGGACGCGACAGCAAATTTTTTATGGAAAGTGGATATAGAGTAGTTGCGCTGGATGGCTCCAAAGAAATGTGCAGACAGGCAAGTGCATACTTGGGTCAAGAGGTACAGTGTAGGCTCTTTGAAGAGATAGACGAAAAAGAAGTGTATGATGGGATTTGGGCATGTGCATCGCTTTTACATGTGCCGTATGAAATATTGCCGAAGGTAATTGCGAGATTGATAGCTGCGCTAGTAGATGGCGGTGTGCTGTATGCTTCTTTTAAGTATGGAGAAGAAGAGAGAGAGGCAGGAGGCAGGTACTTTACAGATCTGAGGGAAGATGGATGGAAGAAGGTACTGGAAGAGGCAGAGGAAGAGATGAAGGAAAGTAGGTTAGAGACGGTAGAGTGCTTTGTGACAGGAGATGTCAGAGAAGGAAGAGGAGGAGAGAAATGGTTAAATGTGGTGGGGAGGAAGAAAGTAATCATCAGATAATTGACTAAATATGTAAAATTCTGTATAATAGTTTCCAAGATGGATCGAAAAATAAAGTTTAAGAAATATGTGAGAGAAGAATGATGTATGAATTGAACTTTAGATTAGTATCTTAGATGGGAGGAGCTTATGATGCAAAAAATTACAGAAATAACTCGAAGAAGTATTTTTGATATTTTCCTAAATGGTATTGATCTGGATTGGGGCTTTGAAACAGAGCATATTTGTTATAAATATTATGGAAGAGTGAAAGAGATAGAGTTTTTAGGAAAATTATATAATCTCAAGCAGTTACCGAGTACAGATGAACGATTTAAGAATGCAGAAGAAGATATTCAGCAGCACACAGTAAATTATAGTGATTACCAAGAAGGATGGGTATTTGAAGATAAGCGCTTTGAATTATTAAGTGGACAAGATCAGACTTTTCTTGAATTTCTCTGTATGGTATTTCAACCTACTGTACGGGATGAAAAGAAACAATGGAAAGAATTTTTGAGTCGAGTAAATCAGTTACTTCGAGTAGACGATTATGAATTATATCTAACAAAAGGAACATTAGAAGTGTATGAGTGGAGAGAAAGTGGTAGTAATTTTTTTCCATTTTCTCAACTTCATGAAGCTGAGATTCAAGCCAGATCACTTTCATTCGTATTAAAATATAAAGTTAGGAAACAAATTTCGGCATTATTTAATAAATACAACACTAGTGTTAAGCAAGTAGATAAAAATGGGGAAGAATACTGGATGACGTTAAGTGATTGTATTTTTTCTAAGTTATCGAAGTTTTATACACCGAAATGCTATAATGAACAAGGTAATTATGTAGAAACGGATAGCATTGAAAAGTTTATATTGAAAAGTTCACCGTTTTGTGTATTTGATGCAATTGAATTATGTGAAAAATATAATGACGGGCGCTTTGCTGAAGAGATAAATAGCATTTTTAAACATAACAATGTTACATACGAGATTAAACATGGAAGGATTATAAGTACACTACACGGAAGTATTAATACAAATGAAGTCATTGGCTTGGAAAAAGGAGTAAAAGACCTTATTATTGAGGCAGAGAAGCATTATCATGATGGTGAGAAAAATATTGCAGTTGAAAAAATATGGGATGCGTTTGAAAGAATGAAAACATATTATTTACCAGAATTAGATAAAAGGAAATCAGCAGAGAAAATTGTCGATGATATGAGTCAGGGAAATGATGACTATAAAGAAATGTTTGATAATGAATTTCTAGCGTTAACTAAAATTGGAAACAATTTTAGAATTAGGCACCATGAAAGGAACAAGATAGATATAACTGATAATCGTCAGTATGAATACTTCTATAAAAGATGTTTTGCACTAGTTTCAGTGGCTATACAATATTTAGAGAGGTAAAATAGCAAATCAATTTATTAAATGTTGATTTCTTCGCAATCATAAAAATGTTTTTGTTGCATGAATATTCTTTCGATGCTATACTTAAAATGAAATTTTGTGCTCAAATGGTATACTTGGAGGGGCCATTATGGCTAAACTTGAAAATATAACCATTGGCAGTACCGTTAAAGGAATCGTTGGAAATGAGCCGGTTTCTGTAGCGGCAGTGCAATGGTATGGTAGTAATGTACTCGAAATTACTTATAAAGATGCGCGTGGTGCGTTGGGAACTCAGCTGCTTTATCGTGGTGATGAAGCAAGTATTGAAGTATTGGCTAATAATTTATCCTGGAGCTTTGATGCAGATGGTAATCAGATGAAGTTAGTATCAGAGGCTTATAGAATAAGTCTGGCTCATTTGTTTGATCCGTATTTGGCAGTTCATACGTCTTCTGTGGAGCCACTGCCACATCAGATTTCAGCGGTATACCAAGAAATGTTGCCTAAGTTGCCTCTTAGGTATGTTCTTGCAGATGATCCAGGCGCTGGAAAAACAATTATGACAGGTCTGTTCATTAAGGAATTGATGGCGCGTGGAGATTTGAAAAGATGTCTCATTGTTTCGCCAGGTAGTTTGGTTGAACAATGGCAGGATGAGCTTTTTACGAAGTTCCATCTGCGTTTTGAAATTCTTACAAATGATCGTATGGAATCAGCAATAAGTGGAAATATTTTTACAGAGGTTGATTGTTGCATTTGTCGACTGGATAAGTTGGCTCGGAGTGATGAGCTTCAACAAAAATTAAGAGTATCTGATTGGGATTTAATTGTATGTGATGAGGCTCATAAAATGTCAGCAACTGTTTGGGGCAGTGAAGTGAAGTATACACGTAGATTCCAGCTTGGACGTCTACTCTCCAATATCACCCGAAATTTTCTGCTGTTGACAGCAACACCACACAATGGAAAGGAAGTGGACTTTCAACTGTTCTTGTCTTTGGTAGATCCAGATAGATTTGAGGGGATCCACAGTAATTCTCAGAAGATCGTAGATGTAAGTGATGTTATGCGTCGTCTGGTTAAGGAGGAACTGCTTAAATTTGATGGTAAGCCTCTGTTTCCAGAACGAATCGCTTATACTATTAATTATAGTCTTTCACCACAAGAGTCTCAGCTCTATCAGGCTGTCACAGAGTATGTGCAAGAAGAGTTTAATCGTGCAGATAATTTAAAAAATGATCGTAAAAATACAGTCGGTTTTGCGTTGACTATCTTGCAGAGAAGGTTGGCATCCTCTCCAGAAGCTATTTATCAATCTCTTAAAAGAAGACGTGAGCGTTTAGAACAGCGTCTAATTGAGGAGAAATTAGGTAAGCGCTCTGAAGAATATAAGAACTCCGACTGGGAAGATGTCGATGATGATGATCTGCTTCCAAATGAGCAAGAACAGATGGAAGAGCAGGTTGTGGATCATGCTTCTGCAGCTGCAACAATTGCAGAATTAGAAGCTGAAATTCAAACATTGAAGCATCTGGAAAAGATGGCAAATGATGTGAGAGTTAGTGGAATTGACCGTAAGTGGGATGAATTGTCGCATTTGCTTCAGGACAATGAAGTTATGTTTAATGAGAATGGTCTGCGGGAAAAACTAATTATTTTTACGGAGCATAAAGATACATTGAACTATTTGACAGGAAAAATTCGTTCTCTCTTTGGAGATAATGAATCAGTAGTCACCATCCACGGAGGTATGCTCAGAGATGAGCGTCGTAAAGTAGAGGAACTGTTTAAACAGGATCTGAAAGTACGTGTTCTGGTTGCTACAGATGCTGCCGGTGAAGGCATTAACTTACAACGAGCACATTTGATGATTAACTATGATCTTCCATGGAATCCTAATAGATTGGAACAGCGTTTTGGGCGTATCCATCGTATTGGTCAGACGGAGGTATGCCATTTGTGGAATTTGGTAGCAAATGAAACAAAAGAAGGTTTTGTATTTCAACGTTTGTTTGCAAAGTTAGAGGAAGAGCGGCAAGCGCTGGGAGGTAAAGTATTCGATATTTTAGGAAAGGTGACCTTTGATAATAGATCATTAAGAGAATTGTTGATAGAGGCTATTCGTTATGGTAATGATCCACAGGTTCGTGCAAGACTGAATCAGGTAGTGGATCAGAATATGAACAGAGAGTCATTTCAAAAGCTAATTAATGAAAGAGCTTTGACAGATGATGTTATGGATGTTCATGTTGTAAATGCCATTCGCGAAGATATGGAGCGAATCGAAGCACACAAGCTTCAGCCTCATTTTATAGGATCATTTTTTCTAGAAGCTTTCAGAAGTCTTGGAGGTAAGATACGTAAACGAGAAAATGGAAGATATGAAATTACATCAGTTCCGTATCTAGTGCGTAATCGAGATATGCAGATTGGATTTGGCGAGCCTGTTCTCAATCGATATGAACGTATTTGCTTTGACAAAGAATATTGTACCGCCCCTGGATTTCCACAGGCAACATTGATTTGTCCAGGGCATCCGCTTTTAGAAGCTACGATAGATATTATTCGTGAGAAAAATGTTGGCATTATGAGACAAGGAGCAATATTTGTCGATGATAGCGATTTTGACAATGATGCTAGGCTTCTGTTCTACATAGAAGATGCAATTCAAGATAGCATAATTACAAAGGAGGGCAAAAGAAGAATAATTTCGAAACATGTTCATTTTGTTGAGATGAAAGAAAATGGTACGGTTTCGAGCGCTGGATATGCTCCATACCTAGATTATAGAGCAACAACAAAGTCTGAATATTTAGCAATTCAAAGCTGGATGAAATCACAAAAATGGCTGTCCAAGGATGTGGAAGGAATAGCAAAGGGATATGCTATTGAGCATTTGATACCTTCACATTTTCAAGAAGTAAAAACACGCAAAGAAGCGATGATCAATAAAACGACAAAAGCAGTTAAGGAACGTTTAACGGCAGAGATCCAGTATTGGGATTATCGGTCGGGAGAGTTGGCACAAAAGGAAGCAGCAGGAAAAAGCAACGCTAAGTTAAATTCTAAGTTGGCAGCTCGTAGGGCTGAAGAGTTGGAAAGCAGAATGCAGAAACGATTGGCTGAACTGGAAAAAGAACGCAGAATTTCTCCAATGCCACCAATAATTACAGGTGGAGCGTTTGTTGTTCCTAAAGGATTACTTCGTAGGCTTACATCAGTATCTGCTCCTGGCGTGTTTGGAAAAAATAATCGTCAGATGATTGAATATGCAGCAATGAATGCAGTTATGCAAATTGAAAATTCCTTTGGGTTTAATCCTAAAGATGTTAGTGCAAACAAATGTGGCTATGATGTAGAAAGTCTAGTACCGGAGCATCTTCAGCGAGTACAGGCTTATAGGTTGCGACTTATTGAGGTGAAGGGAAGAATCAAAGGAGCAACTACAGTGACTGTCAGCAAGAATGAAATTTTGACCGCATTGAATAAACCGGATGAATTTATTTTGGCAATTGTAGAAGTAGATAAAGATGTGACACACACAATCTACTTGAAGCATCCATTTAAGAATGCACCAGACTTTACAGCTACAAGCGTGAATTTTGATATAGCGAATCTGATTGCAGAGTCAGAAGTTTTATATCAGAAATGAGGAAAATTTTATGATTAATAAGAAATTGATAGAAGTGGCATTGCCACTAGACAAGATAAATACCGAAGCTGGAAGGGAAAAATCTATTCGACATGGACACCCATCCACTTTGCATCTTTGGTGGGCAAGACGTCCTTTAGCGGCAACACGGGCTGTAATATGGGCTAGCCTTGTGGATGATCCATCTGCGCATCCGGAAAAGTTTCCAACAGAAGAAGATCAGAATAAAGAGCGTCAGAGGCTTTTTAAAATATTGGAAGATCTTGTGGTGTGGGAAAACTCTAATAATGAAGATGTCCTAAATGCTGCAAAAGCGGAAATTTTAAAATCAACAGACAATAATCCGCCAGATCTTTTGGATCCGTTTGCTGGAGGCGGTGCTATTCCATTAGAAGCGCAGCGATTGGGATTAGAAGCTCATGCTCATGACTTAAATCCCGTGGCAGTTATCATTAATAAGGCAATGATAGAAATTCCTCCTAGATTTGCAGGAAAAGCTCCGATCAATCCTGATGCGCAAACTTCTGTTATGCAGGATACGTGGGAGCGTGCACAAGGACTTGCGAAGATGTTCGTTACTACGGAGAATGGATGAAAAAAGAAGCTTATAGACGTATTGGGCATCTTTATCCTAAAGTGAAAGTGCCGCATGAACAAGGTGGAGGAGAAGCAGTGGTTGTTGCCTGGGTATGGGCAAGAACTGTCAAATGTCCTAATCCAGCCTGCGGATGTGAAATGCCACTGGCTAGTTCTTTTGTATTGTCTAAGAAAAAAGGAAAAGAGGCATGGACAAAGCCAATTCCTGATGGATGTAGAGTTCGATTTGAAGTACAGAATAGCAAGTGCCCAAAGGAGTATGTTAGTTATAAGACTGGACGAGGGGCAACTTTTAAATGCCCTTGTTGCGGTGAGGTGACTACTGATGAATATGTTAAACAAGAAGGAAAAAATAAGAAGCTAGGGAGCCAACTAATAGCAATTATAGCAGAGGGAAAAAGAGGGCGAATTTATCTTTCACCAAATGAGGAACATATTCTATCGGCAATGGTAGAAAAGCCAGAAGATGTGCCAATGGGGGTAATGCCAGAGAATCCGCGATGGTTTAGTCCTCCTGCTTTTGGAATGGAACGTTATGAGGATCTTTTTACTAATCGCCAGTTGGTTGCTCTAACTACATTTAGTCAGTTGGTTACGGAAGCTCAGATCAAGATAGAGGCTGATGCAATAGCTGCAGGAATGAAAAATGACCATTTACCACTTTGTAGTGGTGGTGATGGTGCGAAAGCATATGGAGAAGCATTGGGGGTTTATTTAAGTTTTATTGTGGATAGAGAAGCAAACTATTCGTCATCCTTGAATGGTTGGAGTGGAGATTTTATTATTCAAACTTTTGGTAGACAAGCACTTCCGATGGTATGGGATTATGCAGAATCGAATCCTTTCTCAAATTCAACAGGAAATTGGAGTGGAGCGATTAATTGGATAGTTAAATCACTAGAAAAATTTCCAGCAGCCAGAAAAGGAGAAGCTCAACAATTTGATGCACAAAGCGATTGTGGATTTAGAAATATAATGATTTCTACAGATCCTCCATACTATGACAATATAGGATATGCAGATTTGTCGGATTATTTTTATATTTGGTTACGCTATTCTATAAAGAAGATTTATCCAGAACTTTTTAGTACCATGTTGGTGCCAAAGACAGAAGAACTTATTGCTACACCATATCGGCATGATGGAAATATGGAAAAGGCAAAATGTTTTTTTGAGGATGGAATGCTATTAGCATGTAAGCAAATGTATCAGTATGCTAAGGAAGATTTTCCTGTAACTATTTATTATGCCTACAAGCAAAGTGATTCAGATTCAAAAGGTACAGCATCGTCTGGATGGGAAACAATGCTTAGTGCAATTATTAATGCAGGTTTTTTAATTACAGGTACTTGGCCAATGCATACAGAGCGTGAAACCGGATTAAAATCTGCAGTCAATGCTCTAGCATCTTCTATTGTTCTTGTCTGCCGTAAACGTCCGGAGAATGCACAACAGATAACTAGGAGGAATTTGGTTAGTCAGTTACGGCGTGAATTACGTCCGGCATTGCAGAAATTGCAGGATAGTAATATTGCTCCGGTAGATTTAGCACAGTCTTCCATCGGTCCTGGAATGAGTGTATTTAGCCGATATCGTCGCGTATTGGAAGCTGATGGAACTGCAATGAGTGTGCGAAGCGCATTGCAAGTGATCAATGAAGAAGTTGATCTGTATTTTAACGAGCAGGTCGGAAGCATGGATACTGCAAGCAGATTCTGTATAGACCTATACACTCAGTGTGCTTATAATGACATTAAATATGGAGAAGCAGAGGTTCTTGCGAATGCCAAGGGAACTTCTATTCCTATGATGGCTGCACATGGAATGGTGTTTGCTAAGGCGGGTGTTGTTCATCTAGTAGAGCGTGAAAGTCTTTCAGAAAAGATTGATTCGAATGAGAGTAATATCTGGATGCTTACACAGCAGCTTACCAGAGCTATGGCAAACGGAGGTGTGGAAGTGTGTGCCAATATTGTATTCAACATGTTTGGATCTAATGCAGAAAACGCAAAGGATTTGGCATATCGACTTTATACTATTGCAGAACGTAAAGGATGGGCTAATGAAGCTTATGCTTATAATGCACTTGTTGTGGCGTGGCCAGACATTCAGACTAGAGCGGCAGAACTGAAGGCTGTTCAGCCTAAGCAGTTGTCTTTGTTTGATTTTTGATTTATGAGTAAAAAACAGAACGGATGTTAGGAAGGGAGTAATATTCCAAAATGAAAAAAATAATAGAAACTGTGCTCCCTTTGAGAGCATTAAATAAATCTGCTACGAGTGATAAAGTTCGCAAAGGACATCCTGGGAATATGCACTTGTGGTGGAATAGGAGCCCGATTGATTCATCAGCGGCCCTTTTAAGGGCCGCAGTAAAAGATGTAAACATTGATGAAATTGATTTGGAAGTAAAGCAATTGGAAAGTATAGCTGCAGGTAAAGCGGTTCCACAGATAAAAATGAAACATTCTCCGGTGGTATGTGATCCTTTTTCAGGCTTCGGAGGTTTAACAATAGCAGCGCAAAAAACAGGATTAGATGTTTATGCCAGTGATTTGAATGCTATGGCAACACTCCTGACAAAAGCCGTAGCAGAAGTACCATCTAGACTTTCGGATTGTAGGCCGATAAATCCGCAAAAGGAAAACAAAATGTTCTTTGGGATAGAAGGCCTGGCTTCGGATGTGGATTACTATGGAAATTTACTAAAAAAGGAAACGCATCAAAAAATCGGAGAACATTATAAAGATGTTCAAATAACAGAAACGGAGAAATCTCCGATTTATGCTTGGGTTTGGGTAAGAACAATGAAATGTCCGAATCCAGCATGCGATTGCCAGATGCCAATGGCAAGTAGTTATGTTTTATCAAAACAAAAGGGATGCGAGTTCTGGGCTGAGCCAGAAATCATAGATAAAAAAGTTAGGTTTAAAATTCATCGGGGAATGTGTCCACCTGGAAAAGAGAGCAATAAGCATGGCAGTAATGGATCTAAATTTCAGTGTCCCGCTTGTGGAGAAATCACAAAGGATGAGTATGTGAAAGCTTCCAGTAAATCTGGTGGTTTGCATATGCAGATGATGGCTGTCAGTGTTCTTACAAAGGAAGGAAGAGTATTTGTGGAACCAGATGATGATCAGGTAGTAGCAACTGATGTTTCTGTAGTGGATAATCCACCGATTGGAAGTCTGCCGGACAACACCAGATGGTTCAGTCCACCTGGATTTGGCATCACAGAATATGCAGATCTTTATACCAAGAGACAACTATTACTGTTGACGACATTATGTGATTTGATTCCGACTATTCAGAAGATAGCTTACGAGGATGCCCTTGCGTCTGGAATGTCGGAGGACGCGCTTCCCTTGAAGGATGGTGGCGATGGAGCACTTGCTTACAGTCAAGCTATCAGCCTATATCTTGCATTAGTGATAGGAAAATTAGCCAATTTCCAATCTACAGTGTGTACTTGGGATAATCGTACTGGAAATGTCAGAGCAGCATTTATGAGACAGGCATTACCGATGACCTGGGTATTTGCAGAGGGAAATCCATTCTCTATACCGACGGGAAATTATGATTCCATGCTTAAGAATGTGGTGGAATCTATCGGAGGGTTGTATATAGGAAAAGCTGTAGCAGTGAAGCAGGAGAATGCATTGGAAGCAAGGTTCCCTAGCAATTCAATTTTGTTTACGGAACTTCCATACTACGACAATGTTGGTTATGCAGATCTGTCAGATTATTTTTATATATGGATGAGGCGATGCCTGAAAGATGTATATCCGGAGCTTTTTGAAAAAGTGGTTACGTCCAAGGAAGAGCTTTCTTCTATACCTGAGCACTATAATGGAGATGCCGGGAAGGCTGTAGAAGAATATAGACAAGGTTTGAAAAAAATGTGTTGTCATTTTGCAGAATCAGCTTCGGAAGAATATCCATCAATTGTCTTTTACGAATATAGTAAGCAAGATGAACGATTGATAGCCGAAGATGTGAATATGGAAAAGGAAGGCCCCTTAGAATATTTACTAAATAGTTTATATGAAGCAGGATTTATGCTTACGGGGCTTTGGCCTGTTCGTACGGAAAAGCCCAATGTCCGATTTGACTCTTTTCGAATTGCAATTGTATTTCGTAAGAGGACATCTGAACATCAGAATACAACCCGTCGAAGCATTATCAATACGATTAAGCGCGAACTTCCAGAGGCATTGAATATTGCTTTTTCAGCGGGTATCGACGATATAGACAAACCGATAGCAGGACTTGGTTTGGGAATGTCGATTTTTTCTAGATATGAGAAGGTAATAAATGCTGATGGTACAACTATGAGTTTACATGATGCTTTGGTGATTATTTATCAGGAAGTCAAAGACTATATAAGAATGACAACAGATGACGATTTTATCGAAAAAGCTGTGACGAAGGAGGATTAATGATGCAGGAAAATTATGAACTTGTTCAAAAAGGTTTTCGAATCTTGCTTCCACAATTAGCAGGTTATATTGGGCAGGAGATGTCGCGAGTTTATCATGAAGGCTGGTGGCAAGAGGCGCTGGAAGCACTGAGTGATCAATATGATTTACCATCAAGTGGTTCTTATGGAGAATTATTGGATTCTCTAGATATAGCAAACTGTCTGCGTTTGATTGATCGTCGGTGGCGCGACGTGTTTAGCCAGAAAATGTCAAAGAGCCATCGCAACTGGGCTTCTGAATTGATGGGAGTTCGCAATGATGCTTCTCATATTGGCATGAATGATTTTGAACAGGGTTATACGGAAAGAGCACTTGATACGATGGCTCTTTTATGTGAAAGCATTGGTGCTGAGGCTACAGAAGAAATTCGTGCTTTGTACCGTACCGCGCGTTATGGCTCAGCACAGGGATCCACAGCAGTTACAGATACAGTGGCATCCACAGTGGCTTCTACTGGAAAGAAAAAAAATGCAGCAGCTGTATTGACAAAAAAAGTAGGACAAAATCTGCCGAGCTGGCGAGATATTATGCAGCCACATCCAGATGTGGCTGAGGGCAGATACAAGGCAGCTGAATTTGCCGCAGATCTGGCACAGGTATCCAGAGGAGAAGGAGCCTATGAATATCGTGACCCGGTGGAATTTTTCTCTCGTACCTATATAACAGAAGGTATGGCAGGCCTGTTGGTTCAGTCCCTTCAACGGATTGCTGGTATGGGTGGAGAACCGGTTATTCAGCTAAAAACTGCTTTTGGTGGCGGTAAGACACATAGTATGTTGGCTTTATATCATATGGTGCGTGGGACGACGTCTATTGATTATATTCCTAACCTGAAACCTGTATTGGAGCGGGCCGGGCTTACTGAACTTCCCAAAGCAAATGTGGCAGTTTTAGTTGGTACTGCGCTGGATCCTACACGTAAGAAAAATCCTGCAAATCTTCCTGGATATACAGTTAGTACTATTTGGGGTGAGATGGCTTATCAGCTTGTAACTTCTGCTGGAAAGCCTGAACTTTATGCAAAATATATCAGAGAAGCAGACAGAAAAGGCGTATCTCCGGGATCTGAAAACTTAAAGAATCTGTTCAATGAATGTGGTCCGTGTTTGATTCTTATGGACGAGCTTGTGGCTTACGCCAAGAAGATCTATGGTGTGGATGGGTTGCCTGCTGGTTCCTATGATAATTTTGTTACGTTTATCCAGGAAATTACGGAAGCAGCCAGAGCCAGTGAAAATAGTATCGTTGTGGCATCTATTCCAGAATCTGATATTGAGATTGGTGGAGAAGCCGGAAAGACGGTTCTTGAAACAATCGAGCATACATTTGGACGTATGGAATCTATTTGGAAGCCGGTTGCGGCTAATGAAGGATTTGAAGTTGTACGTCGTAGATTATTCCTAGATTGCAAGGATACAGAAGCAAGAGAGGCAGTATGTGATGCGTTTAGTAAAATGTATCAAGAAAATGCAACAGATTTTCCTCTTGAGGCAAAGGAAGTAGAGTATCGTGACAGGTTGATTTCTTGTTATCCGATTCATCCAGAGGTATTCGATCGTTTATATGGAGATTGGGCAACGCTGGAACGATTCCAGAGAACCCGTGGTGTATTGCGCCTCATGGCAGCAGTTATCCATGAATTGTGGATGGCCAATGATGCCAGTGCAATGATTATGCCTGGTTCGATTCCTCTGGATACACCGAATGTCAGGGACGAATTGGTACGACATTTGCCGGATACATGGAACAGTATTATTGATCGTGAGGTCGATGGTAAGGATTCGATTCCTTTCCAGAAGGATAGAGTCAATATTCGGTATGGACAAAAATTGGCAGCAAGACGTATTTCAAGAACTATCATGCTGGGAAGTGCACCGAGTACTTCTGCTCTTAGGGACCAAGGAATTCGAGGATTGGAGACTTCCAGAATTCTTCTTGGAGTTGTGCAGCCAGGAGAAACTATTGCAGATTTTAAGGACGCTCTTAATACACTTCATGGTTCGCTGTCATATTTATACAACAATCCAAATGGAAATCGCTTCTGGTATGATACAAAGCCTACGCTACGTAAAACGGCAGAAGACCGTGCGTCGCAGATATCCGAGGCGGATGTTGAGATAGAAATTGAAAATAGATTAAAGAAGGTACGTAAGGAAGTGCCATTTGCAGGTATCCACGTTTGCCCGACATCTTCTAATGATGTTCCGGACGAGCAAGCTGTACGATTAGTTATTTTGCGAACGAGAGACACCTACCGACGAAATAACTCAAAATCAAATGCAATGGCAGCAGTCGAGGATATCTTGAATAATCGTGGTACATCTCCACGTATTTTCAGGAATATGCTTGCTTTCATTGCTCCTGACATGGACAAATTGGGGTCTCTTCAGCAGGAAGTTAAGCGTTTCATTGCCTGGACATCTATTATGTCAGATAAAGATGATCTGAATCTTGATGGAGCACAGATTAGAGAAACGCACAATAATCTCACTAGAAGTAATGATACAGTAGCGATGCGTTTAAAAGAAACATACTGTTGGCTGTTGGTCCCGTTTATTGATCAATATGAAGATATGAAAACCATCCAGTGGGAAATCAGTGATATTGGTGGTGGGGCAGAGAGCATTATCACCAAGGCTTCTCGTAAAATGTTACAGAGTGAACAGATTATCACAAAATGGGCACCAGCTTTATTACAGATGAGTTTAGACGATTTGTTATGGAAAGATAGTAATGATATTTCCGTAAAAAAATTGTGGGAATATCTGAGTACATATTGTTATCTGCCAAGACTTTCCAACTTTAGCGTTCTTGAGGAAACTATTTGCCAAGGGTTGCCGTCGACAGAATATTTTGCAATCGCTGCTGCTTATTCGAATGGAAGATATGTGGGATTAAAATTTAATCAGACGGTATTTTCCGTTAATCCGTCAGATTTGCTTGTAAAGGTAGATGCTGCTCAAAAGCAGATTGATGATGAAAAGACACTGGATGTTCCAGTAACTCCGAGGAATGGTGGAGAAAATCCATTTGGTAAGCAGGAAGAAACGAATGAGCATGATGATGGTATGACAGTTGCAAATTATGCAGGTGGAAAATCAAATGTTGATATGCCGACTCCCCCAAATAATAAGCATTTTTATATGTCGGTAAAGTTGGATAATACTAGGGTAAATCGTGATATTAACAATTATGTTCAAGAAATTATTCAGCATTTGATGTCAGTAGATGGAGCTAATGTAGAACTGAAGCTTGATGTTGAGGTTGAGGCACCGAATGGTATTCCGTCCACTACGGTTAGAACAGTCTCGGAAAACTGTAGAACATTGAAGGTTACGGACTTTGGCTTTGATGATTAAAAGTGATAAGTGATTGAAGCTGCGCTTCATGGGGAGCGGATGTGTAGTCTGCTCAGATCTGGATGTGGAGAAGAGGCGTACCTTTCGCAAGGTACGTCTACTCGCCTTAAATAAATATAGAAAGCAATAGTTGCAAAGGAGGCGGTATAATGCACTTTCCGAATGAAAAAATTATATTTGAATTGCCAATATATTCAATGTCTAAAGAAGAATTTAAGCGTAGATGGGATAATTGGGAGAAAAAAACATATGAGGAATCAGTATTAATGGAAAATCCCGCAGAAAAAGCAAAAGAAATTGTTAAGGAAATTATAAAGATGTGGTATCCTCAAAATGTATGGAAGTATAATCAAATTATTGGATATGTGGAAATTGCTATTAGTTATAGGGATATAGTGTTTAACATTAGTAAGACTATGGATACTAGAATTCATGCTGTTGGGAAAACAAAACATTACATTCAAGACATAATGGTTAATGGAATGCATTTTTCGATTGATAATATGACAAATGCGGAGATTGTTATAAGAATTGATGAATATCTTGATTCAATAGAGCACAAGCTTACAAAACCATTGTACTTGTATCGAAATACATATGATAATGTAAAAAATCATATTGATTTTAATGAATTAGTATAAAATGTATGGGGATTGGGCATATTTAGAATTTAGCAGTGAGTTTAGAGTAAAGTGTGTATAATATCGTGAGGGTAGAGGCTAGCTGCTCATTAACAAAAATGCTTATAGAAAGAGTGGTACTGAAATCTTATATCGTAGCGATGATTATAGAAATGATTGAAATAAATAGAAAGCAAAATTTTAATACTAAGAACGCTAAAAAACGGAAAATCATTGCAAGGGACATCCAGTGCCTGTCCCCAGCAAAAACAAAAGAAAAGGAAGCAAAAGTATTATTAGATGCTTTGTATGAAGAGGGGATAATACCTACATATTCTTTCCCAAAGAATGTTGTTAGCACATATATTATGAATGAATATGGAAGAACACAGTATGAGATTGAACGTGGTCTTGACATTGCTATTGGAGAATATGCGCCAGGGCGTGGAATTGTTGTAGATAAAAAGACTTACCAAATTGGTGGTTTTTACTATCCGGGGAGCGAGAAACATCCTGGTCAGGCATTGTCACCAGCGCGTACTTATATAGAGGACCCTAATTATTTGAAGGTAGTGTTGTTTTGCCCGGAATGCGGTTGGTTTGGATTAGAGCAGGAACATATAAGAATATGTCCATTTTGCGGAAATAAAGAACTTAAATTCTCACGAGATATGTTACGGCCTTGGGGATTTGCACCGAGAAATGCAGAAGCAATTCCAGAGGTTCAGCTGTCAGAAAAATATTCTGCGGTTCAGCAACCGTTGTATTCGACGTTGCCAGATTCAGATGAAATATATGAGGTTGCGGGTTGTAAACATATTAGAATGGCATCAAGAACAAATCAAAGAATTATTATGATGAATAAAGGTGCTAATAATCGTGGATTTACAGTCTGCAAAGATTGTGGAGCAGCAATGGCAGGTGATGACGATCATATTTTAGATGGCATGGGAAGACCTTATAAATCAAAGTTTGCAAGAGGCAGATGCCGTCATACGAACATTATAAATGTAAATCTTGGCTATGATTTTGTCACAGATATGCTAGTTCTTGAATTTGCATTAGATGATAAGTTGATTGATACGCATAGAAAGGATAACCCTTGGCTTAGTCGTGCTGCACAATCTCTTGCAGAAGGATTGAGACTTGCTGCGAGTAAATATTTGGATGTAGAGTTTGATGAATTAGTTACGGGATATCGTTTACGAAATAACCCAGAAGGAACCTTCGTTGATATTTATTTGTATGATAGTTTGTCAAGCGGTGCCGGGTATGCAGTTAGTGCAGCGGAAGAAATAGGTGCTTTGATTAAAAGTCTTGAAGAATTGTTACGCGGTTGTAACTGTGAAAGCGCTTGCTATAATTGCTTAAAGCATTATCGTAATCAGTTTATTCATGGAATGCTGGATCGATTTGCAGCATTGCAACTTTTAAGGTGGGGAAAGCAAGGCACGATAGCAGAAGAATTTAATGTAGAAGAGCAAAAAAAATTTATAGAACCACTGCATAATATATTGAATATATCAGGTTGCAATACAGAGTTTACCTCTACAGGAATTGTGGCAAGACGAGGAACACACCAAAAACGAATCGTTGTCTATCCGGCTATGTGGGTAGAGCCATCTGATGAAAATACAATATTTGTCAGTGACGCATATATTAAGTATGCAAAGCCGTATGCCGTTCAAAAGGTATTGGATGAGATATGATGTTTTGAATAAAGTAACGGCAGAAAATTGGGAAAAATTGTATGTGGAATATTTGATGGAAATGGTGTAGAATGTAATAAACAGAGTAACGTTGCCTGATAGATGGGTGAGAGGTCTATCGGGTGACGGGACAAGGTATTGCATGGAGGCAAGTCGCTGATTTACAACTATAGTGAAGAGAATTAGCGAATAAAACAGATTGGAAAGCGAAGGTGCAAGTTATGTCGGTAAGCGATTATTTTTCAACATTTTGCTCAAATTTGAGAATGACATCTGATACTGTATCAACGATTCAGTATCGATATCATCAAATAACAAAAAGAATTAATTTGGATTATTGGAATAGTTTATCGGAAACAGCACATAGTTTATATGTTGGTTCATATGGACGAGGAACTGAAATATGGACAAGTGATATAGATATTATTGTACAGTTGCCGTACTCCACATATGAAAAATTTAATGCATATGAAAGTAATGGACAGTCAGCATTATTGCAAGAAGTGAAGCGGGTGTTGCAAAAAACTTATAGCACATCTTACGTAAAAGGAGATGGACAAGTAATAGGAATCAATTTTTCAGATGGAATTAATTTTGAAATTGTACCGGCATTTATTAATGAGAATGGAAGCTATACATATCCAGATTCCAATGATGGTGGAAGTTGGAGAATAACAGATCCTAAAAAAGAAATAGATGCGATGAATAGAAGAAATAATGATACAAATAAAAATCTAAAGCGTCTTTGTAGAATGGTAAGAGCATGGAAAGGAAATTGCGATGTACCAATGAGTGGTATACTAATTGATACGTTGGCATATAAGTTCATAAATGATTGGGACTATAAAGATAAATCGTACTTGTATTATGATTATATGAGTAGAGATTTTTTTGAGTATCTAAAGAAATTGGATGAAAATCAATTTTATTGGCTAGCGCCAGGGAGCCAGCGCTATGTGTGGAAAAATGGAGATTTTCAAAAGAAGGCAAAGGATGCGTATAATAATGCAGTTTCAGCTATATTATATGAGACTGAAAATTATTCTTATTCATCTAAACAAAAGTGGAGGGAGATTTATGGAGCGAAATTCCCAGAATAGTCAGGGCTATAAGTTGGAATCACAAATAAGAGAAGCTTATGGAAGGGTTACTTATTCTCAGACATGTCATGATAAATTTATAAATCAGACAGTAAAGTTAGATAATAATATAAAAATATGGCAAATTGTACTATCGGGAGTTACTACAAGCGGATTTGTAATGTCGATATTTTCAAACAATAATATTGCTAATATTTTAGGAGCAATAGTTTCATTAGCATTATTAATTTTGAATACATACATAAAAAATTTTGATCTTTCGGGAATTGCGCGGGAACATAAAAAGGCTTCTGATTTATTGTGGAAAATACGCGAGGAGTATGTTTCATTATTAATTGACTTTGAAATGTTAGAAGCAGATGAAATTATAAAAAAACGTGATGAGTTGCAAGAACGAACATGGGAAGTATACAGTAATTCTCCAAGAACAAATGCTAAAAGTTATAAGGCAGCTCAAAAAGCATTAAAAAGTGAAGAGGAACAGACTTTTTCAGAAGATGAAATAGATATAATGTTACCTAATTCAATTAGGCGATGTAATAGACGGATGTTAGATCAGCAGTAATCATCAATAGAAAAAAAGTCAGATTGGACTTTCGTTTTGGGGATTTGTTGTTTTATATTTACATAATATTGAAAAATAATTTGCTTCTACTATCATTTTGAATACAATATAATTGAAATTGGAGATAGTTGAATGGCAGAAAATTCTTATATCTTCAAGTGGAATTTATAAGTAAGTTCTGTTAGATTACTATAGTTAGAACGAAATATGCTATAGAATCAGTATCAATACTCTGGGAGGTAATGACATTGTTGATATTATTTATAGTTATAAGCGCTTAGGGAGCGTGTTAAGATACTTGATATGCTGACACGCATCTCTTTTACACGTAGATATTAAAATATGTGTAATAATATTATGAATATAGTAAAAGTGCTAATTCTAAGAATAATGATATTTACAAAAAGTAGGTAAGCTTTGAATATGCTAGATTTATTTTGGAGGTGAAAAATGGAGTATATTTCATGTAGAGAAAATAATGGACGTATAACACGGACATTAGAAGAATATGCTAAATCTTTTTATTATGAAATGAAATTTGAAAAGGTTGTAAATGAAAAAATTTTTAGAGTGCTTAAATGCTGCGAAGATAAAATGGTATGTTATCGAAGTATAGATGAAACTTTAAAAGTAGATTTGGAAAGTCAGCATGGAGATTATTCTAAAATGGTATTAGGGAAAAATTGGTTTATTTCGGCAATTCAATATGATAAGCATGGAAATGGTTACATTTTTGCTTTGCATAATGGAATTGCCGAAAGTATGACAATGGAGGAATATGCTTACTATCAAATAGATTGTTTTTTTGAAAGTCTTATTGATTTAATAGGAAAACAAAATGGAGATACAAGTATTTTTATAATAAATATGATTTATGAAAATGCAATTGCGTTTGTGGACAAAAAAATTAGTGACATTATAAATATGGCAATGAGTCCACATGTAGTGTTAGCAGAAAATATTTCAAAAATATCTTATTTACCGTATGAGGGGAATAAAGTAAATTATAAATACATGGTTTGGGGGATTGACAAACGAAATTGTGATATAACTTTTGTGGGTCATAATATTACTTTGGACAATCATAAACAAATAAGAAAGTTACTAGAGATTACTTATAAAGAAAAAAATAGCGGGCTCTATTTAGTATGTAATGGAGCTAGAATAGAAGGGTATATATCACCAAAGAATCTTGAGGGAGAATTTTATTTGGTAGAATTTAATGGCACTGGTAAGTGGTCTTTTTGTTATCAAGGAAGCAATAAAAAGAAAATAATTTTTTCAGACAAAAGAGTTGATCTTTTTAAAGATGATGATAAGAAGAAATTTAGTTCATATTATAAAGCGATGTTTGGAAATGAGACCAATATAGAGAATATATGGCCTATTGTGGAAAGTGCTAAAGGGCAAAAACATGGAACTATGTTACTTTTTACAGAAAATGCATTGAAGGAAACAGAAAGATTACATAGTGCAGGATATCAAGTTTCCATTAGAGAAGATATGAACGCTAGATGGATTGAAGCTATTGGAAAAATAGATGGAGCAATGTTACTAGATCAGTATGGAAAGCTTTATATGGTAGGTGTAATATTGGACGGAGAAATTCCGGCTAAAGGTGTAAATACAAGCCGTGGTGCAAGATATAATTCGGCAGTTAAATATTCCTATAGCCATAAAAAAGAAAAACATTTACTTGTTGTAATATCTGAGGATGGTTATTTTGATGTGATAAATTATAATTGGCTATTATAGTGTAGAAAAAAATTTAATGATTATTTTGTGATTTTTAGTCTGCTGTTGAGTAGAAAACTGAGCAAGTAGTGCCATAAATAGTCTAAAAACTATAATTTGGGTTACATAATGATAAGGAACAAGGGGGATGTTGAATACTATGTTCAAAAAAATTAAAAAAGTTAAAAAAATAATTGATTATATTGCAATTGTTGGAGTCTTTTATATATTATTATACCAATTTGAACAAACCCGTTTATTATGTAAAGGAATGTGTATATATCTAATTGATTGGTTTTTACCGATTACCATTTTGCAGGTTAAAAATCTGTATGTACACGGAGAACGGTTGTTTCAAATAGTAATTATAATTAGTGTTGTAACTACATTTTTTTCAACATTAATTTCCTTTTGTGACGAATATTCCACAAAACATATAAACGGTAATAGTCGGTTTGAAAAAAGTCTTTTTAGGTATTTACATGATAAATCTATTCCTCGTTGTTTCTTGGTTACAGGCCAATGGGGATCAGGAAAAAGCTATGAAGTAAATAGTTTTTTTTCTAAATATTATCAATATACAGAGACTAAGGTATATAGAATTTCTTGTTTCGGATTGAGTTCGAGAAAAGAATTGATAGACGAAATAAACAGCATTATTGAACAGCAGGATCAATCGTATTATGCTCAAATAATTAAGGCGATCCAGTTTATTCCGGTAATTGGAGAAGCGTTGAATAAATTTTTAAAAAAGGATTATGGCTATGAAAATATAAAAGAGGGTTCGATTTTTATATTTGACGATTTTGAAAGAATTTCGTCTTGCATAGTTAGAGAAAACTCTTCAAAATATCTTTATCGACCATCACCATTTTTACTCAACAAAACGAGGGGACGTGGACAGCTTCAGGAATTCAGTGAAATAAAGAAGGAATTTGACTCTATTGAAAATTCATTTCAGGAGGTGGAGAATGCAGTGTCTCAATATTTTATTAAAACAGACTATGAAAAATACATTTCCTTGATTGGACTTATAAATGAGCTGGTTGAAATATATAGAATGAAGGTTATAGTAATTTGCAATACTGACATATTAGGAAACAAGTTTACACATGATATCTTAAGAAGCAAATTAAATTGTATAGAATATAAAAAATTTGTTACTAATGAGGCAAAAGAGTCAATAATTAATGACTTGATAGAAACTAAAGTTATTTCTGATGTTAAAAAGCAAGAATGTATTCATCAATATTTAAATTTGTTAATAGAAGAGATGAGTACAATTGAATGGGATCCAATATTTAAAGATTTGAGATTGTTTGGAGGAGTATTAGAAGCTTTTATTGATACTGCAATACTATTTAGATCAGAAGTATTGTCACTTAATTTCTTAAATTCTTTGCTTAATAGTGTGCTGGTTGTTCATTGTGGGTATTATAAAAATAATATTCAAACATTAGATGTATATGTCACAGGGGTCAATATCGAGTTTATGCTTCGTTTATTTAGAGGACCATTAGATGCGTCGCATTTAGTAAAGTTAGCTAGTATTAGTGAAGATGCGAAATGGATAGATATTGACATTTCTGGATATTGGATTTTTAATTTTACACTTATTGATAATCTGGAAGATATATTTCAAAAATGGAAAATTTATGATTTTGCTGAATTGGAAAGTTCAATGATTAAAGATGTGCAAGCTCTCATGAAAGCAACAAATTGTGATTTTTTACATGTATTATTCTATCTCAAAAAATATGATAATAAGGACAAAGTAATTGAAAAATTAACCCCTTTTATTGCTCCTTCATTATCAAGGTATAATTTAGAAGATAAAGAAGTTGTTGAGACACTATTAACTTTTATGAATATAGTATTAGAAGGAACAATTAAAATGGATTTTAACAAACAGTTTTTTAAAGAGTTAAGTAAATATAATAGTTATGGAACTGTGAGTCATAATACATTTACCCATGAAGAGTATAATAGATTTTTGAACGACAGAACGGAAAGGGATTGAGGGGATGAAAGGGTACCAGTGCACTAGTCAACATATTTTGGACACGATTTTTCAAAAAATTGGTCTCTGGAATTATTAAAAATAATACCTACTTCGACGACATCTTTGACATCGCCTCAGGAATTGCTAGACAGGTTCATGCCGACGAATGAATATTCTTGTGCGGCAGAGCCGCCAGTCCAGTGTGGTGTGAGCCACCTGTCCAGACGGACTGAGCCACATTGTTTATAAATTATTCTCGTAGTGCTTTATCCAAACCATATACTTCGCGCATTGATTTGTCATGAGCAGCATCGATGCTAGTGATGTTAATGCGATAACTGTCAATATCCAGTGCCTGTCCCCAGCAAAAAAATATAAAGTTTATAAAAGTTCTATAAACAAAAGTTTACATTTTGCACAGAAGAGACTGAGCAGCAGCACGAGAGGGTAGCGTGTTACTGCTCAGCTCAACTTATCAAGAG
>OGPP01000272.1_pt1 | contig 59608 bp, 75 predicted proteins | sample 1553021 | NCBI WGS metagenome assembly OGPP01 (sample SAMEA2580217, study PRJEB22360) | human gut metagenome | biome: human gut; feature: human-associated habitat; material: faeces | place: Denmark | collected 2008/2010
AACGTATCTACTGCTTTTTTTTCAAACGGCACTTTCTCTGAAATGTCAAGCAATAAATGCAAAACTTTTATTGCAAAACATCATTTCATCATTTTGCACAATGCTCTCCATCTGTTTTTGTTGATTTCTACTATTTTTGTGCATAGTATCCCCTTATCCCTATTTTCTGGTCTTTTTTATTATGCTATCAGTGCCAGTTCTTTGTCAAACTGCATTTGTGCTGTTTCCCATCCGAATAATAATCTCGGGTAGTTATTTATCCAGTTTTCCACCTCTTTGATGTCATCCTCTGTCCGATCATCGAAGTTTGTTCCCTTCGGTACTTTCCTGCGTACCAGTTTGTTCTGGTTCTCGTTGCTGCCACGCTCGTAGCTTGAGTATGGGTGGCAGTAGTATATCTTGGTTCTGTTTTCCCCATCCTGCAGGATGCTCTTTTGCAGTCCATCGCAGTCGCTGAATTCCGTTCCATTGTCTACCGTGATGGTCTTAAATATCCGGCTGAATTTGTCGCCCCACTGTTCTTCCAGTCTGTTGATGCAGGATACTACCTGCTCTGTGGTATGCTCCATAAGGAGGAACATCAATTCTTCCCTTGTCTTTCTTTCCGTGAGTACCAGAAGACTGTGTTTTGACTCTCCCTTCTTCCCGATCACGGTATCCATCTCCCAGTGTCCGAATTCTTCTCTGGTGTCGATGTCCTCCGGTCGCTTTTCTATGCTGTCGCCTGCGGCTGCCCTTGCCTGCGTTTTTCGCACGGTTTTCTTTTTCTTCTTCCGGTTGCCCTTGATCGGCAGGTCTTTGTTCGTAAGGTTCAGAAACAATCCGAGGTCGATGTATCTGTATAAGGTCTGTCTTGTTATCGTTACTGAAAATTCCAACCCTTGCTGCTCTATGTATCCGAGTACTGCTCCGACCGAGAAGTCATCGTTTACCATCTTATCTTCGATAAAATCTGCCAGTGATTGGTCGTTCCCTATTTTGAGATCGGGTCCTTTCGCCCGCAGGTTCTCTTGGTACTTTTCGTGTGCGATGTCCGGGGAGTAGCGTTCCTCCTCTGTCAGATCGGAATTGGTATGGATGTATCTGCCCCTCTTAAGTTCCCGGTAGATGGTGCTCTGGTGTACTCCGATCTGTTCTGCGATCTCTTTTACCTTGTGTCCTGCCTTGTCCAGTGCTTCTATTTTCAGTCTGTCGGCTTTGGTTAACTGCTTGAATCTTCTTGCCATCATCGCCGCCTCCTTTTGCTTTTGTTACCATATTATTATCGGTAAATAGGTTATGTTTTTCAATAACTTTTTCTTATAAAACGGGATAACAATGCAACAAGAATCAGCCTACGAATGGGTTATAAATTTGGTAAATATACGGGTTATAAATGACTTGAATAATAGGCGAACCCAAGGTAATATACCAACAACCTAAAGGAAAGGAGGGCAAGCCAATGGACGACTTGGAAGTAAAAATTAAAAAGCTGTGTAAAGTGGTTCGAGCACTTACACAGCTTGCATTGGAAATTGGAACGCTGATCGCAGTCATTCGATTTATCGTTTTCTAATTTCCCGGTACTGAGGGGAGGGTTCATTCCCCTCTCCCAGTACCACAATTCTACCACATGATAGGAGGTTGTGTCAATGAAACGGATTAGTGTTTCACTTCTGGAACTGGCTTTCAGAATCGCAGAATTAGGCATCGTGGTATTTGGTCTGATTCTTCTGCTTTTCAGATAGCCATTCCTGGGTTGGCAGAGACATTCGTGTCCCTGCCTGCTCTAACCCACCGATGCCCGGTCCCAAGTCCGGGAGGCGGAAGCGTGAGGGGAGCGAAGGACAATGCCATGTCTGAGTGATGTCTGACAAGTTTGACTGGTTTTTAATGTGAAAGCCTTGAAACCGTGGAGGAGTTATTGGCTCTGCCGATTGCCCGGTGCAACCCGTTTACTTTGTTTCCTGCTCTGGCAGAGAAAGGTTTTGGTGATGTGTAGCCAAGCACGAGGTCTTTCCTCTGGACCGTATCAGTGGACGTCCTTCCCATCTTCGTGATTGATGGGCGACATGGCTTTTGTTCCTTTTATTTTTGGAAAGGATTTGATACAATGATCTATATTGATAAGTGCCGCACTGATCTCGGTATTTCCGTGGATGAGTGGGCGGTAGACGATAGATGCCAGTTTTCTGATTCTGGCAGGGTTGGCATAGGGACTGGTGTCCGTGTGCTTGATGTAACTGATAAATTCGGCGATGTACTGGTTCGCCTTGTGATTTCGGATTCCTGCTCCGACAATGTCAACAGGTTTTCCTGCAGGGAGGTGTTATCTCGTGAATAAAGAATTGCTTGAGCCGATCATGCGTGCCCATGGCGACCGCAACAAGGACTTGGCTGCAGCCATTGGTATGTCCGTTCCGAACTTCTCCACCATCTGGAATGGTCGTGGTGAGTTTGGTCTAAAATATATCCGTCTGATTGCCCGGCGGTATTCTCTTACCCCGGAGCAGGTCTATAAAATCTTTATCTTTCCGCAGGGGTAGGTGTTGCCCCTGCTTTCTTTTTGGCTTTCGGATTTGCCCCATTTTGCTCATAAAAAATGCCCGGTGGGTATTTCTCCCACCGGGTTGCTTTTCGTCCAAATCTGGGGCACACGATGTGCCACGATTGGTGTTATTTACAGAAGTTCATTGACCTTTCTCTGCACCGCATTATAGTCGTAACCTGCGGCAGTCAGCTTTCTTCTGCGTTCCTCTCCATTTCCCCATTTTCCGGCGATGACTTCTTTTGCCACCTGCGTCACGGACTTTCCTGCTGATCCGCTGAGTTTTGCGTTGACAGCTCTCTGAACTGCATTATAATCATATCCGGCGGCGACAAGGCGGTTTTTACGGTCATCTCCATTTCCCCACTTGCCTGCGATGACTTCTTTTGCAATTTCATCCACGCTCTTTTTCGGAGCAGATGATCCGCCGCTTGCCAGTCTGTTTACTTCTGCCTGCACCTCATTGTAATTGTAGCCTGCGGCAGTCAGTCGGTTTCTGCGGTCATCTCCATTGCCCCACTTCCCGGCAAGGACTTCCTTGGCTACTTCCGTGACGGATTTTGATGGTTTCGCTGCCCCGCCTCCGGATGCGTATTTCGGACGGGCATATCCTCTGATGTTTCCATTGCCAACAGAAAGCACACGCCTTGCGACTGCTTCTCCCTTGTTTCCTTCGATGCAGGTAATCTTTCCACCGGATACACTCTCAACAAATCCGATGTGATCAGAATATCCATCATTCGGCTGTGTTCCGTCATCCCAGTTGTAAAGGATAATATCTCCCGGAATCGGAGTGATTGTTCCGTCCTCGATCCAGATGCCCATGGACTGGAAGATTTTTACGTGCTGTTCGCATCCGCATTCCCTTCCGATCAGTTCACTGCACCCTGCAGCAATTCCTGCGGCTGATACACAAGTATCGCACCACTCATCACTGTATTTTACTGCGTAACCTCTCGGCAGCGGTTTTACGCTGTTGTACAAGTCGATGATCTGTCTGAACTTTCCATTTGCTTCACTGTAGCCGAGCCATCCTCGCATAACATTTAATACATCCTGTGCTGTTTTTCCCATGGTAGTTTCCTCCTGTTTTTCGTCATATTTTGTAAGATTGTACTGTGTAACCAGTTTCATCGTGTTCTCTACATAAGTGCTGCTTGTGGCATATCCATCATTTTTGATGGTCTGCAGGTACTCTCTCGGGTCCGTGATTCCTCTGAGGTTCTGGTATCTTGCTAACTGGATAAACTCAAAGTACCCCTTCACCCCCTCTTCCATGTTGTCATATACACGGAAGTTGTCTTTGATGGTGGTTAATGTGCCCGGCTCATATTCTTCCTGCGTGGTCATGTTCACGCTCTTACCGGTCCATTTTGTACCGCACTTCAATCCGAAGTAGTTCTGATACTGTGCTGCCAGTCTGCTTTCGCCCCATCCGCTTTCAAGGATCGCCTGTGCGATGATCGCACTGTGCACCTTGATTCCGTATGTCTTGGCATATTTCTGCACATACCTTGCAATGTCCTCTATGAATTTCTTTTGTTTTTCTGTAAGTGCCATATTGCTACCTCCTATTCCCTTGAAACGAAACAGGGCAGCCCTGCGGCCGCCCTTCAGTCTTTGGTTGTTATTTAGGCTCTTTGTATGTAAGTGCCTGCGTGCTGTCCGTGATTCCCTTTGTGGTCGGATCTGCCACGATTCCGAGAATTGCAAGCACGCTGAACGCTGCATTTACCACATCGAGCAGTCGGTTTCCCAGTTCCCCAAGATCGAGCGTAAATCCGAACACCGCAGCCACCACCTGCACGAGCAGGAGAACTGCAGGGATAAACGCTACCCAGAATGCCTTGTTTTTGATTCTTACTTCCCAGTTGATATTTTTCATGATCGTGTTCCTCCTTCTTTTTTCTGTTTCAGATTCAATTCTTCGATTTCCTGATGCATCTTTTCGATGGATGTGTTCCCATCGCCCATTTTTATATAGCAGCTATACATTTTTTGGAAGTTGTCGTATGCGTGTGACGGAATGCATCCAAGTGCCATGTATTTGTCATGGTACTCAATCAGCTTGACCATCAGAAGCATTTTCGTTCCTTCCGAATTCGCATCCCTGTCTTTCTTCTGCTGTTTCAATATCCAGACGATATAACCAAGCAGGATCGGGAGAGCGATTGTGTATGTCTGCAAGAAAAACTCATTCATTGGTCTTGTTTCCTTTCTAATCCACTGCACCCTTTGCATGGCTTTTGGGACATTGGAATATAGTAATGTACGCAATGAGAGCAGGTGCCGCTTTCCCTGCACTTGAAGTCGCATTGCTTCATGTGCTTATGGCAGTACCTGCTCCCATGCGAATGGCTGCAATCGAAATTATTCTTTTGCTGCGTAGGCTTCCCCTGTGATTTCTTCGTATTCTGCTTCATCAAGCGTTCCCTTCACGACCCTTTCTGCGACCTGCTCTTTTGTCAGCCGGCCCGACTCATAAAGTCTTTTGATGCTGTTTACCAGTGCTCTCATTATAATAATCCCTCCTCGATCAACTGCAGGGTGTATGCATCGATTGCCTTTGTGGTGTCGATTGCTTCGATGGATTTTAACATCTCATACTCGCTGACACCGATTTCCCGGCTTTCGCATACCCATTCCGTGTAAGCCTCCGTTCCGGCAGTTTCATCCGCCGGATGTTTCACTTCTTTGATGTTCTTCCGCTCGATATAGGTGTCACTGGCAATAAGCTGCAACTCCTGCGGTTTCTCCGAACATCGCTCCTCTGTCCACTGTTTCATGGTTCTGCCTCCTTTTTAGTTTTGATATGATTTTCTTAAGCCTTCCCACCTTGACGAATGGCTTTATCCTGCTCTCATAACACCTATAGGTGTCCGTGCAGGTAAACCATCCCATGTAGGAGAGCATGGCTTCAATGTGCCTGTGGAAATATCCACGGTTTTCTTCTTTTGCCCGGTGCATTTTCGCCGCCAGTCGTGTTGCTGACAGCATGATCCCTTTTCGGATGACGGTCCTGGTTCTATAAAATACAAACCCCATAAAATCCAACGCCCTGCCGATTTTCCGCTTGCCCTTTTCAAAATAAAACTTGCACACTTGGAAGTTGTGTTTCAGCTTCAACCGGAAACGCTGACCGAGAAGCTGTTTTATTTTTACAATGGCTGCGTGCAGGACTTTCTTACTGCTTGCGAATATGACGATGTCGTCCATGTATCTCTGCAGTTTCGGAAGTCCGAGTCCTTCCGTGATCAGTTTGTCCAGTGGCTCTAATAAATAATTTGCCAGCCACTGGCTGATATAAAACCCGAGAGGGATGCCCTTGTCAAATCCGTATAGGCATAGTTCGATGATGTATAAAAACCATTCATCCTTGATTCTGATCCGCAGCTCCTTCATGAGAATTTTCAGTCGGATGCTGTCATAAAAATGCCGGATATCCATTTTGGCGAAGCACCTCGTACCTTTCGGATCATGTAAAAGCCACCGTTCTATCTGTCGCTTTCCGTAATGTGCTCCACGCTTTGGGAACGAACCGCAGGAATACGGATAGGCTGTGGCTGTGATGATTGGCTCTAAAACAAGCACGATGATGTGGTGCAGCCATTGTTCATGGATTTCCGGCATATAGATTTTTCGTCTTTTCCCGTGCTCCACGATAATCTTCGGGGTTCTTTTCTGGGGTTTGTATGCCAGTTCCGGGTGCGGTACTTCCACGCCCTCTGGCTTGGTATTTAAGATCATGTCGTGCATCTTCTGCACTTCCTCATCAAAATGTGCATCAATGTACTGTATCTCTTTTCTTTTGGTTTTTCCTTTGCGTAACTTCTTATATGCTTTCCGGATTACATCTTCCTTCAGCATTTCACGATACAGATATTTGTACTCTTTGTACCCTTGCGGTTCTTTACGCAGAAGATGGTCTTGCCTTTGCTTTCTCATTCTGCTGAGTACTCCTATAAGATATTTTTTCTTCTATCTCCTACGCATGGCAGGTGCGACCGCTTTACCATGCGTCCTGTGTCAGATTCATTTCCACTCCCCTTACCAGTAATGGCGGGTACACGGTGTTTCAACCGTCAGCGGTGTAAATGAAGAGAGTCGGCTTTAGGTTATTCTTCCATTGTTTGATAGAATAAGGCGGCCCCGATGTTCCAGTTGGCATTCGTAGCGGAATTGTTCACATTCAAGTACCGCACGCCCGCATTCGTGCCATTGTTGCAATTACCGAACCGTAGGGCGACAGCCCCGAGGTGACGCCGACCCTCTCCCCTAATATTTTATTGTCTGAAGTTCTCTCTGGGGGAATTTGCTACGCAACCCCCAGACCCCCTAGGCGGTGTCTTGCTTACGCTGCAACACCGACAGGTGGTAAAAGAAGGATGGCGGCCCCGATGTCCCAGCCGGCATACGTAGCGGAAGTGTACAACTTCAAGGACCGCACGCCCGCATTCGTGCCAAAGTGGCAATAACCGAACCGTAGGGCGACAGCCGTAATCTCGACATTCTGCCATAATCCATCGCAACCGCCAGTAGAAGTGCTTCCTTTGCACGGATGTACTGGAACAACTCCGAATCCCGGAACAGTCTGATATTTGTGCGGATAGAAGATTCCAGTTTTCTGCGTTTCCCCATCTTCATTTAAAACTTTCGGCAGACTGATGCCTGTATCCTGATACTTTGCTCCGGTCAGATCATACGCATAATTTTTGCTGACCTTGTATCTGCCATTTACAAGCAGGGTGTATGGATCACGCATCCACTGATTATAAGAACCCAGTACAATGGAATGCAAAATTTTATTGAGCGACTTGCCATCGCTTGTGCCATAAAACTGCCCGCCCTTTACGACTGCATTCTGCTTCACTCCGTATGTCGGTTTCAGGCTTTCATCGTATCCGCTTGAGTTTCCGTTTCCATATACTGCCTGCGAATTGGTGCTCTTTCCGAACATGATTAAGAGATCCGTGATTGTCTGCACAATCGCACCTCCGAAGAATTTCGCCCTTGCCCCGAATGCATCAATGGCTGTTTTCTCCGCTTCCGTTGTGTTGTTGTAACAAGGCTGCACACCGGAGATGGACTTCATCTTCGTTTCCACGATTGATCCATAGAACATCGGAATCCATACGCCCTCCAGTTCCTTGTTGTCCGTATCGATGAAGCCGACCGCTTCAAATCCCTCCCTCTTTGTCATGGAGAATTTCACGACACGGTCATCTCCGAGCATATATTCTTCCTTGTAAATCTTCGGAAGCCAAGAAAACGCACCGCCATCGTAGCTTGTGTTCGCCACATCGGAGGCTGTTCCATCCTCTTTCTTTGTATAGTCGTTTTCATTCAGTCTGTAGTCTGGCGTTCCATCAGAGCGCACCATCCATGGCTTGTTGCCAATCAGTACCGGGAAGTTTGCCCATGATCCATAGTTCGCTGCTCCCGTGGCTTTATCCACCGTGAGCGGTGTGTAATTTTTATTCGCTCCAATGTACTCGATTCTTTCTGTTGGACTTAAAATATTCATGTGCTCAACAAATCCATAGATTTCCTCGACTGCCAGAATGTTATACACCTTGTCCAGAGTTTCCTTGTCTGCAATGAATGTCTTTCCCATTATCCTTCTACCTCCTCGAAATAAAGTAATCCGTTTTCCACTCCCAGTGTGTATTTTCCTCCGGTCACTTGGTCGTACAGAAAATACTGGTTCGGTGCTTCGATGGTTACCTCGCTTGCATTCGATACTTCTGTAAGGAAGTTGACCGTGATCGTAGATGGGAGCAAGTTGTTGTATGCGGGCATATAATCCCACTGATCCGTGATTGCTACTGCGATTGCATAGAGAATTTCCCCTTCGTCCGGATCGTTAGCGAAAATGCCGACCTCCTTCACATAGTAGCCATGTTCCAGATTCCCTGTGTCCTGCTTATTGCTCATCACAATTTTCACATAGACATTCGTGTTGTTCTGTCTGGTGACTGCACTGAGTTTGAATTCCTGCTTCTGTGCTTTCAGTGCGGTTCTTCCCATCAGTGCTTCGCCTTCGGAATACGATCCGTTTCCCGCTGCGGCTTTTGTGAGATTGATGGTGCATTCCCCTGCCTGTGCTTTGGCGAGCAGGGCGATTCCTTTGGTGGTCAGCACCGCTTCTCTGAATACTCCTGCCATTGTTTTGTTCCTCCTTCTTTAGATTGTGATTGTAGAATTGCCTGCGGCTCCGGCCGCTGTCCTCTGCGTTCCTCTGATTTCCACAACTCCTACATATCTTCCGTTGTAGATGGTGGTTTCTGTTGCTGCCTGCATAATTGCTGCAGCGTGAATGGAATGTGTCACTTTGGCTGTTGCCGGATCTGCTGTATTCCCGATATATTCTGTGGAGTTTCCATGTGCCCCCACAGCCGCCCTCTCTGCCATTTCTACGGCTTGTTTTCTCCCCTGTGGAGAATTTGTCGCATAGCCTTCCGAAGTGGCTACAAGGGCTGCTCCCACGGTTTCTTCCATGGTCATTTCTATTGCTCCGGTGTGATGGTTTGTCACAGTGCCCTCTGGGGCGGTATATACCCCGGTCGCCACCCGCTCATCCATCTCCATGGTTCTGTTGATGAGTATTCTTCGGATATGTGACCTTGTATTTTTTACCCGCCGGATGATTGTCAGAAAATACTCAGCGATTTCTTCTGTCATCTGTGCATTGGTCACGATGTCGAATGTTCCGGGTGTGTATGGCGGTTCATCGTAATCAAACCACTCCACGACACCGCCTTCTCCGAATACGATTTCTATCAGTTCGGATACTGCACTTGGTGTTCCTGCCTTGGTGTGCCATAGCAGTGTCCGCTTGATGATGTTCCTTTTGGTTTTCAGACCCATGCTTTCTTGGTAGTATGGTGTCCTCAGTTCCGTTGCCAGTATATCGAGGATACTCTCCGGCAACTGATCAATCATGGCGACTGTTCTTGTCTGGTCTGCCAGTGCCATGATTTTCTGTACCTGTTTCTGTAGTGCGTAACTGACGCACTGCATTTCCACATTTTTTGCCATATTCGGCGGAAGGAGGTCTGTGATCTGTCCGTCTTTGAATTTAATCATCTTCCAGTCCTCCGTATGTCACTGTTTTTTTCGACAGCCTTGCTACCGTTGTGACTGGTACGGTAGTAAATACAGGGGACGTCACTTCCACCCTCTTTGCACCTGCCTCCACCACTCTCTTGGTTAATTCCGATGGGTTGATGTCACGCCCGATGGAATAGGTCTGCCACCGTACATAATCGTCAATGGCAGCGTTGACCGCACTCTGTATGGAGTTTGCTTTTGCCGAGTCGCTCCGGTTAATGTAATAACTGATGGAGATGCTGAACTGCTCCTGCTCCGGTGCAAGAACCTTGACCTTATCGGTAAGCGGCCGGATATTGTTGTCCTGCAGATATTCCTCCAGTCCTTTGATCACAGTGCCTGTCGGTATCTCGCCTTCCCCGATTAGGAATCGGATTTCCACCTCAGTCGGTGCAGGACTTGAAACCTTGACATCGATGATGTCTTGGTTGTATGCCATGGTGTGGTACTCATAGGCATCGTCCGGGCCGGCTACGCTGTATCCGCTCGGTGCGAGGTAGATCCGCTCTGCAAGGTTCTCATCGCTTTCGATGTCTGCCCCGCCAGAAGTAATCTCCGTGTTGCTGACGCTTTTGATGTAGGGGAGCATATCGACCAGTATCCCGATTCCTCCTTGCGGAATATCGTTTCCGATGATTCCCTTGGTCTGACAGGTCGAATGCACGTCCACATAGTTCTGTCCTTTGGGTATCTCTGCATACTCGTTTGTCTGGAAGTAAATCTCCCCATTGGTCGTCCGTGTTCCTTTCGGGATTGAGACGACTTCGGTCATGACCTGCGAAAGCGTAAAGCGTACCGTTGTGACCGCCGCCTTGGCTTCCAGTCTTGTGATCCCCCGGATTGCCGCAAGGTTGTCCATGTAACCGCCATAACTGTATTTCAGCAGGTCTTGTTTCCCTGCCCTATCCACATAGAGCAGTGTCTGGAACAACAGCACGGAGCAGGCATATAGGGTCAGTGCAATCGGGTCTGCTTTTCGTAACACGCATGGTTTCCCGGTCAGCGTTTCATACCGCTGTTCATAATCCGATACGAGTTGTTTCTGTATGTCATCCAGTGTGATGTTGTCTATGAAACTCACTTCTGGCAAATTTTCCAGTTCTGGTATCATATTCCGTTCCTCCTTTCCACGTGGATCGTGACGCTAAGTCCTCCGATGGGACTCTCCGAAGTATCTTCCACATTTGCAATGGAGATTTCCGGTATAAAGGTTTCCACCTTTTCTTCCAGTTCCATGCCAAGGAGATTCACTGCCTCCGCTCTCTGTCTGGATAAAAACTCCCCGGTCAGACCGAATGACCTGCATCCGGGGATCGTTCCCTCGGCTGTAAGGAGGAGTGCTTTTAATTCTGCGTCTACACGCTCTATGTCGATACCTTCGCCCACGTGTGCGAAGCTGATTGTGTCAATCTGATTCATGTCCTCCCTCCTTTAGCTGTATTCCGAGAATGTCAACGATGTACTTGCTTTCACAAGTTCTCCGTTGTTCCATATCTCATCCCATGTTTCGCTTATGCTTTCCAATGCCAACTTTCCGCTGCCTACTTTCTTGCCACCGATATAGAGGTACTCTACCTGCCCACGCTCCGATGCTGCCTCCATTTGTTTCAGCATTCCTCTTGGGTTGATTCCCCGGTCTGCTGACAGGGTGACTTCCATGCTGATGCCGGATGTGTCCGGTCCTACGAATTCTCCCTTCGGCTTTTTCCCGACAATGGGGTGGCTTTTCCATCTCCCTCCGACTGTGCGTTTGAAATTGTGGAATGTGAGGACTTTTCTGGATGTAACCTCGAATCTGATAATGCTTCCCCAGTTTCCGATTGCCATCTCTACCGCCTCCTATATCTTTGCTTCTAATTCTTTTACCTTTTTATTTAACCCTGCTAATTGATTCAGTATATTTCCAAGCGTTGTTGTGCCTGCCTGATCGTGCAGCGTAATGTTTCCGTTGTTGTACTGGATGTAAGCCTCCCCGAACGCCTGTCCGAGTTCTTTCCGGAATACATTGCCACTCACTGGCGGTGTGTTTCCTTTGTTCCAATATCGCCCCATGACCACGCCTGCGGACTGTCCGTTGGATAGATGAAGCACAAGTACTTCCTGCCCAATTCCCGGCATTTTATATTCATCCGTCAGAGAGAATACCGGGAAGTTGTCGGTTGTTGCTCCATCCATATCCGGGTATGTCACGCTGATCATACCGTTTGCGTAGTCAATGGAGGACACTTTCCCGATTCTTATCAGCCTTTCTGCCATTCCCTGCCTCCTTTAATCAAATGTACCTTCATCCACCCATCCGTAAACATTCGACTGGCTGTCCGTATGGATAAGATGCCATGGATGTGCTTTTCCGTTTCCGGCACAGTCTGGCCCCAGTGTAATTTTTGCTTTTCCTGCCCTTGCCGAATATCCTTTTGAGCCGGGCCACGAGGACACATAATGTGTGCCGCCATGGAAGTTTACGATGTCGCCCACCTTGTACGACTTCTTTGCAGGTTGTTTCGGCGGTGCAGGTTTCGGTGTATAGGTCAGACGCTTCTGGCATTTGTGCAGTTCCAGACTCTGAGTTGTTCCCGAATCGGACACCTCTGTGGTTGATTTATCCACAAAGTATTTTCCGTCAGCTTTCCCCATGCCGGATATGGTCACGCAGATTCCTGCACATATCTTCGGGTTTGCCCAGATCTTCCCGGTTAATGTGGTAGCCTGTTCATTGGATTTATTTACCTTTGCTGCAGCCATATAATAAGCAGTATTCTGATCCTCTGCGGTTTCCGTGATATTCAGCACCCGGCTGCCACTTGCGTTTTCTGCTTTCAGACCAAGGTAAACGCTGACCTCCTCATTATCCTTTCCGGATTTGTAGGAGATCCTTGCCCCGGTGTATGTTCCCTCCAGTGCATCTACATACTGCCAGTCATCATCTACGAATGATTCTCTGCGTAGCGTTGCCTTTGCACTTTTTTTCTCCTGTGCTGTCTGGTCGTATATGATGATTTTGTCGCCATAAACTTTCATGGAAAGTCCGTATTTCTGACAAACCTCATATAAAAAAGCACAGTCAGCCTTGTCGGTCTGCTCTATGCTTGCGATGATAATGCCAGGACCGCTGTAGGATAGTCCAAGGTGATACCTTCCTGCGATCTCCTGCCCGATTTTCTGAATTGTGACATTCTTCCATGTCTTTGTGCGTTCCCTTGTCTTGAATGATTCGCTTGCCGGGATTGCCAGTCCTCCGATGCTGATTTCCAATGGACCGCCGGAGAATTTGATTTCATCCAGTACAAATGTTCCACAGTTTACCTGCTTATCTTCCCCGGCTTTATCCCAGTCTTTGAAAGTGATACTGCCTGCAATCTTATCTCCTTTGGTGGGATACCACTGGTTCATCCACTTTTGGTCGATATTCTGAAGCGTGATACTTATGGCATCGCTGTTCCCAGATGCTACATCTTCATAGCTGACGCTTTTCAGATAATCTGCAAGACTGGTGTTTACATTCTTTCCGTTAAAGGAAAGGCTCGGCACTGCTTTTCTTGCATTACTCATCGTTCTCGCCCTCCTCTACGGAAGAATAGGTTTCCCCATTATCCGGCTGCCTCCAGAACACGGTGTCCTCGGTGTCATAGCCTTCCGGTATATCCGGGGTGTTGATCACTGTGCCGGACGGGAAAACCAGAAAATCAAGCAGGGAGGGGTTGGCATCGGCAAGGAGTGCCATGTACCGCTCACTTCCATAAACCTTGAAAGCGACCAGATCCCAACAATCCCCCTGCACGGTTGTATAAGTTTTCATCCTGCCCCTCCTCTCTATGCAAATGCTACCCGCTTATGTTTCCTTAAGTATTCCTTCATCATCTTCTCAAATTCTGCCTGACTCATACGGTTTGCTTCCACAATGTCATCTTTGCTCGGTGCTTCCCCGTAGAATTGGTAAGTCGGACTGAATACAAAAGTCGGCGGTGTGTCGTCTGTGTTTCTCTGGTTTTTATATCCCGGTTTTCCTTCCGAGAGATTATTCACAGTTTCCCCGATGACTGCACTTCTGGCAGTCGTGGTCTGCGGTGCTTCTATGCTCCGAATGTTCTGGTTAGTGTCTATGACTGGGGCGGCCAAGGATGCAACTGCAACACTCTTTACCTTGTCTGCATTGTTTTCCATACCACGAATAAGACCGTTATCCACATTCTCTCCGGAATCTTCCATCAGCCTTGATGGGGAGTGGATTTGCAATGCTGAGTTTACTGCTGCGGCTGCCTGCTGTGCGATACTTCTTGCTGTTGCAATAACAGACGCTCCCCTTGCGGAGATACCTGCCTGCAGTCCTGCCATCATATTGACTCCGGCAGAATATAGGCTCACGCTTGCAAATGCGGAAGTGATTCCGCTTGCTGTTGACCTGCATATCGCTATGATCTGCACGCTGCCACTCCGGAATACCGCTACCATGGTCGTCATTCCAGACCTGCTTACTGCTACAATCTGAACCATTCCTGCGGTCGTTGCTGCCTGCGACTGCATCATTCCGTTTCGGACATTTGTGGTAACCTGCACCATTCCGGTTGCCATGCTTGCCGCCACGGTCGTCATTCCTGTGCTGACCGCAGCACTCATCATAGCCACGCCTGCGGAGATTGCCTGTGCCCCTGCGAACGCTGTTACCAGTGCTGTAAAGGCCGCCGCTGTTGTCATGATTGCCATCCGCATGACTGTGAATGTCTGCACGGACATAGCGAGTGCCTGCGACAGTACCATCATGCCCTGTGCGGTCTGCATGGTTGGTCCTGAAAGAGATGCCATCGCAGACGCTGTCGGTGCGATCCCTGCACTCATCTTTGTGAATGCTGTCGCTATGATGGTCGCCGATGATGTCATGGATGTCGCATTGGTTCTGAACATTACCATGGTCATATTCAGCATGGTCAGCGACATGGTCGCCGCCATGACCATGGCTGTCAGCATCGTAATGGTTGCCACGATGAGCGTCAGTGCCGCTGCCAGTGCTGCTGCCGGAACGGATGCTGCCACCGCTGCCGCTGCGAACGGTACAAGTGCTGCGGTAGGTGCTACGAGCGAAGCCGCCAGTTTCGCCATGCTTGTGACCATTCCCTTGGAGGATGATTTCAAAGATTTCATGCTGTCTGCGGCAGTTTTCCCCATGGTTGCCATGATAGCGATGGCTGCTCCGATTGCTGCCATTTCAACTGCGAGGGGAGCAAATGCCACGCTTGCCGCCAATGCCGCCACTGCCAATGCTGTAAACCCGATGGCTGCTGCTGCGGCTCCTGCCCCTGCGAGCAGTGCCCCGGCTGCGAACAATGTCATAGATGCCCCCAGTGCCATGATGGCTGCTGCTCCGGTCATTCCGTGTGTTGCCAGTTGTGGAAGTACCGCTGCTATAAGTGTCAGTGCTGCGGCTCCCATATTTACCACCATCATCGCCGCCCCGACAACTGCCAAGGCTGCTCCGAATGCTGCCAACGCCGCCGCTCCTGCAAGGAGTAACGGTGCGAGAAGTCCTGCGACCGCTCCGAATGCAAGAATACCTGCTGCCAGTAATGCCATTGCAATCTGTGCTGTCGGGCCTGCCGCCGCCAGTTGTATGGCTGCCTGTGTCATGAGGAGCATTCCTGTCGCTGCCAGAAGCACTCCTGCCCCGAATGCCACCAGTCCTATAGCCGCTGATGTGAGCATGGGTCCGAGGAGTGCCGCCACTGCCATGAATGCCATTAAGCCGACACCCATCCCGGTAAGGGTTAGGATTGCTCCTGTTCCTGCGGAGGACAGTTGCATGGCTGCGATGGTCAGTAATCCCATGCCGACTGCCGCCATAAGGATCGCCCCGCCAAATGCGAGCAGACCCGGTGTCGCTGTTGCAAGGGTTGTTCCCATTGTCCCTGCGACTGCAAGCAGACCGATAATGCCTGCCTCCATAAGTGCCAGACCAACCAGTGCCATCGGGCCGGCTGCCGCCAGTTGCGTGGCGGAAAATGCCATCAGTGACATTCCAGCTGCTGCCATGAGGATTGCTCCTCCGAATGCAAGAAGTCCTTTCTGCGATGCTTCCAGTTGCGGTCCGAATTTTGTGATCAGTACCATTGCTCCTGCGATACCTGCTGCCATTACTGCCATCCCGATAGATGCCAGTGGTCCTGCTTCCCCGAGTCGGATTGCTGCATCGGCAAGAAGCCAGAAACCTGCGGCCGCCATGCCCAATCCAACACCTGCACCAAGGATGTTTTTTGCAGTTCCCGACATAACGCTGCTAACGCCCTTGACACCTTTTTTTGCAGCTTCTGTCGTTTTCCCGATTCCTTTGATGGAGGTAATGAAATTCTGTACATCTCCTGCTATGGTGGATAATACCTTAAATGCTCCGAACCCTGCAGCCACTGCGGGAATAAGGGCGAGAATTTTCTCAAATGGTTTCACTTGGTCATCGCCGAGGAAGTCCACATATTCTCTGAATGCATCTTTTGCTGCGTTCATGAGGTAAGAGACTGCCTCCCTGCCCGCCTGTGCCAGTTGTGGTGCGTTTTCCACCAGTCCTTGTGCCAATGCTACAATAAATTCTGCACCGACTACCACCAGTTGTGGAGTAATGCGGATTAGTCCGGATGCCGCTGCTATGGCTGTCCGTTCCAGACCGCTTGTGATCTTGTCTTGGTTCTGTTCGATTCCTGCGAGGAATGACTCCATCAGATCCACCGCCGCATCGATCATGTCCGGGGCTGCGTCTGCGATTCCAGTTACTGCGTTTGCGATTTCTGTTCCAAGCTGATTAACTAAGCCGGACATTCCACCACTCTCAAATGCTGCGTTCAGATTTTCAAGCATATTTCCGGCAGCAGTGACCACATCGCCCATCGGTGTGTTCACACTCTCATAGAAAGCGATTCCGAGGTCTATTGCTTTATTTTTCAGTATGGCGAGCCTGCTCCCCATGGTCTTATATCTCTGGTTCGCTTCATTGGTCAGAGCCACATTTTCTTCCCATGCCGCACTTCCCAGTTCCAGTGCCTCCGTGAATGTGTCTGACGCTCCGGCTGCTCTTAAGAGCATATCTCGCATTCGGACTTCCGTGATTCCCATTTCGTCCAGTACTGCGATGGCACTTTTCCCTTTGGCTTCACTCTCTGAAAGTCCTTTGATGAAACTTGCCATTGCTCCGGCTGCATCTGTCTGGAATGCCTGCTTAAACTGCGAAGCACTCATGCCTGCCACATTTGCGAATTGCTGAAGGGATTCCCCGCCTTTTTCTGTTGCAAGCTGCATATCAACGAGAACCTTGGAAAAGGCAGAGCCTCCGGCTTCCGCTTCGATTCCCACAGAACTCAATGCCGCCGAGAACGACATGATCTGTGCTTCCGTCATTCCTACCTGCGAGCCTGCTCCGGCAATTCTAAGACCCATTGCTGTGATTTCACTCTCTGTGGTAGCGAAGTTATTTCCCAGTGCTACGATGGTCGAACCTAATCGGTCAAAGCTGCTTTGTGGCATTCCTGTGATGTTCGCCAGCCTTGCCAGTGATGTGGCTGCTTCGTCTGCACTCATATTCGTGGCATCGCCGAGCATGACCATGGTCTTGGTAAATCCGAGGATATTCTCCGTCTGGATACCAAGCTGTCCGGCCGCTTCTGCTACCCCTGCAATCTCCGATGCGGAGGTTGGCATTTCCTTCGCCATATCACGGATGCCTTGGCTTAGTGCCTGCAGTTCCGCTTCCGTTGCGTCCACGGTCTTTCTGACACCCGCAAATGCCTGTTCGTACTCGACTCCTGCTTTGATTCCGGCGGCTGCAAGCGTTCCCATGGCTGCAGCACTGGCCGCCATTGCTGTCGCTCCGATTTTTCCGATCTTTGCCAGACCGCCAATCCCGGACTGTGCCATTTTCAGTGTCCGGTTGAATGAGCCTTCCAGTTGTCCGGCTATCTTAATTGCTACTTTATAATCGCCCATGGTTCTGCTTGTCCACCTCCTTCTGTATTTCTTTCAAGTCCTCGCACAGCTCTATAAGTTCAAAAATAGACAGGCCCCGAATGTAATCAAGACCTGTCGTCAGATTCTGTGCCAGTATGATGCACGCTTTCCGCAGTTCTGCGGTGTCGCTCAGCCTTATTCCTCTCCGTAGAAAAAACTTGTCACGGTATTCTTTACACGGATTGCATCCTTTGGCTTTAATGCCTTGAAGAATTCAATCGGAAGACCTGTCGCACTTGATGCGATGATCAGCGTGTAGTACAGGTCGTTCTCCGGGAGAATGGACACCGTTCCTGATGTGGAGAGTACTTTGTTTGCACGGATCATGTCATCCGCAGTGATGTTCTCCAGTCCGGAGAAATCAATCTGTGATACCTTCTTTTCCCCTTCAAAGTCATAGGTCTTTGACAGTTTTACGATGTTCTCTGCCACCTCGACCGCCTGTGCCTGTTCTGTACTTTTGATTTCTTTAACCTCTGCCATGATTGTTCCTCCTTATACCTGTGAACGAATTTTTGCAAGCATATCTTTTCCATTTAATACAAACTTGAAGTTCAGCTTGTCCAATTCGAGCGTTGTTTTGTTGTTGATCATGATCTTGATATACAAGATTTCCAGTTCAATTTCCGGCTCGCCCTTTTTGCCCTTGACGATCTTTCCAAGAGATGTGGTGGAGGCTTTTCCTCTTACCACGATTTTAACTGGGTAGTATCCGGTTTCTCCGGTTGTCGGGTCCATGCACTGCATGGATGCACGGAGGGTGAGCTGCGGCGGTGTCGTGGTGTCCATGAGACTGAATAAATCTTCATAGAGAACAGCGAACGGGATCTTAATTTTCATGGACGAAAACTGTCCTGTTACCGGGTCTTCGATCTCTCCAAGCACGCCTGCTCCTTCGATGGTATCTGTCAGTGCCTCCAGTTCCGGAAGTTCGATTTCTCCGGAAATGCCAATCAGTTTCTTTGCTCTGTCATTGTAGACATTGTAATGGTTTAATACCTCAGGAATTACTAAACTCATTATGATTCACCTCCTGTTAATGCGTTGGAAAGCATTGCGATGTCATAGGACAGGATATTATTGATTTCCTGTGCCGGGGTGTACGGTGCAATGCTCTGGCGGAATGTCATCTTTCCTGCGAGGACGTCCGTGTCCGGATTATCGCTCTTTAAGTACTGAATAGTCGCTCCTGCCCATTTATCCGGTGCATAGGCTGCACATCTGATATTCTCCGAATCAACCACGGACTCAATCAGAATAGAATTCATCGGATCATCCACCTTATCGAAGTAGGACTGGATAAATGTGTTTCCCTGCCAGTTGAACATTCTGCGGACCGGCAGCCAGATGTCCTTTGCGTCCGTGCTGCTCGGGTATGCCCCGGTATAGTTGCCCCAGAGTTTCCATCCGTTCATATTCATGGCAGTTGCCACACCATAGCTGTTTACGGTGTTTGCCTGGTCCTGATCCAGATTAACCTCCGTTCCGTCTGCAAGGCAAGTTCCGGTCACTCCCAGAAGTTTGTTGGACGGGGACATACTTGGCACATCATCGTTGTTTGCGTCTGTGTATGCAATCAGAGCGGCGTTTACTGCTGATCCTGCGAGAATGTAATCGCCCACCTTGTAACTGAGCCATGACGGATAGCAGAATTCCGATGTGTATCCGCTGTTCTCTTTTACCTCTTTACAGTCGGTGTACTTGGTCGCCTCCGCTGTATCGAGGTCTACAAGTGCCATGGCTTTGAACACACCGTTGATATTGGCTGCCTTTGCCGCCAGTGCAATTCCGACTTCCGGCATCTGTGACCATCCCGGTGCAAGAAGTAATCCCGGAACAATTCCCAGTTTCGGATATACTTGCCGGATCAGTTCCATTCCGGTTTCTGCTCCGGTCGCCACGTTGTAAGAACCGATGATGTCGGTCTTTGTGATAACGCTCGGATCTACGACCTTTCCGGCAAGTGTCAGCGTCTGTGCGTTTTCGCCCTTACCGCCTTTGATTAAGTTAATAATCAGCGTTCCGTCTGTGTCGAATTCCGTTGTGTAATCTTTTCCTGCCTCCAGTGCAGTTTCATTATTGGTCACAGTAAGCATGGACGGGATGATACCCTTTTCCGGTACTCTCGCCTGCAGGAGTTCTGTATTGACGCTGTTTGTTTCCATTTCCTTATTGTGCTTTTTCGGATCAAGTACATTGATGTAAACCACCGGGGATACTTGGAAGATGTTGCTTGTCGCATACATCGTCTGGCACAATGTGAAGTTCTGGAAGTCATCTGTGTATCCGAGTGCTGCCATCGCTTCTGCTGCAGAATTTGCAAGCACCGGGACGTTTACCACTGCATCCGGATCTTCTGCCATATGAACAGGTGCTGTTCCGATGACGACCTGCACGGATGCTTTGCCCACAATCGGGGCGGTCAGGGCAGTGCCCTGCTCTTGAATATAAACTCCATGTTTCATCCTTATTTTCCTCCATTCTTGATATTCAGTGCTTTCATGAAGGCACTGTGAATATAACCTTTCCTTTCACGGAGCATTCTGCATGCTCCCGGGTAGTCTCTGACCGGGATGAACAGATTTCGCAGTTCTGGTGTTTCTTCCAGTACCGCTTCCGCTGCTTTCGGTATCTCCGTATATACCCTGTTCTGTATGCCCAGTCCGTTGACTGTCGGTCCGACATACATCAGCGGTTCTTTTTCCGTGCGTTTTTTTACTTCTGCCGCTTTGGGCGGTTTCGCTTCACGCACTGGTTCGCTTTTCTTAGTCGTCATAGTCTGGTATCCTCCTTCCTACCTTTGGTACTCTGAATTTGATTTCCACCCCTCCGAAATAAAACGGATAGGTGTCCTCGTCCTGCACTGCCCATTCCATCTTTTGTTCTGCCCTATATTTTTTGTTCAGAAGCGGCTCCGCTGCAAATCTGTCCACGATCCTCTGGATCATCACGAGGATGTGTTTCTGCCCGAGGACGTCCTTGTCGTTTTCACAGATTCCGAGAAGAATGTCCACCGTCACAAGCCACGGATCGTCATCATCTTCTGTCTTGCCCTCCAAGGGTTTGACGATGAAATAGGGGAAGAATTGGGATTCATCCTCCTCATCCGACACAATGATCGGCAGTCGGTACTCATATCCCTTTACCCCTGTGACTGGCTCTCCGGCAGTGTTTTTTGTAACGACATCTTTTAGGAGGACTTCGATTTCCTCCTTTAAGTCGCCGAGTAGTGTTAATGCTGTCATGACTGCCTCCTATAAAACTTTTTCCACCTGCTCCATCACTTTTTCATGCAGGGTTTTCTCAATGAATGGCTGCATATCGCCTTGACCGCCACGCTCGCCTTCATAAATCTTGCCGACCATCATCGGAACGGAGTTAGAATGCAAAACTTTTACTGGAAGCCTTGCTTTTCCTTCTCTCTGTGCAATCAAACCGGAAATCTTTCCACCGGGTCCGATAAAAGCATGGGCACCTGCAGAATTAACTAAACTCTTGAGTCCTGTTTTTGTAATATCAAGCTTTACTCCCGCCTTTGGTTTGCTATGCTTGAATTCCTTTACTGTTCGTGGACGTCCTTGTGATTTGATCGTTGCGTCCAAATGCCCAAGATTTGCCCGCTGCGTCTGAATTTCTTTATTGAATTTTGAAGCGGACATAGTGTATCCCGCTGTGCGTCCTGCTTTTATTTTTCTCAGCGTGAGTGTTGCAGTTTGATTGATGGCACTTCTGAGAACTCTGGGAACTTTCTTCTCTGCACCAATGAGTTTCTTCTGAACATACGCAACATCTGCCTTGTTTACTTCAATGTAAAAACCATTCATGCCCTGTTCGCCTCCAGTGTAATGGAGTAGATGCCATCTTCGTCAATGGCATCTGCGACACGGTATGTCCTCTTGTCCATGGTCAGCAGGCTTCCCTGCTTTGGCAATGGTCCGAAGTCGGAGGCAGCCACAAAAATCAATTTCTGATTCTTGTAGATGCCATCCATGTTTTGGTTATACCGTTTCTCACGCTCGATCTGCTCATTGGAATCGATCTGCACTGCCATCTCAGTTCCATTGATCATGTGTATATCCGAGAATTCTTCGGTGTTCAGAAAAGCTTTGTGTACATCTGCCCTTATGACATCTTTAAACCCCATTATTCTTTCTTCCTCCTGCTTGTGCTTCGTGCCGGAGTTTTGGGAACTCTGCCAACTACGTTATCGGATGTTTCCCCATTTGGCGACTGCCCTGCCAGTCCTGCTTCTGCGGTTACTGGTCTGGCTTTCGCTTTTGTTTGATCCTCCTGCCATACTGCAGTCTTGGCATCAAGCCAAGCCTGCACCATTTCCGGATCATCTGCCGGGAGTTCCTCTCCAACTTCATACTGGTGGGAACGGTAAAGAATAGGGTATATTGCTATCAGCTTCATACTCCCACCCCTTATCCGATTTTTACCAGAATAGTCTCGTCTGCCGTTTCTGCGGTTGCGGCAGCGAAACCTGCGGGTGTATCATCTCCTGCAGTTTCTGTGATTCCTTCTCCATCAAAATACACGGATGTTCCCATTTCAATTTTGTTCTGGCTTGTCTTTGCGAATTCAAAGACACCACAAACATGAATATCTCCCTTTTCTCCCGGATTGATATTCGTGCCTGCGATTCCAATTCGCTCTGCAAGTTTAATAACAGTATTCGCTTCAATAATCGATCCTGTATTATTCACATAATCGAGAGTTTCGCCCCTCTGCCAATATGCTGCTTTGCTCATATCTGCACTCTCCTTCCTGTTATGCTAAGTTGATCGGGTTCTTTACTTCGATACCCGGGTTCTTGATTGCTCCACGGTAGTCCATAACGCTGATGCCCCAGTCGAGATAAATATCCCATACAAATCCAAGAGTTCCCGGAGTTTCCATTCTTCGGATGGTCGGAATCTCCTGACCGTTCAGATAATCTACTTCGATGAAGTCTGTGTCGTCTTTTGCTCCAAGCAGCCACCAAGGCATCACATTTCCGAAACCGCCACAAAGTGCATTGATAGTCGGGTCCTCTACTACCGTGATGCTGTCTTTATATCTGTACAACGGGTTAACCGCCTGCGTGTTGCCCTCTGTGTTGATAGTTGGACTGTAGAACAGCGTGTACATATCGAACATATATCCGCTTGGCACGATGATGATCGCCGGACGAATGATGATGGCTTCTCCAAACTGGTCATGCTGATTCTGAAGTGCCAAGATCATGCCCTGCACTGCTTCCTTTGTGATTCCAGTTCCTTTGGCAAGAAGATTCATGTGATTGCTACTGAATAATGCAGTACCGTCATAAATTGCCGGGTTATTTACCAGAATCTGATAGCACTGTTTGTTGATGGTCTTTCTTGCACTCGCTGCGTACTTGGCAGGAATTCTAGTCACGAGATCGATGTCATCATTGATGAATGCCTGTCTGGTCAGCGTAAACTGGCGGCCATATGTTTTCAGCTTTCTGGTCGGCAGTTTCTCATCTCCAAACACATCGTGCTTCAGTTCCCCGCCTTCCGGTACTTCGAGGAATTCTCCAACCGGACCGGCTAAGTAATTGTTGTCATGTGTCTTGAAGTCCTTAAGGCTTCCCTTCTTTGTCCACTGGTCGAATGTTACCGCTACTGTCTTATGCCCTTCCACATATGCCTTGTTGATGGCATTGTCGAGGATCGCCGGGAACGCTGCGGTCGGGTTATAAAACTGTCGCTGCAACATTCCATACAACTCATCAGAATTTCTGCGGTTTAATCCGCTGTGTCCTTCGTTTGACAGACATTCGATGGCAAGGTCACGGAGTGTCATGCCCATCATCTGTCTTGCACCCTCTGCCGGGTTCTGGAGCGGCATTCCGCTTCGCATTACCAGTGCGTCTGCAGCGGCGGCTCTGAATTTATCCTCTGCACTGTCCACTACGGTTGCCCTGCCCTGTGCCGGAATTGGTGCACCGTGCTGTCTGACGTGTTCCAGTGCCGCATCCCTTACCGCATCTACGGTACTTCCGTTCTGGATGTAGGTGTCTGCCTCCAGTCCGAAGTCACGGCAGATGGAAGTGATGCTTCTGATTCTCTCCCTTTCCTCTGCGATGGCTCTCTGGGTGTCCACCGGATCTTCCTGTCCTGCTGCAGGTGTCTGTGCAGGCTGCTGCACCTGTCTTTCCTCCGCTTCAATTTCTGCGGTCAGCGTATCGATTTCCCTCTGCAGGGAGTCAAATTCGGTCTGTTCCTCTGCAGTCAGATCACGACCTGCGTTCTTTGCCGCATCCACGATTTCCTGCTGACGAAGCATCTTCTGCTGTCTTTTCTGCTTCTTGTTCATGATTCGTTACCTCCTTGGTTGATGATGTTTTTATTTATTTGAAGCTGCCTTTCGTACCAGTCGAGTGTGCGGGTCTGCGTTCCCTGCCCGGTTTCTTCTTCCAGTTCCCTTCCGACACCGACCGTTGGGTCCGCAGGCACGCTCACGATTGATACTTCGTAAGGTGTCCACTTTCTTGCGATGTCTGCCGGTCCTGTGAACCTGCCATCAGCCGACTGCTTGTTTGGCATTACTTCCTCCCATGAGTCTATCTGGTAGCCTACGGATACCCCTTTCAGCGTACCGCCTGCTACTTTCTGATAGATGAGTTCGGATTCGTCATCGGCATCGAATTCCACCTCTGCCATGCCACGCATTTCTTCAATCCATGCACGGTTGATTTTTCCGATGACTTTATCCCTGTTGTGGTTATAGAGCAGTACCCCGATTTCATTTAATCGTGTAAGGTCGACTGCTCCCTCTGAATGGTCGAGGATTTCAATTCCCCACCATCGTTCGTATGGTTCTTCCGAGGAGAAGGAAAGGATGAATTTCCGTTCATTCCCCTCGCCTTCCATGGCTCTGATAGAATTAACTGTCAGTTCCCTCGTCATCTGTTTGGCTTTCACCCTCTGTTTCCCCTGTGCCGGAGTCGTCATTTTCTTCTCCGTTTGGGTTTCCTGTGCCCTCGTCAGCGAGGTTGGCTTTCTTGTCCTCCTCGTCCTCATAAAGTTCTGATGCTGTCTGGTCAAAAATCACACCCCCTAAGTCAATACCTTTGTCCTTTGCGTACTCCAGAACCTCTGCCATCTCGTCAATCTGTTCTTTCCAGTCACGACCCTGTTCAGCGGCAATCTGCTTGAATGTTTTCTGCCCTGTGTTCAGTGCAATCTTATTTGCATTGGCTTCCTTCTGTGGATCAATCCATTTCTTCGGTGCCGCCACCCATGCGTGATCCATGTACTCATCTTTTTTATCCCAGAAGTCCTTTGCATCAATCAGTCCGGCGAGCCACATCGATATAACAAAGGTTTCGTACACCTCATCCATGACTTCCATCAGCAGTTCTTTTTCCGCTGCGTAGGTCATCTCATCTTCGATGATGCCCTGTCTGGTGGAGGAGTAGTTGCTCTCCGACATATCCCTGCTTGTGGCTTCGTAGCTGATGCCCTGCCCTGCTCCGACAAGCCTTTGCTGCAGCTTGATATAACTTGCTGCATCGGTTGCCTGTCCGGTAGGATTTACCACTTGGATTTCATCCCCGGCATTCAATTCTTTGATCATGCCGGGTGTGATGGTCTTTCCTTGGTAGGATTCATGCTGCACTGGCGGTGCACCTGCTCTGCCGATTCCGGTTGTGGGCAGCACTTTCTTGATAAATACCGAAAGGCAGGCGGCAATCCTTTCTTTGACCGACACCGCTACCATGAATTCGTTTGCATCACGGATTCTGGTGATGGTCGGACTCATGTCAGACATTTCACGCACCTGCGATGGTCTGCGTTTTGTGTATAAAAAAATGACATCTTTCGCATCCACCCATATCGGCTGCGAGAGTGCCATTCCATCGATACTGTATTGTCTGATCCAGTACCCCATCGGTTTATTGTATTCGTTCATTTCAATGCCGCCTACGACTTTATTGCCTTTCTTCTTTGGCAGCATCTGGGAGTCATCCAGTTCATCCACTTCGAATGTCTGAAGTTTGAACGGAATAAATCCGTCTTTTGTGTATCTTTTTACGATGAGAATTCCTCCATCAATCTTTTTTCTCTGAATACACATCCGCATCATCTGCGTGAAGGACTGCGTGCCTGTTACATCGCAATTCTGCTTTTTGCACCATTTCTTCCACGCTGTCAGCAAAGTGTCGTTCAGCTTATCGCTTTTGGTTTTCGGCTGCAGGATATACCCGCCTCCGATGACATTCCTTGTGTATGCCCCGATGACTGAATTCATCATGTCGGAATTCCGTTCCAGATCCCTTGCCCTTGCCCGGACATTATCCCGGCTGTATCGATCTGTGAACTCTGCTGACTGGTTCATAACCCGCCAGTTTGCATTGCCCCGGTCATAATTCCCGGCATCGTAGTTTCTCATCTCCTGCAGGCTCTGCCGCCATGCTTCCCTGCGTGCCCCACGCTCCGGGGAGAAGAACCCGATGATTCCATCTAACCAGTTCATGGTTGTTACCTCCCTTCAAATACCGCAACGAATGTGTCGTCCAGAAGACTGGACTCCCCTTGTGCTGCAATCTGTGCTGTGAGGTCATTCTTCATGTCGTAGAGCAGTTTCAAATCTGCTCGGCTCAGTTGCCTTGAGCCTATCTTGTAGGACTGGCCGCCCACAAGCACCGCATAAATTGCTTTATTGACTTCATCAAGCATTCCTGCGGTTGTGAGGTTATTCTCTGCTGCCATGTTCTGCCTCCTTTATACCCAGTTTCCTTCGTGTTGGCTGATCCACGATTCTTCTGGTGCATATTGTTTTTCCTGTTTTACCTGTGGTTCTTCCTTAACATCATTCAAGTACAAGCTTCTGACTCCAAGTGCATCAGCCGCCGCCAGTGCATATACCTCACAATCAAGGTAGTGGTTGTCCGCATGTGAAGTTTTAAGCTGCCATTCTTGCTTTACTTTTCCATTTCCCATTTTTACATTGACCTTATGTTCTGCAGTAACCTGCTCTGCGTATTCCCGGTCGCATCCTGCATAAACCATCCATGATCCGCTGCCATTCTTTTTTTTCATACGACCTGCAATCATGTCTTTGTACTTTCCTGTATCTACGAGCACTAGGTTCATTCCGAATGCCCGGCTGTCTGTCTTGTTCACAGTACTCATTTTATAGTGCGAAAGCATTGGATTTGATGACCCCTTGCTTGGCAATGCCCAGTCGGAATTGCTTACGCAGAAATCATATACAAGATCCGCATTATATCCAGAGTCTATCAGTGCAAGTGCGACTACCATTGGCGTTCCATCCGGCATCTGATATTCGAGATTCATCACTCTCTCAACCTCTTGGAATGAGAATGCCTGTCCATGCGCGATGTTTTGGCTTGTGAGGTAGCTTCCCCATGCCCTAATTGTCCAGTACAGACAATTTTCCTGTACATCGACACCACCTGTGAGCATCTTTGCCCAATCCGGCACTACCAGTTCTTCATATTCGGTCTGTCTTTCCAGTACAAGATCGGCATTGGTCTTTAATTTTGTATCCTCCCATGGTTCTGCGAGCCATGAGTTGACGAAGTTCTGAAGCTGCTCCGGATCATCCTTGCTTTTAAGGAATTCCTTGACCACCTCAGAAAATCGGACAAATGGGGAATACAGCGTGTTCATCCAAAATGCGACCTTGCGGACAAATTTGGTATTCTGTTTTACCGTTCTCCATTCCCCGAGCCGGAGCATATCCGGCTTGTCTTGGTCTGTGATCACGCAGCCGCATTCTTGGCAGACATACGATGCGAATTCTGCCCGGTCTGCAAGACTCATACCTTCTTCTTTCGGGAAGTGTACCTGCTTCCACTTAAATTCGATATACTCCCCACAGTGCGGACATGGTACAAAAAAATGTTTTTCGATGTCCGCATCTTCTTTGGCTTTCCAGATGTGCCCGGTTTTTAAAGTCGGGGTACTTGTTATAAATATCTTCCGGTTATGGAACGTCTTGGTTCTCTCTCTTGCAAGGCTGATCGGGTCCGCTTCCTTTTTGGATGCCCCCGGATACTTATCCACCTCATCAAGAAATAAGAAACGGATCGCCTTACTCGCAAGGCTTGATGGGGAGTTTGAACCTGCCAGTGTCAGATACATCCCATCAAACTGTAATTCCAGTTTTGACGATTCGTTTTCAAGAAACCGCTTTTTCAGTGTCGGTGCCGCCTTTATCATCGGCTGCAGACGGTTCTCTGATATGGATTCCGCAAGTTTGTCTGTTGGATATACAATCATGGTAGGAGCGGGGTCCTGCTGAATGATGTACCCTGCCATGTTCTGGAGGCACTCTGTTCCACCGACCTGCGTTGGCTTAATATAGACGATTTCCTCTGTTTCGTAGTTGTTGAATTCGTCCATAATGCCTTTTAGGTATGGAGTCTGCTCTGTTCTCCACGGTCCAGGCATTGCCGATGTCTTTGCGTCCAGTATGCGGTACTTGTCTGCCCATTCCGATACCGTGATGTCCTCTGGTGGTTTGAGGAATTTTAAGGCTTCCTTCTGATACTCGGTTACCTCGTACCTACGAAACGGATTTCTTGCCACGCTTTTTCTTCTCCATTTCTTCCGGTGTGCAGCCTGCCACCACGAAGCTGTCCATCAACCGAATAATCTCTGCATTCAAATCCTTTTCTATGGAGCGGACTTCCATCGGATCACAGTATCCGCTGATTCTTCCAGAGAGCCTGCTCGGCAAGGAAAGAGCGAACTTCTTGAACGAAACAAAAAATCGGCTATAGTCCATCTTCACTTCTTCAATGTCGATGTACTTACCCGATGCGATTTCCGTCTTTAATCGGTGCATCTCTCCCTGCGATTCCTTCAGTGCGATTTCTGCCTGCAGTTTCTGTTCCCGGAGTTCTGCTTCTTTTTCAGATTTGCTCTTTCCGTATGCCTTGTCCGAAAGGTATTTCACATACCGCTGAATGGTCGGTACTAACTCATAACGATTGCCCTCCTTTGTCCGTGTGGTTGCTATGATGCCTTCCTGCGTCAACTGCTGCACCCTCCGCACGCTGACTCCGAACAAAGAAGCGATAACCTCTACCCGGTAAAAGCTGCCGCCCTGTTCTTCTGCCACTCTACAATCCTACCTCGGATGCCGGGATTCTGACAGCCTGCTGCCCGGTGTATTCTTCCCACCGCTTTACAATCACATCACAGAACCGTTCATCCAGTTCCATGATGAAGGCTGTCCTTCCCAGTTGCTCTGCGGCCATGAGGGTGCTGCCGCTGCCTCCGAATAAATCCAGAACATTCCACCCGGACTTACTGGAATTGGTTACAAGTTTTCCAATCAGTGCCACTGGCTTCATGGTCGGGTGGATGTCATTCCTTGTCGGCTTGTTCTCATAAATGACGGACGTCTGGTTCTGATACTTTCTGCGGAGTTCTTCCAGATATGCCACAAGGTCATTTTTCTTCATGGCACTGAAATCTATATCATCCTCCAGAATGACCGTATCCTGCGTTCGGTCATTGATGAAGTAATGGGCGGCTCCTTCTTTCCATCCGTACAGACATGGTTCGTGTCGCCACTGGTAGTCCTGTCTGCCGAGCACAAAAGAGTTCTTTTCCCATATCAGACACTGGGCGAGTTTCAATCCGGCATCAAGGAATGCTTGTCTGAAAATATGCCCGGTGCTCTCTGCATGGAATACATAGATTGCCGCTCCGGCTCTCATAAATTCATAGGCACTCTGATAGGTTGCCAGTAAAAACGCATAGAAACTCTGGTTGTCCATGTTGTCGTTTTTAATGTGATTGATATTCCGGTGTCCTTTCCCCGGCAGGTACTCGTCGAGCATTTCTGCTTTATCGCCATAATTGACATTGTATGGTGGGTCCGTGACAACAAGGTCTGCAATCTCCCCATTCATCAGAACCGCCATATCTTCCTGCGAAGTGCTGTCGCCACACATGAGTCTGTGCCGGCCCAGTATCCAAATGTCGCCCGGCTTTGTAGTTGGTTCTGTTGCCTGCTCCAATGCTTCCTCTGCATCGAAGTCATCGTCCACTGCTTCCGGCTCTACTGCGAGTTTGTCCACCAGTTCCGTGAGGTCGTCCTGCTCAAAACCTGTCAGCGATATGTCAAAATCTCCGAGGTCAAGGTCAAGCAGCAAGTCTTTCAACTTCAACTCATCCCATTCGCCAGTGATTTTATTCAGTGCGATGTTCAGAGCCTTTTCCCTCTGCTTGTCCAGATCCACCACAACGACATCGACTTCCTCATACCCTAAGTCCATGAGTACCGTTGTTCTCTGGTGTCCTCCGATGATTGTTCCATCTTCGTTTATGATGATAGGATCAACGTACCCGAATTCCTCAATGCTACGTTTTATTTTCTGGTATTCCGCATCGTCCGGGGTTAGTGCCTTTCGTGGATTGTATTCGGCTGCCTTTAAGTCAGCCAGTTTTCTGCGTTCTGTTTTCAGTTTCTGATCCATTCAGATTCCCCCTTTCTGTGCTTTCTGTTATAATCTCCCTTGTCAGCAGTACCACCTGTTGAAAATCTGACGAAGGGAGGTGTCAAAGATATGAAAGATTTCCAAGATTTCATCAACCGTCTTGATTCTGAAACGGTTGATACTATTGTCACGAGTGCTTCCAATGCTTCTGGATCGTTAAAGGAGCGTGAACCATTTATGATTTCTCTGAAACTTTTACAGATGTATCATGATTGGCTACACGACAACACTCTCGAAAGTGATCAATAAATTTTTTATTTTCTTCACTTCTAAAGTGCTCTTTAACCCTTGCAATGAATTCTTCGGTGCTATCCATCTTTTCAGATTTCTCATAAAATGAAATCTGGACAATCTCAGCTTTCGGTTCGTACTCTATTACGAGCCGAAAGCCTTTTTCTTTCATGATGAAATCTGCTATTCGTCCTATCCATTTCAGCAAGTGCATTGTGATTTTATTGAAATTCTCTGTCGTGGCATCTGATACGATGCTGAGTTCTTCTCCATCCTTCGCTTCTTTTGCCCTATTTTCGAATATTTCTTCCATCATACTGCCTCCTTGCGTAACGAAATGCTAAAAATTTTTTTGATATTATCGGGGTAAAAGCTGGACCTTCCCCGTGCCGTAGTTGTCTATCCCTCTCAGTAGTACCTACGACTTTTCTTCACTTCATCAAACTAAAAGAGGACACCTCCTTGACTGATGTCTTAGTGTGTCCTCTCTGAGGGGAGCAAGCGAAGTGGTTGGGGCGAGCCTACTGCTCCGCTCCCTTTTACTCCACGCTATCATCTTAGCACATATAAATGTCTAATTGTGTACAGACTTGTCTAATCTCTCCACTCTCTTGGTTCTGATCATGCCTTGTGCGTGAGTGACTGCGCTGTGGCTGTGGTCAGTGAGCCTTGCACTCTGCTCTCTGTGTGCTCTGTCTGCCTATGTCTTGGTCACTGTATGTGCCCCGTACCCTTGCTTCTCTGGTTCATGTAGTTTGCACTACCCCTCTGCAATATGTGGGGTATTATACTGCCCTGTATATGTGTATGCCTTTGGTCGGGGTGCGTATTTTCCCCTTGGTTTTTACTCTCTAATTTTCGCTGAAAAAATCGCTTGCCAATTTATACGCCTTTAATTGCCGCCGGACTTCTCCGGTTATCGTAATCTCCGAATAATTGTATCTTTCGCTTAACTGATTATATCTTTCGTAAGATTGTACGAATGATTTATCATCCTTATATTTTCTTGCAAATGCATAAAATTTTTCCTGCTCTGCAGCGGTCGCTTCGTGAATAAAGTGATAATTTTTCCCAGTATTTTGGGCGTAAACTTTCATGGCAAAATAAGCATACCGTTCTTCGGCTGTTTTCAATGTAATCAGATACCAGAAATTCATTTCCCTTTCGCCTGCGTATGTTGGAATGTAAACCCCCATTTTTTTGATTAAAATTTCCAGTATTTTCTTTGGTGCTTTATTCTGTCGAATTGGGTAATGTTCCAGTGCTCGTGATATTAAAATACTAACATCGTCCTTGCTTGCATCGCTTGGCACAAGAATTCCCAAATCTCTCGCATATGCCAGTTGCCTTTCTGTAGGTCTGTCCAGTCCAATCCTCTCAATCTCGTATGGCTCTACAAATCCTGCCATCTTTAAGATTTCCTCATCCGAAGCCTGATCCCATGCAATGATCTCTGTGGTTCGCATTCGCCCAGTTCCCGGATATTTCCCCTTAACTCTGTATCTGTCGCAGATGATATCGTTTGGAATTGGTGCTCCCAAAGGTCTAAATGTCTTTCGCTTTTTGTTTTCATCCGTTCTCCCAAATAAGCGTCCTAAAATAGAAAATAACAATTCCGCATTCCTCCTTTGTTTCCCCGATGGAGAGGGTATTCTATAACAATAAAATTGTTAATACAATTCTACCCCCCCCCCTATCCGAAGTCAAGCAATTCCAAGGCTTCAGCGGGGTTAGGAGGCATTTATTTCACAGTATTCTTCTAACATTTTCTGCACCTTCTTGAAAGTCAGCAGTTTCTCAATTCCTGCATTGTAATAATTGTTGCACGATGCCCTTGAGTAGTTCATCTCCCTTGCGATCTGCTTCCAACTCAAACAATCAATATGTCGGTACTCCAGTATAATCCGCTCTGTCGATTCTGCCGGGAGAAAATCCATCATCTTCATCACATTCAGCATGGCATTTGCCATCTGTTCTTTCTGCGATTCGATCTGTTCTTCTATCTCCATCGCCCGGATGACCATGCTTGCCGGTCCATCGCCGACACTGTTTGTCTGGCTGTGCGGCACTGGGGAGTATTGCATCCCCTTTGTGCCGATCATCTCTTGTCTGAATGTCTGCAGCCTTCGTTCCAGTTGTCTTTTTTTATTTCTCGCCCAATAATATTGTCCGAGGTAGCTTTTGATCCATATCTTCTGCAATGCTTTTTCGTCTACGACCTTTTTCTTCTCTGCCATGCTGTTTCCTCTTTTCTAATCCTTTTTGGCTTCCGGTTCTGTTGCCGCAAGGAAATATACTTTTCCACCGATAATGCGTACCTGTGTCAGCACCCGGTCTTTGTTATCCCAATCCCGGATTCTAATACCTCTTTGGGATAGCAATTCTATGTTCTGCTCAATGTTCCGAAGCACCAGTGGCAGTGGCATCTCATATATGAATTTCATCAGATTGCTTATCCCAAGTTTCCCATCCGGTTTATTTTTTGGGCTTTTCCTGTTAGCCATGTTCCGCACCTCCGATCCGTTCAAATTCTTTTTCATAGACTGCCTTCTTTTTCTCCAAGTAATCTATGATCAGCTCCACCAGTTCTGGTTCTGCGTCCATTTCTATCCCTTGGGCGAATTCGTAATGCGGAATCAATGCTATTTTCCTCTCTCTAAATTTCAGTGTAAAAAATTTCATCAATGTCCATCGTTCATTATGCTCTCTGCCTTTCTTTGTTTTTGCAATCTCATCAATTCGGCTTTTGGTCGTAATTCCCGCTTTTATCTTCTGAATGATGCCATCGTATTTTGCAATTTCATCCCGAAATTCTTTTGCTTTGTTAAACTGTTCTTTTGTCAATCTTACCACCTGCCCTTTCCGTATCTCGAATCAACGAACAATTCGTCTGGCGAATGTACCTCTTTCAGATTTGTGCTGTCTATTGGAACTTCGCATCCATACCCGCCGCTCCATGATCCGATTCCGAATACATACAATCGTCCATCCATGTCGATTCCCTTGATTGTATAAGCTGGTTTATCACAACACTGCCAATAGGAAATTGTAAAGCAATGGTCTTTTGTTACATTTTTCAAATGTTCTGGGACACTGTACCATATTCCATATCTCTGATTGATATCTTCCAAGGTCGCCCCGCTTCTCAGCATTTCATTTGCTCCCTCGACATTCCTGTGTCGCTGTTCATGTTTCGCACATTCTTCCTGAGTATCGATGAGTTTTCCGCAATAATCGCATTTATATACTATGATCTTCTCCATCGCTCTTAATTCCCTCCCAGTCAATCTTCTGTCCGCAGTTTGGGCAGAACTTGTGTTCTTCGTAGTCCATCTCGTAGCTGCTTTCGCAATTGGGACATATCCATGTATCGTACACGAGGTGTCCGTCCGAATAGCCATCTCCCTCCAGACTCGCTACTCTTGGTGTCTGCAGTGCCAGTGTTGCAATTCCAACGCTTATCGCTTCTTTTTGTTCTCCACGATTGCCCTGTTCATAGTTAAGATGGCATTCGTCACATTTCTTATCACATCCTTTTCCAATTGCACTCAAATCTTCCTGCTTCATACATTCCAATTTTGCCTGCAGCATCTTTTTTGCTTCTCTAATCTCCATATGTGCTACCTACCTTTTACTCTCAAAGTCCGGGCATTCCTCTCCGTCCTCGTATTCTGTACTACACCCATACGCATCTGCCATGAAATTATCGCAGTGCCACCCGGTCAGATGTCCAGTTTCCCATGATGGTTTGTGGTGCAGACAGTTTCCGCAAATCCGGTCGTTCTCATCGTATTCTCTCTTTGCCATTACTGCTCTCTCCCTTCCAGGACCGGCAGCAGGATTTCCGCCACCTCTTTCACATAGGTCACGATGTAAACCTTGCCGCCGATTGCTTCGATTTCCCTTTTTACTTTCTTCTGGTTTGACGACACTACTCCGAAGAATGGCCGCTTCACTTCCAGTCCATAAAACCTGCCGCCGACGATCACGCAGATGTCTGGGATGCCGCTTCGGCTGTATGCCCCCTGCGTTGCTTTCCAGTAGAACGCTCTGCCCTTGGCGTTCCTATCGAGCCATTCTATGATTTTCCTCTGATAGTAGGATTCCAGTGGGACTTTCTCCGACAGGTACTGGTGTGCCTGCCGATCCGTCATTCCTTTTTCTGCCATGATATAATCCTTGGCTTCCCTTAAATCCTTAAATCTGGAATAGTCCTGATACTTTATCAACCCTACCACCTCCTTCCACGCTCATCTATGATGGTAACTTTCCCCAGTATCCGAACATGACATATTTCACAGATTACCTTGATTGCTCGCCTTGCGTTTTTGACATTCTCCGGCGGCCTGTCTGCATTTCTGATTGCCCTTGTGGCTGTCGGATCTGGATACCCTTCCCCATTTTTATTTTTCATACTGCTACCGCCCTTCCATCTTGCCATCCTGTATGTTCCGTTCTTCGCTCTCATCAATGATTTCATTGATCCGCTCTTTGTATATCTCGCATTCCGTGCATGGTTTTTCCGGCATGATGCAGAGTTCCTCTGTGATCATACACTGGAAAGGCAGCTTCTTTGGTTCACTCTCTTTTCTGACTTTCCATATCGCCCACGGTATTACCACAACAGCAAGCACGCATCCGAGGAGGAACAATACAAGAACGATGATTGCAATCCACTGTAAAATTTCCGCTATCATACTGGTGTCGCCTCCTCGAATACTGTTTCCGCTGTTTCCTGCATGGTCGGTTGGTCTGCGTATGCTCCTGCACTCCGATCTATGTACGCAAGTTTGTTATCTGTGTCATCTTCCATGAAGTGGCTCGCCTGCGTATCCGCTGAGTGCAGTGCCCAGACCATCGGGTACTTGTTGATGGCGTTGCCGAAGGAGAGCGTGTCTGGATCTGAATATCCCATGTGCCATCTGATGGCATATCGTTCCACTGGCTGCAGCTTCATGTATTCTTCAATCATCATGACGGATTTCTCTCCATGACCGTATGGGATTTTGTCATCCACCGTGAATGCTTCATACTGCTCCCACTTCCCATTGACCTTGCGGTTTCTGATTTCCGTGGTATAGAAGTAGGTCTTGCAGATGTCATGTAAAAGTGCCATGATGATCACATTTTCCTCAGTCACTCTTGCAACCGGGCAGCCTGCCACCTCATAGGAGTATGTGCCATCGTCATTTTTAGTGAGGTTGGTTCTTAATGCATCCAGTACATTCAGCGAGTGCTGCAGCAGTCCTCCTGTTACCGAAAGGTGAAAGCGTGTGCTTGCAGGTGCCGCATACATATCACTCTTTCGTATAAATGCCATGAGCCGATCTGCTCCCTCCCTTGTTACTTTTTTCATTTCAGCTTCAAATCTGTTTATGTTCGCCTGTCTGTCCATGCGTTGTTTCTCCTTTCTTTGCTCCCACCAGTAAGCTGCACGCTCCGGCGGTTATGATTGTCCGTTGCTCCGATTTCCATTCCGGGTGCTTTTCCCAGATGTTCTTTTCCTCATCCACTAAGAATTCATCGGTCAGTTCGTTATAAATTCTCGGCGGAGGGTAGGGTTCTTCCCAGTTCTCCGGGAGAACGTAAAGGCAGCAGTATCCTTGCCAGTAAGTTATCCACAAATTCCACATTTCCGTGTGCATCTGCTTTGCTGCCTGCAAAAACTTCCCAGTGTCGTATTCCTTGCAGAGTATTCTGCCGAGTTCTTTGTTGTAGCCTGCTTCCTCTTTTTCTTTGATCAGTGCCTGCATTTTCTTTAGGAGTTCCTGCCCTGCTTCATCATTCCGAATGACGATTCCCTCTGTCATTCTGCTATTCAGTATCCGGTTTGCCACTTCCTTGATCTTATCTTTTAGTTCCCGGTATGGTTTCTGATATTTGGTCTTTAAGAGTTCCTTTGGCACTTTCTCATCGTTCATCCTCAGCCTGTCCACCCATATTTTTAATTTTTCCTCATCCGGCAGGCTGTCCTCATTCACTTTTTCATCTGCCATTTTGCTACTCCTTTCCGACTGAACACCTAATTCCCGATTTTTCCACCGCACACCTAGGTGTTCACTTAGGTGTGCGGTAAGAAACCCAGTGTTTATGGGGGGTTGAGGGGTCTACTAAACACCTAACACCTAAATTTTGATATACACCATGTTTTTTTAGCAAATCTTGTGACTAGCTTAGTCACAAGTCACAAGATTTCCCGTATAACAATATATTTTGTAAAATAGGTGTTTTAGGTGTTTAGTAACCTATATAAGCCTTGATTTTACTGGGTTTTTTACTAAACACCTAACCGAACACCTAACTAAACACCTAATTTTAGGTGTGCGGTTTTTTAAGGTTTTTTATAACTTTTTCGCAATTTTGGTCACAAGATTTTTGGTCACAGGATTTTTTGCACCCACCCAATCTTGTGACTAAATTGCAAATCCTGTGACTAATTGAATGGGAGTTCGTCTGCCATTTCTTCGGATACTGGCATGAAGCCATCCGTGCCCGGCAGGCTCATTTGCTCTGCGATTTCTTCCTCCTCCAGTAGCGGGTCCTTTTCCTTGGCGAGATCGCCCAGATGGAATTCCACAAATCTGCAGTTTCTGTTGTTGAACCACTTTGTCACGGAATTCTTGGTGCTGCCATCTTTCAGAATGGATACCCCAATCAAACCCTTGTCTGCAAGGTATTTTAGTGTCTTTCTGGATGAGTAACCTGCTTTCGTCAGTGCCTGCGTCAGCATGGATGGGAAGATGTAAGCGTTTTTGTTCTGGATCATCCCCAGACAAGTTCCGAATGCCTTTTCCCCGAAGCTGTCCTTGTTGGAGAGTATCCAGTCCACAATAAACTGGGTAGCATTCTCATTGACATCTCCGGTGTCTGCGTTCATCTGCTCCTGCATGATGTTCCTTGCCATCTCTTTGGCTCTTTCCCACGAAACCGTATCAATTCGCAGATTTTCTGTGTTATTTTTTGCGAATTCGTTATCAAATTCCCCATTTTCGTATCGTTTCATCCATTCTCCGTTATGAAATATCCAAGTATCGATGATGGCATCTGCCAGAGCCACCGCCGCAATTCCTGCGATGTGCGACCCACTTTTCCCTTTGCTGATACTGTAGACATACTGCATCATTTCCTCATATTTTTCCGTGATGCTGCGTTCATCGGTGTGCAGGAGCATTCCGATGTAAGCCGGTCCTGCCCACCCGCAGTTCATTCCCGACTGCTGATGCATGACGGATGCATCCCTCTCATCATCAAAGGGTCCGCCATATATCTCAAGCACACGGGTGCTGACTCCGGTCTGGCTTGTTTCCGTGGAGAGAGGTTCTTCTCCGGTCGCCAGTGCCACGGTTCGCCATGTCTGCAGTGCCTGTATGCCTCCGCTTTTTGCTCCTCGTATCTTTCCTGTTCCGCTTGAAATCATGTAGACAATCTTCTCCAGAGAGTTCTGGTTATTCCCTGCAAGCTGTCGCTCATCAATTCCCAATGGCAAGTCACAATAAAACGATGCTGTCCGTTCCAGTCCAACCTGCGTGGCATTGAAATTGACCATCAACCGCTCCGGATCGCCCCATACGGAAAGTGCAGCCTTTAATGCTGCGGTCTTACCGCCTTTTGAGCCGCCCCAGTTGTACACGAAGAAGATTCGCTGCTTGATAATCCGCAGAAGCGGTGCTGTGAAACTAGCCGCCAGTATGAAACGGAACTTGTCACGCTCCCGGTGCGGTTTCATGGTTTCCATCCAGTCTTTCATTGTTCCGTTCTGGCAGTACGCTGCCGCCATGCCCCTCTGGGACGGATCAATATCAAGGACGATGTCCTTGTCGTGCCCAGGTATGAACCGTTTCCCGGATTGCCACCCGAATGTGCTTGTGGAATCTGCTTTCTTTATGATGTCGATGTTCTCTGCCTCCAGTGCGGCCAAGAACTTGACCACGTGCTTTGCATTTTCGCTTGTGACGGTGCATCCTAAGTCTGCCAGTGCGGTGATTCCCCTTGCGGTGAAGATGGTGCTTCTGGGGTAGATTGCCCTACTCCACTGCCCATCCCTTTTAAATGCGACCTCGATCTTTTCCTCTCCGGTTTCCATGCTCCGAAGCCTTTGCGTGATGATGATCGGTGTCCGGCATACCATGACTGGGGCATACTTCTTTTCATCGATCACGCTGATTCCCTTGTCCGAATAAATCCATCCTTCCGGCTGTCTTAGGTTCACGGGTGCTCCCTCGACTGCCTCCGGTATGGCATCGTCATCTATATCAATCTGCTCTGCGTTACTGATCGCTTTCAGTATCTTTGCTGCGGCATCCTCTTTTCCGTATTTCAGATAGACCTCTGACGGGTCCTTGCACCCGAGCGTCCGGCAGCTCCATTTGTAAACTTCCCCAATGAAGCCGCCCTCCCGGAGTGCCCTTGTGACTTTGGCAAGGAATGTTTCCCCGCCTTTGTCCGGTTCTACATGGATGTAGATTTTCAGATCCTGCAGTTGCCCTGCCCACGCAGACCGCATCATGGACGCTCCCGGTACTCCGAGGGTACTGATTCCCATGTACCACATGGACTGGCTGTCGCTTTCGCCCTCGACCAGTGCTGCGTAGCCGATCTTCCGGACGGACTCCATTTTCCATGCACCGTATAAGCAGATGTCTTTTCCTGCCCCATACTTCCACCGGAACTGCTTGTCTGCATATCTCTTTCGGAATGTGGCTTCGCTGCCATCTTCCCGGTAGTACGGTATGTGTATGTACTGGATTCCGTCACGGTCTTTTTTTGTCTGAAGGCAGCACTGGTCTTTCAGCCATTCTTCCGGCAGACGCTTTTCAAAGGAATACTGTGCCAGTGTGTAATGTGACAGACCGCTTTTTGCCTTTGGTTTCGGCTTTTCCTGCGGCTCATGCAATGCACCGTATTTCTCCAGTATCTGCTTGTAGGCTTCATGGTTGTCCAGTCCATTCAGTTCTGCATAGAATGTGATAAAATTGCCGCCCCTGTCCTCTGCGTGGCATTTCCACATTCCAGTACGCAGATCCACCGAGAACGAATTGTTGTTGTCATTGTGAAACGGACACAGCCCTGTGAGGTTGTCGCCTGTGATTTTATGCTTTTTGATAACGGAGCAGTATTCAGTTTTATAATCTACCAAACGGTCTAAATCGACCTCCGCTGCCTGCATATCATCGCTCCATTCTATTCAGTATCAATTTCTCCAACCCAAGCTGTGAAAAGTTTGTTTTTCGTCCGGTCAGTAGCAGTGTGTCCGTCATATAATCAATTTCCGCTGCCATGCCCTCACTGATCACATTATCCACAGTAACGATGTGGAAAGTGCTGCACTGCTCCATGAGCCTTTGCCCTGCCTGCATTCCGAAGTACCGTTCTTCCGGTATGGAATCATCCATAAACCTTGAGAAGTACAGATGCGGTGCAATTGGTATCATGCCATTCGCCACCGCTTCGCAGGCTGCCCATTTTGCCACTTTGATATTGATTTCCAACTGTTCCCTTGTGTCTGCCCTGTATCTGGAGCAGATATATACCATCGGCATCAATGCCGGATTCTTATTTATTCTTCCCCCTGCATAGCACTGCCCCGCATAGATCCATGGCGTGCATTCGTTTTCCTTATAAATCGTGTCGTATATTGGCTTTCCCCCTATGATGTCCGCAACTTCTTCCATCTGGATAATTCCTGCGAATTTATCTTCGGAATTTGCGTTGTTTTTGAAATGGAAAAGCATTTCCTTGTCTATCAGTTCTCCCGGCTGCAGGCAGTCTTTCGGCAGTGTCGTTTTCCAATCTCCGTATAAAGGTTTCATGCTGTGTGCCTCCTTTTCTAATGGGGGGGTGCTCCCCGCCCCTGCCACCTTTAGTTGAAAGGCAGATTCTCCTGTGTTCCCTCTACGCTTACAAAATCAGCAGAGTCCACGGGTGCCGCAGTGTTGTAGTCCGCTTCATCCACTTCCGGGATATTGCCTGCCATCGCCTTTACGTTTTCTGCCATGGCTTTTGCTTCTGCCCTCTGCTCATCGGTCAGCTTGCTGACAAAGGCGAACGCTGCTCTGGAGTATGTGATTCCGTCTGCGGACTTTTCCTTTTTCAGCGTGATCTTGGTTACCGCATCGAAACACCGGAGACCTTTCAAGAGGATTCTTTTCCCGATGTAATCCCGGATATATTTCAGCGATGTCGGAGGCAGTGCGAGAATGATCGGCACGGGATTTCCCTCCTGCAGGATGTAACATCTGTGGATATTCTTGCAGGCTTTTCCTGTTCCCTTGCTTCCGAACTGGTTATGCGGGCACTTGCTGCAGTCATGGATCTCTCCGGTTTCTCTCTCCACGCCCTGCTTTCCATCGTAACTGGAGCAGTCCGGCTGTTCGTTGCCTCCGCTGTACTGTTCATCCCAGTATGCGTTTACCGGGTGGTGATGGAGAATGACTCCGGTGAGATCTGTGCTCATGACAGGCTCATCTTCTGTTTCTCCCGGCAGTTCAAAGGCAAGACCACCGCCGCTTGGAATTTTGGCTCTTTCAAACGGAATTGTTCCCAGTCCATCCATTTCCTCTGCGATTGCTTCCTTCAACTCCTCGGTCAGCGTTACCAGGTTGAATTTCTGATCTGCTACTGCTACTTCATTCTTTGCCATGATTATTCCTCGCTTTCTGCTTCTTCAAAGCCATCATTCTCATCTTCCTGCTCATCTTCTTCTGCGTCCATCAGTTCTTCCAGTGGTGTCGGTCTGCTCTCTCCATAGTAGAGGTCATCCATGATCCTCTGGCTCTGTGCTGCCAGTTTAATGGCTTCCACCGCTACCTCTACCGCTGAATTGTAAAGGCTGCCGATCACATTGAGGACATCGCCATCTCCATTCGGGAGAAGTTTCAGCAGGTCGTCCATGTCGGTCTTAACTGATTTCATTTTCCCCTGCAGTGCGGAATACCCTTCCGCTGCAATACCGTATCCCTCATGGCGGTTCTTTACCTCAGTCGGGTGCGTGTACTCCATAATCTGCCCTAGGGCAAACTTGGCAGCCGCCTGCATATTTTCTTTTAAGTCACGGTCACTCTCTAATGTGACATCAATCTCCATCTGCGTGTAATCTTTCATGGTTTTATTCCTCCTTCGCTGCCTTGGCACGGTTCAGTGCCTTTGTATTTGCTTTTCTTTTAGATACCTTCAGTTCTGAATAAACGGACAGCACCTCTGCCAGTTCTTCCGGCAGCTCTCCATCATTCTCTGCAGTCAGATTGTTCATCGCAGAGTCAAGGGTGCGTGGATCAACACGCTCTGTGATGAGGTGTCCGAATCCCTGCTCTCTCAAAACATCGAAGAATACCAAGCCTTTTTCCATCAGCTTTTCTTCTGAAATCTTGGAGTACCTTGTTTTCTCCTGCAGGCTGTATTTGAAGCCATCGACCGTGGTATCCGGTTTTTCCTCATCTACCATCTGTCTGGCGATCTCCTGCTCCATGTTTTTCAGTTCTTCATTGTTTGCCTTGGTCTGCTCTGCCAGTTCATCCTTTTTATCAAGCAGTTCCTTATAGGCTCTGACTTTGTCATCCAGTGTCATTACTGTTTCCATTGTTGCTCCTCCTTTGGTTTTATAATTCGTTCCCCCACTGGTCCCAACCGTCACGCTCCGTCCTTGCGAAGAGTTCCAGTTTCTTTGCCTGCGGGAAGAATGTTTCTAACATCTGATAGGCACATTCCGGCTTTTTACTGTGGCATCTGCGGCTGTTCTCCCGAAGCACCGTGGAGAACGCTCCACGCTTGTCCTTATCCGGGAGGATGATATTTCCCTTCTTAAAAAACCACAGCAGGTATTCGTGTGCGAACCGCACCGTATAGGCGGGTGCCGGTCCGTTGCCCTTATCCCATATCAGCCTTGCGTGAAGTTGATACCCCAGAAGGCCCATGATTTCCTCTGTCTGCGGCAGGTACTTGTCTATCGTCCACATGAACACATTGTGCTTTTCGTTCATCAGATTTCCTGTCACGAAGTTATGTATCTCCATGATTCCGGGGACGTCCATGGTGTCGTATGGAACGGTCGTTCCGGTGGAGTTTGGTCTTGCTGCTTTCTTACCGCCCCTGCCCTGTTTCCATGGTGGATCGGTATAGAGGATGTCGTATTTTTCTTCTGTGGTAAAAATATCAATTACCGCCATCGAATCCGCCTCCTCATTGGAAGTCCGTGCAGTTTTCTCCAGTTATTGCTTCTACGATTGGATCTGTTCATTCCTGCATAGATCCCGGCAGAAAAGGCAGCACCTATTGCTTCCCCGAAATGGGCGAATGCAACAGCCATGCTTTCTCCTGCTTTTCCCAGTTCTTCAATTGCTTTTGCATATTCCTCTGTTCCATACATCAGAAATAATCCCTCCATGTATCCACGACTGTTTTCGCCAAGTCCTCTTTCTTCGCCAATGCTTTCAGCACCACTTCATCTATCGTTCCCTCTGTAATCAGATGAATATAGGTGCAGGTGTTCTTCTGACCGATTCTGTGGATTCGTGCAAGGCTCTGACTGTATGCTGCATAGTTGAAGTTGACCGAATAATACACACAGGTGTCTGCGGCCGTGAGTGTGATTCCCAGTCCTGCGGTATCGATCTGTGCGAGGAATACCTTTGTTTCCGGGTTGGTCTGAAAATCCTTGACAATGTCGCCGCGATCTTCCAGTTTTACATCTCCATAAATTGCACCGTACCGAAGCTTTTTCTTTGCAAGCATTTTCCCGATGATGTCAATTTCCGGTCTGAATCGGGCGAAGATTACCAGTTTCTTATCTGCCCCGATGACATAATCGTCTATGATTTCTTCCAGTGCATTCAGCTTTCCTTTGCTGACCAGTTCCGGTTTTTCTTCTCCGTCTGCCACTAAAAATCCACCAGTGAATTGCTGTAGCCGCAGAAGTTTTGTCAGTACAGTCGTGGCGGTAATCTGCCCACCATTCTCCAGTTCCGCAAAACTTTCACGCTTGATTCGGTCATAGATTCCTTTTTCCTTTGTACTCATGGTTATGTACCTCTGCAGGAATGTCTGTTCCGGAAGATCGAGTGCCTCCTCTTTGGTTACTCGGTATGCGATGGAATGTTCTTTTTGGATTAACTGATCCATGTCCTTGTATCCCACAATCTGGTGTCTGTTAAAACCGCCCATGATTGCATACCTGTTTCGGAACTGATAGAAGTTCGTTCCGAAGATAGTCGGGTCAAGGAAGCGGTACTGACTGTATAAATCTATGGCATTGTTCTGTACTGGGGTCCCGGAAAGTATCAGCTTGTACCTTGCCCGATCTCCCAATTTGTGCATTGCCTTGGACTGCTCTGCATCGTGCGTCTTGATTCTCTGGCTTTCATCGCAGATGATCATATCCGCATCCCAATCGTAGAGTGCTTCAAAGACACCCTCCCGCCATGTGGATTCGTAGTTGATCACAGCCACCTTTAGTGCCTTGAACGGAAAATTGTCGAGGTCGTTTAACATCTTGATCCTGCGGTTCTTATCTCCGAGCAGCACTTTTATGTTAGCTTTAAAGTCTGCGAATTCTGCGAAATCTTTGGGCCATACGGAGCAGACGGAGGTTGGTGCTACGACCAGTACCTTTTCCACTTTCCCCATCTGGTAAGCTGTTCCTGCTATCATGATTGCAGTCAGTGTCTTTCCGCATCCCATTTCGAAGAGCAGTCCGAAGCCTTTATGTACTGTGTTTTTGCTGCTTTGCATTTTGCTCCTCCTGTTTTCTTGTCTTAAGGTCACGCACCATCCTATCCCATTCGGCTTTCTGTTCCTTTGTTGCCTGTGGGTTCTGGCAGGCTATGTAACCTCTGTTATTCTGATTCATTGGAATTCTCCTCCTTCAGTACTTCTGCGATACCTTCCATCACAAACATGGCACATGGGAGTGCGATTCCATTTCCCCACATCTTATAAAGTCCTGAGTCGCTTGCCGGATCAGCGAGCCATCGTTCTACCTGCTTGGCATCCTTTGGCAGTTGGATTCCACTGTCTTTCCCGATCAGTCGCCACCATTCTGCCCAGGCAATCATCCATTCTCTGATGACCGATGCCTTTGGTTCTGTGATGGCGATGTCCTCAGTCCAATCATCCGGGAAACCCTGCAGGCGGCAGCATTCCAACGGAGTCAGCCTGCGTATGATATATTCCAATTCCACTATAGGGTCTGTGCTGTCCTTAAAATCACAAGCCTTTATCGCACTGGCTATTTCTGATTCTTTATACTGTCCGAATGCCTGCATTGCATATGCGACTGCATGACGGTCGGCTGCTGTGAGAGTGTTGGCAGGTGCTCCCGGTTCTCCGACTCCAAGTCCATTGGCTGATCCGTCATTGTTTCTGGTGTTACCGCCGCCCTTGTATCTGGTGGCTTTGTCTGCGATTGGAATTGCCACTCCGATAGTTGCCTGCCCTGTCTTTGGATTGCCCTGCGTCAGACACGGGGACTTCCCCTCGAATGCTGTCGGGTCCTGCGTAATGTGGAACGCTGTCGGTTCTATGACAGTCGCCACGGAACTGCCATGTCCGCACCCATGCAGGGTTTCTGCTTTGTCATCTCCCAATCGCTGATTTCTTAGGTCTACTGACCTTGCTTCATTCATGATCATCGGTACATTGCCCCCCCTCAGCCCGTCCGAAAACTTGATTTTCAGGCATAAATTTAGCCCCTTCCTTTCATCTGTGTCATTGAAAACTGAATAAAATACACAGAATGAAGAAAGAGGCTTATGCCTGTTCCATCAATTCCATCATTTTTTGAAATCCAAGGAGATTTTTGGCTCTTTCCAGGTTATATCCCAGGCAAAAGAGTGCAAACTCCCCAGCCACTTTTCGCATTCCTTTTAGAAGAAAATAAGTGGCTCCCATGGCTCGTTTTATAGTTCCAAATGGATGCTCTGACAGACACATCCGCTGGTTCGTTTTTTCCTTGTCTGGTTTCAGAAAGAATTTTACAACCTTCTTTTTCTCGTAATGCCATTTCTCTTTCGACTTTGTTTCTTCAGGTTCATTTCCTTCTGCTTTCAGCCAGTCTTTACATGGTTTCTGTAACTGATCTTTTGTAAAATCAATTTCTTTCCATTCGCCTTTTCCTTTGTAACACTTGTTACGGTTCGGGCAATGTTTACAGGCATTTTTGTTTGCATAACGGATATTTCCATTTTTCTTTATACATTTCTGTCTTAGGATTTCTCCTGCTGGACAGTATACAAGATTTCGTTCGGGATCTCTGACAAAATACCCCTTTCTTGCCTTTTCCAGCATTTCTTCCTGACTGCCATATACACTGCTTTTTTCCGTTTTTTCATCTGGCACTTTCCGACGCACAGTCTCTACTTTCATGTCCTGTATCACTGACGTATAAGCTTCCGGTATCTGTCCTGCATGCAGTGCTTTCTTTAATTCCTCTGGATCTGTGCTGGTAAGATCAGCTTCCGCCTTTTCATAAGGTATTTCGATTTCGTAACCATCTTTTCCGTCATCTGTTATGACATGGGGAATAATACCATTTTCCAGGCAGTTGACCATATCTTCCGTATCCTCATAGCCTTTATCAGCCACTACTTCTACGATTTTTTCTGGTTCAGCTTTCTTCACTTCCTCCATGGTGCTTTCCAACAGACCATGGTCTGTCACCTGGTTCGTCATTTGGAAATCCCGGATCAGATGTGTTTTTGAATCCACTGCCGTCTGCGGATTATATGCTACTGCAAAACCATTCTTGTTTTTCATGAGTTTTGCGTCTGCATCCGTAATAGATAGCTGTGATACTCCGGTTTCCTCCATTAACTTCTGATAGCCTTCATACCTGGCAAGACGCTCCTGGGCTTCTTTTAGTTTAGCCTCAAGATCTTCTTTGGTTAATTCTCCTGGAATCTCATCTGCTTCTTCCTGCTGATCCATTTCATTAAGTATCCGCAGATATTCATCTGTATGTCCGTTCAGCCACTTGATCCGGTCATCCAGTTTATTTTTGGTAAAGTTATTGTCTTTTGAATTATTGGCTTGGATCTTTGTTCCATCCACAGATGAAAATCCCCATTCCACTGCACCGGAAATCCGGCGGTTGAATTCATGAAAAATTTCCTTCAGACTGTCTATATTGTTTTTTCTGAAATCTGCGATGGTACGAAAATCGGGTTCTACACCACCAATCATCCATTTCACTTCAAGATTCACCTTACAGTTCTCTGCCAGTTTTCGTGAAGAACGGATTCCTTTTCTGCTTCCATAAATATAAAGCTTGTAAAGACTTTTCGGATCATATGATGGACGCCCTCCCACAGCAACAGCTTTTACACCGTATTGCTTTATGTCTAGATGCTCCACAAACGCATCAATTATTCTTGCAATACTTTCTTCATCTACAAATGCATCCCATGAACAGCACATCAGCTGATTACGGTCAAAGCCGGAAACATATGGCATCTCATCACACCTCGAAACGAAATATTTTCTCTGGTTTTATTATACTATATTTAAACCATAGATGCATGATTTCTGTGTACTTTATTCAGTTTTCAATGTGCAGTTTTTTATATCTATATTGAACACTCATAAGAGTGAATCAAACTTAATTCAATTCTGATGAAAACTCATCCTGGTTTTCGGACAGTCTCCCCTGTGCCCATATTGCTTGCGAGGGTTTGCACGATATTATCCTCTGATATTCCCCACCGTGCATCTTGTGCGTGGGTTTCTATGACAATCGGCACATTGTTCCCGCCGGTCCCCATCTTCGTGGTCAGCGTAGGCGACACCTCACTCTTGTCCGCTACTCTGCGTCTGTCGCTGATGTCGTAACATTCGACATTCTCTGTGCCTGCTTTATGAGTGCCTTCTTTAATATCTCCGGCAGCTCTTTGCCACGCTTCTCGGCTCTCCGCAAAATCCCGAGACAAGCCTTCTCGCTCAAATAATATTTTGGGGGCGGTGTCGCCTCCAAAATCTGCGACAAGGTAGATCCTTTTTCTTCTTTGGGGGACTCCCCAGTATTGGGCATCAAGCGTTCTCCAAGCGATTGAGTAAGTGTCGCCCATGATACATCCGGCACTCTGCCATTTTCCTTTCGGAGGGAGAGGAACTGCGGCTGTATCGTCCGTGACGCTGACGATTGCCTGCAGGACTGCTTGGAAGTCCTTTCCTTTGTTGCTTGAGAATGCTCCGGGGACATTTTCCCAGACCATGAACCTTGGTCTGATATACTTGCCTGTCCTTCCTGCTTTTCTGTCATGTTCTCTCATCTCCTTTATGATTCTGATTTGTTCATGGAATAGATTGCTCCGGCTGCCATCCAGTCCGGCTCTCTGCCCTGCCACACTCATATCTTGGCATGGAGAACCGCCTGCGATCACAGTAACCGCTTCTACCTTTCCACCGTTCATGTATCGTATATCTCCATGATGTGGCATTTCCGGGAAGTTCTTCTTTGTGATCAGCATCGGGAGTGGCTCGATTTCACTTGCCCATCTCGGCTCTATTCCGAAGATTGCCGATGCCAGTTCAAAGCCACCGCTTCCGGAGAAAAGCGATCCCATTGTTAGTTCCTGCTGCATCGTTTCTTTCCTCCCCGCCATTTTCTGGTATCGTAGCTTTCCCTATCCCATGAGACTCTCTTTCCGCACCAGTGGCAGTAACTATGCCCGACCTGCACACGCTTTCCGCAGTTTGGGCAGACATATACCCCGGCAGCAATCTTCCGTGTTATCTCCGGTCGCTCATACTGCTCTATCATCCGATTAAGGCTTGCAACGACCTTTTCATAGTCACTGATGATGTCCATTGCCTCCTGCAAGGCTTCGCTGTCCTGCTTCCAGATTTCCTCTCCGTCACGCTCCGTGCTTCTGGTGTGTTCCTGCAGGTTATCCAACTGTGCGATAATTTTTTTATAATCCTTTGTTTTACCCATGCTGCTCCACCTCCTCTTTCGGCGGTTCGACCAGTCCGAATGTCATAAGTGCCATATTGTATCCTCGCACTTGGTGCGTGAAAGGCGACACCTTGACTGGCGGCTCTATGAATGGTTTTGGGTTTGGGTTCATGCGTTCCCGATCCACCGCTGCCATGACTTCATTCAACTTCTTTCGTTCCGTTTCTATGCTCGGTGGCAAGTTTACCAATCCTGCCAGTCGGTTCAGAAGTTCAATGTCTGCCGGTCCGCTGAGTGTCTGAGAGGCTCTGTTCCATTTCATCTTTCCCCAACTCTTTATGATCGTGAATTGGACATTGTCGGCTTCTCTGATTAAGATCTGACCGTCCTTCATTGCCATCTTCATTGCGATTCTTCCTTTCCATGACCTGCTTATATAGGTCATATAATATTCCCATGTTCTTTCCTACTTTTCTGTATAGAATGTGTGATTTCCGTGCGTGAAGAGTTCCTTCAGATTGCTGTTGTGCCATGTTTCCTCGGAGGTTGTTCTCTCGAAGTATGTTGCCCCTTGGCTCTCATCCCAGTGCTCCACCTGCACCATTTCCAGTGCTCGGTAGCAGTCCTCGTTTGGCTCTATCCTGTCATAGCGTCCATTGATGTATGATGTGAATGCGTTTCCATCTGTGATGACTTCTGCGATGGTGTCCGGAAACTGATCACTCCATACCCGGTTCAGCACTGTCAGAATGACCAAGGCTTTTCCTTTGGTATCTTCGCCCTCTGCTTCAGCCATGGCGATTTTGGCTAACATATAGGATTCTTCCGCATCCCAGTCCATGCTGCCTATCAAAGACTGACGCTCTGCATTCCGGTACCCGAGGATTTCCTGCTGCTGTGATTCTTCGTACCGCTTTTGTGCCTGCTTTATGGATTCCGCAAACTCAGCAGTTTCCTTCTGCTCTGCGGCGAGGTATTCTTCACGCTCTGCCATCATTGCTTCATAGTCCTCCTGCTCCCACCAGATTCCACCATACTCAACCTGTCCGAAATGCTCCGGCGGTTCTGGCGGTGTGTAGCTGTCTGTTGCAAATCCAAAGATCAGCAGTCCTCCCAGTGCGACTCCTATCGCTGCGGCACTTACCGTTTCCCCGATGATCCGTTTCAGTTTTCGCTTTTGTCTGCGTGTCAGCCTTCTCAATTTCTCATGTACCTCCTACTTCTCTACTGCTTCCAGACGCTTTTCCTTTTTGTTATAGAGGATCAGTTCCTTCTCATCTTCTGAATGCAGCATATAATCTTCCGGGTTCTTCCCTGCTTTACTTACAATCTGCTTCTGTTTCCATGTCAGTCTGCTTGGCTGTTTCATGCTTAATCTCCTTTATATGTACTTGACTTCTGCCAGTACCCTGTTATGCTCTCTTAGGCTTCTTGGGTCTGGCATGGAACAGGTTCTCCAAGGCTTTGAAGAGTAACTGTTCCGTATGCTCCCTTGAGTATTCTTTGGGGTAGCTGTACTTGTTGCCTGCAGTGCGGTTTCTTCCTTGCCGCCATCGGTATTGTTTCGCACCCACACGTCCATGCTCCCGATGTTCTCTCATCGTGTGTTCTCATCTGCCTCCGAACCGTTGTTATTTTACTTGGGCCTGCGTTCCCTATCCCAATTACGACAGCCATTCATGCAGGCTCATGTCCTGCTGCCGGAGTGATTTATTGCATCGGCTCGCTCCTACCTATCAGTTTTTATACTGGTTGATGCCTGCCAGTTGGTTCATTATTCAGTTGTCGTGATGCATACGCACCGTTCTGTTTTCTTAGTTTCGCTGTCCTGCACCGGGCAGGTGTAATTGATTTTGCCGCCATCTGTGCTGCTCCGAAGCCTTCCGCTCTCATAGAGGTGCTTCCTTGCGTATCTGGCACTTACTCCCTTGGCATTGCAGAACTGATTAAACTCCGGCACTTTGATCCGGTACTCTCCGTCTGTCAGTTCCCTGCCCTTTGTAAGTTCCCTCACAAATGTGTCTGTGTCGATGAGGGCGGTCTGTTTATTGAGTGCCCTCCACTCTGCCAGTTCATCCAGTCCGTTAATATCCACGGACGCTTTGCTGAACACATCCAGTATCATGGGGATTCTTTCATCTGGTGCAGCTGCCAGTATCTTCGCTATCTGTATGGCTGTTTTAATATCCAGTTCTTCCACTTCGCCTGCTCCTCCTTATGCTTAGATGAAATGCTGTGCGACCTCTGCCCGGTATGGTTCTCCACCTCTGGCGAGTTCCCGGTACATCGTTGCCGAGTGTACTCCGATTGCCAGTGCCATCTCATCTACTGTTTTCCCCTGTGCGTTCAGCATTTCAATTTTCTTTCTGTCCTCGAAGCCGATTCGCTTGTATGCCTTCCTCGGTCGCTTGGTTGCCATTGTTTCCACCTCCTTGTCTTTTAGGCAATAAAAAAAATGCGTCAGAGTGGTTAAACTCCAACGCATATCTTTCTTTTTGGGTATATAGTTATAAAAAAGAAAAATGCGAAGCGAGTTATATCACTCATTTCGCATTTATCTTAATATTCTTCGAATTATTTTTCACTTATTTTTTTAGAGCATTTTAAAGCTGGATTTTCTTATATTTTTCTATTGCTGTTTCATAGAGGTTGTTGCCATCTCTGTCTATCACAACTATTACCGGGAAGTCTTTTACTTCCAGCTTGCGGATGGCTTCCGCTCCCAAATCTTCATAACAGACAATTTCTGATTTGGTAATACATTTAGAAAGAAGTGCGCCTGCCCCGCCGATTGCTGCAAAGTATACTGCTTTATTACGGATGATGGCATCTATGACTTCTTTGGAACGTTTTCCTTTTCCAATCATTGCCTTTTCACCCAAATCCAATAGGGTTGGTGCATACTTATCCATACGGGTTGCAGTGGTCGGACCTGCGGAACCGATTGGTCTTCCCTCTCTTGCCGGTGATGGTCCCATATAATAGATTGTGGAATCTAAAATGTCTATCGGAAGTTCTTCTCCTCTTTCTAAGACTTCCATCATTCTCTTGTGGGCTGCATCTCTTGCCACATAAATCGTTCCTGTTATATATACATAATCTCCTGCATGAAGCTCTGCTGTCTTTTCTTCTGTTATCGGTGTTGTAATATATTTATCCATTCTATCACCTGTTCTTTCTATAATAAATAATGATATTTACCAGCTTTTATAATAAATCTATTATAATGCCTTTTCGTAGCACCACCAGTTTTCTCCATAAAGATCCGATTCACCACATTTTGTAAAATTCAATTTCTGATAGGAACGCATTGCCCGTTCATTTGTCTTACTTACCAGAAAATGCACACCTTTCATGCCACTTTTTTTTAATTCTTCCATGGTCTTTTGAATCATAATGCGTGCCAGTCCATGATTCTGTTCTGCCTCTCTTATGACAAGACGAGCCAGCTCCGCGGATGGCTCTAACTGCTTCGACCAGCAGGTTAATGCATTTACTTCCGTATCTTCATCAATTGAAATTGCTCCGGCTATTTTATGGGCATTATCTTCTATTATAAATAATGCCTGATTTGCAAAATCTTTTGCAATGGTCTCCCGGCTTGGATATGTTTCATCCCAGGTGCAGCCTTCTGTTCCCATGGCACTCTGATATAAAGACAGTATTTCTTCTGTATTTTCCGGATGTGCCATTTTAAAATGATATTCTTTTCCTTCTATTACAATTGCGTTCATTCTAAATCTCCCTTACCACATGTCTGTTTACATGACAGCAGATGTTCACTGCCACCGGAAGTCCTGCTATATGTGTCGGGTATGTATTGATGTTTACCTTTAAGGCTGTAGTTGTTCCGCCTAATCCGCCCGGTCCGATGCCTAACTGGTTGATTTTATCTAACATTTCTATTTCCAGATTTTTTACATAAGGTATTTCAGAGTAAGAATCTATGCTTCTTGTTAATGCTTTTTTTGCAAGAATCGCACATTTTTCAAAGGTGCCTCCGATTCCAACTCCTACTACCATTGGCGGGCAGGCATTTGGACCTGCATCAGCTACTGCAGTCATGATGGCATTTTTAACACCTTCGATTCCTTCTGCAGGCTTCAACATGAAGACGCGGCTCATATTTTCACTGCCGAATCCCTTTGGTGCAACAGTCATTTTCACTTTATCGCCTGGCACAATGGAATAATGTATAACTGCCGGAGTATTATCTTTGGTATTTTCACGAATCAGTGGGTCTTTTACGACGGATTTCCGAAGATATCCTTCCACATATCCCTGACGCACTCCTTCATTAATGGCATCTTCTATAGCATCACCTTCGAAATGAACATCCTGTCCAACTTCAATAAATACCACTGCCATTCCGGTATCCTGACAAATCGGAATCTGCTCTTTATCTGCAATTTCAAGATTATCCTGTAACTGGTTTAATATTTTCTGTCCTAGTTCAGATTCTTCCGTTGCAGCCGCATTTTTCATTGCTGCATCCATATCCCTGGATAAATAATAATTTGCTTCAATGCACATTTCTTTGATATTTTCTGTTATTTCACTTGTTTTTACTGTTCTTATCATTTCTGTCTCCTTTAATGCATCTGTACTTCCGGTAAAATCTCATCGATATCCATATAGTATTTTTTAAAATTATCCGGTCTTGTATAAATTTTTACCATATTATTTTTCATCATTCCCGCCGGATAAAAGAAAATGTTGCGGCTGTGAAATGTATGGATGCAGCCATTTATATCCTGATATCTGGCATATATCACATAAGGGCATCTGCCATTTACGTTTACATTATAATTCATATCTATATTTGAAATTTCTGCCATAATGTAATAGCCGTTATCTACAATTTTCTTTAAGCTGCTTTTATTATTGTAATGCAATATCAAAAAAATGACACCAATCAGGAAAAAGAAAAGTCCGGTTCCGCCAAAGATGAGTCCTAACATTTTAAAGGCTTCCTCTTTCCCGGACTGTGTCAGAAAAAGGATTCCCATTATTAAAAAGACAGAACCCAGCCCTGCAAATATCCATCCTATTATCATGATTGCGCTTATCCCTGTTTTTATTTTCGGTTTCATATTTTCCTACTTTCTTATATTGATTTTCTTTAATTTCTGCAAAATCTCGTTATGATGTTTTGATTTCATATCCGGGAATGCTTTCATCAGACGGCTGGATACTGCATTCTTTTTGGATAAAAGTTCATCATATTTATGACGCAGATTTTCGAGTTTTTCTATCTTTTCTGCATGCCCTTCTTTAAATTCTGCAGATTTTTCCAGTGCTTCTTCTACATTTTCATAAATATTTTCACCAATCTGGTTGGACAATACTTTAATTTTTGCTGCAATATCATCCATTACCTTTAACCTGCGGTTGAACTTCACAATAGTAGATACCGTTACTGCTACGTCAATGGCAAATCCGGTCATTATAATTATAAGTAATACCACCCCCACAATATGCGGTATCAGATGAATGAATCCGTAAATAATCGGATGAATAATCAGCATAATAAAGGTACAAGCCAATCCCCAGAAAATTGAAAATTTCAGACATACATATCCCATTATATTAAAGGGTTTATCCGAGTAATCCCACCATTTATTATGAAATACTTTTTCCATTACGAATCCTGTTATAAATTCCAGAACTGATGTCAATAGGAAGGAACCTAAATATAATATCAGCAAATTTTTCTTTAATGGTGTCAGTAACACAACCACGATTAATACTCCACATCCGTAAATTGGACAGTACGGTCCGTTCAAAAATCCCCTGTTTACAAAGATTCCCCTATCCAATGCTGCATATGATACTTCGCTGCACCATCCGATAAATGCATAAATAATAAAAATCCATAGTACTTCATAAAATGTCTGTGGCATCTTTAATCCCCCATTATTTTTTGAAAGGGCGAAATCATGATACAGTGATTCCGCCCTCTTTTTTATAAAGTTTTTTATTCTTCTTCGCTATCCTGCTCTGCGCGGTTAATTAATTCACCAAGCTCCTTGGATATCAGCTCTTCCTCCGATGCTGATGCATCTTCATCTTCTTCTACAATAACACCCTCTGGCTGTTTCGGCTCCGGAATATCATTTTCCATAATTGATTTATCTTCTTTTACCTTAGCCATGCTGGCTACAGTTACTCCGTCATTTACATTAATCAGTTTTACTCCGGATGTTACTCTGCCCAAAAGTGCTGTTCCATTTACCGGAATCCGAATAATGATTCCTTCTGTGGTAATCAGCATTATTTCGTTATCCTGATTTACGGCTTTGACACCGATGATATTACCGGTCTTCTCGGTAATCTTGTAGCACTTCACGCCTTTACCGCCACGGTTCTGTGGTGAGAATTCAGACATCAGGGTACATTTTCCAAGACCTTTTTCAGATACAATCATCAGTGCATCACCCTGGGTATTTAACTGCATTCCTACGACTTTGTCGCTGTCTGCTAAATTCATACCGATAACACCCATGGATACACGACCGGTGCTTCTTACATCTGTTTCATGGAAACGGATACACTGGCCATATTTGGTTACTAAGATGATATCTTTATTGTTATCTGTCTTCTTTACTTCAATCAGTTCATCATCATCACGAAGGTTAATTGCTGCAAGACCTGTCTTACGGACATTTGCATATTCGCAGATTGGTGTCTTCTTCACAATACCATTCTTGGTTGCCATAAAGAGGTATTCACCTTCTTTGTATTCCTTAATCGGAATAACTGCGGTAATTTTCTCACCCGGCTGAAGCTGAAGCAGATTGATAATTGCGGTTCCTCTGGCTGTTCTTCCTGCCTCCGGAATTTCGTATGCTTTCATACGATATACTTTTCCGCTGTTTGTAAAGAACATCAGATAATGATGTGAAGTTGTCATGAGAAGTTCTTCGATATAATCGTTCTCAATGGTCTCCATTCCCTTAATTCCTTTACCACCACGATGCTGGCTGCGGAAATTATCTACGCTCATGCGCTTGATATATCCTAATTTTGTCATGGTGATTACCGTATTGGTTACCGGAATCAGATCTTCCATGGAAATGTCATATTCGTCAAATCCGATAGATGTTCTTCTTTCGTCTCCATACTTATCTGCAATCAGAAGAATTTCTTCTCTGATAACACCAAGAAGCTTCTTCTCATCTGCAAGGATTGCTTTTAATTCTGCGATTCTTGCTAATAATTCCTTATATTCATTTTCAATTTTCTCGCGTTCCAGACCTGTCAGTGCACGCAGACGCATATCTACAATAGCCTGTGCCTGTGCATCGCTGAGTCCGAAGCGGTTCATTAATTTTTCTTTTGCTTCCGGTGTTGTCTTACTTCCACGGATAATGGAAATTACTTCATCAATATGGTCTAAGGCAATCAGTAAACCCTCTAACAGATGAGCTCTTTCTTCTGCCTTGTTTAAATCATATTTCGTTCTTCTTGTTACAACTTCCTTCTGATGCATCAAATAGTAGTTTAACATATCAAGAAGATTTAAGACTTTCGGCTGATTATTTACCAGTGCCAGCATAATAACACCAAAAGTGTCCTGTAACTGGGTATGTTTATATAACAGATTTAATACTACGTTTGGATTTACATCACGACGCAGCTCAATACAGATTCTCATACCCTGACGGTCTGATTCATCACGTAAATCTGTGATTCCGTCAATTTTCTTATCTCTTACCAGCTCTGCAATCTTTTCGATGAGTCGGGCTTTATTTACCATATATGGAAGCTCTGTCACAATAATACGGTTCTTTCCATTGTTCATCGGCTCAATATTGGTAACTGCACGGACACGAATCTTTCCACGGCCGGTACGGTATGCTTCGTTGATTCCGGTTGTACCAAGAATCATTCCACCGGTTGGAAAATCAGGTCCTTTTACAATATCTAATAACTCTTCAATATCGGTTCCACGATTCTGCTCTACTTCATTATCAATGATTTTTACTACTGCATTGATAACTTCTCTTAAGTTATGTGGCGGAATATTGGTTGCCATACCTACCGCAATACCAGTTGTACCATTTACTAAAAGATTTGGAAATCTTGATGGCAGTACAACAGGCTCTTTCTCGGTCTCATCAAAGTTTGGCATGAAATCAACGGTATCTTTATTAATATCAGCAAGCATTTCCATGGAAATCTTAGAAAGTCTTGCTTCAGTATATCGCATTGCTGCAGCTCCGTCACCGTCTACGGAACCGAAGTTACCATGACCATCTACCAATGGATATCTGGTAGACCAGTCCTGTGCCATATTTACCAATGCTCCATAGATTGAGCTGTCTCCGTGTGGGTGATATTTACCCATGGTATCTCCGACAATACGGGCACATTTTCTATGTGGCTTATCCGGACCGTTGTTCAACTCTATCATGGAAAACAGTACACGTCTCTGTACCGGTTTCAGACCATCCCTTACATCCGGCAAAGCCCGGGCTGCAATTACACTCATGGCATAGTCTATATAGGATGTTTCCATCGTTTTCTTTAAGTCTACGTCATGTATCTGGTCAAATATCTTGTCATCCATCTATTCTTCCTCCTAGATATCCAGGTTCTGGACATACTTCGCATTTGCTTCAATAAAATCACGTCTTGGTTCTACTTTATCACCCATTAAGGTATTGAATGTTACATCAATTTCAGATGCTTCTTCTTCATCCATTACAACACGACGTAAGATTCTCTTCTCAGGATCCATGGTTGTCTCCCAAAGCTGCTCGGCATCCATTTCTCCTAATCCTTTGTATCGCTGAATCTTGTTATTACCGTCTCGTCCAATCTCTTTTAAGATATTGTTGAGCTGTTCATCGCTGTAGGCATACCAGACATTTTTATTTTTCTCGATCTTATAAAGTGGCGGCTGTGCCAGATATACATAGCCCTGTTTGATTAATTCCGGCATGAAACGATAAATGAAAGTAAGCATCAGGGTACTGATATGGGCACCATCCACATCGGCATCGGTCATAATAATAATCTTATGATATCTTAATTTACTGATATCAAAATCTTCATGAATACCGGTACCAAATGCTGTAATCATGGCTTTAATCTCAGCATTTCCGTAAATTTTATCAAGTCTTGCTTTCTCTACATTCAAAATCTTTCCACGAAGTGGAAGAATTGCCTGGGTTGCACGGCTTCTTGCAGTCTTTGCGGAACCGCCGGCGGAATCTCCCTCGACGATGAAAATTTCGCAGTTTTTCGGATCTTTATCAGAACAGTCTGCTAATTTTCCAGGAAGTGAGGTTCCTTCTAATGCAGTCTTTCTTCTGGTTAAATCTCTTGCTTTTCTCGCTGCCTCTCTTGCACGCTGTGCCAGAAGTGATTTTTCACAAATGGTCTTTGCAACCTGAGGATTCTGCTCTAAAAAGTATGTAAGCTGCTCACTTACTACGCTGTCTACGGCTCCTCTTGCTTCACTGTTACCAAGCTTCTGCTTGGTCTGTCCCTCAAACTGAGGCTCTTCAATCTTAATACTTACAATAGCAGTTAAACCTTCACGGATATCATCACCGGAAAGTGCCAGCTCAGAATCCTTTAAAATCTTATTCGCCCGCGCATATTCATTAAAAGTTTTGGTAAGCGCATTACGGAAACCTGCCAGATGTGTTCCACCCTCCGGCGTGATGATGTTATTGACAAAGCTGTACGTAGCTTCGTTATATGCATCGTTATGCTGCATAGCAACTTCAACAAGAACCCCGTTTTTCTCACCTTCACAATAAATAACCTCCGGATACAATGCTTCCTTGCTCTTATTTAAGTAAGTTACAAATTCCTTAATACCGCCTTCATAATGGAATACCCGTTCTTTTACAGGCTCTTCCCTGTCATCACGAAGTGTAATCCTAAGATTCTTTGTCAGGAATGCAGTCTCTCTTAAACGCTGCTTTAATGTATCAAAATCATATACGGTTTCTTCGAAAATGCTTCCGTCCGGAGAAAAGGTTACAGTAGTACCGGTTTTATTTATATCACATTTTCCGACTTCCTTCAGTGGATACATAGTATGTCCACGTTCATAACGTTGTTTATAAATCTTTCCATCGTGGAAAATCTGTACTTCCAGCCAGTTAGAAAGTGCATTTACAACGGATGCTCCTACACCATGTAATCCACCGGATACCTTATATCCTCCACCGCCGAATTTTCCGCCGGCATGCAATACAGTAAATACTACTTCTACCGCAGGAATACCTGCTTTGTGGTTAATTCCTACCGGAATTCCACGTCCATCATCTTCTACGGTAATGGAATTGTCTTTATTAATCGTAACGATAATATGGGTACAATAACCTGCCAGTGCTTCGTCGACAGAGTTATCCACAATTTCATATACCAGATGGTGAAGTCCTCTCACAGAGGTACTTCCAATATACATTCCAGGTCTCTTTCTTACTGCTTCCAAACCTTCCAAAATCTGAATTTGGTCTGCTCCGTATTCCGTACTCATCTGTATTCCTCCTATTCACGGATTATTTTACATTTCATTTTTTTCACTTACTGTTCCGCTTATGACTTCAAATATTTTATCAATCTGGAAGCGGTTTCTTACAAATTCATCCAGACCGGTACAGGTAATGACCGTCTGAATATCATGTATACTGTTAAGCAGATAATTCTGCCTGTTACTGTCCAGTTCGGAAAGCACATCATCTAAAAGAAGTACCGGTGTATCATGGATACATCTTTTCACCAGCTCTATCTCTGATAATTTCAGTGATAAAGCAGAAGTTCTCTGTTGTCCCTGGGAACCGAATTTACGGATATCGATATCTCCGATAAAAAAGGAAATATCATCTCTGTGGGGTCCCACGGAGGTACTGCAGTATTTTCTGTCCTTTTCCTTCGCCCGGTTTAATTCATCTTCAAAAAAAGCTTCTTCGATATCCGGCTCATACGTCAGCGTCAGCTGCTCCCTGCCACCGGAAATGCTTTCATGGATACCCCGGACAATTTCATTTAATTCTTCTAAAGTTAAATTGAAATCTTCAAATTTAACTTTATCATTTAATAAAACTCTTCCTGTCATTGTATCTCTAATAGCCTTTGGTTGTTCATGAATTTCTTTTAACATAAATGAATCATATCCACCTTTTTCAGCTGCATCTTCATTCCATGTTACTTTATAAATTTCTTTTGATATTTTCTCTCCATTTAAATTAAATACTTCTGCACTATTTTTAGTTATAACAACAATTTCTTTATCTTCTAAAAGATAGATATCCCTTGTATAATTTAAAACAGCTGGAATATCTGAAGCTATAAATTTTTCATTATCTCCAAGCCCAACTATTAAAGGGCTATCTTTTCTTACTGCTACTATTTTATCTGGTTC